>QFCE01000349.1_pt1:295000-608973 | contig 608973 bp, 580 predicted proteins | sample 5346091 | NCBI WGS metagenome assembly QFCE01 (sample SAMN09062252, study PRJNA434731) | Human gut metagenome, whole genome shotgun sequencing project. | isolation source: stool timepoint A chromium assembly | host: Homo sapiens | collected 2015 | reverse complement strand
TCTTTCCCCTATTTCTTCAAAGAAATAGGGCCCCGCCCGGGAGGGCTCCGTTCCCCGCCGTTCCAACGGCGCCGGGCACCCCCCAATGGCTCCCTCCTCCGAAGCCAGGGGCCGGACCCTGCCTGCCCCCAACAACGAACGGCCTGCCGCACATCCTGCGGCAGGCCGTTCGCGAAATAGGAAAAGTCAAGCACTGGGCAGCTCTGCCCGGGTATAGGTCTGTTCTCCTGTGGCCAGATCCAAGGTGACCGAGTACAGCCCTTGTGAGAACAGCAAGTCCCCTTGGTTGCCGTTGCTGTCAAAATCGTAGACATCCTGTTCTACCTTGGCCTGGTAAAAGACCTGACTTCCGTCGGGAGAGAGGGACAGGTTCTCCAAATGGGCGTCTTGTACGCCATACCGCCCGTCTGAACTGCCTTTGATCACTTCCCGGTAATCCGTTCGTTTCAGGTCTTGGTCAAAGACAGAGATGTAATATTTTGCACCCGACAGGGTACCCTTTCCAGCGGCCCAAGCTGCTGCCGTTACCTGCGCTGTGTTTTCGGTGTCCGCATAGGCAACCATCTCCCGGCTTCCGCAGAAACCGCCGATGACAGCTTCTTCCTGCGTCATGGCAAAGGGGCTGGGCCCTGGATAGGGTGTGATCTTTTGCAGCAAACGGACCAGGGAGGAAAAACACTGTTCGACGGTGTAGCTGCCCTGGGGATGAAAGCGGTTGTCCCCAACCCCCTGCAGGATTCCCAGCTGGGTCATTAGCTGAACGTCCTCTTGGGCCCAGGATGCAATCTGTGCGCTGTCGTCGTAGGACAGAGGGGACAGGGCATCGGGCACCTTTCCCATGCAGGCCCGATAGGTGCGGGCCAAAATCACGGCAGCTTCCTGACGTGTTATGAGGGCGGCACCGTCTAAGCTGCCATCTTCCCGGCCCTGCAGAATCCCCAGCTCTTTGGCCACCGCCAGCACGGGGTCGTACAGTCCTACGGTCCCCCAGCCGGAGGCTTTCTGGAGCCGGAAGCTGGTTACATTGAGGTAGAGGTCCAGGTCCGTACCGTATGTCCGGGCCACCAAGGCGGCGGCGTTCTCCCCAAAGGCCTGCCGCTGAATGGGCTGACGGTAATCCCCGCCGTAGGGTGCCCGGGCCAATCCATAGTACAGGGCGGAAAAGACATCCGTTTCCGCCCAGTCAGAGCAGGTATATGCCCGCTCCGCCTCGGCCGCGGAGCAGAATGTACCGGCGCCAGGGATCAGAAGCAGCAGAGCCAGGCAGAGTGTGCAGAGTTGTTTTTTCATGGGAGCCTCCTTTTCAGTTTGTTTGGCACTATTGGCACTATAAACAGTATATAAAAATGCTCTAACTATTGTCAATTAAATTGGACAAGTTATAAGCGCCTCCCCAAAACTGGGCAGGCGCTTATTGCAAAAAGGACGCATCTTTATGAGACTGCCGGCAGCACCACCGGGTCAAACGCCGCCAGGGCCTCCTGGTCCTCGGCCTGGGTCCACACCCGGCCGAAGGTGGCCAGCAGGGCGGTGGTCTGGCCGCTGACGGGATCGGCGGTGACGCTGTCCCGCTGTCCCATCACCGACAGGGTGACAGGCGTGTCAGCCAGGGCGCCCTGGAGCTGGCGGCAGAAGGTCTCCAGGGTTTCCTCCTTCTCCTCCACGGCGCGGAGGGAGTCCAGGTCTCCCTGGGTGGGGAAACCGCAGTCGGTGAGCAGGATCTCGTCAAAGCCCAGCTGGGCCAGCTCCCGGCACAGGCCGATGAGGTAGGATTGGACCTGGGGCTGGGCGGGGTCCAGCCAGCCCTGGCGGCTTTCGTCCAGCCAGGGGGAGCCGCTGACCCGGTGCAGGGAGAGACCGGGTTCCTCCCGGACCAGAGCACTGTCCCGAAGGCAGGAGACCTGGGCCACGGTGTACAGGCCGGGGGTGTCGTTCAGGGCGCGGAGGGCTTCGTTTCGGTCCGGGTCCCCGGAGGAGGCCCCGGCATCGGCGGCCAGGGGGAGGGCGGAGACATAGCCCAGGGCGCCGTCGGCGGTTTTCATGGGGAGAATGACCCCGTCATAGCCGTCGGCCAGGGTCTGGGCATCGGCCAGCTGGTCCAGGGAAAGGAAAACCCCCTGGAAGGGGTCGTTTTCCTCCGGCAGGGAGAGGTCCTCTGCGGGGGCCGAGGCGGGGGTGGAGGCCGCCGGCGGATGCAGCCAGGCGGACACCTGCTGAGAGATGGCGGCGGGGGAGAGGACCCCCAGGCCGCACAGCAGGAGAAAACCGCCGGAGAGCACCCCGGCGGAACACAGGAGAACCAGCAGAACCCGGCCGATCCGGGACGGGAGGGAGGGGGTGTGATAGGAGCTGTGGCGCATGGAGGATCACCTTTCTCTGGGGAGATTTGGCGGGAGGGGGGACTTAGGCGGGGCCGCCGGGCATTATGTACCCACCCACCGGAAAAGAAAGAGCAGCCCCAGCCCTGGCAGCCCCAGCAGGCCCAGGGTGAGGGCGTTGAAGGCATTGACCCCCAGGGCCAGACCGGCGGCCAGGCCGCTCTGGGACCACAAGGCCAGAAACCCCAGACCCAGGGCGGAGCGGGCCAGGAGCTTCAGCAGCCAGCCCAGGGGCCGTCGGAAGATCACCAGGAACAGGACGCTGAAAAACAGGATGGTCAGCCAGGGGCCGCCCTCGGCAAAGAGATTCATGATGTGGCCTCCGTTTCCAAGGATTTCATCTGCCGCAGCAGATAGGTGTGCTTGGCCCGCAGGGCGCTGATCTCATAGAGATAGTACTCCAAGAGGTCCCGGTCCGCCGTCTGGTCAAAACCCGCTTGGGCGGCGGCCAGGTCCCGGCTGGTCTCTTCCAGGTGCCGGCGCAGAGACTGGGCCTGGGTGGGGGGCGAGGATTTCGCCATACAATCCCTCCTTGGGAGACAGGGTCTCCCTGTGATTTCAGTATATGGATAGCCTGCGCGGATATGCCGGGGATTATGCGGGGGAATTTTTGGACCAGGCGACAAAAAACCAGAAAAAGTCGGAAATCTTGCAAAAAGCCCTTCCCGAAACGGCAGGATATGCTATAATGGACCTGTTCTTTCCCTTGGCCTTCGTTTCCGGGGGCCAAGGCTTACTTTCGATCCTTCAGATGAGGTGGATGCCATGAAAAAGACCCTGAACCGATCCCTCTCCCTCCTGCTGGCTCTGGTGCTGGCGGTGAGTCTGGCTGTGCCCGCTTTGGCCGCTGACGAACCGGTGACGCTGGATCAGACAAAGCTCTCCCTGTCTCCCAAGCAGAGCGTTGTCCTCCACGCCACCCGCTCCAGCGAGTATCAGGACCAGCGGATCACCTGGAAATCCAGCGACACCAGCGTGGCCACCCTCTCTGACCAAGATCATAAAAAGGGGAACGTGACCATTACGACGAAAAAGAAAGGCACCACCGCCATCACCGCCTCCGTGGGCGGCTACCTGGCGGTGTGCAACGTCACCGTGGAGGATGACTATGTCACCGACGTCACCATTACCCCCGCCGGTCCGGAGACCCTCCCTGTGGGCAAAACCCGCCAGCTGGAGGCGGAGGTGGTCTACGCCCACGGCACCCAGGGGGACCAGACCGTCACCTGGACCACCGACAACCCCAAGGTGGCGACCGTCACCCAGAAGGGCTTGGTCACCGCGGTGTCCGAGGGCACAGCGGAGATTGTGGCCCTGTCCAAGGAGGGCAGCAAGAACGGCACGCCGGTGATGGAGACCTATCAGCTCACCGTCACCAAGCAGGGGGCGTCCTCTGCCGATGATGTCCTCTCCCTGTCCGCCACCACCGTGACCACCAGCGGCGGCCAGTACGTGGATACGGTGCTGAAGGCCCCGGTGGTCACCATCCGCAGCGGCGCCACCGATGTCACCGACGCCTACACCCTCTCCTACCGCTGGACCGACAGCGCCCAGAAGGAGCTGGGCACCCAGGACACCCAGCTGATCCAGCCTGTGACCCTGTCGGACCTGACGGTGACCTGTACCGTCACCGCCACCAGCAAGACCGACAGCACCCAGGTGCTCACCGGCAGCTGCCGCTATGGCGTCAAGGTCTACCCCGGTACCACCGTGGGGGCGGCCCACGCGCTGACGAAGGGGAGCGTCACCCTGGACAAGCTCATGGATCTGGAGGGCAAGCAGTCCATCCTGGACCAGCTGCTCCAGGGGGATGGGGACTCTCTGCTGACCCCCGCCATCCCCGGCCTGACCCATGTGGTCTTTGACATGAACTCCGTCACCGGCGCTGCCGCGGGCACCCTGTCGGCCAGGGGAGAGGTGGAGTACTATCTCAGCCGGGAGGCCGACGGGAATCACCTGGCCGACGTGTCCTTCACCCCCCTCCAAGCGGGGACCTATGGGATCAACTTCCTGGCCTATGGGGACCAGGTCTACTACGGCCGGCTGGAAGTGGTGGTCAGCGGACAGGCCGTGGACCCCCCCGACGGGGAGGATATCCCATGTGACTGCACCGGCTATACCTTCACCGGCTCGGACTTCTTCCACAGCGGGGACGCCGACCCGGTGGCCGCGGTGCTCTTTGGCAAGCCCTCCGCCGGCCAGCTGCTGCGGGACCTGGCCCATGGCAGCGGGGTGGCCGAGGAGGGCGCCCGCTACTACACCAACGCCGCCAGCAATGGCGAGTACCATGTCTCCACCCTGAGCTACCTCCCGGACGCCGGTTTCTCCGGCCGGGTGACCCTTCCCGTGACGCTGATCACCCAGTCGGGCAAGCAGGTGGAGGATACCCTCTCCTTCTATGTCACCAGCAAAACCCACTCGGAGCAGTTTACCGATGTCACGGAGACCACGGTGGGCCTCTGGGCGGCCGACGCGGTGGACTTTGCCTACCACTTCGGACTGGTCAGCGGGGTGGAGGAGACCAAGTTCGCCCCCAACTCCCCCATGACCCGGGCCCAGCTGGTGACGGTTCTGTACCGGGCGGCAGGCAGCCCCGAGGTGACGGTCACCACCAACTTTGAGGACCTGGACGTGGGCGCCTATTACTACAACGCGGTGGTCTGGGGCAATGTGATGGGGGTGGTCAACGGCACCTCGGACACCACCTTCAGCCCCAACGCCTATGTGACCCGGGAGCAGCTGGCCACCATCCTCTACCGCTACGCGGACACCATGGGGGACAATGTGGCCGTGTCCGGCAACCTGAATGCCTACACCGATAAGGACAAGGTGGGTTCCTACGCGGTGACCCCCATGACCTGGGCGGTGGAGCACGGCATCATCACCGGTACCACCGGCACCACCCTCTCCCCCAAGTCCACCACCACCCGGGCTCAGGTCGCGGTGATGCTCCACCGGTACCTGACCGACTGATCCCTCTGCCCTTTTATCCCAGCCAGCCTCCCAGGAGGCTGGCTGCTTTTCTGCCCCCGGGGCCTGCCAGGATTCCCCTTGACATACCGCGGAAAAATGGATTAAGATAAAGGGTATTATATGACGATCTTGGGCCCATGGGCCCATTTTCATAGGACAAGGAGAACTTCCATGGCAAAGAGCAAACGGGAATATGGCAACGAATCCATCTCCATGCTGGAGGGGGCCGACCGGGTGCGGAAGCGGCCCGGGGTGATTTTCGGCTCGGACGGGCTGGAGGGCTGCGAGCACGCGGTGTTCGAGATCCTCTCCAACGCCATCGACGAGGCCCGGGAGGGCTACGGCAAGGAGATCATCCTCACCCGGTTCCGGGACGGCCGGATTCAGGTGGAGGACTTTGGCCGGGGCTGCCCTGTGGACTGGAACGAAAAGGTGGGAAAATACAACTGGGAGCTGGTGTTCTGTGAGCTCTACGCCGGGGGCAAGTATGACAACGCCGCCGGGGACAACTATGAATACTCCCTGGGCCTGAATGGCCTGGGCGCCTGCGCCACCCAGTATGCCTCCCGGTTTATGGACGTGGTGGTCCGCCGGGACGGCAAGCGGTATGACCTGCATTTTGAAAAGGGAAGCCTGGTGGGAGAGATGAAGGTCTCCCCCGCCGACCGGAAGAAGACGGGCACCACCATCACCTGGCTGCCCGACCTGGAGGTCTTCACCCAGACGGACATCCCCACAGACTACTTCACCGACATCCTCCACCGCCAGGCGGTGGTGAACGCGGGGGTGGTCTTCCGCTTTAGGAACCAGGGGGAGCGGGGCTTTGAGGAGACCCTCTTCACCTACGAAAACGGCATTGCCGACTATGTGGCCGAGCTGGCCGGCCAGGCCCCCCACACCCCCATCCAATTCTGGACCGGGGAGCGCACCGGACGGGACCGGCCGGACAAGCCGGACTACAAGGTAAAGCTCTCCTGCGCCTTCTGCTTCTGCCCGGCCCATCATATCATTGAGCACTATCACAACTCCTCCTGGCTGGAGCACGGGGGCGCCCCGGAGAAGGCCATGCGCTCGGCCTTCCTCTCCGCCATGGACGGGTGGCTGAAGCAGAACAACAAGTACAACAAGAACGAGGCCAAGATCACCTGGCCCGACGTCCAGGAGACCCTGATCTTTGTCTCCAACAACTTCTCCACCCAGACCTCCTACGAGAACCAGACGAAAAAGGCGGTGAACAACCGCTTTATCCAGGAGGGCATGACGGAGTTTTTGCGGGAAAAGCTGCAGATCTTCCTGCTGGAGAATCCCCAGGCGGTGGAGGAGGCCGCCCGGCAGATCCTGGTGAGCAAGCGCAGCCGGGAGGCCGGGGAGAAGGCCCGGCTGAGCATCAAGAGCAAGAGCCTGGCCGGCTCGGTGGACATCGCCAACCGGGTGCAGAAGTTCGTGGACTGCCGGACCAAGGAGGTGGCCCGCCGGGAGCTGTATATCGTGGAGGGGGACTCCGCCCTGGGCTCGGTGAAGCTGGGCCGGGACGCGGAGTTTCAGGGGATCATGCCCGTCCGGGGCAAGATCCTCAACTGCCTGAAGGCCGACTACGGCAAGATTTTCAAGAGTGAAATCATCACCGACCTGCTCAAGGTCATGGGCTGCGGGGTGGAGGTCAATGACAAGCACAACAAGGACCTGTCCCTGTTCAACCTGGCCAACCTTCGCTGGAATAAAATTGTCATCTGCACCGACGCCGACGTGGACGGCTATCAGATCCGCACCCTCATCCTCACCATGCTCTGGCGGCTGACCCCCACCCTGATCCAGGAGGGGTATGTCTACATCGCCGAGTCCCCCCTGTATGAGATCAACGCCGGGGGGAAAACCTGGTTTGCCTATTCCGAGAAGGAAAAGGCGGAGATTCTCACCCAGCTCGACGGGAAAAAGCCCGTCATCCAGCGCTCCAAGGGCCTGGGCGAGAACGACCCGGAGATGATGTGGATGACCACCATGAACCCCGACACCCGCCGCCTGATCCGGGTGATGCCCGCCGAGGCGGAGGCCACCGCCCAGGTCTTTGACCTGCTGCTGGGAGAGAATGCCCAGGGGCGGAAGGAGCACATTGCGGAAAACGGCTATAAATATTTGGACCTGGCGGACATTTCCTGACCGCCGGGCCGCCCCAGGATAGAAAGGAGACTGGCGTATGGACCACAGGCAAGCAAGAAAAACAGGCTGGACCATCATCGGCTGCGGCTGTGTCTTTATCATTCTCACAAAGCTCTGGGTGGGGCTGGCCATGGCGGCGCTGGGCCTGCTGCTCATCGCCCTGGGGGGCCGGTGCCCCCACTGCGGGAAGATTCTGTTCTTCCTGCCCGCCAACGCCAACCAGTGCCCCAAGTGCCACGGCCCCCTGTAAGCGGGCCCGCTGGTGTGCCCCCCCAGGGGGAATCTACAACAGAGGAACAACAGGAATATGGCAAGAAAAAAATCATCTGACCAGGGCAAGAAACGGGTCAATCCCGAGGGGGTGATCGGGCTGCACGCCGAGGTGCTGGAGCAGCCCATCACCGACACCCTGGAAATCAACTATATGCCCTACGCCATGAGCGTCATCATCTCCCGGGCCATTCCGGAGATTGACGGGTTTAAGCCCTCCCACCGGAAGCTGCTGTACACCATGTACCAGATGAAGCTGCTCACCGGGGGCCGCACCAAGTCGGCCAACGTGGTGGGGGCCACCATGAAGCTCAACCCCCACGGGGACGGTGCCATTTACGAGACCATGGTCCGTCTCTCCCGGGGGTATGGGGCTCTGCTCCACCCACCGGTGGACTCCAAGGGCAACTTCGGCAAGGTCTACTCCCGGGACATGGCCTACGCCGCCTCCCGGTACACCGAGGTCAAGCTGGACGGGATCTGTGAGGAGCTCTTCCGGGACATTGACAAGGACGTGGTGGACTTTGTGCCCAACTACGACGGCACCCTCACCGAGCCGGTGCTGCTGCCCACCACCTTTCCCAATATCCTGGTCTCGGCCAACATGGGCATTGCCGTGGGCATGGCCTCCAACCTCTGCGGGTTCAACCTCACCGAGGTCTGTGAGGCCGCCATCGCCCGGATCAGGCACCCCGAGGCCGACCTGCTGGACACCCTCCGGGCCCCGGACTTTCCCACCGGGGGACAGCTGCTCTACGACCGGAAGGAGATGGAGAACATCTACCGCACCGGCCGGGGCTCCTTTAAGGTCCGGGCCAAATGGCGGTATGTGAAGAGTGAAAACCTCATTGAAATTTATGAGATTCCCTACACCACCACCGCCGAGGCCATCCTGGACAAGGTGGCCGAGCTCATCAAGCTGAGCAAGATCCGGGAGGTGGCCGACATGCGGGATGAGACCGACCTGTCGGGTCTGAAGCTGGCCATTGACCTGAAGCGGGGCACCGACCCGGACAAGCTCATGCAGAAGCTCTTCCGAACCACCCCCCTCCAGGACTCCTTCGCCTGTAACTTCAACATTTTGGTGGACGGCATGCCCAAGGTCATGGGGGTGGGGGAGATTCTGGACCGGTGGACCGCCTGGCGGTCTGACTGCGTCCGGCGGTCGGCCCAGTTCACCCTGAGGCAGAAGGAGGAGAAGCTCCACCTTCTCCGGGGTCTGGGGGCCATTCTCCTGGACATTGACAAGGCCATTGCCATCATTCGGGGTACGGAAAAGGACGCCATGGTGGTGCCCAACCTGATGGAGGGTTTCCAGCTGGACAGGGTCCAGGCGGAGTATGTGGCGGACATCCGCCTGCGCAACATCAACAAGGAGTATATCCTAAAGCGCACCGCCGAGACCGAGCAGCTGGAAAAGGACATCGCCGACCTGGCCGACCTCATCGCCAAGCCCGCCCGGATTCAGAAGGAGATCATCCGGCAGCTGGAGGCGGTGAAGAAAGCCCACGGGCAGGACCGCCGCACGGAGATTCTCCTCCAGGATCAGCTGGCGGAGGAGGTGCCGGAGGAGGAGGACGTGCCCTCCTACCCGGTCCACCTGTTCCTGTCCCGGGAGGGATACTTCAAAAAGATCACCCCCCAGTCCCTGCGGATGTCGGGGGAGCAGAAATACAAGGAGGGGGACGGCTCGGCCTTCCACTGGGAGACCACCAGCGCCGCGGAGCTTCTCTTTTTCACCAACCGGCAGCAGTGCTACAAGGCCTTCGCCCATGCCTTTGACGACAGCAAGGCCAGCGTCCTGGGGGACTATCTCCCCGCCAAGCTGGAGATGGAGGAGGGGGAGACCATCCTCTGGGCCGGCCTGGCCGGGGACTATACCGGGCAGCTCCTGTTCTTCTTTGCCAACGGTAAGGTGGCCCGGGTACCCCTGGCCAGCTACCAGACGGTGACCCGCCGGAAGAAGCTCACGGGGGCCTACTCTGACAAGAGCCCCTTAAAGGACGTGCTGGCCCTTCCGGCGGGGCAGGAGGAGGACGTGGTCCTCTACTCCACCGAGGGCCGGGCCCTCCTCTTCCAGACCGACGGCATTCCGGTGAAAACCACCCGGTCCACCCAGGGGGTCCAGGTGATGACCCTGAAGAAATCCTACCAGGTGGACCACGCCGCCCCGCTGGGACAGACCAGCTTGGTGAACCAGTCCCGCTACCGGGCCCGCAGTCTGCCTGCCGCCGGGGCGCTGCTGAAGGCGGAGGATCAGGGGGACCGGCAGATGACATTGGAGATTTGAGGGGAGTCTGATGCCCAGGGGGGCTCTTGCCTACGCCGTTGGAACGGCAAGGAACGGGGGCCTGCCCGGCCGGGGCCCCATTTCTTGAAAAGAAATGGGGGAAAGAACCCCAGAGGGAAGAGGTTCTTCCCTCTGGACTCCCTTCTCTGGTGGGGTTGTGTGGGGGGAGGCTGTACTTCTGACGGGATACCCGGCCTGCGGCCCTCACATTGGAAGGCCCGTAACGGCCCGCCCACCGGCTGGGCGGGCTGGGGACGTGGGTAGGTACCCTTTGGGAGAAGGCAGAGAGTAACCGTTTGGTTTCCCGCTTTCTCCTCCCGTCAACAAACCACTTCTCCCGCCCGCCCGAGCTGGTGGGCGGGCCATGAGGCGTTGGTCTTGGAGGCCGCAGGCCAGGCCCCTACCTGACCAACCACCTTCCCTCATTCCTCCCACCAGAGAATGGGGTTCCAAGGGGAAGGAACCTCCTTCCCCTTGGTGTTCTTTCCCCTATTTCTTCAAAGAAATGGGGCCCCGCCCGGGAGGGCCAAGTTCCTGCCGTTCCAACGGCGCAGGGAACCCCACCATACCCCCCACCGTTGGAAACGGTACCCCCAGAAAGGAGGCCGCCATGAAAAAGTACACCCTTCTCCCGCTGCTTCTGGCCCTCAGCCTCCTGACAGGCTGCGGCTCCCTGTTAGAGCGCAGCTACACCGCCGTCACCCCCCACACCCAGTTTTCCGACGAGTCAAAAAACGACGCCATCCTCCGGGCGGAGACCTACCAGGGCCTGGTCAGCGCCCTGCTGTACCTGGTGGAGCAGGGGGAGGAGACAGGGACCGTGCGTCTCTACCAGTACGGCAGCGTCACCGGCACCGCCGCCAGCGACGTGGATCAGGCCTGCCTGGAGGTCACCCAGGAGGACCCCTTGGGAGCTTACGCGGTGGACTATATCAAGTACGATGTGAAGCAGACGCCCTCCTATTACCAGGTGGAGATCAAACTGGCCTACGCAGTGGACCCCGAGGAGCTCAGCCAGGTGATCTCCGTCACCGGCAGCACCGCCGTGGAGCAGGAACTCCGGGCGCTGCTGCCCGATCAGCCGGAGAAGGTGGTCTTTCGGATCAGCTACTTTACCCAGGAGGACAGCGCCGAAACCCTGCGCCAGGCGGTCCAGGAGGCCTACCAGGCCCAGACCCGCCCCCTGCCCCCCCTTCTGGGGGTGGAGGTGAAGCTCTACCCGGACAGCGGCCAGCAACGGGTGGCGGAGATTCTGCTCACCTGGCAGGCGCGGGAACACCAGACCGTGGAAGATTTTTTGGGAAATTTGAAAAATTAAGGTTGACAGAGCAGCCGGGATATGATATTATAATCCCTGCTGATGCGAGTGTAGCTCATCTGGTAGAGCGCCACCTTGCCAAGGTGGAGGTAGCGAGTTCGAGCCTCGTCACTCGCTCCACGGTGAGTCCATTCTGGGCTCACCGATTTTTTTGCAAAAAAAAGACATCCAGACGGATGTCTTTTTTCTTATGTGGAAAGAGACGCCCCCGATCCCCGGCCCAGCCGGACCTCCGCCGGCGGGACCCCCAGCAGCAGCTGAAGGCCCGCGCAGGCCAGAAGGAAGAGGGGAGAGGCTTGACTTTGCCGGGGCAGGGGCCATTCCTGGGGTTCCAGGCAGTCCCCGGACAGGGTGACCAGTTCCCGCTGCAGAGCCAGGCAGAGGGTATCCTGCCCCAGGCTGGAGAAGGTGAGGGTGTCCCGGGGGGTCAGGCCGTAGCTCACCACCCAGGCTGCGGAGAGTTCTCCCGCCAGATGGGCCAGGGAACCGGGCGCCAGCAGGGCCCGGCAGGCGGTGGGAGCGGATGGGACCTGGATAAGGTCGGGGGAGACCACCACCAGATCGGCCCGCCCCGCCGGGGCGGAGGACAGGGCCCGCCCCCACTGGGGCGGCAGGTGGGCGCTTAAAAAGTGGGAGAGCGCCGGCTCCCGCTCCAGAATTTTCATGGTATACATCTCTGTTGCCCCCCTTTTGTCCCTTTAGTATGGGAAAACCAGGGCAAAATTATACGAAGACCTGCCGGGCGGGAAAATTCCCGGGCCGCCCGTGAAATTTTCCTTTTCAACGCCGGCCCCGTGTGCTATAATTTTATTGTATACGCATGGGGAAACCCCGAGCACCCACACATTTTTGAACTGATATAGAAAAAGGAGCGATTTACCATGGAACTGGAAACCGTACTGTATCGCGTTGAGGGGAACGTCGGCATCGTCAGCCTCAACCGCACCAAGGCACTCAACGCCATGAGCAAGCAGATCTTCGTGGACCTGACCACCGCCTTCGACGCAGCCGAGAAGGACGACACTGTCCGCTGCGTGGTGGTCAACGCTGAGGGCCGCGCTTTCTGCGCCGGCGGCGACATCCCCGAGATGAAGGGCCTGGACAACCCCGAGGCTGTCTTCGACTTCTACAACGTGGCTGGCATCTTCATGAAGAAGATGATCAACTTTGTCAAGCCCACCATCACTGTGGCCCACGGTGCCATCGCTGGTGCCGGCACCTCCCTGCTGCTGGCCGGCGACATCGCCCTGGTCTCTGACGACGCTATGTTCATGGTGGCCTTCGGTGCGGTGGGTCTGATTCCCGACTGCGCTGGTCACTGGCTGCTGCCCCGGGCCTGCGGCCTGAACATGGCCAAGGAGCTGATGATGACCCAGCGTGCTGTGAAGGCCCCCGAGATGAAGGAGCTGGGCCTGTGCAACCACGTCTATCCCAAGGAGCAGCTGATGGACGAGGCCATGAAGCTGGCCAACAAGATTGCCAAGGGCCCCCTGAATTGCTACAGCAGCTCCAAGCTCATCCTGAACAAGTCCTTCGAGACCAACCTGGAGGACCTGCTGAAGGAGGAGACCGAGGCCCAGGCCGCTGCCCGTCTGCATCCCAATGGCGACGAGGGTCTGGCCGCGTTCCTGGAGAAGAGAAAGGCCAACTTCCAGTAAGCTGTTCCCGTTTCCCTGTGGGGGAAAACAGGGGAAGTATGCAATATTCATACGAAATGAATATTCTCTTGTCGAACCTGGGCAGCACGGTTTCTCCGTGCTGCCCAGTTCTTTTTATTTCATACGATTCCGCCGGCTCTTTTTTGAAAAAAGGACTTGCATCTTTTGTGAATATTGTGTATAATGCAAAGCGTTCTCCCCCCGGCGGGCGCAAAAAAACCTGCGGGGGAGAGCAGAAGTGAAATGAAAAGAGGTTATTCCAATGAAGAAGTTTCTCTCTGTCCTGATGGCGGCCACCATGCTGGTGGGCGTGATGGCCCTGACCGGCTGCGGCGGGGACACCACGGAGCCTACCACCGACGAGGCGAACAACCAGAGCGAACCCGCCTCCACCACCGCCACCGACCTGAAGACCGTCACCGAGGGCGTGCTCACCATGTCCACCAACGCGGCCTTCCCGCCCTATGAGTCCACCGACGACAGCGGCAATGTGGTGGGCATTGACGCGGACATCGCAGCGGCCATTGCGGAAAAGCTGGGCCTGAAGCTGCAGATTGACGACATGGACTTTGACGGTGCCCTGGCCGCCCCCCAGAGCGGCAAGAGCGACATCGTTATGGCGGGCGTCACCGTCAATGAGGACCGTCTGCTGACCTTGGATTTCACGGAGTCCTATGCCACTGGCGTACAGGTGGTCATCGTCCCCGAGGGCTCTGATGTCACCCTGGACAACCTGGGTGAGCAGCAGATCGGCACCCAGCGGGGCACCACCGGCTACATCTATTGTACCGATGATTACGGAGAGGACCATGTGGTGGCCTATGATGATGCCATTGCCGCGGTGAAGGCGCTCAACAACGGCCAGATAGACTGCGTGGTCATCGACAGCGCCCCCGCGCAGGAGTTGGTAAAAGCCAATCCCGGCCTGACCATTCTGGATACCGAATATGTTACGGAAGACTATGCCATCGGCGTGGCCAAGGGCAACACCGCCCTGCTGGACGCGGTCAACGGCGCCCTGAAGGAGCTCGTAGAGGATGGCACGGTCCAGAGCATTATTGACAAGTACATTCCCGCTGACGCAGGCAGTGCAGAGGCGGAATAACCTGTGATGGTTCAGAAAAGGGCGGCATGCGCCGCCCTTTTCCTTTCCTCCCGCAACCCATAGAAAGAGAGAGGTGAACGCCCGATATGGAGGAACTCTATACCACATGGAAAGCCATCGGCGTTGCTGGCGGAGACCTGAGTTTTTTCCAGGATTTCTTCGTCAAGTTTTACCAGGCCTTTATTGAGGGGGACCGCTGGCTGCAATACCTCAACGGCGTCAAGACCACCCTGCTGGTGACCGCCCTGGCCCTGATCCTGGGCATTGTCCTGGGGGTCCTGGTGGCCATGCTCCGCACCGCCCACGACCAGCAGCGCCCCGGTCACCGCAACCCCATTTTGGCGGTGCTGAATCTGATCTGTAAGATCTATGTCACCGTCATCCGGGGCACCCCCATGATGGTCCAGCTGCTCATCATGGGCTTTGTCATCTTCGCCAGCAGCCGGAACTTTACCATGATCGGCACCCTGACCCTGGGCATCAACTCCGGCGCCTACGTCTCGGAGATCGTCCGGGGCGGCCTCATGTCCGTGGACAAGGGGCAGATGGAGGCGGGCCGGTCCCTGGGGCTGAACTACATGACCACCATGCGGTTTATTGTCATTCCCCAGGCCGTCAAGGCCATTCTGCCCGCCCTGGGCAACGAGTTTATCATTCTGCTCAAGGACACCTCCCTCATCACGGTCATCGGCGGCAAGGAGCTGCTGTATGCCGCCCAGGGCATTTACAACCGGACCTATGAGCAGATGTTCCCCCTGATCGGCACCGCGGCCCTCTACCTGGTGCTGGTCATTATCCTCAGCTGGCTTCTGGGCAAATTGGAAAGGAGGCTGCGGCAAAGTGATCGACGTTAAACATCTCTCCAAGTCTTTTGGGGACCACCTGGTCCTGGATGACATCTCCGAGCACATCCACCCGGGGGAGAAGGTGGTGGTCATTGGGCCCTCCGGCTCGGGAAAGTCCACCTTCCTGCGGTGCCTGAACCTGCTGGAGATCCCCACCAAGGGGAGCATCACCTTTGACGGCACGGAGATCACCGATCCTAAGGTGGATATCGACCGCATCCGCCGGCAGATGGGCATGGTGTTCCAGCACTTTAACCTCTTTCCCAATATGACCATCCGCAAGAACATCACCCTGGCCCCGGTTCAGACGGGCCTGATGAAGCAGGCCCAGGCCGACCAGCAGGCCATGGAGCTGCTGCGCCGGGTGGGGCTGGAGGACAAGGCCGACAGCTATCCCAACCAGCTCTCCGGCGGCCAGAAGCAGCGGATCGCCATTGTCCGGGCCCTGGCCATGAAGCCCAAGCTCATGCTCTTTGACGAGCCCACCTCCGCCCTGGACCCGGAGATGGTGGGCGAGGTGCTGGACGTGATGAAGCAGCTGGCCCGGGAGGGCATGACCATGGTGGTGGTCACCCACGAGATGGGCTTTGCCCGGGAGGTGGGGGACCGGGTCCTCTTTATGGCCGATGGGAAAATCGTGGAGCAGAATACCCCTGCGGAGATTTTCAGCCATCCCCGGGAGGAGCGGACCAAGGCGTTCCTCTCCAAAGTGCTTTGAGAAAACGGGAAACCGCTCTGCCGTGTGCTGCGGCAGAGCGGTTGTTTTTTGCCTGGGGGGCCTGCCAGGGCGGGGGCTGTTGTGGTTTTTTGCCCACGCCGTTGGAACGGCAAGGAACGGAGCCCTCCCGGGCGGGGCCCTATTTCTTTGAAGAAATAGGGGAAAGAACACCAAGGGGAAGGAGGTTCCTTCCCCTTGGAACCCCATTCTCTGGTGGGAGGAATGGGGGAAGGTGGTTCCGTCAGGTAGGGGCCTGGCCTGCGGCCTCAAAGACCAACGCCTCATGGCCCGCCCACCAGCTCGGGCGGGCGGGAGAAGTGGTTTATTGTCGGGAGGAAAAGTGGAAACCCGAACGGTTACTCTCTGCCTTCTCCCAAAGGGTACCCCGCCACGTCCCCAGCCCGCCCAGCCGGTGGGCGGGCCGTTACGGGCCTTTCACTGTGAGGGCCGCAGGCCAGGTAACCAGTGAGAAGTACAGCCTCCCCCCACACAACCCCACCAGAGAAGGGAGTCCAGAGGGAAGAACCTCTTCCCTCTGGGGTTCTTTCCCCCATTTCTTCCCAAGAAATGGGGCCCCGGCTGGGCAAGCCATCGTTCCCTGCCGTTCCAACGGCGTGCGCAAAGACCCACAATGGCCCCCGCCCGGGAGGGCACCGTTCCCGCCCGTTCCAACGGCGCAGAAAAGCCCCCAAGAAACCGGAAGCCGCCGCGAGATTCCCCCGCGGCGGCTTCTTCCATTTCTCTCTCTTTGCTGATCTGGACGAGGCTCAGTAGGCCACGCCCCAGTAGATCATTTTTTTGGCGGCCCGCCCGCAGATGGGGCAGGTGTCCCCCAGATGCTCCTGGGCAAAGGGGATGCAGCGGGAGGTCATGCCGGCCTCCTCCTTCATCTTCAGCTCACACGCCAGCTCCCCGCACCACATGGTCTTGATAAACCCGCCGTGCTGGGCCTGGAGGGCCTTGGCCTCCTCCAGGGAGTGGGCCTCGAAGATGTGCTCCTCCAGATTCTTCTTGGCCCGCTGGTACAGGCCGTCGTGGATGGCATCCAGGGTGGCGGGGACGGCGGTCTCCAATTCATCCAGGCTGATGAAAACCTTCTCCCCGCTGTCCCGGCGGACCAGGACGCACTGGTTCTTCTCCATGTCCTTGGGGCCGATCTCCACCCGCAGGGGCACGCCCTTCATCTCGTATTCGGCGGCCTTCCAGCCCATGGACTGGTCAGAGGAATCCATCCTGGCCCGGATGCCCGCGGCCTTCAGCCGGTCCAGCAGGGCGCTGGCAGCCTCCAGGACCCCCTCCTTGTGCTGGGCCACGGGGATGACCATGGCCTGAATGGGGGCGATCCGGGGGGGCAGAACCAGGCCGTTGTTGTCCCCGTGGGTCATGATGATGCCGCCGATCATCCGGGTGGACACCCCCCAGGAGGTCTGGTGGGGATAGTGCAGGGTATTGTCCTTGCCGGTGAAGGTGATGTCAAAGGCCCGGGCAAAGCCGTCCCCGAAGTAGTGGCTGGTGCCCGACTGGAGGGCCTTGTGGTCGTGCATCATGCACTCCACGGTGTAGGTCTCCTCGGCGCCGTTGAATTTTTCCTTGTCGGTCTTTTGCCCCTTGACCACCGGCATGGCCAGAACATTTTCCAGGAAGTCGGCGTAGATGTTCAGCATCTGCTGGGTCTCTGCCCGGGCCTCCTCGGCGTCGGCGTGCATGGTGTGGCCCTCCTGCCACAGGAACTCCCGGTGGCGGAGGAAGGGGCGGGAGGTTTTCTCCCAGCGGAGGACGGAGCACCACTGGTTGTAGAGCTTGGGCAGGTCCCGGTGGGAGTGGATGACGTTTTTATAGTGTTCACAGAACAGGGTCTCAGAGGTGGGGCGGATGCAGTAACGCTCCTCCAGGGGGTCGCTGCCGCCGTAGGTGACCCAGGCGCACTCAGGGGCAAAGCCCTCCACGTGGTCCTTTTCCTTCTGGAGCAGGGACTCCGGGATGAGCATGGGCAGGTAGACGTTCTCGTGGCCTGTCTCCTTGAATCGTCTGTCCAGCTCGGCCTGGATGTTCTCCCAAATGGCGTAGCCGTAGGGGCGGTAGATGAACATGCCCTTGATGGAGGAGTAGTCAATGAGTTCGGCCTTTCTGCACACATCGGTGTACCACTGGGCGAAGTCCACCTCCATGTCGGTGATCTGTTCGACTTTCTTCTTGTTGTCCTTAGCCATAGTTCCCATCCTTTGATCCAAAATCCCGGCCTGCTGGGCCGGTCGATCTCTGTGTTGTGAAATGATATATTCAGATAGAATCTATTTTATGTCCCAAGGGGAAAATTGTCAAGTCTCTTGTGCCTCTATGGGGGGGCCGCCGGCGGGGCGGCGTGGGGTGTTTCCCCGGCGTTCGACGGTTTGCCCCAATTACCCAATTAAATCCATAGGAAAAAGGAAACGAGGAGAAAATCTTGTGCAATCTCCATGAAAGGTGTCAAATAACCACAAAAAAACAACATTTTAGAAACAAAAGAAAGGAAAAGAATTTCCTCAAAAGGGTTCCCAGGGAAGGGGAAGTATGCTATGATTACAAAAAAGTTACAGAGTGTAACAGCCGCCTTGCCAATGGTTACAGATGGCAACAAGGCGGCCTGTTTGAGAAAGCCCGTGGATACAAAGGAGAGATTGGATGCGGAAGCGGATTCTGAGCGTGGTACTGACGGTTTTGATGCTGGCGGCGATGGTTCCATCGGCCATGGCGGCCACCCTGGAAGAGATCAACCAAGATGAGGTGTTCCTCAAGCAGCAGCAGAGAGGGACCTGCACCCTGGCCTCCACCGCCATGATGCTCAGACGGGCCGCCATGCTCAACGGCGATGAGAACTGGGCCCAGATCACCGAGGCCAGCTGCCGGGAGGCATTCTGGCTGTCCGGCCGGGGCCTGCCCTACAACTTCTCCTATGGGGAGATGACCGTGGGCCATGACCGCCTCCCCGGGGGTCAGGCCAACGAAGCGGTCCTCATTGACCTGCTGGAGGAGCACCCTGAGGGGATCATGCTCCACGCCGCCTGCGTTCCCCACGGCATTCTGCTCACTGAGTACAAGGATGGACAGTTTTACTGTGCCGACCCTTCGGAGTATGCCGAGGCCGGGATCATCCCCATTGAGGAGGCCTGGGGCACCCGGGTGGAGAACTCCAACGCCTATTGGTATGTGACCTCCCAGGTGGCACAGCCCCAGGAGAAACCGGTACTCCCCGCCCCCTCGGTGGAGGTGGAGGACTCCGTGTCTGACCTGATGGCACCTTTGGCCACGCAGGAAACCGAAACTGCGGCCTGCCTCATCGGTCAGGCGCTGGTGGAGCAGAACGGAACAAATTAAGAGAGTACATGCCCCCAGGCTGAAGCCTGGGGGCGTTTTTTTGCTTGGGGGAGAACGGCGGTCAGGATTTCCAGGATAGGGTCAGGGCACGGTCCTTGCGTTCCACCACCTGGACAGGGGAGCCGGTGGTCAGTGTGTCCGCGTCCGCTGCGTGCCAGCCATAGACTTGCTCCAGACTGGTGGCGTAGTCGCCTTGGTAGAGAATGGTCCCTTCCCGGTCATAGATCCACAGGGACAAGCCGGTGGCGAGGGTTTCCCCGTCGTAGACGCCCAGCGCCAGCTTTTCCCCGTTCCAGGCGGCCCGGGCGTTGCAGACCGGGAAGGAGAGGAGGCCGTTGGGCAGGCGCCCGGACCAGCGGTACTGATAGTACCCTTCCGGGGTCTGGGAGAAGAAGTGGAAGGTTTCCTGCCCCAGGGCCAGAAGACAGTTCTCCCCCGGAAGCACTTGGGTTACGTCGTATTGGGTGCGGGAGAGAACCTCGTCTTCGGCAGAGACGGAGGCCTCAAGGTGCTGGGTGGGTTTGCCGGCGGGAATGGAAAACGCGGTTCGCAGGTCCATGGTCTCCGTGTCCAGGACCAAGCAGCGCGTTTGGCCTTCCTGGATGGTGACCAGGAAGAGGGTGTCCTCCTGGGGAGAGAGGGTGAGGGAGAGAACCGACACCGCCCGAGGGTCCAGGGGATAGACCATCTCCAGGCTGTCCGGGTCTATTTGGACGCGTCCCCCTTCCCCCGTCAGGAAGCGCAGCCGGTAGAGCCCGTAGCCCCCGGGGACCTGCTGAAAGTCCGGGAGGGTGCTTCCCGTCTGTGTGCTGGGGGTCAGGGTGAAATAGGCGGTGTGCGCCCCGACGGTGCTGACGGTGCCGGTGAGAAATTCTTCGCCGGTGGGCGCAATGGCCAGCTGGGTCAGAAGACCGTCCTGGTCCTTGGTGACGGTAACCTTCCAACGGGTGTCCGGGGCGAAGGGGAAGCGGAAAAACGCCTGAAAGGCCTCCTGGGCGGAGGGATCAAACTGGCTCTCAAAGGTCTCCGCTTGGGAGTAGTCAGGGGATTGCCCGGCCAGGTCTAAGGTCACCTGAAGGGGATAGGCGTCCAGGAACTGACTGGGGTCCAGGATCTCCGTCCGGGTCTGTCCGGGCGGAGTACGGCGGGCCACCTGTTCATACAGGGGGCCCAGCGCGGGACTTGTGGGGAGGTTGTCCAGGGAGTATCCCGGTTCGGCGGACAACGTGGCGTCCTGGTGGGGGAAGCGGAGATAGACCCCGGCGTCGTCGTTGGCGGCGGCGGGAACGTCTCCTTGGGCAGAAAAAGCCGTGGTGCTCTGGGCCGGGCGGTCCAAGGGGATGGTCAGGTCCCAGAGAAGGGTTTGAGCATACTGGCAGCTCTGGGTGGCCACAAGGCCCTGGGCGGCGGCGGGGTCTCCCTGGCGGGAGATGGCGGTGACAGCGATTTGGCCGGCGTCCTCCTGCAGGGTATGGGCCGCCAGGGCCACCCCGCCCAGCACCAGGGACAGGCAGAGGAGAAAGGCTGCGATGGCTTGTTTCATGGCAAAGGCTCCTTTCCGTTGGTCAGTTGGGTTAATGCCCGGGAAACCCGGTCGGCTTGGTAGTGATAGGCACGCTTCACATAGGAGAGGAGGTCGGCACCCGTTTCCTCCAGCGCCAGGGGGTCCAGGTCGGCCACTAAGGTTCCCTGCCGGAGCAGGAGGGCCCGGCTCAGGAAGGGGGCGGTCTCCTCCAGCAGATGGGTGGACAGGAGGAGGGTCTCTTGGGGCTCTAAAATCCCCACCAGTACCTTGTAAAAGTCCTCCCGATTGAACAGATCATTGCCGGCGAAGGGCTCATCCATGAGGATGTAGTCCGCGCCCTGGCTGAGGGCCAGGATGACCTCAAGCTGGTTCTGCTGGCCGGTGGAGAGCCGGCCCGCCGCCTTGTGCCGGGGCAGTTGGAAGAAGTCCATCAGCCCGTCATAGCGGGCCTGCCGGAACCGGGGAAAATGCCCGGCGTAAAAATCCCGGTGGTCCTGGGCGGAGAGGGCGGGAAAGAAGGAGTGCTCACTGGTGGCAAAGGACAGTTTGGCATAGTCCTTTCGGGTGAGGGGGCGGCCGTCCAGGAGGATGTCCCCCTGAAACCGGTGCAGCCCCAGAATGCACTTGAGCAGGGTGGTTTTCCCCGCGCCGTTCTCCCCCAGCAGCCCTACGATTTCCCCCCGGGGAAGGGTGAGGGAGAGGTCCTTCAGGGCGTGCCGTTTGCCGGGGTAGGATTTGGAGAGGTGTTTGAGTTCCAGCATCAGTAATACATCCTTTCTGGCCGGGCGAAGGGGAGGAACAGGTTGGCAAAGTTATCCCACAGCTTGTCCAGCTGCCCGGGGCGCAGAGCATCTTCCGGGGTCAGATGGAGGTAGATTCCGTAGAAAGCAGGGAGCAGAATGACCACCAGGAGCAGGGCACAGGCCACGGTGAGCAGGGGGATGGCCAGGCACCGGCGGGCCAGCTCCCAGCGGTCGGGCAGCCGCCGCATGAGGTAGATGCTCTTTGCCCCCCGCCAAAAGGCGTAGTAATTGCAGGGAATCAGGAGCAGTGCGGCCAGGACCACCAGCGTCAGCGGGAAGAAAACCGGAGGTGTCCAGAAAGAGGCGCTGTCGCTCTGGGCGCCGATCAGGTCGGCAAAGTCCGTCATACGGTGGAGGGAGCGGGCCGCGGTCTCCAGGCCGTGGGTCAGCGCAGCGGCGTATTTCCACACGCTGTATAAAAAAGCGCAAATCATAACCAACAGACAGAGAAGGCCTTGCAGCTCCCCCGAGGTTCCCGGCGGAACCAAGTCACATAGTTTCCAGCGTTTCATCGGCGGTCTCCTTTCGTTTCCGGCGCAGCAGCAGCCCGACCAAGAGGCACAGCGCGGCGGCCCCGGCGATCATCTGGGGGCGGCCTCCGGGCAGGAAGAGAAAACAGCAGGCGGCCAGAACAAAGAACGTGAAATTTTTTCGTCCCCGGTGGAGCCCCTCGGTGAACAGGGCCGCGGTAAACCCCAGCCCGGCCGCCAGGGCCGCATTGCTCACCCACCGGCCGGGCAGGTCCAGGGGGAGGAAGAAGTGAAAGAGGTCCAGTTCCCAGACGGTGACATAGAGGGTTTGCGTGCCCAAGAAACCCCCTTGCCGGCCGTAATACCAGCCGATCCCCACAAGGACCAGGGCCTGCACCCCCCAGAACAGGAGATAGACCAGGGTGTTGTACACCCCCTGCCAGAAGACCACCCAGCCCGGGGACAGGGGGAGCCGGGCCAGGGTGTACCCAGGACAGCGGGCGCCCCACCCGGTGGTGGCCAGCAGAAGCAGGGCACTGAGCAGCAGAAAGGCCAAGGCCAAAAGCCCCGCCAGTGCGCCGCCGGACAGGGAGAAGGCATCGGCCAGGCCTATGGAGGCCGGGTCCGGGGAGAGACAGAGAAAGGCGCTCCACTGGGCCGCTGCCAGGAGGAGCAGCAGAAGCAGCACCTTCCAGACGGTGTGGCGCAGAACCAGATGGAAGAGTGCACGATGTGGTCTCATGGAGTCTCTCCCTCCTTCCAGAGCTGATCCACCAGGGCAAGGGCCTCCTGCCGGGACAGGCCCATGTGTTTCATGGCGGCGATGGTGTCCCGGACCTCTGCCTGGAGGAGTTCCCCCCGCACCCGGCTCTGGGCCGCCTCATCGGCCACCACGGTGCTCTTGGCCCCGGTGTGGGACAGGATAAGGCCCTCCTCCTCCAGCAGCCGGTAGGCCTTCTGGACGGTGTTGGGGTTTACCCCCAGCAGGGCCGACACAACCCGCCGGGAGGGGAGTTCCTCCCCGTGGGCGATGGTGCCTCCGGCGATGCCCAGCTTGACGTAGCGCAGAATCTGCTGGTAAATGGGGACCCCGTCGGCCAGGATTAGGTGCGAAAAGGAGAGCATGGGAACCACCTGCTTTCTCACTGTATTACAGGAATAGTACGGTTTACAACCGTATTATAAGCATAATACGGTTGCTTTGTCAAGAGGGAAGTTGCCTTTGCATGGAAACGGGCATGAAGTCAACGATAAAAAACCCATCCATGTGGAGCAAACAGCTCCACATGGATGGGTTTGGATCAGAGAGGGAAGCGGCAACAAGGGCGGGGGCAAAAGGACGCCCCATTATGCCATGGCAGAGGAAAGGGAGAGCGTCTTATGGTCATAGAAGTACTGGAGATGAGGGGGGACCCTGGAGCCGTGGAGGGAGAGGGTGACCCGTCCCGTCTGGCCGGGGCCGATGGGGAGACCGGACGCCAGGGCTGTGGTGGTTCCCCCGTTGTAAAAGTCGCCGTTGATGACATACTCCAGCTGGGTGTTCCCCCGGAGCCAAACCTGGATATCCCCGTGAAAGGACCGGTTCTGCTGGGAGGTGTTCCCCTCCTGCTGGAGGAGCTGGATGGCGTCCACGGAGGCAAGGGAGGCGTCGGCCTCCGAGACGGCGCAGTAGAGGATCAAGCGGGGGGTATACGAGGCGGTGGCGGACAGGGGGAGGGAAAGGATGCGGTAATGGGCCTCCTCTGCCGGTTCGGCATCTGTCCCGGCGGGGAATGCTGTGCGGGCCGCCTGGTAGGAGAGGCCGGCGTTTCCGGCGTACTGTGTGACCGCCTGGGAGAAGGGAATGGCATCGCTGACAACCACGGCGGAACTTTCCCCAGGTTCCCCAGCGGAAGAAGAAGAGGCATCCCCCGGGGCAGGGGAGGGGTTATCCCAGGCACAGGCGGCGGTCAGGCATAGGGCAAGCAGCAAGAAGGAAAAAAGTATCGGTCTATATTGTTTCATGTAAGACAGCCTCCTTTCTTGAAATCATTCAAAAAACCCGCCTCGGAGACGTGCTCCAAAGCGGGTTTTCTGCGCGCTTAGTCAAAGCCCAACCCCAGATAGGCGTCCTGCTGGGCAAAGTATTTGGAATGCAGCCCCAGGTCGTACCACTTAATCATGCCAAAGGCCTGGGTGTAACTGCCGGGCAGCCCATCCCAGAAGGCGGGGGTGCGGATGTGGTAGCGGGAGGCCTCCATTTCCTTGGCGATGGTCTCCACCGCCTTGCCCATCTTATCGGTGGGAATGAGCAGTTCCTTTGTCAGCAGGCGGCGCTTCTGGACATACTCAATGGCGGCGCAGCCCACCACGCCGTCAATCTCAATTTTATACAGATCGCCGTAGGCCAGGTGGCTGCCGATCTGCTGGAAGGAGATCATCTGGTCGGTATAGGTCATGTGGAAGGTGTTTTTCAGATACCCCTCCCGAATCTCGTTGTACTCCCGGGGGGAGACAGGGGTCATAACCCCGCCGCCGGTATCCCCGGAGAGGGCGGAGGTGAGAATCTCCACCTTGCGGGTGGCGAAGCACTCGTCCATTCCCACGGCCTCGAAGAACCGATGGAGGGAGGGGGAGGCGGGGACCAGGACCATGGCTTTGTCCCCTCGTTTTTGAAGAAAATCGTCGGCGTAGCGCAGCAGCTGCCGGGCGTGGCCCTTGCCCTGCATATAGGGGTTGGTGGCCAGGGCGTAAACATACCCCACGGGGACCTCTGTCCCGTCGGGAAGTTGGATGGCGCCGGGGAGCATGGCCGCCATGGAGTCCACCTCTCCATCGTCATCGACCACCAGGACCTGGTCAATGGAGCAGAACTTCTGGAAAAAGATATCCACATAAGCGCCGGGATCTCCAAAGCACTTTCGCCAGAGATCTCTCAGCTGGGGCAGTTCTTCCGGGGCAGCGGTGCGGATGGTGATCATGGGGGTGTCCTCCTTTGTTTCAGATCGGCCGCCGGCGGGCGGCCCAGGGAATCAGGGAGCGCGGCACTCCACCGCGCTGAAATTGACTTGGAGATAGTCGGGGGCGTAGGACAGCTTGGCTTTCCGCAGGCCGGGCAGCCCCATGTCGTCCTCCCGGTCCAGGTAGCGGATATGGGGGTACTTCTGCCGGATGTACCGGGCAAAGGACCGGTTCACCGCGGGGTAAGCCCCCTGAATCTCCCCCCGGGCCCGTTCAAAATGGACGTCGAAGATGGTCTCGGTGAGGGGGGCGCCCAAGGTGAAGCCTAAAAGGGTGTCCTGCCACCGCAGGACAATGCCCTCCAGCCCCAGGGCCGGCAGGTGTTCCAGGGCCAGCACCAGGGCCCGGTGCTCGTCGTCCAGGGTGGACAGGCCCCGGACGGTCTCCCGGGTCAGGGCATCCTGGTGCCAGGCGGCGTCCATGGCCAGGCAGGCGGGGATATCCGCCTGGGTGAGGGGGGCCCAGGTCCAGCCGGGACAGGCCTCGTCCAAGCGGTGGATGTGGTTGCGCTTGGCGTGGAGTTTTTTCCCGGGCAGGTCCGCCAGGCGGTCCACGGAATAGAGATAGTCAAACCCGTCCCGGGCCTCCTCAAAGCAGAAGCGGCCGGGGTAGTGGTCCTCCAGCCAGTTTTTGTGGTAGAGGGTCAGGGCGATCAGCCGCAGGGGCTGGCCCTCCGCCCGGGCGTCCTGGGTCAGGGCGTCCAGGGCGGGGGTGGGGTCCCCTTCCCCGGCGGGCCAGAGATAGGAATGGCCCAGGGAGCTGGTGAGCCGGACCAGCAGCCGTTTCCCCAGGGGGGCGTACTGAAAGCCGTAGGCGTCTTTCCAGCAGAAGAGAACGGGAAAGCTGTAATCGCACAGGGCCAGCCCCTCGGACTGTAAAAGGGGACGGACCCAGGTGCTGTCGCTGGCGTCAGGGGAATGAAAGGGTATCAGCATAAATGATTGGAAAAAGCCTCCTCAAAGGGTAATGGTTTTCACGTCGTACTGGTTGTTGCGGATGATTTCGTCCAGGCGGACGTCGTCGGTGACAGAGGAGATGAGGTTGTAGGCCGCGCCCTGGTGCTTGGCCCGGCCGGTCCGCCCAATGCGGTGGACATAGTATTCCCCCTCTTCCGGAATATCATAATTGATGACCCCGTCCACGTCGTCGATGTCCAGCCCCCGGGCGGCCACATCGGTGGCCACCAGGACCCGGAGCTGGCCGGCCCGGAAGGAGGAGAGCACCTTTTCCCGGACCTTCTGGCCCAGGTCGCCGTGGATGCACTGGGCGGCGATCCCCCGCATCCGCAGCAGGCCGGTGATCCGGTCGGTGGTGTTTTTGGTGTTGCAGAAGACGATGACCCGGTCCAGGTGCTCCCGCTCCAGGATGGCGGCCAGCAGGTCCACCTTGCCCCCCATGTCCACCTTCAGCCGGTACTGGCTGATCTTGGGCCGGTTTTCCTGGACGGGCCGGACCACGATTTCCACCGGGTCCCGCTGGTAGACCCAGGAGATGTCCATGACTTCCCGGGAAATGGTGGCGGAGAACAGGCCCAGGTTCCGGCGGTGGGGGATCTGCTTGAGGATGTGGGTGACATCCTTGATAAAGCCCATGTCCAGCATCCGGTCGGCCTCGTCCAGCACCACGGTCTCCACCTTATGCAGGCGGACGGTCCGGCGCTTCATGTGGTCCATGAGCCGGCCGGGGGTGGCCACCACGATCTGGGGGCGCTTTTTCAGCTGGGTGATCTGCCGGTCAATGGGCTGGCCGCCGTAGAGGCAGGCCACCCGGATGCCGGGCAGGAAGGCGCACAGCTGGCGCAGCTCCTCCTGAATTTGTAGGGCCAGCTCCCGGGTGGGGGCCAGCACCAGGCCGGTGACCTCGGTGCCCTCGGGGTCGGTGTGCTCCACCATGGGGATGCCGAAGGCGAAGGTCTTGCCGGACCCGGTGGGGGCCTTGGCCATGACATCCTTCCAGTCCTTGAAGCAGGGGATGGCCCCGGCCTGCACGGGGGTGGCCAGGGTAAAGCCCTTTTGGTCCAGTGCCTTCAGAATGCCCTGGGAGAGGTTCATTTCACTGTATCGCAGGTCGACATCGACCTCAATGCCATTGATTTCCATAAAACAATCCTTTGCCCGCCGGGCAAAGGCCGGCGGGTCTCATTCAAATACTTTAATTCAAAGTATAATATATCACAACCGCCGGCAGGTTGCAAGAGGGGAGGGGCGGTCTTTCAAGGGAGAACTTCCCGTCGGCGGGCTCGGGCAAAGACGCGCCCCGCGCGGCGGGCGGCTGCGCGGGGCGGAAGGGGTGGGGATCAGGGGTCCTCCGGTGGCTCTTCCGGGGGTGTGAGAGCCTGACGGGCCTGCTGGAGGTAATCCCGGTCCGCGGTTTTCTTGCTGGGGACAAAGTTCTGGGCGGGGGTTTTCTTTTTGCCCTTGCTTCGGGCATAAAAGAAGCCGGTGACGGAGAAGACCAGGGCCCCCAGGAAATTCACCATCAGGTCCTTCATGGTGTCGATGAGCCCGATGTCCAGGTATCCCGGCAGCCCCAGGCTGCTGCCGTTGACCGCCACATCCTGGATGTTGTGAATGGTCACCACCTGATTGCTCCGGGTGGGGTCCAGGGTGACGGAGTGGATGGTGTGGATGATGGTGTCCTTCTGCATGTCCGTGTGCAGGAAGGTGTCCATGAAAAACTCAAAGAACTCCCACAAAACCCCGATGGTCATGGAAAAGCAGAAAGCCAGCAGGGCCAGGAAAAAGGGGGAGAGCTCAAAGGTCAGCTTTTCATTGTCGTTGAGCAGGATGACCATGGAGAAGCCCACCGCCGCGGCCAGAAAGCCGTTGAGGGTGTGGAGCATGGTGTCCCAGTTGGGGACCACCACGTAAAAGGCGTTGACCTCCCCCAGGATTTCTGCGGCGTAGATGAAGCAGAGAATGGTGATCTCCAGGGGCGGCGGCAGTTCAATGCGCAGCTTCACCTGAAGCCAGCTGGGCAGATAGAGCAGGCACAAGGCCAGCAGACAGAAGAAGGCGCTCTCATAGCTTCCCCGCATGATCTGACGCACCAGGGAGACGATGACCAGGATGCGCAGCACGGAAAAGACCAGAAAGGAACTCTTGTGTTCCCGCAGCTCCTTGGCCATGGCCTGGCGGAAGGTTCTGCGGTTGCGCCGGTCCTCCTCCATGGATTGCAGCAGGTTCTTTTTCTTTGCCATGGGACCTCCTTACTTGCCCACGCAGAAGCGTTGGAAAATGCGGCTGGTGATGTCCTCTCGGACGGTTCGTCCCGTCAGTTCCCCCAGGGCGGCCATGGCCTGCTCCACGTCGGTGAGCAGGGCGTCGGGGGTGACCCCCTGCTCCAGGGCCTGGCCGGCCCGGGCCACGCTCTCGGCGGCCCGGCGGACAGCGTCGGTTTGGCGCTGGTTGGTGAGCAGCAGCTCGGAGGCCCGCTGCCCGGCTTGGGGGAGCAGCGCCTGGGCCCGGCGGACCAGTTCCTCTTCCAAAAATTCCAGGCCCAGGCCGGTTTTGGCGCTCAGGCCCACCACGGAGAGGGTGTGGGCTGTGTCCTCTGCCCGGAACATGGGGCAGCCGTAGCCGGGCAGATCGCTCTTGTTCATCACCAGAAGGGTGTCCGCCTGGTCCAGGGCCTGGCCCAGCAGCGCCGTGTCTTCTTCCCCCAGCTCCTGGGTCCCGTCGCAGACCAGCAGGATCAGGTCCGCCTGGTCCAGGGCCTGGCGGCTGCGGGCCACCCCCAACTGCTCGATGGGATCGTCGCTGTCCCGCAGGCCGGCGGTGTCCACCAGACGGAAGAGGTATCCCTCTAAGGTGACCGTGGCCTCCACGGTGTCCCGGGTGGTGCCGGGGATGGGGGTGACGATGGCCCGCTCATAGCCCGCCAGGGCGTTGAGCAGGGAGGACTTGCCGGCGTTGGGCCGGCCCAGGAGGACGCAGGTGAGACCCTGGGAGAGCAGCCGCCCCCGCCGGCTGGTCCGCAGCAGGGCGGTCAGAGCCTCCTCCTGGGCCTGGAGGGTTTCCTGGAGCTGCTGGGTTTGGAAGGGGTCCAGGTCTTCGTCGGGGTAGTCCAGCACCGCGCAGAAGTGGGCCATCACGTCGGTCAGGCCGCTGTAAATTGCGTCAATCCGCCGGGAGAGGGCTCCGGTGAGCTGGCCGGCGGCCTGCCGGGCGGCGGCGGGGGTCTCCGCCTCAATGAGGTCGATGACCGCCTCGGCCTGGGTTAAGTCCAGCTTTCCGTTGAGGAAGGCCCGCTGGGTGAACTCCCCGGCCCGGGCCTGCCGGGCGCCGGCAGCGAAGAGGGCGTCCAAGACCAGAGAGAGGACCATGGGGGAGCCGTGGCATTGAAGCTCCGCCGTCTCCTCCCCGGTGTAGCTGTGGGGAGCCCGGCTGACGAAAGCCAGGCCGGTGTCAAGCGCCTGGCCCGCCTGGTCCAGCAGGGTGCCGTAGAGGAGCTGACGGTCCGGCGCGTCCGGCAGGGCGCGGGTTCCCTTGGGGCGGAAGACCCGGGCCGCTGCTTGGGCGGCCCCGGGGCCGGACAGCCGCAGAATCCCCACCCCCCCTGTCCCGGGGGGAGTGGCGACGGCGGCAATGAGATCAGACATGGAGGACCTCCTTTCCAAGAAACCATTTTTGGCGAATCCACCGTCAAAATGTTCCTTGACAGCATCTTTCGGCAGCCAAAAATGCATGTACGAGAGTATACACCTATTGTGGACAACTCTGTGGATAATGTGTAAAACCTTTGGGAAATCTCAGGTTCCGCTGGGTGGGCGCCCCGTTTTTTCCGAAACTTTCATGCAAAATTCGAGGAAATTTGGTTGGTCAGAACGCACAAAGGGAAAAATTCCTTGTAAAAATGACGAAACATTAACAGCTCGATCACAAAAAGTAACAAAAAGGATTCCACTATGCCTGCGGTCCTGTGGAAAATAAACGGGAAGCCGGAAGGAGCGCGCCCGCCCTGTGGAAAACCAGCGGAGAGAGCGCCTTACGCGCCCTGAATCCGTTGGGTGATGGCCCGGGCCGCCCGGACCCCGGAGGCCCCCGCCTGGGCCAGCCCCCGGGTGATCCCGGCCCCGTCGCCTGCGGCGAAGAAGTTGGGCAGGGAGGTCTCCAGATGGGTGGAGAGCTTCAGCCGGGCGGAGTAGAACTTGACCTCCGCCCCATAGAGGAGGGTGTCGTAGTTGGCGGTGCCTGGGGCCAGCTTGTCCAGGGCATAGATCATCTCAATGATGTCGTCCAGCTGGCGCTTGGGCAGGGCCAGGGAGAGGTCTCCCGGCACGGCGGCGGTGAGGGTGGGGTGGGTGGTGGACTTGCCCATCCGGTGGGCGTTGGAGCGCACCCCCCGGACCAGGTCCCCAAACCGCTGGACCAAGACGCCCCCGGCCAGCATGTTGGACAGGGAGGCGATGTGCTTGCCGTAGCGGTAGGGCTCGTCAAAGGGTTCGGTAAAATGGTTGGAGACCAACAGGGCGAAGTTGGTGTTCTCGCTGCGGAGCTTGGGGTCGGAGTAGCTGTGGCCGTTGACGGTGTGGATGCCCTCCACATTCTCCGCCACCACGTGGCCGTAGGGATTCATGCAGAAGGTGCGCACCTGGTCCCCGTACTGCTTGGTCCGGTAGAGGAGCTTGGACTCGTAGACCACGTCGGTGATGTGCTCGAAGATCAGGGCGGGCAGCTCCACCCGCACACCGATGTCGATTTGGTTGTTGGTCATGGGCAGGCCCAGCTGACGGCACTGCTGGGCAAACCACTCTGCCCCGGACCGGCCGGGGGCGGCGATGAGGAACTTGGCCAGATACTGGTCCCCGTCCGCTGTCTCCAAGCAGTACCCCCCCTCTGCCTGGCGGATGGCGGTGACGGCGGTGTTGAACTGGAAGGTGATGTCCCGGCGCAGGTCCTCGTAGAGATTGGTGAGAATCCGCAGGTTGTTCTCCGTGCCCAGGTGTTTTACCCGGGCCTGGAGGAGGTGGAGGTCAAATTCCAGGGCCTTTTTCCGCAGGGCCTGGGCGGCGGGGGTCTCCGTGGAAAAGACCTCCCGGGTGGCCCCGTGGGCGGTGTTGATCTCATCCACGTAGTCGATGAGCTCCATGACCTCCTGCTCCGGCATGAAGTCGGTGAGCCAGCCGCCGAAGGCGGTGGTAAAGTTATACTTCCCGTCCGAGAACGCCCCGGCCCCGCCGAAGCCGCACATGGTGTGGCAGACCTTGCAGTCAATACATTCCCGCACCTTGCCCGCCACAATGGGGCAGCTGCGGTGGTAGATGTCCTGGCCCTGATCCACGATCAGCACCTTCATCCCCGGATTGCGGCGGATGAGCTCGTAGCCGGCAAATACCCCGGCCTCTCCGCAGCCCAGAATCATGGTATCGTAGGTTTTCCGCATGGTATCTCGTTCCTTTTCTGATAGAATGGGAAGTGGAAAAATCCAAAACCATCTCATTCTACCATAAAGGACTCGCGTGTCAAGGCGAAATTGACACGCTGTGGGGTCTGGCCGGGGAAGAAGAAACGCTGCCAAGGCGGGCTGGGCAGCGTTTGGCGTCAATACCGCCGGAGAAGGGCCACCACCTTGCCGATGATCTGGGCGTGGGTGCCGTCAATGGGCTGATAGTCGGGGTTGGCGGGGAGGAGCCAGGTCTGCCCGTTTTTCTGGGAGAGGGTTTTCACAGTGGCCTCGTCCTCAAAAAGGGCCACCACGATCTCCCCGTTCCGGGCCTGGCTCTGGCGGTGGATCACCACCAGGTCATCCGGGTAGATTCCCACCCCCAGCATGGACTCCCCCCGGACCTTCAGGGCAAAGTATTCCTCGGGATGGGGGCCGGCCTGGAAGGGGATGTACTCCTCAATGCACTCCTCCGCCCAGATGGGGGCCCCGGCGGCCACATGGCCCACCAGGGGGATCTGATCGGGGCCGGGGAGGGACGCATTTGGTAGGGTGATGGACCGGGTCTTGCCCCCGTCCCACTGGAGCAGGCCGGCCTGGCGGAGGTGGTCCAGATGGTACTTCACCGTGGAGGGGGAGCGGACCCCCACGTGCTGGCCGATCTCCCGCACGGTGGGGGGGTATCCCATTTGGCGGGTAAAGGTGCGGATGAAGTCATAGATCCGCTGCTGTTTTGGGGTGAGGTTGGTCATGGCGGCGCCCTCCCAATACCAATATCTTGTAGCTAAAAAGATTGTATCACATAGAGACGGGGGAAGTCAAACGGATGTTCGAAAAAAGTTCCCCGGTTTTGTACCAACCGGGGAACCAGAATGGATGGATCAATACTGGGTGGTCCACAGGGAGATCAGCAGGACGGGGACCAGCCACAGCAGCAAGAACAGGGACAGGTGCCAGGCGCACATGGCGCCCAGGGCCCCGGCACTGGAGAGGGAGGCGGTGAGCACCACCCCCACGCAGGCGCTGAAGTTCACAAAAAAGCTGCTGAAGGCAGCCGCCCGGCGGATGCGCTTGGCGCCGATGAGGGCCTGGGAGAAGGGGGCGATTCCCTCCCGGCACAGGACGGCCAGAATGGCCGGACCGTGGGGCTGGTTGGGGCCCGACAGGGTCACCCGCCGCTGGAGGTCCGGGAAGGTCAGCTGATCCATGGGTAGCCGGCCCCACAGCCGCAGCCGGTGGGGGTTGAGGTTGAAGTCCCGGGTGACCATCACCGGGGCGATCCGGTGAAGCACCATACTCTGCAGGGCGGGGGTGATGGCGGGGTGGAGGGTGTATTTCAGCACGAACATCCCCACCAGCTCCCGGTCCACCGCGCAGAACACCGCGTCCTTGGCCCGGATACCCGGGGGGAGGGCGATGCCCTGCCGGCTCATAAAGTCGCTGTTGCCCACCAGGATCTGCTGCCCCTGGCACTGGCCCAGCAGGCCGGTCTCCTGCATGACGATTTTTTCAATGGGGAGGTAGCCACTCCCCTCCGCCCGGACCAGCTTGTCAAACAGATAGGTGAGCCCCGAGCCGGAGGCCCGGATGACCGAGGCGGTGAAGGCCACGGTCCGCTCCATGGACAGGCTGCCGAATACCCGGGAACCCGCCAGGGCCACGGTGCCGGGGGGATAGATGTCCTGGTCCAGCAGCAGGGCGGCCTTGCACCCCTTGCCGGCCAGCAGGCCGGGCCAGCCCGCCAGGGCCACCCCCAGCTTGGCCAGCTTCCCCCCCAGCATCCGCAGGGGGAGATTGAGGGCGAGGGAGACGCCCAAGGTGGCCGCAGCGGTGAACAGGGCCGACAGAGACCAAAAGACCAGGTTGGGCTGGTGGTGGGCCACGGTGGTGACCAGGGACAGGCAGAAGCAGGCCACCAGCAGCACCGGGGTCAGCCGGCGGAACCGGGCCTCGACCTGGCTGGTGGTGCGGATCTGGCTGCCAAAGCCCTTGGGAACCCCCAGCCACTTGCGGAAAGCGGTCCGTCCCCCCAGGACATTGGGGTCCTGGGTGACCAGGTAGGGCTGGGACACGGAGGCGGCCACCCGGCAGGCCTGAAATTTGGCCGACCGGTCACAGTAGCGCCCCAGCAGATGAAAGGTCAGCACCAGGGCGCAGGGGGAGAAGAAGGGGATGGCGCTCTCCCGCAGGGGGGTAAAGACCATGGTGACACCGTCCACCAGGGTGAACAGGGCGGCAAACAGGGCCAGGGTGTCCCCGTTGGGGGCCAGGTTGGTCAGCTGGACCAGGCCCTCCTTGAGCACGTCCAGGCTCAGCAGGACGCACCCTGCGAACAGGGCCAGACTGCCCAGCAGCAGGATGTTGGCGGGCAGGAGGCTGTCCAGCACCGGCAGCACGCCGCTGTCCAGCAGGGCAAAAAGCAGGAGCACCGCCGAGAGCACCCCGGCAGCGGTGCATTTTCCCTTCAGGGCCTGCAGCCCCAGGCCGTATTCCTCCGCCAGCTGGGCCGGCGGGGCGTCGGGGGGCGGGGGCGCTTCCGCCCGGGCCTTCCGTTCCCGGAAGGGGTGAAACCCCGTGCCCTCCTGGGGCGGCGTCTGGGGCTTGCCCGGGGGGACGGTCTGCCCGCCGGGGGCGGCCTTGGGACCGGTGGGGGTTCCCTGTCCGGGGGCTTGGGGACCCTGGGCCGCTTGGCCTGTCTGGCCCGGGGCCGGCGGACCCTGCATGGGCGGCTGTTCCGCCGCTCCGTCCCCTTCGGGGGTAGCCGGTTGGTCCTGGGCTTGCTGGGCGGCTGCCTTGGGGTCCGGAGTGAAGGCGATGAGCTCCGGCCCGTCGTCCTGGGGCACTCCCACCTCTGTCTCATCCTGGGAGGGCGCCGGGGCCTCCTCCGGGGCGGGGGCCTCTGGAGCGGGGGCCGCCTGTTCTCCTTCTGGCGGCGTGTCCGAGGAAGGCGCCGGTTCGCCGGCGGGCTGGGGCGTCGGGGATGCGGGTGCCGGGGCGGGGGCCTTCTCCTGGGGCGGGTCCTGCTTGGGGGACTGGGCCGGCGGTGTTTTCTTCGCTGGGGCCTGATTGGCCGGCAGCGGCTGGTTGGCGGGTAGGGGCTGGCTGGCCGGCCGGGGCGCCGCGGGTTTGGGGGCCGGCGGGGCGGCCGGGGCAGGGGAGACCGGCTGGGGAGAGGTAATCCCCGGCTTTGCCGGGGCGGCTGCCGGCGGTTTGGGCGCTTGGGGCGCCTCCGGGGGCAGGGGGACCGAGGGCCCGGCCGGCGTCTCCGGCGGGGTGTAGTCGGCGTACTCCCACAGGATATCCCCTAAGCTGAAATGATTGTCATCTGCCATAGCATCAAAACCTCCCTGCGCCCATGGGCGCTGCGATGGAACGAAATGGGGCGGGGTCAGCTGCCCAGGCGCTGCCGCAGGGCCTCATACAGCAGGATGGCGGCGGCCGCGCTGGCGTTGAGGGAATTGAGCTTCCCCCGCATGGGAATGCGGACCAGAAAATCACAGGTCTCGGAGACCAGCCGGCTCATGCCCGATCCCTCTGAGCCGATGACCAGGGCGGCGGGTCCTTTCAGATCAGCCGCGTACAGAGAGGTGGTTCCGTCGGCGGCGGAGCCAAAGATCCAAAGGCCCTCCTCCTTGAGCCGCTTGAGCAGGGAGGGCAGGTTGGCCACCCGGGCCACGGGGAGGTGGGAGACCGCCCCGGCGGAGGTCTTGGCCACCACGGCGGTCAGGCCGGCGCTGCGGCGCTTGGGGATGATGACCCCGTGGGCCCCGGCGCACTCGGCGGTGCGGATCACCGCCCCTAAGTTATGGGGGTCGGAGAGCTCGTCGCAGACCACCAGCAGGGGGGGCTCCCCTTTGTCCCGGGCGGCCTGGAGGATGTCCTCCACCGTGGCGTAGGCCCGGACCGCAGCCACGGCGATGACCCCCTGGTGGGCGTGGGTGCGGCTCATGCCGTCCAGCTTCCGCTTGTCCGCGTCGGCCACCACGATGCCCTGGCTGCGGGCGGTGGAGGCGATGTGACCCAGGGCGGTGTCCACCTCTCCCTTCATAATGAAAATTTTGTCGATCTGGGTGCCGGCCCGCAGGGCCTCGATCACCGCGTTGCGGCCCTCGATGATTCCGTCGGCGGGGGCCTCGTCCCCTGCCCGGTCAGGGCGGGGCTGGTTGTGTTTGTACTGCATAAGACTCCAATCCCGGCGCGTCGGCCGAAGGAAGAAATTTCAGGGAAAAAAAGCAGAGAACCTGCATATTTTAGGTATTATATCATGGATTTCAGGGAAGAAAAAGCCCCTTTTCCCGGGAAATTTCAGGAGAGAGAATTCCGGTCCCGCTTCCGCCAACCACGTCCGCCTGGTCAGGGGGAAAATTTCATAAATTCTTAACACCTATGTCACAGGCCGTTCCTTGCAATAAAAAGGGAAATATGATACCATACCGTTATCAAATGGGGAAAGTTTTTCCCGGCAAACTATCTGCCAAGCGCGGTGGGATACCCTGCCCGCAAATGACATAAACCAGAAAAACGGGGGCGCTCCCCCGGAACGGAGGACAGATACTGTTGAGTTCCAATCCAAACAACAAGGGCAAGGGCGGCGGCCAAGGCCCGCGCAAACGCGGCTTTATTTTCGGGGCCATTCTCTGGGCCCTGGTCCTGGTCATTTTCTTTAATTTCCTGGCCAAGCAGATTGCCAACGCCGGCACCAAGGAGGTTCCCTACTCCGAGTTCATCCAGATGGTGGAGGAGGACAAGGTGGCCACCGTGGAGCTGACCAGCAACAAATATACCTTTTACCTCAAGGAAGACCTGCCTGCCGGCGCGGGGGAAGGAGGCAGCCAAGACCTGGCGGAGGTGCTGGCCCAGCAGATGGAGCAGGGCGGCGCCACCCGGTATGTCACCGCGCCGGTGGTGGCCCGGGACGACAGCCTGATCTCCCTGCTGAAAGAGCATGATGTGGAGTATTATTCCCCCATGCAGGAGGAATCCTCCTATCTCATGAGCCTGCTGCTGAGCTATGTGGTGCCCATGATCCTGATGGTGGGCCTGCTGGTCTTCCTGATGCGCCGGATGAGCGGCGGCATGGGGGGCCTGGGCGGCGTGGGCAAGGCCAATGCCAAGGTCTACATGGAGAAATCCACCGGCGTCACCTTCGCGGACGTGGCCGGTCAGGACGAGGCCAAGGAGTCCCTGGTGGAGATCATTGATTTTCTCCACAACCCCGGCAAATACACCGAGATCGGCGCCAAGCTCCCCAAGGGCGCCCTGCTGGTGGGCCCGCCGGGCACCGGCAAAACCCTGCTGGCCAAGGCCGTGGCCGGGGAGGCCAACGTCCCCTTCTTCTCCATCTCCGGCTCGGACTTTGTGGAGATGTTTGTGGGCGTGGGGGCCTCCCGGGTCCGGGACCTGTTCAAAGAGGCCAACAAGGTGGCCCCCTGCATCGTTTTCATCGACGAGATTGACACCATCGGCAAGTCCCGGGACAACCGTATGGGCGGCAACGACGAGCGGGAGCAGACCCTGAACCAGCTGCTGGCGGAGATGGACGGCTTTGACCCCACCAAGGGGGTCATCCTCCTGGCCGCCACCAACCGGCCGGAGGTGCTGGACCAGGCCCTGCTGCGGCCCGGCCGGTTCGACCGCCGGATCACCATTGACCGGCCCAACCTGGCCGGCCGGTTGGCCACCCTCCAGGTGCACACCCGCCGGATTCGCCTGTCCGAGGATGTGGACCTGCGGAAGGTGGCCCTGGCCACCGCCGGCTGCGTGGGGGCCGACCTGGCCAATCTGGTCAACGAGGCCGCCCTCCGGGCGGTCCGCCTGGGCCGCCGGGCGGTGAATCAGCAGGACCTTCTGTCTGCCTTTGAGCTGGTCATTGCCGGCACCGAGAAGAAGGGCAGCGTGCTGACGGAGTTTGAGAAAAAACTGGTGGCCTACCACGAGGTGGGCCACGCCATGGTGGCCTATAAGCAGAAGAACACCGAGCCGGTGCAGAAGATCACCATCGTCCCCCACACCCAGGGCTCCCTGGGCTATACCCTGCTCATGCCCGAGGAAGATAAAACTGAGCTTCGCACCCGGGACGAGCTGCTGGCCCGAATCGCCGTGTCCATGGGCGGCCGGGCCGCGGAGGAAGTGGTGCTGAACACCATGACCAACGGTGCGGCCCAGGACATCCAGGACGCCACCGCCGTGGCCCGGAACATGGTGGCCATGTACGGCATGAGCGACCGCTTCGGCATGATGGCTCTGGCTTCTAAGCGCAGCCAGTACTTGGACGGGGGCTACGGCATGGACTGCGCCCAGGACACCGCTGCCGCCCTGGACGAGGCGGTCCGGGACATCCTGGACCAGTGCTACGCCACAGCGGTGGAGATCATCCGGGAGAGCCGGGCGGAGATGGACCAGGTGGTGGCCTACCTGCTGGAGAAGGAGACCATCACCGGCGCGGAGATGGTGGCCATCATTCAGGGCCGGGACCCCGCCACGGCGGACTCCCCCCTGCTGGCCCCGGGCCCCGAGACCCCCGCAGGGGCGGAAGGGTCCCCGGAGGTTCCCTCTGTCCCCGCGCCCCAGCTGGGGGGAGAAGACCAGGGGGAGGCACCGCCTCCCGCCCCAGAGGAGACACCGAAGGAGTGACCCGCCCTGGGCACCCATCCAAAGAGCAGGCCCCGCCCGGGAATGACACCCGGGCGGGGCTTTTTTAGAGAGGAGGGACGCCATGAGACCCATTCCCCCCGCCCCGGCCCCCGGACAGCGGATTCTGCTGATCCCCGCCATGTTGGACGCCCATTTCCCTCTGCTCCAGTATGCCTTTCACTCCAAGGCCTATTACCCGGTGATCCTGTCCCAGAGCAGGGGGCTTGCGGACCTGGGCCTGCGCTATGCCCACAATGACCTGTGCTATCCCTTTGTTCTCAGCCTGGGTCAGTATCTCCAGGCCCTGGGCAGCGGGGCCTATGACCTGGACCAGGTGAGCCTGCTGATGCCCTCGGCGGGGGATGCCTGCCGGGGGTCCAATTTTCCCAGCCTGATCCGCAAGGCCCTGGCCGCGGCGGGGTATCCCCAGGTGGAGGTCCTCACTTGGAACGTCAAGGGGCTGGAACGGGACCATGCCCTACCCCTTCGGCCGGAGATGGTCTGGCGGGCGCTGTTTGGCCTGTTTTACGGGGACCTTCTCCTGCTGCTCACTTTGCAGACCCGGCCCTATGAGGCCGTGGCCGGGGCGGCCAACGCCTGCCGGGACCGGTGGACCGACCAGCTGGCCGGGGAACTGCGCAGCGGCGCCCCCTTGACCCTCCGCAGGATGAAGGAAGTCTTTCACCAGGCCGCCGGGGACTTTGCCGCCCTGCCCCGCCGGCCGGTGGCCAGGAAGCGGGTGGCCCTGGTGGGGGAGCTCTACACCAAATACTGCGCCCTGGGCAACTGGGACATCCTCCCCTTTCTGGAGGAGGTGGGCTGTGAGGTGGCGGTGAATGGCTTCTCCTGGTACATTCTCTACTATATCAGCAGTCAGATCGCCGGAACGACGGGGCCCGTCCAGGCCCTGTGGCGGGGCTTGGGCGCCAGGATGGCGGGGCTCCAGCGGACCATGACGGCGGCCCTGGCAGCCCACGGGTTTCACAGCCTGCCCCCCTTTCCCGCCTTTCAGCGGGAGGCGGCGGACTGGATCAGCCAAACCTTGCGGGTGGCTGACGGATGGCTCATCGGGGCCGAGTGCGCCGCCCACATCCATGCCGGCTGTCACCGGGTTTTGGCCATGCAGCCCTTTGGCTGTCTGCCCAACCATGTGTGCGGCCGGGGACAGTACGCGGCCCTCCTGCGCCGGCTGGGCCGGGGCAAAGTGGTCAGTGTGGACCTGGACGCCAGCCTGCCCTGCCTGCTGGTGTACAACCGGGTCAAGCTCCTGCTGGAGGGCGAGGGATAATGGAACCGCGCCCCGAACCCATGTCGGTTCGGGGCGCGATTTTTGCGGCGGTTTCCTCAAAAAAGAATCAAATCCTCCTGGGCGCTGCCCACGCCGGTGAGGACCCAGGCCCCTTCTGCCTGGGTGTAGTAGAATGCGTAGGCGGCGGGGTGCAGGGACTCGTTGGCCACGCTGAGATAGGCCAGGTTGCCGTGCTGGTCATAGGTCATGAAATACTGCACGCCGGGCGCCTCGGTGTTGTCCTCCGCGTAGCAGACCCGGCCCAGGCTGTCATACTGGAAAGCGTACTGCTGCCGGGGGACGCCGTCTATCACCCGGGTCACCTGAATCAGGCGGCCGTGGTCATCATAGTGGGCGGTCATGGCCTGCTCCGCCTCGGTGAGGCTCCCCGGCTGGGGCAGGGCATGGCCGGCAGAGGGATGGAAGGATACCCGGTCCCAAGGTTCGCCCATCTGGGCGATGGTCACCGCCAGGGAGAAGACCCGCTGGCTCTCCTCCGGGGGGAGGCCCGGGGAGGAGACGGCGATATTTTCACCATATCCAGGGCCGTAGGCCTGCACTGTGACCGGGGTGAGGCCGGTCTCCGCTTGGTCCAGGTAGGCCTGGCAGAACCGGGAGAGAAAGACGGCGGTCTCTCCCCGCGTGGCATCCGCCCCCGGGGACAACTGGGGGAAGAGGAGGCGGCCCGGGATGGCAGGATCAGGGTGCTCCACGAGAAAATACCGGCTGGCGGCCCAATCCACAGCCTCTTTGGCCCAGGCACTGGGAGAACCGGAATAGGTAAAAACCGTCTCTCCCACCCCCAGGGAGAGATCCGCACCCTGGGCCTGGGCCCAGCGGTAGAAGAGGGTGGCCAGCTGCTCCCGGCTCACCGGCTGGTTGGGGCCAAAGGTGGTGGGGGTCAGACCTGTTACAACCCCGGCTTCCCCAGCCCAGTCCACTGCCTGGGTATACCAGGCGTCTCGTGGGACGTCCAGAAACGCGCTGGGCTGGCCCGGCTGGGGGGTTCCGGCCAGCCGCCACAGAAGGGTGGCCGCCATGGCCCGGTTCAGGGTTCCCTCGGGCCGGAAGGTGTCCGGGGCGACCCCCTGCATCAGGTCACGGTTCTGGGTGTCCTGGATGCACAGGGCATACCAGGCGGTGGGAGCCACGTCGGAAAAGGGGGCCTCCCCTGCCGGGGTGGCCTGGACGCAGACCAGGGAAAGGCCCAGAAGAACCGCCAGCAGGGCGGCGGGGAGCCGGGAAACGTGGGGTTTCATAGAAAACATCCTTTCTTTTGTGTCTTATAGGGTAAGACGGGAGACGGGGAAGAAAGTGCCCTGCTGATCTGTCTTTTTTGCGCCGCAGCCCGTTAAGGCGCGGCCTCCCGCATAATAATCAAGTCCAGAAATTGTGCATTGCGTACCACATAGGTGGCCACGGAGCCCAGTTTTTGCAGGGGGCCTCGGGAGGAGCGGGTCATAACCAGGGCGTCAAAGCCCCGCTCCCGGGCGTAGTAGACAATTTCCGGGCCGGGGCTGCCCCACAGCAGTTCGGTGCGGACTGTCCAGCCGGGCAGCAGGGCGGCGAAGGTTTCCAGCTCCTGGGCGGCCTTGCGGGCCATCCGGTCCCGGGCGAATTGGCCGTCGATGTGCATTTGGTCGGGCAGGACCATCAGAAGGGTAACCTCGGTGTCCTGGGGGCGGTAGGTCTGTTGGACCATGTCGATGGTGCGCAGGCTGCGGGTACTTCCGTCAATGGGCAAGAGCACGTGTTTCATGGAATTCGACCTCCTATCCAGATGGGTGGGAACCATGGTGGAAAAGGGGAAAGGCGGTGGCCTTTCCCCTTTTGTGGACAGATGACAGATGATTCACGCCTCCCGCAGGACAGTGGTGGTGATGAAGGAGGCATTCTGCACGATATAAGTGGAGACCGAGCCCAGCTTCTGGGTGGACCCCCGGCTGGAACGGGTCATCAAGATGGCGTCAAAGCCGCCCTCCTTGGCGAACTGGATGATCTCCGGTCCCGGGCTGCCGAAGCGCAGGGCGGCGGTCGTCTGATACCCGGGGAGCATCTTGGCAAAGGATTCCACCAGTAGGCGGGCCTCCTCCTTGGTCTGGGGGTCTTGGGTGATCTCCTCATGGTCGGGCATGGGGGTGACCTCGTCATTTTCGTCGGTGAGCTTGGAGGGACGGGGGTCGGGCACGACCAGCAGGATGGTGATCTCTGTCTCAGCGGGAGTGTAGGACTGCTTCACCACCTGGATGGTACGCAGGCTGCGGGGGCTTCCGTCGATGGGCAGTAGGATCTTCTTCATAAGGGTTACCTCCAATCATACAGCGGACACTTGGCGCGGAGCAATGGGGCGGTCTCTGGGGGCGTTATTCGTCGCCCTCCTCCCGCATGACAATGACATCCAGGAAAGAGGCGTTGCGGACGATGTAGGTGGCCACGGAGCCCAGCTTCCGCAAGGGCCCTCGGGAGGAGCGGGTCATGATAATCATTTCTGTGCCGGATTCCTTGGCATACTCTACAATTTCAACGCCGGGAGCGCTGCCCAGCAGGACCTGGGTTTTCACTTGATAACCGGGGAGCATGTCGGCCACGGCAGTCAGCTCAGGCTGGGCCTTCTCCGCGTTGTGCTTGATCTCATCCATGGAGTTGATGTACAGCTGGGCGCTGACCACCTTCACGACGGTGATGTCGCTGTCGGCGGGGTCGCACAGCTGCTTCACCATTTCCACGGTGCGGATGCTGCGCTTGCTGCCGTCAACCGGCAAGAGAATTTTCTTCATGGCAAAAACCTCCTTCGGCGTGGACCCTTTTTCCAGCCTCATTATACAACTAAAACAAAATAAAGTCAAGGAAAGGGGACAAGCTTTGGGAAAATATCCAAAAATGACGGGAGGACTATTTGCCGTGGATGATGGTATAGGCGTGGGGAATGGCTTCAATCTCCACCGTCTGGTGGGCCCCGCCGGCCTCCCCGTCCAGGGTCCAGAGGAGCTCTGCGGCGGCGGTGATCTTCACCTTGGCGGTGGAAAAGGTGGTCATCATGGAGTTGAGAATGGAGGGATCGGTCATGAGCAGCGCCCGGCTGAACTCCTCCATGTCTTTGACATCCCGGATGGGGGAGATGAGGGTGACCTCCAGAAGGCCGTCGGACAGATCGGGGTTTCCCGGGGGAAAGTTGCGGAACCGGCCCACGGAAGTGGTGTTGCTGACCATGCCGTAGAGGTAATCCCCCTCCAGAACCTGGTCTTCCCACTCCACCTTGATGTGGTAGGGCTTGATGGAGGCCAAATTTTTCACCACTTCTAATATATAGGCGTTGTACCCCAGCAGATTCTTGGCCTTTTGGGGGGTGGAGTAGGCGATCTCCGTAAAGGCCCCAAAGGCGGCCACGTAGAGGAAGCTTCTCCCGTTGAACCGGCCCAGGTCATGGGTGTGGGGCACACCGGTGACCGCGGTGGCGGCCAGCTCCGTGAGCTTGTCCAGGGGCAGGTCCAGGTTTTTGGAAAAGTCGTTGGTGGTGCCCACGGGGATGTATCCGATGACCGGGGGCTCCGGCAGCCGGGTGGCGCCGGCGATGGCTTCGCTGAGGGTACCGTCCCCTCCGGCCACCACGATCTGGTCAAATGCGCTGCTCCATCGGACAATGGCATCCCCCGCGTCTCCCCGGTACTGGGTGGGGTAGGCGGTGATGAGGCAGTCCTGCTCTGTCATGGTGTTAATCATGTCGGACAAATTGGCCCAGGTCTTGTTTTTTCCCGCGTGGCGGTTATAGATAAAAAGGACGTGTTTCACGAGGTCTCCTCCTTATGGCAAGATTGGTCAGGGTCAAGGGGACGGACCCTGGGGCGACAGGGTTTAAGATCATATAAAGAAAATTATAAACCCTTGGTTTTCCGTTGACAATAGGCACATTGACGGGATATACTGATTTTCGTAAGAGACCCCTCAGGGATTTACAGAAATTTCCAGTCGCGAAAGGAGAGAGAAGGGCGTGGGAATGCGGAAAACGGAGCTGCTGGACAAATATGCCTGGGATGGAGACAGCCGCCTACTGCTGGCCCGGGTGCTGGACCAGTGGCAGCGGGCCGAGCAGCGGGGCGTTCCCACCCACACCGGCTTTCTCTCCCCGGCGGAGCAGGCGGTGAGCGCGGACCTGCTCATGGCCGCGGCCCCGGGACAGGGGATTTTAGCGGGAGGCTATCCCGACGCCGAGCGCAGGCTGTGGGCCTTTCTCCCCGACTGGCTGGAGGAGGAGACCTGGCAGCAGGGGGAGGAGTGTCCTCTGTGCGCCCTGGAGGTGGAGACCCCGCCGGGGGCCGGCCTCACTCACCGGGACTATCTGGGCTCCCTCATGGGCCTGGGTCTGACCCGGGAGAAGCTGGGGGATATTCTCCTCTCCCAACAGGGGGCCCAGGTGGTGGTGCTGCGGGAGGTGCTGCCCATTCTCCTGTCCCAGTGGGAGAAGGTGGGGCGGTACCCGGTGCGGCTGACCCCCATCCCTCTGGCGCAGCTGCGCCCCGTCCCGGGGGAGCGAAAGCAGATTCGGGCCACGGTGGCCTCCCCCCGGCTGGACGCTGTGGCGGCGGCGGGGTTCTCCATTCCCCGGAGCCGGGCCGCCGAGCTGATCCGGGGCGGCCGGGTGATGGTGAACCACCGGCCCTGCGGCAAAGCCGACAAGGCCGTGGAGGCAGGGGATGTGCTCACCTGCCGGGGCCTGGGAAAGTGTGTGCTGCGGGAGATCGGCGGCACCTCCAAGCGGGGCAGGACCATTTTGGAGTTGGAACGGTATTTGTAAAAGAGAGAGATCGGAACCCGCTCCGGGCAGAAAAGCCGGCCCGGGGACGGGAAGTTCCATAGAAGCAAGAAAGGATTGCCTACGATGACAGAAGAACGCATTGCCCGCCTGAATGAATTGGCCCGGAAGAGCAAGACCATTGGCCTGACCGAGGAGGAAAAGCAGGAGCAGGCTCTACTGCGCCAGGAGTATCTGGCCGCCATCCGCCAGAGCCTGGAGGCCCAGCTGGACAACGTCTACATTGTGGAAAAGGATGGCACCCAGACCAAGCTGAAGAAAAAGGGGCAGGGCCCCCTGTCCTAACACCCGAGCAAACCGCCGTCCGGCGTTTTGTACGGCGGCCCCGCCGCCCAATATAAGGAGGAAACATTACCATGCCCAGTATGTACGTCAACGTTCCCCGTCTGGAACAGGAGACCAAAAACACCCTGGTGGCCAAGCTCTATGACGCCGCCGCCCCCGTTCTGAAGGCCCCCCACATCTACACCTTCGTCAACGAGTATGAGACCCTCTACGAAAACGGCCAGCCCGCCCCCCAGAAGATGGTGGTGGCCAACATCGAGGCCGGCCCCATCAAGGAGGAGAAGGTCAATGCCATCGCCGAGGGCATGCGCGCGGCGGTGCGGGAGGTTCTGGGAGAGGACAAGGACCTGACCCTGGTCTTCCACGACAACGGCCTGGACCGCATTGCCATTGGCGGCGTGACCATTGCCACGAAGATGAAAAAGTAAGCTGCGAGACAGGAAAAAGCCCCTCTGTTACAAGAGAAACAGAGGGGCTAATTTTACGCGGCAATGAATCCGCCGGAGAGAACGAGGAGGCGCAGGGAACGGAACGAGAGAATAAAAAAGAGAGTCAATGACGTGATATTCTTTCTGTATGTTCTTTCACGCTAACATCTACAAAAAGACGCCTAAAATCCACGATTTCCGGGGATTTTAGGCGTTTTCTTTTTTTATATCCGGAAGTACCTCCATAATATCTTCCAGTTTACAGTTAAATATCTGGCACAAAGCGTCAACAGTGTTTGTTGATACAGATTCGTCCTTCATCAATCGCGCAATCGTTTTGCTGTCTAAGTTATATGGTCCACTTTTATTCCGTAGGTAGTATGTACTTATGTTTCGTTCCTTTATTAGCTCCCGAAACGGCCGAAAAGAAATCATATTGGGTAAACCCCTCTTGACTTTTCTTTTATTATCTCATAGAATCATGGTGAGGTATTATGAGGAATATTCCTCATAATGTGTGACGCAGTTTAAGGAGTGAGAAAAATGAAGAAAACCGGACGAATACGGTACGATTTAGACAAAGTTTACTTTATGGCTGAGTACAATAAAGCAGTTGCCTATGGTGAGCAGAATATCAGGGTTCAAGGGGTGAAGGAGCAGCTGTGCAGATTAGAGCAGGAGAAGAAAAACTATTTTAAAAAAGTGGCGGATATTGTAAATGCCGAAAGGGATACCGAGCAAGCGAAATACCAACGCTACGAAAAATGGGCAGCGAATGAAAAGAAGGCAAAGTATCTCGAAATCGCGCTTATTCTTGCGACTGTCCTGTATGTAGCTTTTGAGAAATATTTTCCGAATTTTTTTATTTTGTTTGGATTTGGACTGGTAACGTTTGTTTTGCTCATAGGGCCGATTCTTTTTATAGTCTCAAAGATGATGAAACACTGGTATGGAAAGCTTTATGCTCAGTATATAGAAGGAATCGCAAGTGCGATCAACCGTTTAGGGGACGGTTTTACCAGGACATCGCTCGGATATTATGATGCAATCGACAATTTATATCTGGAATCTCTCGATCCCACACACCGAGAAATGATTTTGCTCCGCAGACAGCAAGAACTGCACAATCAGGATATGCTAAGACTTGAAAGGGAGCGGCAGAAAGCCGAAGAACAGCACCTGAAAGAGCAGCAGCGCACCAGGCAAGCAACGGAGGAACTACTGGCAATCGAAAAAGAACGAGAGCGGAGATACAGAGGTTGGTAAAAGGAGGGCAGTCTGCAATGAAATATAGAATGCTGTGTGTTCTGCTGGCTGTTGTTATAACATCAGGCTGGCTCAGTGGGTGTTCAAGCGATGGGGATAAGACGAATGAGCAACCGGAGCAAGCGGCCAACAGCCAGCAGTCAGACGGGACAGGGAGTGGGACAGGAGACACAATCACGGTGGACCTTCTCCATACATACACGACCCGTTTCGGAGAAGTGAATCAACTTACCTATCCTCGTTTTTCCTTTGATTATCCTGACAACTGGAAAATCACCAGCGAAGAAGTCACGGAAATTGCAGAGGAAGTGACATTGACCAATGACACGGGGATAACGGTTACTTATTGGAACTTTCACGGGATGCGTGATCTGACTGGCCCGACACGTGATATGAACCGCGTAGATGTCACAAGGGCAGCGGATGCAAGTTTTGTTCCTGGCTATGTTCAGGCAACTGATTATTCAGATTTAGGTGCTTTCATGGTGGGCAAGCTAAAAACCGTTGGCCAATATGATATGCTCGGTGACGGAGCGTACCAAGAAACGGAAAATGGGCCTGTGCGGTATGCCCTCTTGCCAGAGCGTGAAGTGGGGGAACAGGAGGAATGCGTCATTGTCGGTCTCCCGACATTCTCTTTCTGGTATGGCGGTCATATCTCCTTGATTGCGAATTCTCCCAGCGGAGAATTTACGGAGCAAGAGGAAAAAGAGGTTGTTGCAATCTTGTCCAGTTTTAGAGATGATGCAACGGCCCCTGCTTCGGCAAACAGCCTGTCTTGAGCCAGAAAACTCTGATGTTGATGGAACCGTTTCATTTGAACGATCCCTTTTTGGGGATGACAGGTGGATATGCCGCCGGGAAGGGCCGCATGGATTTGGCGTCAATGCAGTTGAAAAAAGAAACCGACACCTTCTGAATGTGTCGGTTTCTTTTTTATATATCGATCCGCGGCTGACAGCAGCAGATATACAGCTGTCAGCGAGCAGTTAACGGCAGGCCTCTTCCGGCCGGCGTCCGATCCCTTTTTTCTGGTCCTCTAACTGCGCTTGCAACCGATTTGCTAAAGTTGGACAGCCGCAGTCCAAGGAGAGCTGGATTCCATGGGCCAGGAATGAAAGGGCGGTGTTTCGTGGCAGCTCGTCCGCATTGTGAACAGCCCACCAAGGAAATGCTTTGCAGGCTCCCTCTTTTTCGGCGATCAGGAACAGATAGCCGATCAGCGCGTCGTCTCGGAACAAAAAGAGATACTGGGGCAGCGTTCCCGGCCGGGATTTTTCCATTTCTTTTTTCATGGTTCTTCGCGTCCCATGCGCGGGAGAACAACCGAGGGAACGGAGCTGCTTGCACACGGCGTCTCTTTCTTGGGGCGGGAGGTCTAAATAGTTTAGAATGCGTTCCATGGTCACCTCCGGTGGCAGGATGGGTCTTGAAAAGGGGCCGGGTCAAGCGATGGAAGGGGAGGGGCGGCCCTCAGCTGTCGGTCTGGTCCGATTCCATGTCCGGAAACAGCCCCACCAGCGCCCCGCCCAGGGAGGAGGTCTCCCACCACAGGGCCAGGTCGATCACCCGCGCTTCCCCCTCATCCAGTATGGTGCACAGGAGGACGGATTCTCCCTCGGTCATGGCGGTGAGGGGAACCCAGTGCCAGCTGTCCAGGTTTTTGAGGGCTCCGTGGGAGAAGTTGAGGAAGGCCACGGGACAGTCCTGGTCCAGGCACTGGGCGACGAATTGCCGGCACTGGTCCAGGGAGGGCCGGGCCTCCCGCTGGGCGGGGATCTCCAGCACCTGCCCCTGGAGACGGCATCCCCGGGACAGGGCGAAGGAGCGGCAGCCCAGCACCAGGCTCTCCGGCTTGTCCAGCCCCCGGGCACCGGGGGTGACGTAGGGCCAGAGGGCCTCCATGTAGCGGAGAAAGCCCGCCTGGGTCCTGGCCGCCGCCGGCGCCATGGGGCGGAGCCCGGGGCAGGTCTGGGACAGATAGGACAGCAGAGCGGCGGCGGTGGTGGGCCCGCAGCCCGCCCGGCGCTGCCAGAGGTCCCGGTACCATTCCTGGTCCCCGCCCTGGTAAGTCTCCCCCTGGGGGCCGGTGATGGTCAGCCGTTCCGGGTGTGTCAAGCTGTGGGGCATAACAAGGGCCTCCTTTCCGTGAAACAGAACCGGGGGACGGAATGATCCGTCCCCCAGGGTTGTTTGCAGTGGGCGCCAGGGAGAATCACTTCTGGTTCTCCGGGTCGGCCATGCCCTTGGCCATGAGGCCAAGGTAGCTCTCCGCGTTGGCAATGCTGCCGGCCACGTCCTCATCGGTGAGGGTTTTCTTCACCTTGCCGGGCACCCCCACCACCAGGCTTTTGGGGGGGACGATGGTGCCCGCAGCCACCACGGCCCCGGCGCCCACGATGGAGCCCGCGCCGATCACCGCGTGGTCCAGAACCACGGCGTTCATGCCGATGAGGCAGTTGTCCTCCACCGTGCAGCCGTGAAGGACCGCCCCGTGGCCCACGGTGACGTATTGGCCCACCACCACGTTGCAGCCTGCGTCCCCGTGGAGGACGCAGTTGTCCTGGACGCTGGTGGCCTTGCCCACGGTGATGGATTCCTGGTCGCCCCGGAGGACGGCGTTGTACCAGATGTTGGCCTGTTCGTCAATGGTCACGTCCCCCCGGACGAAGGCCCCGGGGGCCACCCAGGCGGTGGGATGGATCTTTGGCATGGGGGACCTCCTTACTGGTGCAGCACCCGCACCCGGAGGACCCCGGGCAGGGCGGCGATGGCGGCGGTGTCTACCTGGGCGTCGGTGTCCAGCAGGAAGTAGCCGTACTCACCCCGGGTCTTGGAGGCGGAGGCCACGGCGGGAACCGCGGCGGCGATGGCGGCGGCGTCAGCCCCCTTGGTGAGCACGCACACCCGGTTCTTGGCGGCCCAGGCCATGGACAGGACGGGAAGATTCACGGAGTTGACAATGTTGCCGTTGTCCAGGTAATCTCTCACCTGACGGGCGGCCATCATGGCGCAGTTGTCCTCGCTCTCCGGGGTGGAGGCGCCCAGGTGGGGGATGGCCACCACACCCTCCATGGCGGCGGTTTCGCTGTTGGGGAAGTCGGTGACATAGGCCGCGCATTTGCCGGAGGCCAGGGCGGCCTTCAGGGCCTCGGTGTCCACCAGCTCACCCCGGGCCAGGTTGACAATGCGGACCCCGTCCTTCATGGCGGCGAAGGCGGCGTCGTTGAGGGTCCCCTTGGTCTCGGGAGTCATGGGCAGGTGGAGGGAGATATAATCGGCCTGGCCGTAGAGCTCCTCCAGGGTGGAGACCACCTTCACACCGGGGGTCAGGTTCAGGGCGTGCTGCACGGACAGGAAGGGGTCATAGCCCACAATCTGCATGCCCAGGGCGGCGGCGGCGTTGGCCACCAGCACGCCGATGGCCCCCAGGCCCACCACACCCAGGGTTTTGCCCTGGATTTCCGGACCCACGTAGGCGGCCTTGCCCTTTTCCACCACGGCGGCCACGTCGGCGCCGGCGGCAGCCTGCTCCTTCACCCAGGTGATGCCCTGGGAGATCTTCCGGGAGGCCAGCAGCAGGGCGGCAATGGTGAGCTCCTTCACCCCGTTGGCGTTGGCACCGGGGGTGTTGAAGACCACAATGCCCGCCTCGGCGGCCCGGTCCAGGGGGATGTTGTTCACCCCGGCCCCGGCCCGGGCGATGCACAGCAGCTCGGCGGGGAAGTCATAGTCGTGGAGCTTGGCCGAACGCACCAGAATGGCGTCCTCGTGCTCCATGGTGTCGCTGATCTCGAACCGGTCGTCCAGCTCGGCCAGGCCGATCTTGGAGATCTTATTCATCGTCTTAACATGGTACATAACGACAGCATTTCCTTTCTTAATCTACCGAAAAATTGAGAGCCCAGCGAAGCGGGTCTTAATTTTCTTTGTCGAACTTCTGGATGAAGTCACACAGCTTCTCCACACCCTCGGTGGGCATGGCGTTGTAGATGGAGGCCCGCATGCCGCCCACGGACCGGTGGCCCTTCAGGTTGGTGAAGCCCGCCTTCACGGACTCGGCCACAAATTTGGCGTCCATCTCCTCGGAGGCGGAGCGGAAGGTCACGTTCATGTGGGAGCGGGAGCCCTTTTCGGCGGAGACGGTGAAGAGCTTGGCATTGTCCAGTACGTCGTAGAGCATCTGGGCCTTCTTCTGGTTGATCTTCTCCATGCCGGCCGCGCCGCCCTGCTGCTCCAGCCAGTCGCACATGAGACCCAGCATGTAGATGCACCAGCAGGGGGGGGTGTTGTACATGGAGTCCTTGTCGATCATGGACTTGTAATTCATAATGGCGGGGGTGATGGGCAGCTCCTGGCCGGCCAGGTCCTCCCGGATGATGACAATGGTCAGGCCGGCGGGGGCCAGGTTCTTCTGGGCGCCGGCGAAGATCAGGCCGAACTTGCTCACATCCACCGGGCGGGAGAGGATGTCCGAGGACATGTCGCAGGCCAGGGGCACGGAGCCGGTCTCGGGGACGTACTGCCACTGGGTGCCCTCAATGGTGTTGTTGGAGCAGTAGTAGAAATAGGAGGCATCGGGGTTCAGCTTCAGCTGCTCCTGGGCGGGGATGTAGACATGCTTGCGGTCCTCAGAGGAGGCGGCGATGGTGACCTGACCGTACTTCTTGGCCTCCTTCATGGCCAGGTTGGCAAAGTGACCGGTCACGGCATAGTCAGCCTGGCCGGTTCTGCCGATGAGGTTCAGGGGGATCATCCCAAACTGCATGGTGCCGCCGCCCTGGAGGAAGAGGACTTTGTAGCCCTCGGGCACACCCAGCAGCTTCCGGAATTTTTCCTGGGTTTCGTCAAAAATCTTCAGAAAGATTTTAGAGCGGTGGCTCATCTCCATCACGGACATGCCGGAGCCGCCGTAGTTGGTGATCTCCGCACCGGCCCGCTGAAGGACCTCCAAGGGCAGCATGGAGGGACCTGCCGAGAAGTTGAAAACACGATCATTTGCCATAAGAATTACCCCTTTCTAATTTCAAACAGAGCAACCATTGCCGGGCGACGGCAATGGGAGTTATCCCGATTTTATTTATTATATCCGTCTAAACCGACCCCGTCAAGAATCCAGGGACCTTCTTTGCAAACCTTAGAATTTTCTCAAAAAAACCAGAGGAGGGGAGCCTGGCATTTTGTGAAAAAATGGGGGCAAATTGCCCTCTGCTTGTACTTTCTCAGGGGGATGAATGTCCGCAAAAGAGGGATTTTCCTGGGGAAAGGAGGGGAAACGTCCAGGGCACGGCGGGAGGCCGTGCCCTGGGAGGGGATAGGAAATATTGTACGTCTCTTAGGAATCTGCGGTTTTAATTGCTACGCTGGGGGAACCGGAAAATCCAGGAATGTTGACTTCCAGGGTCAGGGCTACTGATTGCGCAGAAGAAATTACAACAGTATATGTTGTTTCCCAAAGTTCAGAGGGAAAAGATATTGCAACAATCCCTGCTTTCTCATCCAAATAATAGGTATTCCCAAACTTGATGTCATCCAGGGAGCCTTTTTGGGAATATGTAACATTGGAATCCCTTACTATGCCGGATACTTTGCTCACCCATGCCCGATCTGCTTCGTCAAATTTCAGTTCATAATAAGTGTTGCCAGAATAGTTTGTCTTCTTTTCAATCCTGGGCGCTGTGGTAGGGACGGAAATAGAAGGTTCCTCGGGGCCTGGTTCCGGTTTTTCCTCTTTTTCTTTCATCATAAAGGTTACCGTCTGTTTCCCATAGCCATACGCTGCGGAAAGGGTCAGAGTATACGTCCCGGCGGGCGCATCAGACCACTTATCTTCAAAGAGGTCCTTCCCCAAGGTCAGCGTCGTTCCCGCAGTGGTATAGCCTGTGTCTTTATACACGCTTTCCACGCCATGTTTGAAAATCTCTTTTGTGGTATTGTCAGGCCCGGTGAGTTGCACGGAAGTAAGATTGTTCAGAAAATCACAGACGCTGTCCTCGTGATGGCCGTTGCAGGTAATTACCACGGCCTCTCCCAGCACAATGGGCTCTGCCGGCGCATTCAGAGAAACCTCCTCCAGCGCCTTCTGATACGAGAAGGTGAGCTTGGCGGTCTGGTAGCCCTCCACGGAGAGGGTCAGGGTGTTGGCGCCCAGCGCCAGCTTGTTTCCAAGCTTCTCCTGGTCCAGGGTGATGGTGCCCGCGTCTTGGTCAATGGCGTAGTCGGCCTCGTCCAGTTCCGCGCCGCTGTACGTGGCGTCATTCAGGTAGAGCTTACCCTGTTCTGCCAGGGCAGTCAGATACGCTTCATCCTGGCACAGGAATATGGGGTCGGTGCCCTCGGTGACCTGGGAGACCGCGGTATACCGGCCGCCCTCCTCCTGCACCAGAATCAGGTCCGGTACGGGCTTGCTGGCGGTCTCACTGAAGGAGGTGGCCTCTCCCAGCAGGTTGTCTTCCAGGACCTGCTTGACCGCGTAGGGGCGGTTGGGGGTGGTCACGGCATCGTCCTCTTGGATATACTCGGCGAAGGACAGGTATGTGCCACTGCTCCGCGCGGTATTGACGGCGTCAAAGTAGCCGCTGGCTGTGTAGACTTGTGCGGCCCCTTCCAGATAGACCGCGTCGTGGGTCATGCTGTCCCAGCGCTCCACAATGGCCTGGGCGGATGCGTTGCCGGACCCCAGCTCGGTCATAATTTCCGCGTTGATCAAAAGATCGGCCTGGAACACCAGGTTTGCATTCATGGTGTTGCTGCCGCCCTCGGACCCGGAGCCGGAGGTGGCGCCGCCGCTGCTGGTGGAGCCGGACAGGGCGTCGATGGCAAGCCCCTTGGGCAGGTTGGCGGAGGCCGGGTCCGTTCCTTTCGTTACCTCGAATTTTTTCGAAAAGGACTGGAATCCGTCCGCGTATACCGTCAGCTGGTATGTCCCCTTGGTGGGGATATGATTGGTTTTGTCGTTGTACAGCACGAAGGTATCGCCAATCAGGTACCAGTCGTCAAGTTTGGTGAGGGTGGTGGTTTTGCCGGCGGGGTCGGTCAGGTCCACCCGGTAGATGGGCATGGTGATGCCGTAGGTCATATCCTGGACCTGGAAGTGGACATTCTTGCCGGATTCTACCGAGGCTTCGGTGAGGGTCATGGAGGGGACGGTTTCGTTTACCACGTGGATGGGGAAGAGCTTGCTCTCTCCCTGGGAGGTGACCCGCAGCTGATAGCGGCCGTTGGAGAAGAAGTTGCTCTGTCCCAGAGGGACCTGGATGCAGGCCACGGTGCCGCCATTGTGGGGGTATGCCTTGTCCAGGGTGTAGTCCAGGTTCTCGTTGAGGGTGTTGTTTCTCTCATCCGCGGCCACCAGGGCCACGTTGGTGATCCCGTCCACCCAGGCTTTTTCCGCCTCGGTGCCGTTGGCGTAGTTGAACATCAGTTCCACGGCGCCGCTTACGTTATAGATGTTTCCGGCGGAATCGTCCTTTTTCAGAATCGCATCGGGAGAGTAGTATGCAATGGCATCCGCGTCCTGGTTGGTCAGGCTGAAGGTGGTCTTGCCGGGCTTGACGCGGACCTGTCCGGCGGCGTCGTAATTGGTCAGATGATAGTCCCAAACATAGACCGGACCGTTGGTCAGGAAGTAATAGGTCTCTGCTTTTTCTCCGACCGCCGGTGCCGTGGGATTGGCGTTGTTGGTCAGGGCAACCGTCTGGCGCTGGCTGCCCTTGGAGATCACCACTTTGGCGGGGTTCAGAGCGGTAATCTCCCACTTGACCAGGGAACCGTCGTCGGTGACTGGGGTGCAGGCGCTGGTGACATCGGTGCCATCCACGGTCACGGTGCAGTTTTCCAGGCTGTTGCCGTCGGTGAAGCGCACCGCCACGAACTGGCTCCAGCCCAGGTCCACCAGCTTGGTCTGGCTGGCCACCACCAGGTCCTGCTGGGTGGTGCCGCCGTCCCCACCGGAGGAACTGCCCCCACCGGAGGAACTGCCTCCGCCGGAACCGCCGCTGGAAGAGGGAACGGTTTCCGTTTTGCCGGGGGAGACGGTTTTGTCGCCAGCCTTGATTCCGGTGACCCCGTCAGCGGCGGATACCTTGGTTCCCTGGGTGGAGACTGTCACTTGGCTGGCATTGGCCTGGACGGAGGAGACCTTGCCGTTGCCGGTGATCCGGGTGTTCTCGGCCGCCACGGTAATGGCGTCCACGGCGGCCCCCTTCTCAACGGTGATGTGGGCGGACTCGGACACGAGTACCCGGTCTACCTTACCGTCGATGGAGAGGTCAGACTGAACCGTGACCGTCCCCAGATCGCAGGCAGAGGCGTCCAGACGGGTGGTGCCATTGGGGTTTGCCACCACGGTGCCGCTGCCGGCGGAGGTGCCGGTGAGCTGGACGCCCTCTCCGCCGCCGCGGATGACGATCCGTCCCGTTACACGGACGTTGTCCAGGGAGACGTTGGCCGCGCCATCGGCCAGGATCAGGTCTCCGTGAACCGTCAAGTGGTCCAGGGAGACGGCGTCTCCCCGGACAATCACATTGCCCGCTACCATCCGGGCTGCGGGACCGCTCTGGTCCACATAGGTGCCGGCCAGATTGCTGATGACCTGGGCAAACTCTGCCCGGGTGATCTGGGACTTGGGGTTGAGCTTGCCATTGGAGCCGGTGACGTAGCCGTTCTCCACCAGGGCGGCCACCGCGTTTGCGGCCCAGGAGGAGACCTCTCCCTTGTCCGGGAAGGTGTTCAGCGCGTCGGTGCCCTCCGCCTCCAGCACAAAGGCCCGGGCCAGCACGGCGAAGGCCTGCTCCCGGGTGATGGGCTGATTGGGCTGCAAGGCGCCGTTGTCCCCTTGGAAGGTCCCCATCTGCACGGCCTTGGCCAGCTCTTCATAGTACCAGTCTGTGGGTGCCACATCCTCATAACCGGACAGGGAGGCCGTGGCTGTGGCGCCGAAAGCCCGGTTGACCATGGTGGCCATCTGGGCCCGGGTCAGCAGGCCGGTGGGATTGATTTTTCCATCGTAGCCGTTCAGCAGTCCATTTTCCACGGCCTGGCTCAGGGCCGGGGCCGACCAGTCCGACGGAAAATCCGTAAAGTCGTCTGCTGTGGCAGCCACAGCAGGGGTTGATAGGAGCAGAGCCCCTATCAACCCCATGATAACAGGGTTCTTGTCTCTCATTGTGTTCCTCCTATGGATAGGATTAGCTAACGCTAATTCTTGGGGTGAAAAGGGCCTTCTGCCGCAGAGGCGGCAGAAGGTGATTAGCGAATGCTAACCAACGAGCCTTAGTGTAGCACGGCGGTTTTTTCCTGTCAATTCCGTCCCCGCTGGAAATCCGCCGGAAACGCCCAAAAATCCAGGGAGAAACCCAGTAAAAAACGCTGCCCTGGGGCAGCGCGGCAAAGGGGGAAGACAGCCCGGCCGACCGGGAAAGTCACAAAAGTTCTTGTTTTCCCTCTTGCTATTTTCGACAAATATTGTTACAATAAACCCGAAAAACAAAAAAAGCGGCAGTTTCCGGGAGCGGCAACTCCCGGAAACCTGTCCAGGTGAACAGAGCACCTACACAACGGCCACCAGGCCGCACCGCAAGATGATTATACCGTTTTTTCACCCCGTATGCAAGAGGGTTTCTTGCCTTTCAACGGGAACAAACCAACCTTCCTTTTTCCATTTTTCGTGGAAAATACGTATAACTTTCGCCGGTTGACGATACCGCGACGGACGGCCGCAGGCCGCCGGTGAGCTGGCAAGTCCTTTTCCCCGTCCCGCCGAGGGGCGGTGGCATGGAAGGAAACTCCCGGCTGAGTGGAGAGAAAAGGGCGGAAGAAAAACATCCCTGCGGCGCGTTGTGCGTACCAAGACGATGCTGTCGTTTGTTATGCTGTGTAGGATCTGCCCCTGCACGGCATTTTGTTTTTCTCCGGCCGGTCTGGGGAGGATGGTTGGCCTCCCCGGACGTCAGGCGGAAAGGGAGTGGATGAAAGCCGCCGGAGGTTCTCCGGCGGCTTTTGTCATGGGGCGATGCGGATAGTCGGGCAAAGCGGCTTTCCGGCATGAGGGAAAAAAGGCGGCGGTCCAAATGGACCGCCGCCAAAATTACATGATTCTGCCAGGGAATGGGAGTGTATTAGCACTTCTCGAAGATGGCAGCCACGCCCAGGCCGCCGCCGATGCACAGGGTAGCCAGACCCTTCTTGGCGTCGGGACGCTTCATCATCTCGTGGAGCAGGGTGACAATGATCCGGGCGCCGGAGCAGCCGACGGGGTGGCCGATGGCGATGGCGCCGCCGTTGACGTTGACCTTGGACATGTCAAAGCCCAGCTCACGGGCCACGGCGATGGACTGAGCAGCAAAAGCCTCGTTGGCCTCGATCAGGTCCATGTCGTCGATGGTCAGGCCGGCCTTGGACAGAGCCTGGCGGGAAGCGGGGATGGGGCCGGTGCCCATGATCTTGGGATCGACGCCGCCCTGGCCCCAGGAGACCACCTTGAACAGGGGCTTCAGGCCGTACTTCTTCACAGCTTCCTCGGAGGCGATGATGATGGCGGCTGCGCCGTCATTCAGGCCGGAGGCGTTGCCGGCGGTGACCCGCTGCACGCCGGTGTTGTCGGCGGAGGGGGTCATGTGGGTGGCCTCGAAGGTCATCTCCACCTTGTCCAGCGCACCGTCAGCGGAGGTGGGGAAAGCGCCCTTCAGCTTGGCCATCTTCTCCAGGGTGGTGTCCTTGGGATGCTCGTCCACCTTGAACTCCACGGTCTCCTTCTTCTTCTTTACCATGACAGGCACGATCTCGTCCTCGAAGCGGCCGGACTTGATGGCGGCCAGAGCCTTCATCTGGGAGTTGTAGCCGAACTCGTCCAGCTCTTCCCGGGTGATGCCCCAGATGTCGCAGATGTTCTCAGCGGTGGTACCCATGTGATAGTTGTTGTAAGCGTCCCACAGGCCGTCCTTGATCATGGTGTCGATGATCTGGGTGTGGCCCATCCGGGCGCCCCAACGGTTGGTGGGGATGGCATAGGGAGCGCCGCTCATGCTCTCGGTGCCGCCGCACATCACCAGGTCGGCGTCGCCGCACTGGATGGCGCGGGCACCCTCGATGACGGACTTCAGGCCGGAGCCGCAGACCATGCTGACGGTGTAGGCGGGCACCTTCAGGGGCACACCGGCCTTGACCATGCACTGACGGGCCACGTTCTGGCCCTGAGCGGCGGACAGGACGTTGCCGAACATAACCTCGTCCAGCCATTCGCCCTTGACGTTGCCGCGCTTGAGGGCCTCGGCAATGACGGTGGCGCCCAGGTCAGCGGCGGGGACATCCCGCAGGGAGCCGCCGAAGGTGCCGACAGCAGTACGGCAGGAACTGATGACATATACGTCTCTCATGATAGATCGTACCTCCAAAAAAGTTTAACAGGTATGCATAAAGCGTACATTTACCGCAACATTATACTTGCCGTGCCTGCAAAAATCAACTGTATTTTTGAAAATTTCCGGGGCATTTCCAAGTTTTTTGGCGGCCCGGCGGGTTACTCCGCCGAATCTGGGAAGAGGGCGTCCAAAGCCTGGAGAATCTGGCTCTCTCCCACAATGACGTAGGCCGAGCCCTGGATGACAAGGTCCTCGTTGGAGTTGCAGCCGAAACCATAGACCGAGGCGCCGTCCGCACTGGTCAGGGAGACCTCATAGTAAACCCCGCCGGGAGGGGCGACCGCGGTGCCCCGGCCCCGGACGAAGCGGACCTCAGTGTCCTGGATGGCCTGCCACAGGCCGGACACCTGGTCGGGGCTGGTCACGGCCAGGGAGACGCCGTCCTTGTGGGCCTCATCGTACCGGGTGATTTCTCCGGTGGAGGGGATGTCGGTGCCGGTCATGCAGTCAAGGAGGGGCTGGGTGCGCATGAAATAACCCACATAGCAGGCCACGATGACGGCAATGATGACAATGGGGAGCAGAATATTGCGGAGTTTCTTCTTGTTCATAGCATCGGTTCTCCTTCTGTTTGGCAGGGGTAGAATGCTTTCATTATACGCAGGACGGCGGAAAAAGGCAAGGAAAATGCAGGGGAGCAGGAAAAAGAGCAGGGAGAAAAACCACCCGTCGGGCAAAAACGCCCGGCGGGTGGTCTGTGTTTGGGAGAGCTCAGCCGGCGGCCTCAAAATCCCTCAGGACGATGCCGGCCAGCTTCAGCACGTCGTCCCCTTTTTTCAGCCGCAGGGACAGATAGGGCTTGTCGCCGGCGGAAAAAAGGAGGCGGCCCTTGTACTTTTCCAGGCCGCACACCGCCGCCACCTTGGCAAAGTCTGGCTGGGGGAGGGAGAAGCGCAGGCTGCCCTCCTTCTGCACCAGCTCTGTGATGCCCAGGGCGGCGGCCCGGGCCCGCAGCAGGGCGATGGCGATGAGGTTGGCCACCCCCACAGGGGGATCGCCGTAGCGGTCGATGAGCTCGTCGGTGATGTCGTCCCCCTCCTCCTGGGTGCGGACCCGGGCAATGCGGCGGTAGAGGTCCATCCGCTGTTCCGGGGCGGGGATATACCGTTCCGGAATGGCCGCGGCCACGGCGAAGTCCGCGGTACAAAGGGTCTCCCGTACCACGGGCTTGCCCTGCTCCTCCAGCACCGCCTCCTCCAGCAGGCGCAGGTAGAGGTCGTACCCCACGCTCATGAGGAACCCGGACTGTTCGGGCCCCAGCAGGTTGCCCGCCCCCCGGATTTCCAGGTCCCGCATGGCGATTTTGAACCCGGAGCCAAAGGCGGCATACTCCCGGATGGCGGACAGCCGCTTGGACTGGTCCTCGGTGAGCACCTTGCTGGGTCGATAGGTGAGGTAGGCGGCGGCCCGGCGGGTGGAGCGACCCACCCGGCCCCGGAGCTGGTGGAGCTGGGCCAGGCCGAAGGTCTCGGCATTTTCGATGATAAGGGTGTTCACGTTGGGCAGGTCGATGCCCGTCTCGATGATGGTGGTGCACACCAGGATGTCCAGCTCCCCGTCGGTCATCTGGCTCATGATGTCTCCCAACTGCTCCTGGTCCATTTTTCCATGGGCGGTGGCGATGCGGACCGACTCGCCCAGCAGGGCGCGGAGCTTGGCGGCGGTGCGGTCGATGGTCTCGGTCCGGTTGTGGAGGTAATAGACCTGACCGCCCCGGTCCAGCTCCCGGCGAATGGCGTCGGCCACCAGGCCCCAGTCATGCTCCAGGACATAGGTTTGGACGGGCTGGCGGTTGGTGGGGGGCTGCTCCAGGGTGGACATGTCCCGCAGGCCCGAAAGGGCCATGTTCAGGGTCCGGGGAATGGGGGTGGCGGAGAGGGTCAGCACATCCACCTGGCTGGTGAGTTTTTTCAGCTTCTCCTTGTGGCCCACCCCGAACCGCTGCTCCTCGTCCACCACCAGCAGGCCCAGATCGTGGAACCGGATGTCCTTGCCCAGGAGCTTGTGGGTGCCGATGAGCAGGTCCACGCTTCCCTCCGCTGTCCGGCGGAGGATGTCCCGGGTCTGTCCGGCGGTGCGGAACCGGGAGATCATCTCGATCTCCACGGGAAAATGGGAGAAACGCTTCAGAGCGGTCATGTAATGCTGCTGGGCCAGCACGGTGGTGGGCACCAGCAGGGCGGCTTGCTTGCCCTCCAGCACGCATTTCATAATGGCCCGGAAGGCCACCTCGGTCTTGCCGTACCCCACGTCCCCGCAGAGAAGGCGGTCCATGGGGATGGACTTCTCCATATCGGCCTTGATCTCCGCCGCGCAGCGAAGCTGATCCTCCGTCTCTGGATAGGGGAAGAGGGCCTCAAAGTCCTTTTGCCAGGGGGTGTCCGGGGCAAAGGCATGGCCGGCCAGCCGCTGACGCTGGGCGTAGAGCTGGATGAGCCCCTTGGCCATATCCTTGGCGGCCTTTTTGGCCTTGGTCTTGGACTTCTCCCACTCCGTGCCCCCCAGCTTGGACAGGCGCTTGCGCCCGGGGTCGTCCCCGCCGCCGATGTATTTGGACACCAGGTCCAGCTGGAGGGCGGGGACGTAGAGGATGTCGGCGCCGGCAAACTGCAGCTTGATGTAGTCCCGGTCCGCCCCGTCCACCGGCATCTTCACCATGCCCACAAACCGGCCGATGCCGTGGTGCTCGTGGACCACCAGGTCCCCGGGGGCCAGGTCGGTGAAGGATTCCAGCCGCTGGCGGGTGGTGGGGTCCGCCTTGGGCCGGCGAGTTCGGGGGGATCGGGCGGGCAGGGCCTCCCCCTCCGCCAGAACGGCAAACTTTCCGTCGGGGAAGTCAAAGCCCGCAGACAGCCCCCCCACGGCGATGGTGATCCGGCCGGGGGCGGGCAGGTCGTGGAGGCGCTCGTCCACGGCGGAGAACACCCTTTTCTCCCGCAGCATGGCCTGAAGGGCGTCGGCCTTCCGCCGGCTGGAGGCCAGGAGCACCACGGCAAAGTCCTCCTTCTGGTACTGCAGCAGGTCCTCCGTCACCGACGCAAAGCGGATGCCGTAGCCCGACAGCTGCCGGGCGGTGAAGGAGAGCAGGGCCGCTGGGGGCACCGGCGGCGCACCGGTGGGGAAGGCGTCCAGGTAGAGCAGGGTCCGGGGGGCCAGGCCGGCGCACAGGGCCTCAAAGGCCGGGGCCAGCACCGGTGGCTTGCCGGTGAGCAGCCCTTGCTCCAGTAGGGCGGTGATGTCTTGACCCAGCTGCCACAGATAGTTTTTGGCCCGCTCGGCCACCCGAGGGGTGTCACAGAGGCCCACCAGGGCGTTGCCGGGCAGATAGTCCGCCGGGGTGGTCAGCTGGTCATAGACCCTGCCCAGGGCCAGGTCCGGGGGGCCGGTCCAGGGGTCGTCCTGGGGGAGGAGGACCTCCCCGGCGGGCAGGAGGGTGCAGGTCTCCCGCTGGGCGGTGCGCCGCTGGGTCACCGGGTCAAACAGGCCCATGGAGTCGATCTCATCCCCCCAAAATTCCATCCGCACCGGCAGGTCCAGGCCGGGGGAGAAGACGTCCAGAATGCCCCCCCGCAGGGCGAACTGCCCTGTCCCCTCCACCTGGTCGCACCGGGTGTACCCCGCCCGAACCAGAAAGTCGGTGAGCCCCTCCGGCTGACAGACCTGGCCCACATGGAGCTGGCGGCAGCTGGCGGCGAAGACCGCGGGGGGCATGGTCCGCTGGAGCAGGCCCTCCACGGTGGCCACCAGCACCGGACAGTCCCCCCGGTGGAGCCGGGCCAGAATTTCCAGGCGCTGGTGCTCCCACTGGCGGGAGGCGGCCCCGGGGTGAAAGAGGAAGTCCCGGGCGGGGAGAACCGGCACCTCCGCCCCGGTGAGGGCGCTGAGGTCTCCCGCCAGACGCCGGGCCTCTCCGTCGTCGGGGCATACCAGGGTCAGGGGGCGGCCGGTGGACTGGTGGAGGGCGGCGGCCAGATAGGCCCGGTGGACGGCGGACAGACCGGACAGGGCGATGGTCTGCTTGCCCTGGTCCACGGCCTCCAGCAGCCGGGGATAATCCTCCAGCCGGGACAGAAACTGGGTCAGACCGGGGAGGGAGAGGGGGGCGGACATAGCAAAACTCCTTTCAGGGTAGGAATAGAGGTGGGTGGGCATAGGGCCCCACGACAGGTCGCCCCCACCGCCGGGGGCGGTGGGGGTGGGCTGTTTTTTCGGGCAGAATCGCCCCGACAAACGGGGCGGCGGACTGGGGGATCAGCCGTTGTACCGGGCCATGGCCTGGTCCACCCCTTGGGACAGCAGACAGGTCACCGCGTCGGCGGCCCGGGCGATGGCGGCCTCCATGGCCTGCCGGTCGGGGCCGGTAAACTTGCTGAGGACCCAGTCGGCCATGTCACTGTCGGGATGGGGCTTGCCGCCCACCCCCACCTTGATCCGGGGGAACTGGTCGGTGCCCAGGTGGGCAATGATGTTTTTCAGCCCGTTGTGCCCGCCGGCGGACCCGCTCCGGCGGACCCGGAGCTTGCCCTGGGGCAGGGAGACATCGTCGGAGATCACCAGCACCCGGTCGGGGGGGATTTTGTAAAACCGGGCCGCCTCCCCCACCGCCTCCCCGGACAGGTTCATGTAGGTGGTGGGCTTCATCAGCAGCACCGGCTTCCCGCCGATAAGGGCGGTGTTGGTCAGGGCCTTGTGCTTGAGTCTCTGGACCGGGAGATTCTCCCGGTCCGCCAGCTGGTCGATCACCAGAAAGCCCACGTTGTGGCGGGTCCACTCATACTTGGGGCCGGGATTGCCCAGCCCCACCACCAGCCACTCTGCGGGGCCGGGACGCTTCCAAGAAAACATACGCGCAATACCTCAAAAAACAGAATCGAAACAGGGAACCTCTGCCCAAAACAATTCCGCCGCCCACAGGCGGCGGAATCCGTTGGGAGGACCGACCCGCTGGACGTCCCGGTTCGGGACGTCCGACGGGGCCGGCTGTGTCAGACGAACAGACGGGAGACCGAGTCCTCATGATAGATAAAGCTGATGGCGTCGGCCAGCATGGGTGCCGCGGAGAGATACTTGATCTTATCACTTTTTACGCCGGGCTTGCCGGGAATGGTGTCGAGGAAAAGGACCTCTTTGATGACGCTCTCCTCCAGGCGCTGGAGAGCGGGGCCGGAGAGCACCCCATGGGAGGCGCAGGCGAAAACTTCCGTGGCGCCGCCCAGCTCCACCAGAGCCTTGGCCGCGCCGCAGAGGGAACCGGCGGTGTCCACCATGTCGTCCAGCAGGATGACCCGCTTGCCCTGGACATCCCCGATGATGGAGGAGACCTCGGAGGAGTTGGGCTTGGGACGGCGCTTGTCCACGATGGCCATGCTCATGCCCAGCTTCTGGGCGAAGGACCGGGCCCGGGCCACCGAACCCACGTCGGGGGAGACCACCATGGTGTTGTCCGCGTCGTCGCCGAACCGAGCCTTAAAGTAGTCCACGAACAGGGGACTGCCCAGCAGATTGTCCACGGGGATGTCGAAGAAGCCCTGAATCTGGGCGGCGTGGAGGTCCATGGTCAGCACACGGTCGGCGCCGGCGGTGGTGAGCATGTTGGCCACCAGCTTGGCGGAGATGGGGTCGCGGGGCTTGGCCTTCCGGTCCTGACGGGCGTAGCCGAAGTAGGGAATCACAGCGGTGATCCGGCCGGCGGAGGCCCGCTTGAAGGCGTCGATCATCACCAGCAGCTCCATGAGGCTGTCGTTGACGGGGGAACAGGTGGACTGGATCACAAACACATCGGAACCGCGAACGGTTTCATAGATGGAGACGAAACACTCCCCGTCGGAGAAGTGGCCGCACTCCAGGTCGCCCAGGGGCAGACGGAGCTCTTTGCAGATGGCTTCCGCCAGGGCGCGGTTGGAATTCCCGCTGAAAATCTTCAGATCCTTGCCATGTGAGATCATCGTTACATCCCTCTCGATTCGTAAAATTTTATAGTGCATTGTTTCACGCTGCCTGCCCCGCCGGGTCCTGGCAGAGCCTCTTATCTGGTCTTATTATAGCAAATGGGCGAAGGGATTGCATCCATTTTCGTGAAATTTTCAGGAAAAAAAGCGAGAGAATTTTGCAGGATTTTTTGCAGAATTGGACAGGAGGGGGCCCGCTCCCTCCCCCGGCGGAACAGGAAATCCCGGAAAATGGTTGTCAGATGGGGCCGGCCATGATACAATCATTGCCAAGCGATGATTGTTGATGGCATAGCGCCCGCCCCGGGCCGTGCCAGACAAGCAACCTGCCGGCGGCGGGCCGGCAAAGGGGACAGGAAACCGGAAAGGCAGAAAACCCAATGGACGCTGGGAGGGCGGAGCCATGCCCCGGCGCCGGGGTTCAGCTTGGAGGCTTTCCAGGGAAACTCCCCGGAGAAAACCATCAAAGGAGACAAAAATCATGAAGAAAATGATGCGCCGTATCCTGGGCTCTGCGTTGGCGCTGGCCATGACGGCCGGCCTGCTCAGTGGCTGCGGCAGTGCCTATGACCCGGTGAAGGATGTGATGGGGTACAAGGGCAGCACCGTGATGTTCACCGTCAACGGACGGGATGTCACCGCGGAGGAGTACCTGTTCTGGTTGGCCCAGCAGGCGGACTCCGCCAACATGTATCTCAGCGCCATGGACAGTGAGGACAACCAAGGCAGTGTGTGGGACATGGAGGTCCAGGAGGGTGTCACCGCCGGTGACAGCATCAAGGAGGCGGCCCAGCAGTACGCGATCCTGTACAGCGTGGTGGCGGGCAAGGCCCAGGCGGAGGGGTACAGCTACGGCAGAGAGGACAAAGCCGCCTACCAGGAGGAGCTGGCCACCGCCAAGGAGCAGCTGGGCGGCGAGGAGGCCTATGAGACCTACCTGAAGAGCATGTGCATCAGCGACAGCGGCTTTGAAAAGGTCAGCTCCGTGGGTGTGCTCTACGACCACATGCTCCAGGGCATGTTCCAGGAGGGCAAGGACGGCGCGGCCACCCAGGAGGACCTGGAGAAGTTTGCCCAGGACAACGATGTCCTGGCGGCCAAGCACATCCTCCTGCTGACCCAGGACAGCCAGACCGGCCAGGCCCTGTCCGAGGAGGAGGCCGCCCAGAAGAAGGCCAAGGCGGAGGAGTTGCTGGCCCAGCTCCAGGCGATTTCCGACCCGGCCCAGCTGGAAGAAAAGTTTGACGAGCTTATGAACGCCAACAGCGAGGACACCGGCCTGGCGGCCAACCCCGACGGGTACGCTTTCACCACCGGGGAGATGGTCCAGGAGTTCGAGGATGCCACCCGGGCCCTGGAGCCCGGCCAGATCAGCGGCCTTGTGGAGAGCTCCTATGGCTACCACATCATTCTCCGGCTGGAGCCCACCTGCGCGCCGGTGCGGACCATGTGGAACGAGGACCAGCTGAACACCCTCACCGGCCAGTGGGTGGAGCAGGCGGAGGTGGTCACCACCGAGACCTATGACAATCTGTCGGTGGGGGACTTCTACGACAAGCTCACCGCCTATCGGGAGACCCTGAACACCACCAGTGAGGAGGCCGAGCAGGAGAACGGCCAGGTGGAGCAGGACACCGGCGGGGAGCTCCCGGCCCAGGATGGGACCTCCGACGGGCAGACCCAGGAGGACGCCGGCGCCCAGGACAGCGGGTCCAAGGACGCGGCGCCCCAGGAGGAGGGGGCCGCCGATCAGGGAGAGAAGGCCCCGGACGACGCCGGCGGGGAGAGTACCCCCGAGGAATGACGGCGTTCCAACCAAAGCGCAGCACCGGCCCCAGCGGACAGCGGGGCCGGTGCTTTTTTTGCGGGCCGCCCCGCCCTCTGTCCGGCGGGGAAAATTTTTGCGCCCACACAAGATCTGACAGAATCGTGCGTCTCCTTCCGGTATGCTAAGAGCATCCAAACCAAGGACAACCATTCCGAAAGGGAGCGCGAAACCAATGGACCACACATTTCACAGTGATACCCTTCACGAGGTGCTCAGCCGGCTGGAGACCGACCAGGAGCAGGGTCTGAGCCTCCAGGAGGGGGAGAAGCGGCTGGCCGAGCACGGGGAGAACCGGCTGGAGGAGGCCAAACAGGCGGGGATGCTCCGGCGGGTGCTGGGGCAGCTGAAAGATCCCATGATCCTGGTGCTGCTGGCCGCCGCCGCCCTGTCCTTCTTCGCCGGGGGCGGGCAGGACTGGCTGGACGCGGCCATTATTCTGCTCATTGTTCTCTTCAACACGGTGATCTCCGTGTCCCAGGAGGACAACGCCCGCAAGGCCCTGGAGGCCCTGCGGAAGCTCTCGGCCCCCAAGGCCCGGGTGATTCGGGCGGGGCTGGAGCGGCGGCTGGAGAGCAGTCAGCTGGTGCCCGGCGACATCATCCTGCTGGAGGCCGGGGACTACGTCCCCGCCGACGGACGGGTGTTGTGGGAGGCCGGCCTCCAGGCGGATGAGTCGGCCATGACCGGCGAGTCCCTGCCTGTGCACAAGCGGGGCGGGGGCGGGCTGCCCCAGGACACCCCCCTGGCCGAGCGGAAGAACATGGTCATCGGGGGCACGGTGATCACCGGCGGCCGGGGCCGGGTGGTGGTGACCGCCACCGGTATGGACACGGAGATGGGCAAGATCGCCGGGCTTCTTCTCCGCCAGACCCAGGGGGAGACCCCTCTCCAGCGAAAGATGGGGGAGGTGTCCAAGGTGCTCTCCCTGGTCTGTGTGGGGGTGTGCGCCGTCATGTTCGGGGTGGGTATGCTCCAGCACCGGGACATCCTGGACATGTTCCTCACTGCCGTGGCGCTGGCGGTGGCGGCCATTCCCGAGGGGCTGCCCGCCATTGTCACCATTGTCCTGGCCATGGGGGTGGGGCGGATGGCCAAGCGCAACGCCATCATCAAGCGCCTGCCCGCGGTGGAGACCCTGGGCTGCGCCTCCGTCATCTGCTCGGACAAGACGGGGACCCTGACCAAAAATCAAATGACCGTGTTAGAGGTCTGGACCCCCAGCCCCGGTCTGCGGGGACAGGCTCTGGCCCTGGGCACCCTCTGCGGGGATGCCAAGGAGGGACCCGGGGGCTATGTGGGGGACCCCACAGAGACCGCCATTGCCCAGATGGCCGCCCGGGAGGGACTGGAAAAGGCCCAGCTGGAGCGGGACATGCCCCGCCAGGGAGAGGCCCCCTTTGATTCGGTCCGCAAGCGGATGGCCACCTGCCACAGCCTGCCCGCCGGAGGGACCCTCATCGCGGTGAAGGGAGCGCCGGAGGCGGTGCTCTCCCGTTGTACCCAGGTACAGGGCCCCCAGGGGCCCCGGCCCATGACCGAGGCCGACCGCCGCCGCATCCTTGGGGTGGGCAGCGACCTGGCCGCCAAGGCCCTGCGGGTGCTGGCGGTGGCCCAGCGCAACCAGAGCGGGCCGCCCAAGTCCCTGGAGGCCCAGGAGCTGGAGCGGGAGCTGATCTTCGTGGGGCTCATCGGCATGATGGACCCGCCCCGGCCGGAGGTACGGGCAGCGGTGGAGCGGTGCGCCGCGGCCGGGGTCCGGCCGGTGATGATCACCGGGGACCACAAGGACACCGCGGTGGCCATTGCCCGGGACCTGAACCTGTTTCGTCCGGGGGACAAGGCCATCGACGGCCCGGGCCTGGATTTTCTCCCCCAGGAGACCCTGGAGGAGGAGATCGAGACCTTTTCCGTCTATGCCCGGGTGACCCCGGAACACAAAATGCGGATCGTCCGGGCCTGGCAGAAAAAGGGCCACGTGGTGGCCATGACCGGCGACGGGGTGAACGACGCCCCCGCCCTCAAGGCCGCCGACATCGGCTGCGCCATGGGGAAGACGGGCACCGACGTGGCCAAGGGGGCCGCGGATATGATCCTCACCGACGACAATTTCGCCACCGTGGTGGCGGCGGTGGAGCAGGGGCGGGGGATCTATTCCAACATCCGAAAGGCCATCCACTACTTACTCTCCTGCAACATCGGGGAGATTTTAACCATCTTTCTGGCCACGGTGTTCTCGTTTCCCCATGCCCCCCTCAGCCCGGTGCAGCTGCTGTGGCTGAATCTGGTGACCGACTCCCTCCCCGCCCTGGCCCTGGGGATGGAGCCGGTGGAAAAGACCGTGATGCGCCAGCCGCCCCGGGGGAAGCAGGACCCGTTGTTTTCCCGCGCATTCTCCCTCCGGCTGGCCTGGCAGGGGGCCATGGTGGGCGGGCTGACCCTCCTGGCCTACGGACTGGGGCTGCGGCTGACCCATGACTATGCCATTGCCAACACCATGGCCTTTGCCACCCTCACCCTCAGCCAGCTGTTTCACGCCTTTGACGTGCGCAGTGAGGAGACCTCCCTGTTCCGCCTGGGCTTCTTTTCCAACCCGGCCATGAACAAGGCCTTTCTGGCCGGGGTGGTGCTCCAGGGCCTGGTGCTCCTGCTGCCGCCCCTCCAGGGGGCTTTCTCCGTGGTCCCCATGCCCCTGCCCCAGTGGGGGATCGTCCTGGGGCTGGCGGTGACGCCGTTGGTGGTCTGTGAGATAGAAAAGGCGGTCCGCCGGGCCAGAACCGGCCGGCCGGCCCCTGTGGGGAAGGAGGCGGCGGTCTATCGCTGAAAGGGAAAAAGCATGAGAGACACCCCCTTGGAACCAGGCTGATGGTTCCAAGGGGGTGTTCTTTTGGCTGAACGCGTTGTATGCAACGCTGAGGAGAAGGTTAGTCGGGAAGGGGAATGGTCAAATCCCCCAGATGGAAACTGGCGATGGAATCCAAAGGAAGGACGGTCTGGAGGGCGCCGGAGAGGGTGTAGACGCTGCCCTGGGAGAAACCGCCCAGGTCAACGGTGTCCTGCTGGATGTCTTGGGTGGTCCCATCGGGGAAGGTAACGTAGAGAGGGAGGTTGCTGAACCATTCCCGCTTCTGCTCCTCCAGCCACGCCTCTTTGGACAGTTCGGTGGCGCCGGGGTCATAGCCGGCGGCCAGGGTCTCCTCCTCAAAGGTATAGCGGAAGGAGAGATAGATGGAGATGGGGGAGAGGCGGATCTCCTCCACGGTGCCCGTAAGGGGGCCGTGGTGGAAGGTCTGTCCCGTGGGAAGGGACAGGGTGGAGGTGTCGTATTCCAGGTGGAAGGACAGGTCCCAGGTCCCCTCCACCAGCGGGATGGACCCCTTTTCATCCTTGCCAGACACAGGACCGTAGGAGCACAGATTCCGCAAGGTCAGGGACATCCCTCCAGAGGGCAGGGGATAGTTTGGGCTGGAGACGGAAAATAGGAAGTACAAAACGGAATCGGTGGCCTCAAAGGGGACGAAGTGAAGGGCGCTGCTCAGAAGATACCTGTCGGGCTGGTCGTCCTCTGCCGGAGTAAACATGTTGAGTGTGCTGTCCTCCTCAAACAAAAGGGCGTGGTCCTGGTTGATCAGCCAGCTCAGGTCCGGCCGCTGGGGGAGCAGGGGCTGTCCGTCCGTCCGCCGGATGGAGAAGAGGATCTGCGCGTTGTGGGCGTCCCCCATGACCGATTCCATGGAGACGGTCACGCCGTTGTCGGTGTCGCTGGTTTGGATGACCTGGGCCCGGTCCTGGATGACCTGGGTCTGCGCGGGGGAGGAGATGCCAAACAGGGCGGAAAAGGCCGCCACCGTGGCCTGAAGGGCCCCGGAGGCACAGGCGACGCACAGGATCACCGCCGCGGCCACCGCCGCGATCAGAAGGGCTTTGCGGGGCTGCGGGTGCCGCTGGTGAGGGGCCTGACTGGCGGCCAGAAGGGCATCCACCATGGCCGCTTTTTGCTCTGGGGTGAACTGGAGCCCGTGCATCTGGTCACGATATGTTTTCATGAAGAACCCTCACTTTCCAATAGGTCTTTCAGCTGGGTCCGGCCCCGCCGGAGCTGGGTGGCCACCGTGGCCGGGTTGCGGCCCAAAAGGCGGGCGATCTCCTTGGAGGAGTACCCCTCGTAGTAATACAGATAGATCACGGCCCGGTACTTGGGGGGCAGCAGGTTCACTGCGGCCGACAGGCTTCCCTCCTCCAGCTCCGGGGCGGGAATGTGGCTGGCGGCCTCCATGGCCACGGTGGTCCGGCGCCAATGGCTTTTCAGCAGGTCCTTGCAGGTGTTGGCGGTGGTGCGGATGATCCAGGCCTTTTCGTGGTCCGAGGAGACGAAATCCGGGGCCCGCTCCAGGAGCTTTAAGAAGACCGTCTGACAGATGTCTTGGGCGTCCTGGGTTTGATTGAGGTAGGAGTAGCTTAGCCGGAGGACGAGGTCAGAGTAGGTTTCCACCAACCGCTCCGCCTCCTGGCGTTCCAAGGGCGGCCTCATGTCGATCACTTCCTTTGTCTTGGTTTGAAAAAACACATTCTAAAGAGAATACGATTGGACCTGTCGAAATTGGTCGCCGGGCGAAAAAATTTTCAAAGAATTGACTGAGAAATGGAAAAAGCCGCCGGAACAGCAAAAAATTCCTGCATAAAGTGCATATTTATATAACATATAATTTTTAATAAATATGAAAAAGAAGGGAGACCGTGGGCATACGCAGAGCGGCCACTCAGTTGAGTGGCCGCTCTATCTTTTCAAATAGGGAGCAGGATTATGCGAAAAGGGAAACCAACAGGAGCCCCCAAATCAGAAGCAAGGGGAGGAACCGGAACGTCATCAGACCGTTTTTCAGGAGAACAAGGGGCCGCAGGGACGGAGACGTGGCGTACGGGCGGCCGGAGGGAATGGCCTGCCTGAGTCCGGTCCGGTGGACGGTGTTGATGCCGTAGGCGAACAGGTCGATGGCAAAGACCCAGGCAACCAGAAAGAGGAGAAGGGGGTAGAGGACAGCCTGCGGGATGGGAAGGGAGGCGGTGTCTTGCAGGATGGGTTTCACGAAGGAGAGAAAGACGGACAAAACGACCACCGGCAGGACAAGAAAGCGAATGATTTTGGAGAGCAGGGAGATGAGGTTGTAGGGGACAAACGCGGCGTAGTCCGCAACCACCGTCTGATTCCAAGTCTCTCGTGCCGCGGGCGAGCCCGCCTGTGGAACGATGAGGATTCCGTTGTGGAGCCCTGGAATGGGCTGCAACCCGTCTGCAAGGCGGTCTGTCCGGGGGCAAAACGCCATGCTGTACTGTGCCGGCGGGGTGTCCGTCCTGCGAAAGAGGGTGAATGACCGGTGTATTTGGACGGCCTGGTATCCCTGCCCGGCATAGTGGGAGAGAAAGGAGAGGAAACCGTCGTGGTCTTGGAGATCAACGGGATGGATTACAAATTTATACGTCATGGAAGTAAGGAAACAGATTGCCGTGGGAACGCGGCAATCTGTTGGGCAGGAGGGGTTATTCGTCTAAGTAATAGTTGTCGGTGAAGCTCCCCTTCACCTGGCTTCCATCGGCCTGGGTGGCGGTGTAGGTGAAGGAGAAGGCCAGCAGGGGATAGGTTTTTCCGTTTTCGTCGGTGTAATGCTCTGTGGCCGCAGCCTGGGCCTTGTCCTCGTCATAGGTGATCTCCACATAGCCAAAGCCGCCGGCGTCATAGCCGATGGAGGCCAGGTAGGCGGAGACCTCCTCCGGGGTGGTCACCTGAAGGGTCTGACAGGACAGGCCGTTGACGGTTACCTTATCCAACTTAAAGGAGGTGAAGCTGGCGGGGCTACCGTCCACAGGGTAGAACAGGAAGGAGGCGAAGTCCTCGTCAAAGAGAAGGGGGGCGTAGTCCCAGATGACCACCGTGCTGCCCGAGATGGCCCCGGAGTCCAGCAGATCCTGGAGCAGGGTCTTGTCCTCCCCCTTTTTGGGGGCATACAGGGCGTTGGCGGACACCACGGCGGCGTCAGCCCGAAGGAAGGTGGCGGTCTGGGCGGTATAGTCCCCGTCGGTGATGCCCAGTTGGTCGGTCAGGGTCCAGGGGGTGCTCCAGGTGAAATCCTTGCCATCCTCATAGCCCAGGGCCCGGAGAAGGAGGGTCAGGAACTGGGCGGTGGACACGGGGGTGGAGGAACCAAACCGGGTGGGCTCCACCCCGGTGGTATAGCCCTTGGCGTAGGCGTAGCCCACGTAGGACTGGGCCCAGTCCGGCACATCGGTGAAGGGGGTGGTCCAGGTTTGGGCCTGGGCAGCCTCCTCCGCGCCCAGCAGGCGCACCAGGATGGTCACGGCCTCGGCCCGGGTGGGGGCCCGCTCCAGGGCGAACCGGGGGGAACCGTCCTCGTTGGTGCCGGAACCCTGGAACAGGCCTAAGTTGTACAGCAGCTGGGCGGAGTCCTGGGCCTCCTCTGGGGTGGCGGCCCAGGCGGGCGCTGCCAGAGACAGGGCCAGGGTCAAGGCCAAAAAGAGGGATAGTAGCTTTTTTTTCATGGTCAATCCTTTCTTATGTCAGCCCCGGGAACGGGGCGGGAAATGGCGACAGGAGTTTATGGCTATTTTACCATAGGTGGGCAGGAAGTCAAGCCGGGCGGCTGTATAACCCGGGCGGCAGTGGTCCATACTACCATCATCCACCAAAAAGAAAGGAGGCGGTTCCATGGGCTGGATCGGCCCCAAAGGGGAGGACATTCCCCCCCACCCCCGCCAGGAACCCCGGTTCGAGGGGGACCTGACGTCGGATCACATCCGCTTCATTTTTCGGGACTGCGCGGACTTTGGAGAGCGGGAGGTCCTCATCGGCGGGGACCCGGAGAAGCGGACCACCGTCTTTTTCATCAACGGACAGGTCCGCAATGAACGGATGAATGACTACATTCTCCGCCCCTTGGCCACCAGCCAGCTGCTGCGGGAGGCCACCCCGGAGGCGGCCTTCCGCATGATGACGGAGGGCATTGTCTACACCCAGCTGGTCCAGGTGTGCACCACCCTGGACCAGGCGGTCTTTGCCCTGATCAACGGCAGTGTGGTCTTTGATTTCCCGGGGAAGGGAAAAATGGTGTCCTATTTTGCCGCCACAGAGGAGAAGCGGTCGGTGAGCGCCCCGGACAACGAGCCCTCGTTGAAGGGGGCCAAGGACTCCTTTGTGGAGTCCCTGCGGACCAACACCTCCCTGGTCCGCCGCCGGCTCCGGGCCCCAGAGCTGAAGATTGCCGAGATTTTTGCGGGCCGGCAGAGTGTGACGCCTGTGGACATTTTATATTTGGAGGGGACCACCAATCCGGAGCTGGTGGAGGAGACCAAGCGGCGGATTGCCGGCATTGACACCGATGATCTGCTCCAGACGGCTTCCCTGGAAGAACTCATTGTGGACGAGGTGGACACGGCCTTTCCCATGATTGCCTACACCGAGCGGCCCGACCGCTTCTGCGCCGGTCTGGTAGAGGGCCGGGTGGGGGTGATTGTGGACGGGATTCCCCTGGGATACCTGCTGCCGGGAACCGTGGGACAGTTTTTCAAAACCGGGCAGGATCGCTCCCAAAACTGGGTCGCGGCCTCCTTTCTGTCGATTCTCCGGTATCTGTGCATGCTGGGGTCCCTGTTCCTGCCGGCTTTCTATGTGGCTGCGGTGAACTTTCACCCGGAGATGATTCCAGCCCGGCTGGCCTGGTCCATCTCCGAGGCCAAGACGGACGTGCCCTTTTCCACGGTGTTTGAGGTCCTCATCATGCTGCTGGCCTTTGAGGCGGTGCAGGAGGCGGGGCTCCGGCTGCCGGGCCCCATCGGACAGACGGCCTCCATTCTGGGCGGCCTGGTGGTGGGGTCGGCGGCGGTGGAGGCCTCCATCGTCTCCCCGGTGGTGCTCATTGTGGTGGCCATCGCCGGCATTGCCGGGTACACGGTGCCCAGCCAGGAGTTTTCCGCGGCGCTGCGGATTTGGCGGTTTGGCCTGGCCATCGCCGCCAGCATCGGCGGGCTGTTTGCGGTGACCGCCTTGGCGGCGGTGCTGGTGTACCGGCTGGCCCAGCTGGAAAGCTTTGGGGTGCCCTATCTCACCCCCTTCGCCGCCTCCGGCAGCGAGCGGGAGAAGGGCCACGGCGTCATCCGCTGGCCCACCCACCGGGTGAAGTTCCGGGAGAGTGCCTTAAAGACCCGAAACCAAAGGAGGCAGGGATGAAGCGTGTGTTGGCATTGGTGTTTCTTTTGCTCCTGCTCCTGACCGGCTGTGCCGGCACCCCCCAAAGTCGGGAGAGCGGCGCCACGGCGGTGGTCAGTGTTCTGGGGGTGGAGCCGGCCGGCCAGGGCATTCACCTTTTGGCGGCCGCAGAGGGCCGGGGGGAGGAGGAGCCCTTCCGCTGTGACAGCCAGGGGGAGACCCCGGCCGCTGCCGTGGAGGGCCTGACCAACCGGGGAGAACAGGTGGTGAGCTGTGCCCATGTGGAGCATCTGCTTCTCACCCAAAACGCGGCGGGCACCCTGCCGGAGCTGCTCAGTTATGCCTTTCAGGAGCCCCAGCAGAGCACGGAAACCCAGCTGTGGGTGGTCCGGGCGGATACCCTGGAGGAGGCCTTTTCCGGGGAGGCGGACACCGCCAAGCGGATGAGTGTCATCAAGTCCCAGGGAAAAAACCGCCAGGGGTTCTGCCCAGTGACCCTCCGAGAGGCGGCGGCGGCTTTGGCCCGGAAAGAGCCCCTCCTTTTGCCTGCCTTAGAGGTGGGAGAGCAGGGGTTGGCGTTTGCCGGCTTTGCCCTGTATCAAGAGGGCGGCATCACACAATGGCTCACCGGACCAGAGGCCCTGGGTGCTGCGCTTCTCCTGGGAGACCGAGTCCATTGGACCGGTTCCGTGGAGGCGCAGGCCATGGTGCTACAAAGCACAGGCTGCCGGGTGGTCCCCCAGATGGAGGAGGGACGGCTGACAGGGCTGTCCATCCGCTGCCGCCTGGAGGGGGTTCTCACCGGTGGTTGGGAGAGCCGCCCGGGGGATGTGGCCAAACTGGAGGAAGAGACCGCCCGGGCCATGTACCAGGCGGTGGCGGTGCTCCAGCGGGCCGAGGCAGACGCGACGGATCTGCTGGGCCGGGCGGGGCTGTCGAATCCGCTCCGGTGGCAGGCGCTGTCCAGCCAGTGGCCTACGGCGTTTTCTACCCTGCCAGTGGAGGTCTCTGTCACTATCACTGTGACCGAGCGACAGTAGTAACCATAGAAGAAGGGGCGGCGTGCCGTCCTGCCCCGTTGGGGGAGGCCCCATCTTGAACGGGAAAAGAAGGAGGATACCATATGAAGGACAGAACAATCTCTCTGCGCCAACTGATGACGGTGCTCTTCCTGGCCCTGTTCCCGCTGGGCACGGAGCAGCTGCCAGGACGCCTGTCCGCAGTGGGCGCGGCGGCGTGGCTGTGTCCCATTCTGGCGGGGGGCATCGCTGTGGCTCTGGTGGCGCTGCTGGGGAGAAGCCCCGTCCTGGGGCAGGGAGATCTGGGGCAGCGGATTGCCCAGAGATGGGGACAGAGGACGGGACGGGTTCTGGCGGGCCTCTTTCTCCTTTGGGGTCTCTACCTGACCGCTGCCCACGCGGCCCGGATTGGCAGCCGCCTGTCCGATTCTCTCCGGGCCTCCCCCATCCTGATTACCGCCGTGGCGCTGCTTCTGGCCGGATGGATGGCCTCTGGGGGCCTGCCCGCCTTTGCCCGGGCCTGTGAGGTCTTTGCCCTGGCGGTGGGGTTTGGCTTTTTCCTGATCTTTCTGTTCGGCGTGTTCCGGCTGCAATGGGATGAGGTCCTCCTCTGGAACTGGCAGGAACTGTCCCAGGTGCCCCAGGGGGTGTTCACTGCGGGAGGGACAGTGGCGGCCGGCGGCTATGTGCTCTTCCTGCTGGGCGATGTCCGGCCGGAAGAGAAGAGCCGAGGGACGGTCATGCGCCGTTTGGGAGGATTGTTCCTGCTTTTGGGGGCGGGAATGCTCCTGGTGCTGGGACGGCTGGGCGCGGACCTGGCGGCCCAGATCAACCGTCCTTTTTTCCAAATGGTCTCCGGACTGGGATTTGAGGGGGCGTTTCAGCGGCTGGAAGAATTGGCCTCCGCGCTGTGGGTTCTGGGGGATGCGGCGCTGCTTGGGCTCCTTCTTCTGTGCCTGCGGCGGCTTGCAGCACAGCTGCTGGGCCGAAAAGAATCCAAGAAGCAGGGCTGGGGAATCACGGGGATCGTCCTTCTGGGCAGTATACCCATTGCCTATTGGAATCAGATCATTGCCGGGAACCTGCTTCCCATGGGAAACCTGGCGGCGCTGGCTATTTCCGTTCTCTGTATGTGCCTGGTGAGAAAGCAATCGAAAAATCTGAAAAAAATTGAAAAAAGGGGTTGACATTCCAGGGAGGGAGTGGTATTCTATCAAAGCTGTCGCGAGACACGGGGCAAAAAGCCGGACAGAAAAGAGGAAAAAACTTCTTGACAGATGGTTGGAGTTGTGTTACAATACAACTCACCCCGCAGAAGCGGTGTGCACCTTGTAAATTAAACAACGTAAGTAAGAAACACGAAGCACCAAAACGGACAAGTAAAAGTTGTCCATGAAGCTTAAAGCTTTGTGGGGCAACGTTTTATTTCTTTGAAGCTAATGATTAGCGATCAATGAATTGATTTGAATAGCGGTGAGAGCCGCTGTTTAGATACCATTTTATTGAGAGTTTGATCCTGGCTCAGGATGAACGCTGGCGGCGTGCTTAACACATGCAAGTCGAACGGAGGACCCTTGACGGAGTTTTCGGACAACGGATAGGAATCCTTAGTGGCGGACGGGTGAGTAACGCGTGAGGAACCTGCCTTGGAGAGGGGAATAACACAGAGAAATTTGTGCTAATACCGCATGATGCAGTTGGGTCGCATGGCTCTGACTGCCAAAGATTTATCGCTCTGAGATGGCCTCGCGTCTGATTAGCTTGTTGGTAGGGTAACGGCCTACCAAGGCGACGATCAGTAGCCGGACTGAGAGGTTGACCGGCCACATTGGGACTGAGACACGGCCCAGACTCCTACGGGAGGCAGCAGTGGGGAATATTGGGCAATGGGCGCAAGCCTGACCCAGCAACGCCGCGTGAAGGAAGAAGGCTTTCGGGTTGTAAACTTCTTTTATGAGGGACGAAGGAAGTGACGGTACCTCATGAATAAGCTCCGGCTAACTACGTGCCAGCAGCCGCGGTAATACGTAGGGAGCGAGCGTTATCCGGATTTACTGGGTGTAAAGGGCGTGTAGGCGGGGAAGCAAGTCAGATGTGAAAACCAGTGGCTCAACCACTGGCCTGCATTTGAAACTGTTTTTCTTGAGTGATGGAGAGGCAGGCGGAATTCCGTGTGTAGCGGTGAAATGCGTAGATATACGGAGGAACACCAGTGGCGAAGGCGGCCTGCTGGACATTAACTGACGCTGAGGCGCGAAAGCGTGGGGAGCAAACAGGATTAGATACCCTGGTAGTCCACGCTGTAAACGATGGATACTAGGTGTGGGGGGACTGACCCCTTCCGTGCCGCAGTTAACACAATAAGTATCCCACCTGGGGAGTACGATCGCAAGGTTGAAACTCAAAGGAATTGACGGGGGCCCGCACAAGCGGTGGAGTATGTGGTTTAATTCGAAGCAACGCGAAGAACCTTACCAGGGCTTGACATCCCACGGCTGGAATTAGAGATAGTTCTTTCCCTTCGGGGACTGTGGTGACAGGTGGTGCATGGTTGTCGTCAGCTCGTGTCGTGAGATGTTGGGTTAAGTCCCGCAACGAGCGCAACCCCTATTGTTAGAAGCTACGCAAGAGCACTCTAGCGAGACTGCCGTTGACAAAACGGAGGAAGGTGGGGACGACGTCAAATCATCATGCCCCTTATGTCCTGGGCCACACACGTACTACAATGGCGGTAAACAGAGGGAAGCAAGACCGCGAGGTGGAGCAAACCCCTAAAAGCCGTCCCAGTTCGGATTGCAGGCTGCAACCCGCCTGTATGAAGTTGGAATCGCTAGTAATCGCGGATCAGCATGCCGCGGTGAATACGTTCCCGGGCCTTGTACACACCGCCCGTCACACCATGAGAGTCGGGAACACCCGAAGTCCGTAGCCTAACCGCAAGGGGGGCGCGGCCGAAGGTGGGTTCGATAATTGGGGTGAAGTCGTAACAAGGTAGCCGTATCGAGAAGAGCGGCTGGATCACCTCCTTTCTAAGGAGAACTCAAGTAGTCTGAGGGCTATTTGTAGTGTCCTAAGGTCAGACGTTGGGTGCGGGGTGACGACTTACGTTGTTTAATTTAGAGGGCGCACGCCCTGGAGATGGATGGGGGTATAGCTCAGCTGGGAGAGCACCTGCTTTGCAAGCAGGGGGTCAACGGTTCGAACCCGTTTATCTCCACCAATGGGCCCATAGCTCAGCTGGCTAGAGCGCACGACTGATAATCGTGAGGTCGGTGGTTCGAGTCCACTTGGGCCCACCACTCATTTTCACGAAGATGAAAATGAGACAACTGGATAGTCTGAAGTTAGATTCAAGCATTTAGGATTGCTAAGTGTTTGAATCTGGTTTCGAGAGAGACCAGAACCGCACCTTGAAAACTGAACAAAGTAACCAAAGTATGAAGAGCAAGCAACAGAGGGAAACAACAAATTTTTGTGGAACTTTTTAAGGGTAACACGAACAATTTCAAAGAACTCTGAAGCCTGCATAATTCGAACTCATGAGAACCAGAGCGAGACCTTTCTTGTCCACAAGAAAGTAGGTCAAGCTGAAAAGAGCGCAAGGGGAATGCCTTGGCATCAGGAGCCGAAGAAGGACGTGACAAGCTGCGATAAGCTTCGGGGAGGTGCAAATAACCGTCGATCCGGAGATTTCCGAATGGGGAAACCCGGCAGAGCAATACTCTGTCAGCGTGCGTTGAATCAAATAGGCGTACGTGGGGAACCGCCTGAACTGAAACATCTAAGTAGGGCGAGGAAGAGAAATCAACCGAGATTCCGCCAGTAGTGGCGAGCGAACGCGGAAGAGGCCAAACCAGTGGATTTATTCACTGGGGTTGCGGACAGTCAAGAAATGAGGAATGGTTAGACGAAGGGTCTGGGAAGGCCCGCCACAGAAGGTGAGAGCCCTGTAGTCGAAAACGATTTCTTAGTGGACTGGATCCAGAGTACCACGGGACACGTGAAACCCTGTGGGAAACCGGGGGGACCACCCTCCAAGCCTAAATACTACCTGATGACCGATAGAGGAGCAGTACCGTGAGGGAAAGGTGAAAAGGACCCCGGGAGGGGAGTGAAAGAGAACCTGAAACCTTGTGCTTACAAGCACTCAAAGCCCGTTAAAGGGTGATGAGGTACCTTTTGTAGAATGGTCCGGCGAGTTATTGTTATCAGCAAGCTTAAGGTATTCAGTACCGAAGGCGTAGGGAAACCGAGTGTGAATAGCGCGCATGAAGTTGGTGGCAATAGACCCGAAACCGGGTGACCTATCCATGGGCAGGTTGAAGTGGAGGTAAAACTCCATGGAGGACCGAACGCACGTTCGTTGCAATGACCGGCGATGACCTGTGGATAGCGGTGAAATTCCAATCGAACCCGGAGATAGCTGGTTCTCCCCGAAATAGCTTTAGGGCTAGCGTTATGTTAGATTACCGGAGGTAAAGCACTGAATGGGCTAGGGGCTGATAAAGTTACTGAACCCTATCAAACTCAGAATGCCGGCTAATTGATGCATAGCAGTCAGACTACGTGAGATAAGTCTCGTGGTCAAAAGGGAAACAGCCCAGACCCACAGCTAAGGTCCCAAATAATTGCTAAGTGGAAAACGATGTGAGATTGCCCAGACAACCAGGATGTTGGCTTAGAAGCAGCCACACATTAAAAGAGTGCGTAATAGCTCACTGGTCGAGTGGTCTTGCGCGGAAAATATAACGGGGCTAAGCAGTTAACCGAAGCTTGGGCTTGCCGAAGGCAGGGGTAGGGGAGCGTCGAATACGGGGTGAAGTCGCAGCGGGAGCAGCGGTGGACTGTATTCGAGTGAGAATGCCGGAATGAGTAGCGAGAATTATGTGGGAATCATAATGGCCGAAAATCTAAGGTTTCCTGGGGAAGGTTCGTCCGCCCAGGGTTAGCCGGGAGCTAAGGCGAGGCCGCGAGGCGTAGTCGATGCACATACGGTTGAAATTCCGTAGCCACCTTATCGAATGAAAGCTGACACTTGGAAATAGCGGGACCCGGAGATTGGTAGATCCGGGCGTAAGGGACCGAACACGAGTAGGGAAGTCCGCGATGTTCTGAGGCGAGAAAAGGCGAAGGTAGGGTGCCCGTACCGCAAACCGACACAGGTAGATGAGGAGAGAATCCTAAGGCCAACGGGAGAAGGGTTGTTAAGGAACTCGGCAAAATGACCCCGTAACTTCGGGATAAGGGGAGCCTGCGCGAGCAGGCCGCAGAGAATAGGCCCAAGCGACTGTTTACCAAAAACACAGGTCTATGCTAAATCGAAAGATGACGTATATGGGCTGACGCCTGCCCGGTGCTGGAAGGTTAAGAGGAGATGTCAGGCAACGAAGCATTGAATCGAAGCCCCAGTAAACGGCGGCCGTAACTATAACGGTCCTAAGGTAGCGAAATTCCTTGTCAGGTAAGTTCTGACCCGCACGAATGGCGTAACGATTTGGGCGCTGTCTCAACAGCCCACCCGGCGAAATTGTTGTACTGGTGAAGAAGCCAGTTACCCGCAACTAGACGGAAAGACCCCATGGAGCTTTACTGCAGCTTAATACTGGAATTCGGTAATTCATGTACAGGATAGGTGGGAGACATGGAAGTACGGTCGTCAGGCCGTATGGAGTCGCCCTTGGGATACCACTCTTGGATTGCTGGGTTTCTAACCTGCGGCCGTGAATCCGGTCGGGGGACACTGTTAGGCAGACAGTTTGACTGGGGCGGTCGCCTCCTAAAAGGTAACGGAGGCGCTCAAAGGTTGGCTCAGCACGGACGGAAATCGTGCGGTGAGTGTAAACGTATAAGCCAGCCTAACTGCGAGAGTGACGGCTCGAGCAGTAACGAAAGTTGGAGTTAGTGATCCGGTGGTATGTGAGTGGAAATGCCATCGCTCAACGGATAAAAGCTACCCTGGGGATAACAGGCTGATCTCCCCCAAGCGTCCACAGCGACGGGGAGGTTTGGCACCTCGATGTCGGCTCGTCACATCCTGGGGCTGTACTCGGTCCCAAGGGTTCGGCTGTTCGCCGATTAAAGTGGCACGCGAGCTGGGTTCAGAACGTCGTGAGACAGTTCGGTCCCTATCTGTTGCGGGCGTAAGAGATTTGAAGGGGGCTGTCCTTAGTACGAGAGGACCGGGATGGACGCACCTCTGGTGCACCTGTTGTCGTGCCAACGGCATAGCAGGGTAGCTAAGTGCGGACGAGATAAACGCTGAAAGCATCTAAGCGTGAAACTTTCCCTAAGATAAGATCTCTCATCCTTCGAGGAGTAAGGCACGACAGAGACTATGTCGTAGATAGGCCGGAGGTGGAAGTGCAGTAATGTATGGAGCTGACCGGTACTAATCAGCCGAGGGCTTGACCTGAGTCTCAGGTTAAGAGTAAGAAGTGCAGGCGCTTGCTTGGTGGTATGGCGGTTACTTTGTTCGGTTTTGAGGGTGTGGATGTTGCCACAGCTTCACAAAAGAGTAAGTTGGTGTTGATTGCAGTGAGGGTCCACCCGTTCCCATCCCGAACACGGAAGTTAAGCTCACTTGCGCCGAAGATACTTGTTTGGAGACGAACCGGGAAAATAGGTAACGCCAACACTTTGGAGGAGGAACTCTCCTCCGATCTGCCTCCTTAGCTCAGTCGGTAGAGCACGCGGCTGTTAACCGCGGTGTCGTAGGTTCGAGTCCTACAGGGGGCGCCACTTTACCAAGTTCCTGGGCGACCAGGTTTGTATAAAGCCTATGGAAACCGGAAATGGGCCTTTAGCTCAGTTGGTTAGAGCAACCGGCTCATAACCGGTCGGGCCACGGTTCGAGTCCGTGAAGGCCCACCATATAGGGGTATAGCTCAGTTGGTAGAGCAGCGGTCTCCAAAACCGCGTGCCGAGGGTTCAAGTCCTTCTGCCCCTGCCAAATATGGCGCGGTAGTTCAGTTGGTTAGAACGCCGGCCTGTCACGCCGGAGGTCGAGGGTTCAAGTCCCTTCCGCGTCGCCATATTTGCTGCTGTAGCTCAGTCGGTAGAGCGCATCCTTGGTAAGGATGAGGTCGGCGGTTCAAATCCGCCCAGCAGCTCCAGAAAACCCGTTGTCCCGCAAGGGATAGCGGGTTTTTCTTGTTTTTGTTCATCTCTTGTTTGTTAGTAACCAGTCTGTAACAGATGTCTCCTCGACGGCTTTCACGAGGGTATCAATATCAATGTGTGTGTATACATTTGCCGTTGTAGAAAAGTCTGCATGACCGAGAATTTTTTGTAATAGCTCGGGCGGCATTCCTTCTTTAACGGCTCTGGAGGCGTAGGTATGGCGAGTAGCATGAGGTGTTTTCTTTGCGATCCCTAACTTATTTAGCAGAGGATAATAATCCCGGTTTCGATAATTTGCATACGTTTTTTGTCCCACATATCCTGAAAGAAACAACGGCCCTGTAGCCAGTTCAGCAAAATATTTAAAATGGGCTCTTCCCTCTGGGCGAATAGGGATCACACGATTTCGTCCTGCTTCTGTTTTAGATCCACCGATCAAATATGTTTCATGGTAGTCCTCTAATCGGAGAGAAAACAATTCTCCGATCCGCATACCTGTGGAAAGAAGCATTAAAATAATTCGGGATGCTTCTGAACCGTCCTTTTCGATTTTCTCAATTTCTTCTTCAGTAAAGATTTCTTTTTCCTTTTTCTGCTTGGAATAAAGCTGAATAAATTGAGCATAGTTCTTCATAATAATCTCCTCTCGCATCGCCCATTTTGACATTTGATTGATAAGTTGCTTATACTTTTTTATTGCCTCTGATTTTTCCTTGTTTTCATCTATAATAGCCTGGAAATCCGCTGCCCGAAGTTCCCGGAATTTTCGGCCATACAAAGATGCAAACGCTTTATAGCTTATTTCATATGATTCTTGTCCAGATTTAGACAAGTTCTTGAAGTGTTCCGTCCTCCACGCCTCAAACACCTCGGAAAAGGTCATGTTATATCGTTCAGTCAAATCTATACCTGCAAGTTTTTCCAGGGTTTCCAGAGCGTCCGTTTTGCGCTCGTAGTATCCTATCACTACTTTATTCTTTGCGGCCACCCAGGGCCGTTTTCGTCGTCCCTGGAGCCTATATACAGTCCCCGTTCCATTTGCCCTTTTCAAGACTTTTCTTTTTTCTGCAACTTGCTTTTTCCCACACAAAGGGCAGAAAACAGAATATTCTGGTATTTCTTTTTTGCACTTGATACATAACATTGACAATACTCCTTCCATTCGTTAGAATGGAAGGGAAGATAGCCCTTGCAAAGCATCTTCCCTTCTACAACCGTCCTCGGTGCGCCAACACCGGGGGCGGATTTTTCATAATGTGATTGATGTTTTTTGTTCTGGTTTATTTGGAATAAGGGCGTTCAGTTCTTTTAAGAACTTTGCCCATCCAATGGAGGCCCCAACTACTTCAAAGACAATCGTTTTCTCTTCATCTTCGCCAGCGTAAGAGATCAACAAAAAGTTCTTTATTTCTCGCTTGTGCTTTGCGCCGATCCCTGACATACCTCCGACGATAGTTCCCAAAGGACCAAGAAGAAGAGTCCCAACCGCTGCGCGGCCAATAACGCTTTTATCTTTTTCTAAAATCTCCGTTTCAGAAGCAAAAACAGCAGAAAGAATTTTGTTGATCGGTAAGTTAATAATAGGGCGCTTGAAGACTCTTGCTTTAATCCGTAAGACGTTTTCGTTTTTTACAATAGTTGCATTGATTGCATCTCCCAACTGATATTCCGGCAATCCATCAACCGCCATAAAATTTACGCTTCTATTTTTATCCTTGTCTTTGCTTGTGAAAATAGGCATACAGAATACCTCCAATCGTGTCACCTTGAACAACCCATATTATTCCTTCCGAGCAGGAACGGGAAATATTGAACACTGCCCGTTCCTGCATCGGGATTCATTTCTTAAAGGAATATTTTTATTCATTCAAGGTTGTTTACGGCATAATCGGCTTCTTCCTGCGTAAATTTTTCTCCGTATTCAGAAACGAGCTGATCCCGGACACCTTCCTTTGACATATTCATTGTTTCGTAGTATGTCTTCGCCTTCTCAAGCGCATTTGCCTTGTAGTCGGCTTCCAGATTATCAATAGCATATTGAGCAGCCTCTGGCGGGAAATTTTCTCCGTATTCAGACACAAGCTGATCATAGATTCCTTGCTTTGACATGTGCATTGTTTTGCTATATGTCTCGGCTTTCTTTAGCGCATTTTTGTACTCTGTGGGGACATCTGCATCTTTTTTCTCTTCCGATGTTTCCTGGTTGCTCGCCGGCTGTTCTGAAGTGGCAACGGGATCTTCATTTGAGGGAGTTTGGGGCGTATTATCATTGCCGCCGCCAGCGATGGCAGCAATTATGATAACAACGACAACGGCTAAAACGATCCACTTTGCTTTTCCCTTTTTCTTTTTCTCTTTTGTCTCCATGATGGATACCTCCAATTATTTTTATATATCACGTAGCCCAATCTATGGACTAACGTCGATATCTGTCGGATAGTTTCACTTGCAAATATCGAACAACCGTTCTATTATTTATATAAAGTCGAAAAGGAGGAGTCGACATGAATATGGAAGGAATTTATTGGATGATTCAGGAGAGCCCGGACAAAAACCGTATTGAAACTGATTTAGAGCTACTTTTTGGGGTACGTGATATTCGTGAAATTACTGATCCACGATTAGATACGTTTATTAAACAGGTATTACCCCAAATAAGCAGCTCTTTTGATCGCTCAGAGGTAGATGCTATATGAAAGAAGAGAAAAGAAAGAAAACAGAGCGATTAAAGAAAGAGCTTCAATACATCATAGAGAGAAATTCTAATGAAGAATTTTTGAGAGCCATGATTACCCGTGCAAAAATATTAGAAAAACTGATCTGCTGATCTTCCAGGCCCCGGAGAAATCCGGGGCTTTTTATTTTCCAGATAGATTGTCGATCATTTTTTTTACAGCGGCTTTTTCATCATCATCCAAAAACCAATAAGCCTTAATAATCCGTTTAATTAAATCATCATCTGATATGTTGATTTTTTCCATGATCTCAAGGAATTCTTCGTCTTTATCTCTTTCCATGTGGGGTTCACCTTCTCCGGTGCGAAGCCACACTTCGGATATGTTGAACTCTCGGCAGATATCTGCAATTGTTCGGTCACTTGGTGTTTTCACTCCAGAACACAACTGAGAAATAAATGCTTGAGATACATTTAAGCGTTCTGAAAAAGCTGTTTTTGTGAGTCCACTGTCCTTAACACACCATGCAATTCGATTGTTAATGGTCTCCACTTTTTACACCTCCTGTCTAAAATCCATTAAAACATAAAGATAGAAAAAAGTCAATAGAAAATTTAACTGAGTTATAAAAATTGCTTGACAGAGAAACTTGGTTATGTTACTATATAGCTAAGCAATGAAAAAGAACGATAAAATGGATCGATAGTAAAGCGGTGAAATCAATTTTGACTTTGAATTTTTTCGGTATATTGCTTTGCTTGCTGTTGGCTTTCTGGGCTGGGCTGAATTTGGGGCGGGTGCTTACTCGTTGGAAGGTAGAGTCCCATGAAAGCGACGATCAAGGCGAGAACGGCGACAATAATGAGAAGGTGATTTATTGAGTAAGCGAAAAAAGCCAAGCTGTGATAGCAGGCCAATAGTAGATGACAAGCCCACCGACGACCGTAGCAACAAGACCAGAAACAAGTCCAAGGAAGAATCCCTTTCGTTCCGCTACTTTTTCTCGATGTTCTGCGGCGGCTTGATAGGCAGCCTGCTCGGCACGATACTGGTCAAATTCCTGACGGAGTTTTTGTAATTCACTTAGGTGTTTCCCAGCAGAGGACTCTTCCAAAGAGATAGTTTCTGTTTCTAATTCAGTTTCAAGTATATTTTTTAGTCGGTTCAACTCTTCTAAATTTTTATCGTTCATAAGATGTTCCTCCTTATGGGACATTTTACCAAAATCGAAAGGTGGTGACAACATGATTGATCTAAAGAAACTCTCTGATGTTCAGAGCGTGGTAGACAGTCTTTCTGGACTGCCAAAGGAAGCCCTGTTTTATATTGCGGGGTATGCAGAGGGATGGAGGGACAAGCCCAAAAAGAAAAGAAGAAAAAGCAACGGAGAAAAACGACCCCGCCCTTAATCGGGCGGGGATCTGGAGAGTGATCTTATGTCTATTGGGACGAATCTTCGGAAAATTCGAATTTCAAGAGGATTTACACAAATGGAAGTCGCGCGGCAGATACGAGTATCTAATCAGGCTGTTTACTTTTGGGAATCTGAGAAGCGAATTCCTGGAGTCCTCCATCTCAACGCGTTGGCGCGATTGTTTGAATGTGATATCTCTGATTTTTTACAAGAGAAAGAAGGTAACAGAATATGACGAATTATAAGGTCAAAGTTTTGACCATCGAGGAAGCAACCGAAATTTTAAGAGCGGCTGGATTGAGTATATCACCCGATACTCTTAGACGCGGTATCAAACAAGGAGTATACCTTTTTGGGACATGTATTGAGGGCGCAAAACAGCCTATTTTCCACGTTTATGAAAAGCTGATGGAAGAGTGGATGAAGAAAAGAGGTGAAATTGATGAACCCAGTACAAGAGATCAAGCAACGCCATGACATGGACATCCTGCTGCGGGCCATTGCCCCAGCGGCCAGAAAGCGCCAGGAGGCCCGGCGCAGAAGGGAGGTAGGGAAGAGCCGGATCAACGCCGCCTTGGCCCGCCGGGGCATTCCCTTCCGCGCGGTATGAGGGGCGCGGTGTATCGTCTCTGCCGCCGGTGCAAGCAGCGGTGGAACGTGTCCGCCCTGGAACCTGGAGAGAAGGTATATCTCTGCCCCAGGTGCGAAAGGGGGTGGGGATATGGTGAAGATCAACGGGGTCAAGGTGCAGACCGAAGGGAGGAAGCCTTGGAACACCGTTCCCTCTGGGCCCGGCTGTGACCGACGAAAGAGCAAAAATGGGGTTGTCCCTGTGTGGGATTCCCCGGAGAAGATTCAGCGGTGCTTGAACTGTACCAATCCAGATTGCAACGGGCGCTGTCCGCGTGAGTTTCGCACGAAGCAGGGCCGCCCCCTTATTCCCATGCCGGCGGACTTTCCAGAGAAGGAGAAGCTTCTTCGATACCATGAGCTGATCGACCATTACGGCGTGAATACCACGGTTATCACCCGATGGAAAAAAGAACTCCGTGGAAAAGGCGAAAAATAAACTCTGCCGGTTTGCAGCACCGGCAGAGTTCAGAAAGGAGAATACTTGAAAAAATAAGCTATGTTTCTTCCGCTTAACTTTATTGTAACAAAAATTGGAGGTTTGTCAAGATGGAGGAACGAATCAACTTTTTCCCCAAAAAGGTGGTCATAGAGGTTTCTGCCAGGACATGCCGGAACTTTATCATGGACACATGCCTGGATGACTTCATGGATTACATGTTCTTATATAACAGTTTCACCATGTCGGCCTATCTGGATGAGAAGATGGACCTATTTCAGGAATACCTGGACTGCGGCGAAAAGGGGGAGTGACTTATCGGGATTCCAGTAGGATTTTCCACAATTCCTGGATACGAAGGGCTTTATGCTGTATCAGAAAAAGGGGAAATATGGAGTGCGAGGAAAGATCGTTTGCTCACCCCGATCAAAGCAAACAATGGATATGCTCATATACAGTTATTTAGAGGCGGTCAAGGGAAAATTCATTTGGTTCATCGCATTGTTGCAACAGTATTCATCCCGAACCCAGATAGAAAACCGCAAGTAAATCATATTGATGAAGACAAGATGAACAACAATGTGTCCAATTTGGAGTGGGTTACTGCGAAAGAAAATATGAATCACGGAACGAGACTTTCTCGTCACCTGAAAAATGCAAACTTTAGGTCAGAGAAAAGACTTTCTGCCGCGAGAAGAAATGGTGCTTTGTCCAGTAAACCTATTTCCCAAATTGACGGTACAAAGATCATTGCAACGTATCCAAGTGCAAAAGCGGCTGCGAGGGCAACAAAATTATCGCATTCCCACATCTGTGAGTGTGCAAATCACCAAAAATGCAAACATGTCGGTGGGTTTGCATGGGTATGGGTTGAAGAAGCAAGGAGGAATGACTTATTGGGCTCCCAATTTTGATCTATGGCAAGAGTGGGTCTGGGAAGTCCCGTTCCCTGAAAAACTTTGCCCCAGATGAAATCTTTTTGATTAACGTGGTGGGCAAACGCTTGCCTTTCCCCGGGACCTTCCGATACCAGATGAAGACAGACAGCTACCAGACCATTACCACTGGCCTGCAAAAGATGCCCACCAAAACCGCTGTCATTGATGACGCTGGGTACCTTTTGACGAACACTTTCATGAAAGGTCATTCCGCACCCAAGGCGGGAAGTTCTACGTTCGACCTCTACAACGATATCGCGGACAATTTCTGGCGGCTGCTGATGTTCATTCAGGCACAGCTTCCAGAGGATGTCATCGTCTATATCCTCATGCACGAAACTACATCCGATTTTGGAGAAACCAGGCTGCGGACCATTGGAAAGCTGCTGGACGAGAAGGTTTGCATTGAGGGGATGGTTACAATCTGTCTGCGCTGCATGGTGGAAGGGGACCGCCATTTCTTCCGCACCCAATCCAATGGAATGGACATTTCCAAGTCGCCCGAAGAAATGTTTGACCTGGAGATTGAGAATGATTTAAAGTTTGTCGATCAGCGGATTAGAGAGTATTGGGGGCTGTCAACTGTCCCCGCAGACGGAAAGAGAGGCTCAAGTGAACCTGAAGCTATATGAAATCGATGCCGCGATTGATGCGGCGATTGAGGCCGGGACGGACCCAGAGACAGGTGAGATTACAAATCTGGAAGAGCTTACCGCCTTGCAGATGCAGCGAGAAGAGAAATTGGAAAATATTGCGCTTTACATTAAGAATCTTTCTGCCATTGCCACTGCGTTGAAAAACGAGATCGACGTATTAAACGAGCGTAGGAAGCGGACAGAGAAAAAGGTTGATCGGCTGAGAGATATGTTGTCCTATGCGCTGGCCGGGCAAAAATTCCAAACACCGCGCTGTGCGGTATCTTTCCGACACACCAAGGTAGTAAACATCGCGGACGAAGAAGCGTTTTTTTCTTGGGTAACACGTGCCGGCCTTGAGGACCGTTTTCTACGGTATAAGTCACCGGACGTCAAACGGACAGAATTGTCTAAGTGGCTGAAAGACGGGAATGAAGCCCCAGGAGTTTCCTTGGAAGAACGTGAAAGCATGTCAATTAAGTAAAAAGGAGGAGTGAACCAAATGCCTCATGAGCCAAAGAAAAAGACGGACATCAATGAAGAATTAAACAGCCTGTCAAAGTCTTGCATATTACTTCTTCATTATCAGGAAGAAGTTATTTTCTCCATGATCGGCATTCTGGATACAATCCGAAATGAATTAAATCAAATCAACCACAAGGAGGAACAAAAACCATGATTCAAAAACCGAAAAATTGGGATTCCGTGCAGGAGTTCTCTGACCGTCCCAAACTCCCCCTGGACGCCTATGTCTGCCGGGTCAAGCAGGTATCCTTTGCGGATACCAATTATGGTCCCCAGCTGCTGATCCTCTTCGACATTGAGGAGGGAGAGCAGAGAGGGTTCTTTTCCAAAGAGTTTAAGGCCAACACCATGCAGGATAAAAAGTGGAAGGGGGTTATTCGTCAGTTCTTGCCCAAAGACGATGGGACTGACAACGACGAACGGACAAAGAGTTCTTTCAAAGGCTTGACCACCGCCTTTGAGCACTCCAACCCTGGGTACACCTGGAACTGGGAGGAGACTTCCCTGGTGGGGAAGCTGGTGGGCATCCTCTTCCGGAATGAGGAATGGTCCTATAACGGGAAAACCGGCTGGGCGGTGCGTCCTTTCCGCGCCATGAGCGCAGATCGGGTCCGCAGCGGGGAATACATCTTGCCCCCGGACAAGCCCTTGAAAAAGGCCGCAGCGCCCTCTAACGGCTTCGCCGCCATTCCTGATAATGGGCCCTTGCCCTGGGACAATGACAGTGGCGACGGACCGTTTCCGTTTTGAGAAAGGAGTCTAAAATGGAAAAATTGCTGTTGACCCGGAAAGAGGCCGCTCAGGCCCTTAATATCAGCACCGATACTCTGGACAGGTTGAGGGAATCTCAGGATATTCAAGCAGTCAACATTGGCAGCCGGGTTTACTTTTCACCGGACGAATTGAAAGCCTTCTTATCCAAACGCGGGGGTTCGATCTCTACCTCTGGGATTCGCTTATGATTTCAACAGGGAAGAAGGCAAAAGATGATTACACTTTCTTTCACAGAAGAGGACAGGACGTTGCTTCTCAACCTCTCCAGCATCCAGCGAGATCGGGTGTTTTTCGCCCTTCTTGCTGGGGGGGAGGCAGCAGAGGATTGGGGGGAAGTGGAACGAGATTCCTTGGCATCAATCCGAAAGAAGATTGCGGCCCGGAAAAAGACTGCGGACAGGGTAAAAAAGTACAGAGAGCGTTACAGTAACCGTTACAGTAACAGTTACAGTAACGCACCCCCGCCCTCTCTTCCCCCCTTTCTTCCCCCTTCCTCTCTTTCCCCTGAAACCCCTATCTCTCTATCCCCCTATAATCCCCCTTTCTCTCCCACCCCCCCACGTAAAAGGGCGCGCGCGAAAACGGAGAAGAAAAAAACTGCCGGAGAATCTGAACAAGAGCCCAAGGTCCAATGGGCGGAGTTTGTTTCCATGACCAATGCCGAGCACCAGAAGCTGCTTGACACTCATGGCCCCGCCGACACCGAGCGTTTGATCGAGATTCTGGACAACTACAAAGGGGCGACGGGGAAGACCTACAAGAGCGATTACAGAGCCATTCTGAACTGGGTGGTAACCCGGCTCCAGGACGAGAAGAAAAAGCGGGCAAAGGAGGATGATCCATTTGCAAGACTTCCCAACAAGGGCCCAATCATCGACAAGCTTCCCTCCGCAACCGACGGATGCTGGGACGACGAGCCGTTTTGATTTCTTCGCAGCACAGCGGAAACGGGCGGAACTTTTCAACGCGACCCCCGGGACGCTGAAAGGCTATCATTGCCCCACGTGCCATGACCGGGGCGGGTACATGACGGTGGAGGAAAATGGGGCGCTTCGGTTTCAGCGCTGCAAATGCCAGAGCATCCGTGACGCCATGGGGGCCATGGACCGCAGCGGAATCCCGCCGGATGCCTTGGCGGCTTGCACCTGGGAGAACTGGAAAACGCCGGAGAACTGGCAGAGGAGAGCACTTGCCATGGCGCAAGACTACGTACAGCAAATCGCGGCGGGAGATCCCTCCTGGTTCATCATCTGCGGGACCCCGGGCTGCGGGAAAACGACGTTATGCACCACCATTTTCCGGGCCATCGTTGAGGGCGGCAAACCTGGCCTGTATGTTTCGTGGCGGGAGTTTGCGCGAAGGGCCAAGGCGGTTGGAAATGACCGGGACGATTTTCGGGAGGAAACCGAACCCTTGAAAAATACGCCGCTGCTCTATCTGGATGACTTCTGGAAGGGGGAAATTCGGCCGGCGGATGTTCACCTGGCATTCGAGCTGATTAACGCGCGATACATCAGCAAAAAGCCCACCATCCTTTCCAGCGAGAACACGCTGGAGGCGATTCTCCGGGGCGATGAAGCCATCGGCTCAAGGTTGTTTGAGATGGCAGGAGGATATTACGTTGACTGTTCCAGAGCAAGGAACTGGCGCACAGCAAGGAGGCAGGTATGATTCACAAAGGCGAAATTTACATAACCGACCGATACCGAGGCGGAAAGAAGGACTACGGCAGACCGGTGCTGATTCTCTCTTCCGCCGAGAACAACCGGGAAACCGGATGCGTGGTGGCGGCGCCCTTGGTGTCCCGGGAACGCTACGCGGCGGCGTCCCATATCGCCGTGGAGAGCGTCCAAGGCCAAACCTATGTGGCGGTCCTGGAGCACGTCAAATCACTGCCGGAGCGCAGCTTACAGCGCAGAAAGGACCATCTCTCACGGCATGCCATGGCCCGGGTAGAGGGAACCCTCTGCCGCCTGTTGGAGCTTTGAGCCATGTGGGAGATCACTGTGAAACTGCGGCCCATTCCGTCCAGTGTCGAGAATCCCGAAGGGACGCGGGAGGCGATTGCCTGTGACCTGGAGAAATACGGGACCGTGCGTTATGTGGACATCAAAGACAGCGCATTCAAACCAGAACAGATAAAACTGGAGGAGACGACATGATTCTAACCGGCAATGAAATCAAACTCCAACGGGAGGCGGGCAACATCATCATCAGCGATTGGGATGAGACCCGGCTGGGGCCAAATAGCTACAACCTGCGGCTGTCCCCCGAGCTGATGGCCTACAAGGAGGCTGTCCTGGACCCGAAGCAGGACAACCGGACGGGGCGGCTGATGATCCCAGAGGAGGGCCTGGTGCTGCACCCTGGGCGGCTCTACCTGGCTAAAACCATGGAATATACCGAGACCCACAACTTGGTCCCCATGTTGGTAGGCCGGTCCTCCATCGGCCGCCTGGGCATCTTTGTCCACGTGACCGCCGGGTTTGGAGATGTGGGCTTTTCCGGGAACTGGACCTTGGAGCTGACCTGCGTGCAGCCGGTACGGGTGTACCCCGGCATGGAGATTTGCCAGATTTATTATCAGACCACCACCGGCGAGATTTTAAGCCAATACCACGGAAAGTACCAGGGCAGCCGGGATGTGGTGGCCAGCCGGATCTATCAGGAGTGGAGCAATGGACAGAGAGACATGGAAGATTAAAACCTGCCCGGTGTGTAAAACAAAATTTCTCTCAACCACAGGCAAGGACATCTACTGTGGCAGGAAGTGTTATATGGCGCAGAGGTTTGGAATGCCAAGGAAGAAGAAGGAGGGAACCTCATGACAAGAAAAGAAATTCTCGCTACTGCGGAGAGGTGCGTGTGTGGAGATCGGGAGCAGGATTATGGAATTCCAGAAAATAGCTTCCGTTTGATTGCGGAATTTTGGCACACCTACCTCAGTGCGAAGTGTGTTGCCGCTGGGGTCCATGTACAGTTAGACCCGGAGGATGTGGCGGCCATGATGGCCTTGCTCAAGATTGCCCGGGCATCTGCAAACCCGGAACACATTGATAGCTGGATTGATGGCGCGGGGTATATGGCTTGCGGCGGGGAATTGGCGACGCTGGGGGAAAAGGATGACGTATCAACAGAGGAGGTCCAGCCATGACGCAGGAGGGGATGGAGTGAGCCTAAAAGATTTGATTGCTGATGTGAACGTCAACGAGATTTGCGAACACATCGAAACCGAAACATTGTCAGAATGGGTAAACGCATGGCAGGAAGCCGCCCTCTCCGCCCTTCGTCCTGTCAGCCGGGAGCGGGTGGAGAAGGTGTGGAGGGGTGAGTGGGAACAGTGTTTTGAGGATTGGAGAAAACAGATTGAAGGCGATAAGTGTTCTCGCTGCGGTTTCGAGCATTACGGCACGAGCATAAAAAAACATCACTTCTGCCCCAGCTGCGGCTCACCCATGACGGGCGAAGCTGTGGAGATGGTAATGGAGAGATTGGAGGCGCTGTATGGAGATAGGTGACAGGGTCGTTTGCATGGTGAGCGGTGTCCGGGGCGTGATAACAAAAATCTACACCCCGACCGCCTCAGCAATGCAGATTATGGTGTGTACAGATGATGGGCGATTGTATCATGCTCCGTATAGTACATGGAGATTGGAGGCGCTGAAAGATGGCTGATATTTGCGACAGTTGTGCTTTCGAGGATGTTTGCCCAAGTGCTCACTTTAACATAACCGAAGCAAGTAAATGTGCATTTTATAAAAGCATTCGGAGGGATAAACCAGACGGGACGTGGTGGAAGGAGACGCTGAAAGATGAATGATATCAATCAAGACATAACCCGCATGATCGTTGAGATGAGGGAGCTTGGAAAGTTGCCCGCACCGTGCAAAGGTGGAAGCCACAATAACCTGTTAAGATATAACAAGCTGCGGGACCGGATTCTTGATAAATTCTTGTCCGCATTTGATGAGGGATATAGGTTGAAAAATTCCAACCGCCCGCCGGAGGGAGAGGAGGACACCTGATGGACTACGAAAAGCTGATTGAGCGGTTTAAAAAACCGTGCTGGGGAGAATCTGCGCACTTGGTGGACAAAGAGAGGATGGAAGCCGCCACCGCCCTCTCAACGGAGGGAGTGGGAATGAAGGAGTACATTGAGAGGGCGGTTGCCGTGCAGGAACTTGAAGTTTTGCGGCAGGAATATGAGATGCATGATGATTGCGATGAGCTGGTTGCAAGAAGGTGTCGGGACGCTCTATCTGCTGTCCCCGCCGCCGACGTTGCGGAGGTGGTGCGCTGTAAAGATTGCCAATATTACCAGGACGCAAAAATCAACAAGAAGGGATTTCTGATTTGCCCATCGTCCGGAATGGAAATTACCGAAACGGACTATTGCTCTTATGGCGCTCGCATGAGCAAGCCAAGAATTTGCGAGGTGCTTGGGGTTGAACCAGAAGAATCATTTGAAATCAGAGGAAACACAGTTGGACGCTTCCGAATCAATAAATATGGCACCTTTCAGATTGGAATATCAAATAACTGCTGGGGAACCTCCACCGTGGAATGTCTTAATAATCTTATAAATCATCCGGGAAACATCATCCGCAAGCCCCGCTGGACGGAGCAGGAGGTGGAGAGAGCAAAGGCTATCAAGATGTTATACTCAGAGGCAGAAAGCATTGAGATGTACGGCTTCGGCGTTAGAGTTTTCAACAGGACAGTTATCATTGTAACACTCGACCCCTCTTTGTTTCCATCTCTTCGCCCCAACGAGACTGTCACCCTTGACGAGATCATCGGAGGTGCAGAATGAGAGAGATCCTTTTCAAAGCCAAGCGGCTGGATAATGGGGAATGGGTGGAAGGGTATTATATAGGGCCGGTAGGCGTCCTTGATGTACATGAGATTTGTGATATTCACGATATTGCAGGAACGCAAGTTGAGGTAGACCCATCCACAGTTTGCCAGTACACCGGCCAGGTAGACTATGAATCAGAGGAACCTATTTTCTGTGACGACCTACTTAAAAGCCAGAATGGAATGGAACATATATACGTTGTCGGCTTTGAAAATGGCGGTTACTTTGCCAGAGAACGCGGTGAAACTGGAATTGGGACACCTCTCACGATTGAAAATATCGGATGGTTGATGTTGAAAAGAATCGGCTCCATCCACGACGGGGAGGGCGGACAGCATGAGGGTAATGAATGAGAATCTTAGCGATTGACCCAGGGGACAAGCAGAGCGCCTATTGCTTCATAGACAGCGAAGATTTACGTCCGCTGCGGTTTGGCAAAGAACAAAATGCTGTGGTCCTTTTGATTCTCCAGTTGGAGAAGTATGATCTTGTAGTCATTGAACGCTTGGCAAGCTACGGCATGCCGGTTGGACGCAATATTTTTGAAACCTGCGAATGGGTGGGGAGATTCACGCAAGCAGCACAGAAGCCAGTGGACTACATATACCGCCAGGATGAAAAACTCCATCTCTGCCATGACAGCAGGGCCAAGGATGCCAATATCCGCCGCGCGCTGATTGACCGATTTGCAACCCATGATCTGAAAAACGGGAAGGGAACCAAAAAGAATCCAGATTGGTTCTATGGGTTCTCTTCTGATGTATGGGCGGCGTATGCGGTTGGAATTACGTACATAGAAACAAAACTGAATTGTAAACAAAGTGTTAAGATCGTCTAACAATTTGACCGAAATGGAGGGCTGCGATATAATTTAAGCAGGAAATGGTTTTATACATATACGCGAGAAAGAAAATTTATTTTCTTTCTCGCTATGTATAAAACAGAAGATTTTCTTCCTCCTTCGCCCGGCTCCGAGGCGGTCTCAATATCGGGCGTACCTCCTTTTTCTTTGGGAGCGCGAGCCTTGTTCTCGCCTCCCTATCACCCGGCCAGAGCGGATTTTGGTGCAACTCCAAAACGGGTGACCATTCCCAGCTGGGAAAATTTGATGGAAGGAGATTGTGCTTCTATCGAATCGGCAAATTGCTTTGCGGCCGCAAAGTGAACCGAAGCACGTACCATTCGCCATTCCACTGAAACCTGCGGTTGGAGACGCAGACCATTTCAGAGAAGGTGCGTGCGGAAGTGCAAACAGGCCCGCGGAAAGCCTGACAAAACCCGCAACATACCCCGAAAGGGGTATCTATGTCGCCCCGTCCGCATGAGGGTTGAGGCGATGCATCTAACAATTTGAGAGGAAACGCATGGCGGAGTATGCTCCCGCCGCCTTTCTTAAATATAGGAAAGGAGAACTCTCGAGTGAACGAACTGATGATTTTTAACAATCCCGAGTTTGGAAAGATTCGGACTGTAGAGGTAAAGGGCGAACCTTGGTTCGTCGGGAAAGACGTTGCAATGGCGCTGGGGTATGGAGAGGGGAAGTCTCTTGCCAATGCCGTAGCGAATCATGTTGATGAAGAGGATAAAGGGGTGAGTGAAATCCTCACCCCCGGAGGGAAGCAGACTGTTCCAGTCATCAACGAGAGCGGTCTGTATTCCCTGGTACTCTCCGGCATAGTGCTTTAGATGGAGGATTTATGGAATTAAATACTAAAAGGATAGATGAGATTATTCCTTATCCTCACAATCCGAGGGTCAATGACCAAGCGGTAGACGCGGTGGCGGAGAGTATCCGGCAGTGCGGATATATCGCGCCGATCATCGTGGATGAGGAAGGCGTGATCTTGGCGGGGCACACGCGGTACAAGGCCCTGAAAAAATTGAGGCAAAAGACCGCCGAGGTGGTAGTCAAAGTCGGTCTGACGGAGGAGCAAAAGCGGAAATACCGGCTGCTGGATAACAAAACCAACGAATTGGCAGATTGGAACTTTGATCTGCTGGCCAAGGAATTGGAGGGACTGGACTTCGGTGCATTGGAATTGGATTGGGGATTGGATTCGGAGGAAAGCGAGCCGAAAGAAAGGCAGGAGGTAACATTCCATGAGACGATTTCCGTTGTGATTGATTGCCATGACGATGATGAGGCGGAAGAAATATTCTCACGACTCAGCGAGGAGGGATATAATTGCCGCATTTCGACATTGTAAAAGAAAATCATCCGCAAAACACATTTCGGGTTTCGAAAGTGGAGGCGGATTTCGATGTAAAGCCGGAGCACTCAACCGAGCATTTCGTTGGGAATATTACAATCCCGGAAAAATGGAATGTTGGCGTTATCGTAGGCGGAAGTGGTACGGGGAAAAGCACTATTGCCAAAGAACTGTTTGGAGATAAAATGGTGGGCCAGTTGGAATACTCCGCTGCAAGCGTCATAGACGATATGCCGAATGTAGGGATAAATGAAATCACAAAAATGTTTTATGCCGTTGGTTTTGGTTCGGTTCCCAGTTGGCTTAAACCGTATTCCGTTCTCAGCAATGGCGAGAAAATGCGCGTAGATCTGGCCCGTGCATTACTGGAAAATGATTTTGTTGTTTTCGACGAATTTACATCCGTAGTGGACCGGAAGGTGGCGCAGACAGCGAGCCTTGCGGTAAGTAAAGCGGTTCGCAGAGCGGAAAAGCAATTTATTGCTGTGAGCTGCCACTATGATATTTTGGATTGGCTGGAGCCAGACTGGGTATTTGATACTAATACCATGACAGATTTTTTTGGAAAGGCCCACGCCCTGAAAAGCGATTTACAGTCAGGAGATGCGGACACGGGGAGTGGGCAAAGTTTAGGCGTTATCATTATTTGAGCGGGGAATTACCGAAACAAGCGATTTGTTATGGCGCATATGACGGAGATCAAATCAGTGCGTTTATTGGCATCATCCACTTTCCTCATCCAAGAAATAAAAAAATCAAAAGTGTTTCGCGGCTGTGTGTTCTACCGGACTATCAGGGAATCGGAATCGGAAAGCGGGTTTTAACATTAGTTGCAAAAAAATATGCGGATGAGGGATTTGATGTAAAAATCACAACATCCGCAAAGAATCTGATTTATGCGCTGCGTCAAGACAAAAACTGGATTATGGCCCGATATAGTGTTAACAAGAAATTTGAATCCAACAATAAAAATTGTCGAAAGATGGTAAATACCGTTCGGGATAATTGCAAAACGGCCTCATTTTATTTCAAGGATGGATAAGATAAAATACTGCTCTCCTGGTATGGCTCCCCACTCTGGATTGCCGTACCCGATGGAAAGAGAAACCCGAACGGTGGCGGCAGGAGAATCGAACCTGTATCCATTCCGCAGGATGCACCAGAATTCACCGTTTTTGTCCGCTGCATTGAAAAACATGGTGCGATAGCGTTTGGTTAGGGAGCGGTATTCTTCCTTTTTTTGGCCAGATACAATCATATTAAACCACTTCTTTTTGATGGGAAGAACGATCAAGCGGGAGTCACCTCTTTCTGTAAATATTGGTCAAGATAATTTGATTTTAGATCGTTGATCGAGTCAATAGTCAAGCCATACATTGTAAGCATTTCTATTTTTCCTATTCTCCGACGGGCGGGTCAAGCCCGCGCCGCTTATTTTTTGTTTATAAACCAGTTTTCAAATTCTTTTTCTGTCATTTCTCCAATTATTTCTCGAAACTCTTTCGCGTCTGCCAAATTGTCAAATGTGGCAAGGGTGCAACCAACACCGGCGCCCACATAGTCCACGAAAAAAATAGGGGAAATATCTCCCTTCCAAAGCCAAATTGTGGGGCGGATCTCCCTTAAATTTTCTGGCTCATGGGAATAAATATAATCAAGAGTTTTTTCATAAACTGTCGTTCTGTCTACATAATAGGCTGTAAAAAGTTGATTCATTTTCGTCTCGCGCACAATAGATGTTTCCGGCGTGTTCAGGTGTTCCGTGGTTTCCCACGCATTCAAAAGCTGGTCAAAGGTAAGTCCTTTTAATTTTTCGAGGGCTTTGTACTTGGTTTCGTATTTCATATTTTTAACCTCCTTCTTGATGATTTAATTATAATATAATTTCCATATATTTCCAATCGACAAAGCGACGAATGCCGAATGAAAAATCTATGGATAATAGCGGATGCTTGGAGGTGATGCTATGGCAAGGCCGCTAAAGGAAATTGACAAAAAGAACTTTGAAAGCCTCTGCGGTCTGCAATGTACCAAGGAGGAAATCTGCGGATTCTTCGACGTGACGGATAAAACACTGGAAAGTTGGTGCAAACGGACTTATAAAACAGGTTTTTCCGATATATTCTCCCAAAAAAGAGGATTGGGGAAAGTATCTCTCCGAAGGAGCCAATGGAGACTTGCCGAAAAGAACGCAACAATGGCCATTTGGCTTGGCAAGCAGTATCTTGGACAGCGGGACCAGCCGGAGGATAGTGTGGACACAGAGGACACAGACGCATATTTTGCGGAGGCGGGGCTGAATGAAAACGCAGACGCTTAAGCCCATATTTGGGCAAAAACATCGGGATTATATTTCCCGAGCGGTGCGGGCTACTATTTCGGTAGCGGAAGGGGCTGTCCGCGCGGGCAAGACGGTGGACAATGTAGCCGCCTTTGCCTACCTGATTGACCGGGGAACGCCGGATCGCATACACTTAGCCACAGGATCCACAGCAGCAAACGCAAAACTCAATATCGGCGATTGCAACGGCATGGGGTTGGAGTATATCTTCCGGGGACGCTGTCGCTGGACAAAATATAAGGGCAATGAGGCGCTTGCTATTCGTTCCCATGGACGGGAGTATGTGGTGATCTTCGCTGGCGGGGCCAAGGCGGACAGTTTCAAAAAAATTCGAGGCAACTCCTACGGGATGTGGATTGCCACGGAAATTAACCTGCATCATCAGGACACCATTAAAGAGGCATTCAACCGGCAGTTGGCGGCAAAGGTGCGCCGGGTGTTTTGGGATCTAAACCCATCCGCTCCGGGAGCATGGATTTACGAGGATTATATAGAACGGTTTCGAGAACAGTTCGGCAGGCGGTATAATTATGAGCATTTCACTATCCGGGACAATGCAACCATCTCAGAGCAGCGATTTGCCGAAATCGAGGCACAGTATCGGCAGTATGGTGTGACCTCCGCGTGGTATCGCCGGGACATTCTGGGCGAACGGTGCATCGCCGAGGGCTTGATTTATCCTATGTTTGGGGAATTCAATATCGTGGACGAAGTGCCGGAGCGCGGCGAATATTATATTTCCTGCGACTATGGGACATTGAACCCGTTTTCGGCTGGTCTGTGGTGCTGGGATGGAAAAAAGGCAACCCGGATACGGGAGTATTATTATTCCGGACGAAACGAGCGCAGCAACAAAACAGACGAAGAATATTACACAGAGTTGGAGAGACTGGCCGGGGATTTGACAGTGAAGCCGGTGATTGTTGACCCGTCGGCGGCTTCGTTTATTGAAGTGATCCGAAGGCATAAACGTTTTCGGGTGCATAAGGCTGTCAATGATGTAATGCCAGGCATCGTGACTACTTCCCGCTATATACAGGATGGGACAATCAAGGTGCATCGTTCCTGCAAAGACGCGATCCGGGAGTTCGGCTTGTATCGCTGGGATGAAAAATCCACGGAGGACAAGCCTATCAAGGAGAACGACCACGCCATGGATGATATACGTTACTTTACAATGACCATTCTTCGGCATAAGGTGCGCAAGGCGGGGCAACCGCAATATATCCCACTGTGGGAGAGGTGATTTTTTTGGTTACATATCAGGACCTGATTGCTGTGGGCAAGGACGAAAAGGCCAGAATGGGCTTTATCAGGCGGGCGATCAATGAGCACAAAGGCAGCGAGGCATATAAAATGGCGGTAGATGCTGAACTATACTTTAAGGGCGAGAATCCGACAATCAACCGCTACGAGAAAATTATATACGATATGTAGGGTCGTGCTCATAGGGATATGTACACGGCGAACCACAAGATCGCAAGCAGTTTTTTTGGATTTGATGTACGGCAAGAGGTTTCCTATCTCTTGGGCAATGGTGTGACATTTCAGAACGATGCAACAAAGGACAAACTGGGCAAGAAGTTTGACTTGGAAATAGTCAGAGCCGGGAAATATGCCCTGATTGCTGGCGTTTCATTTGGTTTTTGGAATCTTGATCATGTGGATGTGTTCAAACTGCGGGAGTTTGTTCCCCTTTACGACGAAGAAAATGGCGCGCTTATGGCGGGCGTCCGGTTCTGGCGGGTAGCTGATGACAAGCCGCTCAGGGCTACACTGTACGAGGTGGATGGATACACGGACTACATCCAGCGCAGCGGTGAAGATATGACAGTCAAAAAAGAGAAGCGGTCTTACATCCTGCATTTGCGTAGCACTGAGGCAGATGGGACGGAAATCTACGACGGCGAGAATTATCCGTCCTTCCCGATTGTGCCACTAAAAAATGGTGAAGATGCTCTCTCAGAATTGACAGGGAAGAGAAACACTGTGGATGCCCTTGACCTTTGCACCTCCAACATGGTCAACAATGTGGATGAAGGGAATTTAATCTACTGGGTGCTGACTAACTGCGATGGTATGGAGGATCTGGATGACGCAAAGTTTTTGGACAAAGTGCGCACGACGCATATCGTTCACGCCGGAGTTGAGGGGGACGAGGGAGCAACAGCCGAACCGCACACTATTGAAGCGCCGTTCAGCGGTACTGAGGCGACCATCGACATGCTCAAACGTAAGCTATACGAAGATTTCCAGGCGTTTGACAGCTCGGCGGTATCAGCTGGCAACCAAACGGCCACAGCCATTGCAGCCAGCTACACGCCTCTTGATCTCAAGGTAGATGACTTTGAGGCCAGCGTAACAGAATTTATTCTTGGGATTCTGGCCTTGGCGGGCATTGACGATGAACCATCCTACACTCGTAGCCGCATCATTAACCGGGCCGAAGAGACGCAGACCATCCTCATGGGCGCGGAGTATTACGACGACGAATATATTACAAAAAAGCTGCTGACCATCAACGGCGACGCTGACCAATACGACGCGCTGATGGAGCGCAAGGCGGCGGAGGAAGCAGAGCGGGTGGAGGATGAGCCGGAAGAGGGCTTCCCACCGCAGGAGGAAATGGAAAATGGAGAAGAACAGCCTTTGTGATTTATTCAAAATTATCATGGTGGCGCTTGCCTGTCCGCTCTTATTACCAGTGGTGACAGAAGATGCCGACGCCTGATGAAGCCCATCGTCTGACCGAAAAGGAGCTGGCCGCGCTGGAAAAGCGTATTGCCAAAGTGTACCGAGAGGCGCGGGACGAGCTTTCTAACGCTATCAAAATTTACTTTGAGCGGTTCCGTGAGAGGGACGAGGAAATGAAAGCCTTGATCGGAACAGAGATCAACGGCAAAGTGTGGACAGAAAAGGACTACAAGCAATGGCGGCTCAACCAGATTGGCCGGGGGAAGCGGTATCAGGCCCTGCGAGAGAAGATAGCGCAGTGGATGACCAAGGCTAATGAGGTGTCCATCTCCTATGTGAACGAAGCTACGCCGGGCATCTACTCCCTCAACCGCAATTATGCTGCTTACACCATCGAGAAGGTGGCCGGGAATGTGGGCTTTACGCTATGGGATGAAGCCACCGTGCGGCGGCTGATTGTGGAAGAGCCTGACCTGATGCCGTATTACCCAAAGAAAAAAGCCATCAAACGGGGCATTGACCTGAAGTGGGGTAAAAAGCAGATCACAAAGAGCGTCACCAGCGGACTTTTGCAGGGCAAGAGCGTGGGCAAAATCGCTACCGACTTACAAGCCCGTGTGTCTGAGATGAACCGTGCCAGCGCCGTGAGAGCGGCCAGGACGGCGGTTACCGGGGCGCAGAACGGCGGACGCATGGATAGCTACAAGGCCGCCCGACAAAAGGGCATTGAACTCCAAAAGGAGTGGATATCTACTCTTGACGGGCAGACCCGCCATTCCCACCGGCGACTGGACGGCGAAGTGGTGGAATATAACGAGGAATTTTCCAACGGCTGCCGGTATCCCGGAGACCCGAGAGGAAAGCCGGGCGAGATCTACAACTGCAGGTGTACTATGGTGGCGCGAGTGAAAGGCGTGGATACCTCAGATGCACTACGGCGGGATCGGCATGGGGTGCTTCCGGATATGACCTTCGCCCAGTGGGAAAAGCAGAAACGAGGAGAGGAATATTTGCAGAAATGAGCATTCGTTTTGAGAACAATTCTGGGGAAGTCATTTCTACCATGCAAGAGGCCGCTATCCGTGCGCTGGAGAAGTGCGGCCTGACAGCGGAGGAGTACGCCAAGCGGCTGGCCCCGGTGGACACGGGCAACCTCCGAAACAGCATCACCCATCAAGTGGACGATGGTGAAAGCGCTGTTTACATCGGAAGTAACGTAGAGTATGCCACTTATGTGGAGCTGGGCACCGGCAAATACGCCGAGGGTGGCCGCCCCACGCCGTGGGTCTATCAGGACGCCGAGGGCAACTGGCACTGGACAGCAGGTAACCCGGCGCAGCCGTTTTTGAAACCGGCGGTGGCTGACCACGCCCAAACCTACCGAAATATTATTGAGGATGAGATGAAGAATGGATGAAAAAACAATAAAAAAAATAAATTCCGCTTTGTACAACAAAGAATGCGTTGAATTTAGACCTGTCAAGGATGGAATAAGAATTGTTCGGGTTAGGCGAGAAGTAATTGGAACAATAAAAGAAGATTTGATTGATTTTACAAAAGAAAAATGATAAAATAAATACATAGCAATTGAATATTGTTCCTGTCTATAAGCGTTTAGGCAGAAGGGCTAAGTGGAGCTGATTTGCAAGAATTTCTTGTAAATTGGCTCCTTTTTCTTTTTGGTAAACACCGCAGAGGACAGCGGTTTTTATATCACAGTCGCCCCGAAGCACTGGGGCCGAAGAAAAGGAGACTGATTATGGCACTCACCAGACGCGCCCTCAAGGCTATGGGTATTGAGGACGAGAAGATCGACGAGATTATCACCATGCATACTGAAACCGTGGACGGTCTGAAAGCCGATGTGGCAAAGTATAAGGCCGATGCGGAAACACTGCCCGAGGTACAGCGGCAGCTCGAAAAAGCGCAGAATGACCTTGAGGCTGGAAAGAAGGACAGTTGGAAGGTTAAATACGAGGCCATCAAAGAGGAATTTGAGGGCTACAAGAGTGAACAGGCCAAGAAGGAGACCCGCGCCGCCAAGGAAAAGGCATACCGGGAACTTCTGAAACAAGCTGGGGTGAGCGACAAACGCCTTGATGCCGTGCTTCGTGTGTCTGATGTGGACCGCGTGGATCTGGATGACAAGGGTGCTGTCAAGGATGCGGACAAGCTCACAAAAAGCATCAAAAGTGAATGGTCGGATTTCATCCAAACCACAACAACCCAGGGAGCACAGACTGCTGCACCTCCTGTAAATAGCGGCGGGAGTGCAATGACCAAGGCGGACATTTACAAAAAGGATGATCATGGCCGGTATATCATGTCTGCCGCAGAGCGTCAAAAGGCGCTCATGGAAAACCAAATTACATGAAAGGACTGAATTAAATGGCTGCTACGAAAGTTGAAAGCTTGACTAATCCGAGGGATTCTCTCCCCAATACCTATACCAGCGTTACCGCCCGCGAGGTGGACTTTGTTACCCGGTTTAACGATAACTGGGATGCGCTTCGCACCATTCTGGGCATCATGCGGCCCATCCGAAAGACCCCTGGCACGCAGCTAATCTCTTACACGGCTGACGTTACGCTGGAGGATGGTGACGTTGACCCCGGTAATGTGATCCCGTACAGCAAGGCCACCATTATTCAGGCGACAAAGGCTGACTTGACCATCAAGAAGTATGCCAAGGCAGTCCCCATCGAGGACGTGGACAAGTATGGTGCGGAAATTGCCGTGGAAAAGAGCGACGACGCTTTCCTGACCAAATTGCAAAACGTGGTGCTGGGTGATTTCTACACCTTCCTGAACACTGGTTCTTTGACGGGAACCGCCACCACTTGGCAGGCCGCACTTGCAAAGGCCCAAGGCGAGGTGCTGAATAAATTCGCAGGCATGGCAAAGGACGTGACCTCTGTCGTCGGGTTTGCGAATGTCCTGGATGCTTACGATTACCTGGGCGCGGCGGACATCACTGTGCAGACCCAGTTTGGCATCAACTACGTCAAGGACTTCATGGGATATTCCACCCTGTTCCTGCTTCCCGCTACCGTTTCTGGTAATACCGCCATTGCGCGGAACACTGTAATCGCTACTCCCGTTGAAAACATTGACCTGTATTATGCAGATCCTGGCGACAGCGAGTTTGCGCGGCTCGGGCTGAATTACACCGTGCAGGGCGAGACCAACCTGATCGGCTTCCATGCCCAGGGCAATTACAGCACAGCTGTGGGCGAAAGTTACGCCATTATGGGCATGAAACTGTGGGCTGAGTATTTGGATGGCATTGCCAAAATTACTGTATCGCCGGGGGGTTAATTGGGTCTGACATCTTAACGCTATTCCCCAGCAGTCAGACCCTATTGGGGAAACAGGTTTCTGATTTAGTCGGTGATGATCTGGCGGTAAAGGCTGACGGATCTGTGATTGGAACATTTCATTATGTTTCTGATTATACGGAGTTTAGCAGCGAGCCGGACGAGCAGAGCGGGTATTATTTCCCGTTCCATCTGACCAAGACAGGAACCAAAATGACCTTCAAGAAAAACGGTTCTCCCACAAAGGAAAACATCCCGTTTGACGCAGATATTGTCTTTCGGGTGGCCAAGGATGACACCTTCGAGGTGCTTGTTGATGATTCCAACGTGGTGAAATTTACCTTTACAGGGGCAACGTTTGAACCGCAAGCCAAAACGAAAGCCCGGGCAAAGCAATAAAAGGAGGGCGGCGTGATGCTGGAGCAAGTTTTGCAACACCTGAACAACTGGTTTTTGGTGCCTGATGGCATTCACTCCGGAGAGTTCACCGTGCAGGACGGCGGCATTACGCTGCCCTTCCTGCAAACAGGGCAGTATTTCCGGGTGGTGGGGTCTGTCTTTAATGATGGCCTCCACCAATACCCGGCAAAGGACATGACCGAGGAAACATTTGATGGCGCTGTGTGGGCGCTGGCAGTGCCGAAGGCAGTCATTACTCTTGCGGACGAGATAGCAGCCTGGGACGAGAAAAATGGCGTCCCTGGCCCATATACCAGTGAGAGTTTTGGTGGTTATTCGTATAGCAAAGCTACCAATGCAAGTGGCGTGGCTGTGGGATGGCAGGATGTTTTCAAGGGCCGCCTGAATACTTGGCGAAGAATAGGAGGTATTATATGAGCATACTGGATGAGTTCGCCCGATCTTGTGTACTAATGGAGAAAAAGCGTGTACCGAGCAATGAAGGCGGCTGGACTACCACCTGGGAGGAAGGGGCGGAGTTCGTCAACCACCCCTACCTGGATACCTCCATGGAGGCTCGCAGAGCGGAAAAAGAGGGCGTGACAAGCATCTATTCCGTCCTGGTTGACCGGGACTTTCCGCTGGAATACAACGACTACTTCAAGGATAAGACCACGGGCAAGACCTACCGAGTGACCTCTAATCCAGAGGAAACGGAGGCGCCGAAAAGCGCCAGTTTTGCCCTGAAATACTGCACAGCGGAACGAAAGGAACTGCCTGAATGACCTTTACAAAAATCGGAGAAGCGTTAGACAAAATCAGCGTTTTAGGTACGGACTACACTGTTCACTTTATTCCAGAGGGAGAAGAGACACGCTTAAAAGGTTGCGACGGATTTTGCGACGAAACCACAAAAGAAATTGTTGTCGAAAACTATAAACGCGGGGAGATGGGCAGCAAAGGCAATTTGGAACTGCAAGAGCAAAAGAATCTCCGCCACGAAATTATCCATGCTTTTCTTTTTGAAAGTGGGTTGGCTGAAAACAGCGAATGGGCACAGAACGAGGAAATGGTTGATTGGATTGCAAAACAAGGCCCAAAGTTGATTAAAGCATGGCAGGAGGCCGGAGCTTTATGACTAAAGAGGCGGCGCTTCATAGTTTTTTTAACTCGTTCAACATACCGGGCTATCCCTCTTCCGCTGTGCCTGAGGACGCCGTATTTCCCTGGTTGACCTATGACCTGACCACCAGCGCATGGGATGGCGGGGAGGTAGGGCTGACGGTAAACCTCTGGTATCACACCACGGACGAGGCCATTCCCAACGCCAAAGCAAGGGAACTTTCTCAGCGCATCGGCTATGGAGGTGTACAAATCCCCTGTGATGGTGGGTTTATCTGGATCAAGCGTGGGTCACCTTGGTGTCAGAGTCTTACATACCAGGAAGATCCAGCTATTAAGAGAAGATACATAAATATAACTGCGGAATATTTCACACTAAATTAAGGGAGTGAACTATATATGAAATTTACACGTATTCCGGAAACTACATTTCAGAAGTTACAGCTGAATGCTGGAATTTTGCTGTCTGATTTTACCCCAGGGACTGGAACTGTGGAAGAAGAGGATATTCTTGGAGCAACGTCTGGCGGGGTAAATTTTGTTGCAACGCCAGAATTCTCTGACTTTGGAGAGGATATTGATAATGCCCCGGTCAATGTTCTTGAATTAAAGCGTCTTGATAGCTGGGAGGTTACCATGTCCGGTACGTTCGTGACCGTTGATGTAAACCTTGCAAAAACGTTGGTTGGGATTGCGGATATTGACACATCGGACAAAACCCTTGTTAAACCACGCAATGATCTTTTAACGACTGATTTCAAAGACATTTGGTGGGTGGGAGATTACTCAGACAAGACGGGGGCAACAAATGGTGGGTTTGTCGCAATTCATATGTTGAACGGCCTGTCCACAGGGGGATTCCAGCTGCAAAGCGGAAACAAAGAAAAGGGACAATTTGAGTTTGAATTTACAGGGCATTACTCCCTTGCGGAACAAAGCAGAGTGCCTTTTGAGGTTTATATTAAGGCTGGGACAGCGGAAGCGGGTGAGTCTTGATGAAAATTTCTGAACTTTCCACAGATCGGGCATTGGACGTCCTGTGCGAACTGACTCCTTACGTTGCAAACATTACAGGGGACAAGGCACTGCTGGACGAATTGGGTAAGAAATTTGATACAAAAGGAAAGAGTGTCGCAGAAATGTACACATTTGCGGCGCAAAAGTGTGCGGCATTGGCGCCGGTTTTACTGAAAGCGCATCGAGCGGATATTTTCGGAGTTCTGGCTGTACTGAATGAAACTTCGGCAGAGGAAATTGGGAAACAGAACGTAGGAACAACGATCAAACAGATTAGAGAGTTGTTTCAAGATCGGGAGCTCCTGACTTTTTTCAAATCGTGGCAGCAGGAGGAAGAGACAAAATAATTCTATCTCTGCTGTCAGTACCCAAAATGAGCGGGAGTTCTTATATTTCTGTCCTTCCAACACTAATAAAAAATACGATCAAAAAAGAACTATACGATATTTATATCACAGATTCTTTGCGTGTAATTGGGGAAAATACAGCCAAGTATGCGGGGGGAAGCTATATCAAAAAACGATGGATTTCATTTATCGAGGACAATCCCCAAAAAGAGCAAACAGGAGAAGAAATTGTTGCGCAAGTGATTGAAAAAACCGGATTGAGACTTATTTCCTCTACATAAGTGGTTGTGGAGAAGGGCTAAGCGGTGCCATTTCAGATGGGAGGTGGCACCGATTAACCTATTTGATCTTTACGCAAAGATATCACTGGACACAAAAGAGTATAAAAAAGCAGTCAGCGATGCAACAAAAGAAAGTCGGGGATTGAGCGAAAAGTTTCAAGAGGTCGCAAAAAGTTCCGAGACGACAAAAAACAAAATAAAGCTGTTGGCAAGTCAATATTCAGCCGCGAAAGCAGATGTAGAGAAATTAACAGATGCATTTAATAAATCTGCGAAAGAAAATGGGTACGCGTCGGAAGAAACAGAAAACCTTGCCCAAGAACTAAGTGCGGCGGAAGAAAAGGCTGCGGCACTAAAATCAGAATTAGATGATTTATCGAACGAGGCTCGCGGGGCCGGAGATTCAGCCTCCAAAATGTCTGACGGTTTTACTGTCGCAAAAGGTGTCCTTGCGGACCTTATTTCAAACGGTATTCAAAAAGCGGTTGCTGCCTTTAGTGGTTTAGTTTCTGCAATTTGGAATTTAGATCAAACGACGGAAGAATATCGGATTGCGCAAGGCAAGTTAAATACTGCCTTTGACGCTGCGGAGATGAGCGCTGGGGCAGCGAAGCAGGCTTACAGTGCGTTTTATGGTATTCTCGGCGACACTGACACAGCGACGGAAGCTTCTCAGCTTCTGGCAAAGCTGGCTCAAAGTGAGCAGGATATTGCTATCTGGACTGATATTGCAGCTGGAGTTTTTGGTACCTTCGGCGACTCTCTTCCCATTGAAGGTCTGATTGAATCCGCGAATGAGACAGCAAAAGTCGGCCAAGTAACAGGATCTCTGGCTGATGCCCTTAATTGGGCAGGAATCAGCGAAGATGATTTCAATAAAAAATTGGCGGCTTGCACCACAGAGAGCGAGCGGAATCAACTCATTATGGATACCCTTGCGGGCACCTATGATGAAGCCAGTGACGCATTTTATAGAAACAATGACGCGTTGGTACAATCCAGGTCTGCACAGCAGCAAGTGCAAGATGCAATGGCACAGATTGGAGGCGCGGTCTCTCAGGTTAAAACGGCGCTTTTAACAGAATTTGCACCGGCCTTGGCGGCGGTTGCCCCCCAGATTGCAAATTTTATTTCTGGGATTGATGTTTCTTCTCTGGTCAATGGGTTCTCTCAGTTTGTGGGATTTTTTGTGAATAACGGCCCCACAATCATTTCTACGGTTGCGGGAATTGGCGCGGCATTTGCTACTTGGAAAGTGACCTCCTTGATCTCTGGGATTGTTTCCTCTCTCACCAGCTTGTTTGTCCCGGCGACGGTTGCAGCGACAACAGCACAACAAGGGCTAAATGTGGCAATGAAAGCCAACCCAATTGGCGCGATCATTACATTGGTGGTTTCTCTTGTTACCGCGATTGTTACCCTGTGGACGACAAATGAGGGCTTCCGGGATGCCGTTGGCGCAATTTGGGAAGCAATTAAAGGTTTCTTTCTTTCAGCCAAAGATGCCATTGTAGCTGCATGGAGCACCATAGGGGAGTTCTTTTCCGGAGTATGGGAAGGAATCAAAGGGGCCTTTTCCGCCGTTAAGGAATTTTTCAGCGAAAGATTCCAGCAGGCGAGGCAGGCGTCAGAGGCGGCCTGGGATGGAATTTCCAGTTTCTTTTCCGGAGTATGGGAAGGAATTAAAGGCGTTTTTTCGACAGTAAAGAATTTCTTTAGCGAAAAATTTACTGAGGCAAGAGATGCCTCAGAATCTGCATGGGATAATATTACTACTTTCTTTTCTGGCGTGTGGGAGGATATCAAAGGGGTGTTCTCCAGAGCCTGGGATGAGTTCAAAAACATTGGTTCTAATATTGTTAATGGCATAAAAGATGGCATTTCAAGTGCGTGGAATGGACTCACAAGCTGGTTCAATGGGCTATGGGATTCTCTCTTCGGGAACCGTACTGCCAATGTTACCGTTAACAAACGTGTTGTCGGTGGGGCAGATGGGTCACATGCGTCTGGCTTGAATTATGTCCCGTGGGACGGATACCTTGCAGAGCTACATAGAGGAGAAATGGTTCTGACGAAGCAGCAGGCAGAGGCATATAGGAACATGGAATTGCCCACCCAAAGAGTTAATTTTTCTTCGTCTTCTATGGGCCTATCGTCGGCTGGAATAATTAACGGCATTTCTTCGGCTTTTCAAAATGGGATTGGAGACCAAAGTATAACAATTAATCTTATGATGCCAGATGGGTATAAAATGGCTTCTTATATACTTGATCCACTGGCAAAATACGCAAAGGCGAATGGTACCCCCATTCTGAACCCGACGTGAGGAAGGTTATGACACAACTTATTTTAGACACAACTGGATACAACATGATCTTGCCAGAAAGCATAAAGGGCGGCTATGTGGTGGAAGAACAGGCGTTGTCTGTTGATGTGGAAATGATTACAGGTCGGATTGTTCGTCAACTGAGAGGAAATGCCTGGCATATTACATATCAGTATGGTTTTTTTGATGATGATACGAAAAATAAATTGATTTCAGTGTGCCGAAAGGGAAAAAGACAAGCAATTACGTGTGGTTTTTTGCCTCCGGATTCCTCTGGAACACTCCTTTATTCAAACTTTCTTGTCATGGCCTTTACGTACCCTAAATTCATGTGGAGTCAGATGCTTCCGGGAGAAAATGGGGATACCGCAAGGCCGCTTTGGGGGGATTTTTCCCTGGAGTTACGAGAGGTGAGGCCGCATGATTGACAGCTCTTCTACCTATAAATTGGCGGTTTATGGGGATGCCAGGCGCGTTGTCCTTCGGGCTGTGATTGATATCAGCAGCCCGGATATTGTATTTGGCGTCGTGAACTCGGATGGAGAGGACGATTTCAGCGTCCCAGGGCAGGTTTATGACCATGTATTTGAGATTGTTCCTTATGCAACATTGGAACGGAATCGGTTTATTTTGAACGGTGAATTCAATCTTTTCCCAAGGGCAGAGGTCGACCAGGTCGGGTTTATTGGAGCGTCTTTGTCCAAGGAAGACGGAACATTTTCTTCCCCGGTTTATGTGGAAGAGACATTTTCCAATGTATTAATTTTGCAGGCATGTTCTGTCGTTTTCCCCACCGCGGTATGGGACGGATATCCCGTTGACTTTAAGATTGAAGTGAAACAGGGAAGCACAGCATATTTTGTAAAAGAATTTAAGGGGAATACAAAGCGGGAAATTAATGTGGATGGGTTTACAGTAAATAATCCAGACGCCATTCGGGTTACTGTTACGAAGTGGTCTCTGCCATATAGAAGACTGCGGGTTGTTGAGATCATCCCCGGCATCTATGAGGAATGGGATGGCAATGTAATCGCGGAATTCAGCTTGAAACACCAGGGGGATATTTCTTGCTTATCCCTTCCGTATGGAACATGTACGATCAAGATGGATAATTTAGACCGGCGATTTGAACCAAGGAATAAAGCGGGTGTTTTTAAGTCGATTGAAGAACGACAGGCCATAGACATTTCTATGGGAATTCGTCTCCCAGACGGGACGGACGAGTATAAGAGCGTCGGGATGTTTTATCAGTATTCTGGAGGATGGAAGACCAGCGATAACGGATTGACCATGCAATGGGACCTGGTAGACATCATTGGCCTCCTGCAATCCAGAGAATTTATTGTTCCAGATTCTTTGCCAGAGACGTTGGAAGGATGGGTCGCTGCTATCGTGGCGCAGCTTGGAGTGAACTTTGAAAACCGATATACAGTGGACACAAATTATGCGGATACCGCGTTGATCGTTTCAAATGAGGAAGACGTTTCTGGTGTAACCTGTGGAGACCTCCTTTTATGGGTATGTATGGCCTCTGCCACTTGGCCAAGAGCAGACGCAGAAACAGGGAAACTTGCTGTCGAACCTCTATGGAATCAAGGAGATAAAATTACGTTGGAAAATTTGATTTCCTATCCCACAATGAAAGCAAATCCCGATGTTGCTGCGATCATTTTCACCTTAAATGACGGGAACGACACAAAATATGTTATTTCCGGCAATTCAACCTCATCAAGTGAGACAAAGTCCGTAGACAACCCCTTTATCAAAACAAAGGAGCAGGCGCTTGCCGCTGCGCGTCTTATGTTGTCTACCTTTGGCGGAAACCAATATGAAATTTCAAACTGTGGGAATCCGGCGTCCGAAGTTGGAGACGTTGATACAATTTGGCTGGATGAATCCAATGCCACGACGGCGCGTCGGATTCAGCAGGACCTCTCTTTTTCGAGCGGGGTGCTATCTAATTGCACAAGCGTTTTGCTCCAGGCAGACGGTGCGTTTCTTTTCCAGAACCGGGAAATCATCACTTCGTCAGGGACATGGACAGCGCCGGACGGAGTTCTAAAATTACGTGCCATCCTTGTAAATGGTGGGTCTGGTGGAGGAACCGGGACCGATGGTTCTTGGGATGAAGCCGGTACAGATGGAACAGACGGACAGGGTGGCCTTGTTTGGGCAGAAACAATCGAAATTAACCCCAATCAGGTGTTTAATGTGGAGATTGGTCGAGGTGGCGCTCCTGGAGAATCTGGTGGGGTAACAAAATTCGGCGCATATTCTGCCGCAGATGGACAAAATTTTGACCCTAACTATACAGACATTGCATCGGGGGATGCCTTTGCAAGAGATGGGGTTCAACTTCCGACTGCAAATACAGGAGACGGTGGAAAAGGTGGCGCCGGGGGCGTGAAAGGAAATAGACGTGAAGAGAGCGGCACAGATGAGGAAGGTAATTCCTGGAGCAGGACTGTGATCGACAACTACCCCGGAGAAGGAGAAGAAGGTGTGCCTGGAGCTTCCGGGTGCGTCATTTTATATTGGGATATACAGTAGAGAATGGACTTTTTGGCCGGTATCTGGGGGGTGATCTAAATGGCAGAAGAGTGGTCTCCTATTGTGATCTCAGCGACGTTCACGCCAGTGACTGCAAATGTCGGGGATTCTGTATTGCTCCAAGTGATCGTACTTGATGTGCAGACGATAGAGCAGGAAGAGATCAGATTGTCGGGTGAGTTTCAAAGTGGGGAGGTGTAGTTCATGTCGATAACTACGGTAAAAGCGACGTTTGATGGACAGGAATACACTCTTACATTTAATGAAACAACAAGGAAATATGAGACTGTCATTGTTCCGGCCAAAACCTCCCACAATGAAGAAGGAGGATATTTCAGCACAGAAATAACCGCGACGAATGACAAGGGCGTTTCCACCACAACGGATGGGACGAATATCCCTGGGCTTCGGTTGACGGTGCAAGAGGAAGTCCCCCCGACTATTCAGCTATTATCTCCGGCAGAAGGGATATTGACAACCAATGTTCCTACCTTTGTTGTAGAAGCATTTGACGAGGAGAACGGCTCCGGGATTGATCCATCCTCTCTGTCTATGCTGATTGATGAGGTCGAGGGAGATATCTCCACGAAAGCCACGGAGAAAGGTTATCAGTTCACCTATACTCCACGGAATGAACTGAGCGAAGGGAATCACAGCTTGACCGCCTCCATCCAGGACAACGACGGGAATCAAGCCAGTTTATCTTCGGTTTACATTGTAGACACGGTTCCTCCTGAGCTGACTGTGCATGAGTACAGGCAAATCGTTGACGATGAATCTATTACGGTAGAAGGGGTAACAAAGGATGTGACGACATCTCCTGTCACCTTGCTTGTGGGAGGGGAGGAAGCGACTATTGATGAACACGGACAGTTTTCACACACGGTTCCTCTTCGCGTGGGGGAGAACTACATCACTGTTACCGCAACAGACAAAGCAGGTCTGTCCTCTTCTTTTCGCCTCTATGTCATACGGCTCATTACAGACCGTAGCCAGGCGGACATTGAGGAACTTCTTACGATCTTATCCAAAGAAGATCTGACGGAAGAAGAACTAATTCAGCTTGCACAGACAAGCTATAAGGGAGCATATAACGAAACTGATATGAACCGGGTTACAACGGCTGCCGAGTTCCTTTCAGATAGTTTATATACCCGTGGGTATGTAAACCCGTATGTTCCAGTCAATCCAGAACCGGGCAGAGATTATTGGGTGAAAGAGAACAAGCCAACATTAGAGCAATCTAAGGGATATGTTTCTAACGTTAAACGGATTCGAGAGACTTTCCACTTTGTACCTGATCTTCCAGAAGCCCACTCTGATATGCAGAGTTTCACCTTCCAGGAAGCGAACAATTTGGAAAAGATCCTTGTCCAAGTAGAATCCATGTTCCAATGGATGGATAAATCCTATCTCATGGCGGGAGAGGCCATGTGCGGAGAATTTTAAGAAAGGGTGTGTTTTAGTGCAAGATGCCATTATGAAAGGGAACGGGAATTCACGATACCTAAAGACAGTAGGGGAAGCCTTGTCCCTCTATCCAACCTATGAGGATTTTATGCAGGCTATGGTTGCAGGGATATTTCCAGTAGACTTCAATGGGATTAATAAAGACGGTTGGACCCAGCTGGGAACCCTTCTAAACAAAGCAAACCTTCTCTCAGATACGGTGATCTCCACGCTGGGTCTTTCCACAGGAGTGAATTCAACCCCTAACGATGCGTTCAATGTCCTTGCAAATATCGGCAACGTCCATGTGTGGAGGAAGACGGTGGTTACGGAGGAGGAGATTCCGGCAGGGTATATGTTGGGACCTGTTGAAGCTAACAAAGTCTTGGCGCAATCTTCCTCAAACTGGGGCAATAGTTATGCGGCTTTCACCGTTGCAAGCAGCATTACTGTTGATGATGGTGGCAACGTAACGATGAACGATACTTCGGGGGTAGAGATTTGGCAAGGCTATTTTGATCCGAATAAAGGCGAGGATAATCTTTTAGGGAAATTTATTCAATTTTCTCATGTTTCTGCCGATCACATTTCGTCTGATTTGGAAACGGGAGTATATTTCATTCCCAGTAACGCCACTTTTATCCGCGATCACAGCAGCGCCCCCTTCTATACCAAAATTTCTGCTTGCCAAAAAGTGAACGCATACCCCCTCACCCCCGCAGGCACCCACATCACCTACCTAACCTCCACAAACCGCAATGCCTACCAGGAGGGAGACGATGCGAAAGAGGCGGGGTATGTGTTGGGGGAGGTTGTGGCAGGGAAGACGCCAATAAGTATGGCGTACGATGGCCGTGGGGTTGTTATCGGCTCAACTATTCAGGTGGAAGAAAATGGTGCCATCTCATTTGCCCCTGATTCAGGGGCAACTCAATATTGGCCAAACAGTGTAGATGTATCCCTGATGAAAGGGAAGTTTTTCCATACAGTTGGTGGAGAAGGGGATTCTGATGAAATCGGAAATTTTAGCGATCCTAATTATTGGGTTTATCTTCCAGAGGATGCTGTTATTACAAGAGAATCACCGGTTGGCAGCAGTACAACAATCTTCACTACAAAATACCAACCCGTCACCGGCTACCCCGCCATCCCCGCAGGCATCACCATTGAGTATCTGGGGGTATTAGGAGACAAAATTCGAATGCAGATAGTCTCTTATATTGGGACAGGGACATCTGGGGAAGCCACCCCCTGTTCGATTACCGCTGACTTTAAGTTTAAGACTGCTGAGTACCTTGGTTCTTTGCGGGGTGGAAGTCTTTCGCCAGCTGTCACATACATTGATGCCAGAGACAAGGTCCTTAGTGAGGCCATAACAACAGAGTTTACAGCGTATAGTGGCTTTTGTCTTGATGACTCACAGGATTCGTTTGGAAAAAAGAGTGAGGACGGAAAAACCATAACCTGGTATTCCCGATATAATAACAGGCAGTCTAATCAATTAAATGAAGCAGGTGTGAAATATTACTTCCGATTCTTTGGATAAAGGAGGGTAACCATGTATTACATTAGCTCAACCCCTAATGGCTCTGGGTACCACGGCAACCCCATGGGACAACCTTTCCCAAACTGTATGACCCTTCCTGACGATCTCCTGAGCCCCTATCTTGCGGCAAAGGGGTTTGTGACCTTGACTGTGGAAAACGGCGCTGTAACAAGCCTGGAGACCAACCAGGAGGCGCTGGACGCCTATGAAGCAGACCACCCCGACCTCCCGCTGGAAGAGCCGGAGGAACCCGTTACCTGGGCCGCCATGGCGGCAGCAATTCGAGAAGGAGTGAATGACGTTGACTGAAAAAGAGTTTGTTTTGGATACCCTGCGCCGGGCGGGGAAGGCTGCCGCAGTCAACTTGCAAGCAGAATCCCCCTCCATGACCGGCACGGAACTCTGTGCCACAGAGGAGTATATCCCGGACTTCCAGGCGGCCAAGGCTGCCAAAAACATGCTGGAGCGCAAGGCAGGCCAGAAAGATGGCTTTGTCTGCCGGTCCAGCGCCGGGCGGGTGGTTCGGCTCCTCCAGGTCTACGACAGTGAAATCTATCCCCAGGAGCCGGAGGAGCTGCCCGCCCAGTGGGGGTTTGTCTGGTCCACTGACCCGGACAAGGCGCTGCCCTTCCTCTCCCTCTCCACTTCCCCCTACGCCAAAGGGGATTGCTGTACCGCAGATGGCAAAACCTGGCGCAGCAAGATTGACACCAACACCTGGTCCCCGGAGACAAGCCCGGAGTTTTGGGAGGAAGTGGAACCCTGACGAACCATCCCACACAGAGAGAGGAGGGCTGTTATGCCCATGGACAAGTGTACCTTTAACCCCGGGAATGAATGCTTGGGGCTGCAAAAGGCTAACATGTTGGAGAAGTCTCTGAACAGCCATTTGGATGCGGCCCGGCAGACCCATAAGGAGATGTATGACCGCATCCGGGCCCTGGAAACTGAGAGCGCACGCCGGGACGAACAGTATGTTCAGATTCTGGACAAGCTGGATGAAATGTCCTCCAAAATCACATCGGCACTCAGCCAGGTGAGTGAGCTCCAGATCAAGCCCGCACGCCGGTGGGAAGGGTTGGCTGATAAAGCAATCTGGGCTGTTTTCGCGGCAGTGATTGCGTTTCTGCTGGCAAAAATCGGGCTGTGAGAGGGGGTGAAGGGAATGAGTGAAAAATGGAAAGCCTGGTGGAAAGCGGCTGGAATGAGAGCCATCAAGACCTTGGCGCAGACCGCCGTAGGCTGCATTGGAGCCGCCGTGGCACTGGGGGATGTCAACTGGCCCATGGTGGCCTCTGCGGCTGTCCTGGCGGCTGTGGTGAGCCTTCTGACCAGTGTGGCGGGGCTCCCGGAAGTTGAGAAAGAAACCGCAAACAAAAACTAAAGACAAAGAAGGAGAATCATTATGGCAAATCGTTTTTATCAGAATCGCATGGCAATCAAGGCAATCAGCGAGAAAGAGGGCGTGGACGTGGACATCGCCTCCCGCATGTATGCGCAGCAGCAGGGCTGGACCGGCTGGGAAAAGGAAATGGACGAGTGGAACGATATTCAGCGTTCCTACATGAAGTCTAAGACAAAGACACTGGCAGACCTTTTTAAGTAAAAGGGGGATTCCTATGGAAGAAAAGAATGCTACTCTGTCTGTTGTACATCCAGAAGATGATATTCCAGAATCTATGCTGGACGAGATGACCAACGGAAAAGGGGAAGATAAAGATGAGTAACAGCCCTCTTGTGACCTACACCAAATTATCCCCCAACCATTCCGGGCGGCGCAACCACGTAATCGACACCGTTTCCGTTCACTGCATGGCAGGCAATGCCAGCGTAGAGACTTGTGGGGCCTTGTTTGCTGACCCGTCCCGCAAGGCCAGCAGCAACTACGGCATTGGAAGCGATGGGCGGATTGCTTTATATGTAGATGAAGCAAACCGGTCCTGGTGTACCTCCAGCGCCTCCAACGACCATCGAGCCATCACCATTGAGGTGGCCAACAACGGCGGGGCGCCGGACTGGCCGGTATCAGACAAAGCCTACGCCGCATTGCTGGACCTATTGACGGATATCTGCCGGAGAAATGGGATCAAGAAACTGCTGTGGAGAGGGGATAAATCCCTGATCGGCCAGGTGGACAAGCAGAATATGACGGTTCACCGGTGGTTCGCCGCCAAGGCGTGCCCGGGGGATTATCTGTATAACCGGCACGGAGAGATTGCCGCCGAGGTCAACCGGCGGCTGGAAGGAGAGGATGAACCCATGGATATTGCAAAGTTGATCTCTGAAATGACCAACGAACAAGCCTACCAGCTCATGCAGAAAGCAGAGCTCCACGCGAAGACGCTGTCTGAGCCCGCCTGGTCCCAACAGGAGGGACATTGGGCAAAGGCTGTGGCAAATGGCATCGTGGATGGCACCAGCCCGGAGCGCCCCATGAAACGGGATGAGGTGATTGCAGTGCTGGGGCGAAAAGGATTACTGTAAATTATGTTTGCTCAGAGGTAAATGGAAAACCCCTCTGGGATATATCCAGAGGGGTTATTTTAAGACGTCAGTTGAAAGTATTTCGTTTATATCATGGTTAAAACCTTTGTAAGATGCAATACAGTCCGAAAGATAATCTAATCCTGTTTCTGCAATTGACAAGTATACGCGGATTCTGTTATCTTTACTCACTTCTTTAGACGCAACACGGACAAAACCTAATTTTTGAAGTTTATTAGATAAAGCGTATAGAGTACAAAAAGAAATTTTTCCGTCACTCATTTTTGAAATAGATGACATAATTTCATAAATGTACATAGGTTTCTGACGCAACAGAAAAAGAACCAACATACTTGTTGTCGCTTTTTTTAGTGACTCGTGGAGAGAAGCAGGTGTTCCTTTGATTTTTGCTTGTATAATGATCATCCCCTTTATACAAAGAATAATTCATATTTGTAAATATGTCAACTGTTAGTCCTCTTTAACCAGAAAATGGAGGAGTTTGATTTATGAAGATTTCAGAAGGAACAGTAAACGAATTAGAAGAGTGTAAAGCATTATGTTTAATCCTCTTTGATTTACTGGCACAGAAACAAAATTCAAGCCCAGGACACATTGAAACAAGACGAGCATTGAAAGAGATTCCGCTTGTATCTGAATTTGATGCAGTTTTAGCGCGATGCACACTGAATGATGAGGACAAAGCTATTTTGAGGATGCATTATGTTCAGAGAAAAGATTTTCGATATATCGGTGATTCTCTTGGGTTTTCCGAACGTACAATTAAAGAGAGGCACAGGGAATCACTTCGGAAAATTTCCCATGTACTTTGACCACCCTTTTGGGTGGTCTTTTTTTGTGCTTTTCCTGTATTTAGGATGAACATTTTATCGAAAGAATTGCAATAGAATAAAAATTAAAGGAGGATGCAGTGAATAGTGGAATAACCACTGGCCAATAGGCGCGAACTGTATCCTTTTTTATTTAGGTGGTTTTATGTTTGTTTATTACAACCCGAATCCAGAAAAGAAAAACGTCGGGGATTGCACAATAAGGGCTTTGTCAAAAGCGTTAGGACAGAGCTGGGAAAAAACATATATCGGAGTTGTGCTACAAGGGTATCAAATGGGAGATATGCCATCGGCAAATCATGTTTGGGGGGCATACCTCAGAAAACATGGATACCGAAGAAATCTGGCAGAAGAAGATACAACGGTAAATTCCTTTGCAGACAGGAATCCCGAAGGGACCTACATTCTTGCCCTATCTGGACATGTCGTTTGCGTGCAGGACGGCACCATTTACGATACTTGGGATAGTGGAAATGAAATCGTTTTATATTTTTGGGAGAAAGGATAACAAAAATGGCTTATCAATATTATCCAAGCTATCAGTCTCCATATTATCCGCCACCTGCGCCGGATCATCTTGCGCAGCTTCGTGGACAACAGCCGTTCCAAGCTCCTATGCAGGGACAACCTGTTCCGCCACAGGGAAACACAGCTGGAAATGGAATTATCTGGGTGCAAGGGGAAGAAGGGGCAAAAGGGTATTTAGTTGCACCAGGAGAAAACCGTTTGCTGATGGACAGTGAAAACTCTACGTTTTATATCAAATCAACTGATGCGTCAGGGATGCCCCTGCCTCTTCGAGTATTTGATTATACCGAACGTACGGGGGCAAAGAAAGCCTCACAATCCGTGCAGGAATCGTCTGTTCAGTTTGCCACCAAAGAGGAATTAGCCGCTCTGGCTGCCCGCTTGGACGCTCTGACAGCGCAGAAACAACCTGCAAAAGAGCAGGGAGCTAAGGAGGACGAGAGTAATGCCTAATCCGATTTTTCAAGTTCTTGGTGGTGGGAATAGCCAATCCAATATGATGCAGCAATTTCAGCAGTTCATGAATCAAATGAAAGGCAAGGACCCAAACGCTATGATTAACGAATTGGTGTCCAGTGGCAAACTCACCCAATCCCAACTGGATGCAGCCCAGAAACAGGCTCAGCAAATGCGAGGGATGTTCGAGGGGATGTGGGGGATGTTTGGGAAATAAATATAATCAAAATCCCGGCCGGGTTTTGAAAATAAATTTACAAAGGAGAAAAAACAATGAGTCTTTCTTCGGACAATACTGTGATGACCATGCCAGTAACTCCTGCCTATCAGGGCGGCGGTTATGGTAATTCCATGTGGGGTGGAGATTGGGCCTCCTGGATTATCCTGTTTCTGATCTTCGGCATGTTTGGCTGGGGGAACGGTTTCGGTGGCGGTTTTGGCGGTAATGGTGGTACCAATGGCCCTGGCTTTCAGGGCTGGGCTACTCGCGCCGACATCAACGAGGGCTTTGCTCTGAATGGTTTACAGAATGGACAGAATTCCATTCGTGATGCAGTGAGTAACGGATTCCATGGCGTTGATAATGCCGTTTGTACTCTTGGTTATCAGACGCAGCAGGGCTTTAATGCTTTGGGGGCACAGATGGCTCAGTGTTGCTGCGATACCCAGCGCGCTATTGATGGTGTAAATTATAACATGGCCACCCAGGCATGCGATACTCGAAACACTATCCAGAACAGCACCAGGGACATCATTGACAATGCCAATGCGAATAGCCGAGCCATTCTTGACTTCTTGACCCAGGACAAGATTACAACGCTGCAAGCCGAGAACCAGTCTCTGAAACTGGCTGCCTCTCAGGCTAATCAGAACAGCTATCTGACAGCGACTCTGGATGCGCAGACCAATGAGCTGATCCGACGCATCAACCCCATGCCCATTCCGGCCTATCAGGTCCCGAATCCTTATGCCGGTTGTGGGTGTAATCCCTGTGGCTGCGGCTGCTAAAACCTAATACATCAACTTTCCGGCATGACCGGAATGTTCGGCCCCGTGCCGATTTTGGAACAAGCGCGGCGGGGCAATAGCCTCGCCGCTATCTTTTTTGAAAGGAATGATCTTATGGCTGAATTTACTGGCGTATTTGTGCAGCAAGTGGCTGCGGGACAGAATGTCGTATTTACAGAGACCCCCGTGAGCGGATCTAATTGTGTTGTACATAGAGATGGTTCTGGCATCGTTACCTTGCGCGGTATGACAAATCAATGCCGAGCCCGTTACAAAGTTGTATTTGGCGGCAATATTGCCATTCCCACAGGTGGCGCAGTTGGACCTATCTCTATTGCTATTGCGGTAGAAGGTGAAGCATTGGGCAGCGCCACTGCTATCGTGACCCCTGCTGCGGTGGACGAGTTTTTCAACGTGTTTGCTGCGGCCTTTATTGAGGTTCCCCGTGGCTGCTGTGTGACTGTGGCAGTCAAAAATACCAGCACAGAGACGATTGAGATTGAAAATGCTAACCTGATCGTTGAGCGTGTGGCCTGAAAGGAGAGTCAATATGTATATGCATGAACTGAAAGAAAAGCTCTGCGAAGAGCTGAAGGAAATTGCTCGCAAGGGCGAGTTGGGCGCCGGAGACCTGGAGATCGTCCACAAGCTGACTGATACCATTAAAAACCTGGACAAGATTGAGATGCTGGAGGAACACGGCGATTACAGCCGGGCTGGTGACTGGGAGGCCGATATGCGCGGCACCTATGGACGAGGCTCCAGCTACCGTGGCCGGAAACGGGATTCCATGGGCCGGTATAGCCGGGATGGACGCATGTATTCCCGCACCGATGCTAAAGAACACATGATGGACCAGATTGAGGATATGATGAGTGGTGCCAACGAAAGAGAAAAGGAAATCCTGCGCCGGGCTATGGAGCAGCTGGAGAAAGCGTAAGGGGGTGCCCCCATGCTTGACCGCAAGGAAATAGATATTGAAATTGCCCGTTTGGAGTATGGGGAGAGTAGCTACCCGGCTTATGCCAAGCTGGCAAACCTTTATACTATCCGGGACTGCATGGATCGGGAGGAAGGAAAGGCGGTTCCTATTGCTTATGATGGAGGGCATTCTACTTCCCCAGATCCTCCCCGCTGGGGGGAAAGTGATTTCCTCTGTGAGGTGAAGAATAGGGACCCGGACGCTGTATGGGAAATAATAGATGACCTTATGGACACATTGCATACTGTTAATCCCCGTGTATATGAAGGAGTAATGAGAAAAATAAGGTCCTGCTAAGTGTTAGTGATTTGTTAGTAACCGTTTCTGTTCTTAAACGTCTGCGATTGTTTCTCCATCGGAAAAACAGTTGAAAATGGCTGAAAATAAAGGTAGAATACTTATCAACCGGTGTCAGGAATCCTCTTCCTTTCCTTGGTAAGGATGAGGTCGGCGGTTCAAATCCGCCCAGCAGCTCCAGAAAGTCCTGAAACCATTTGGTTCAGGACTTTTTGCTATTTTCTCAACTTTCTTTGCCAAGGCGGTTTCAGAGATGCAAAAGATTACGATTGTAGAAGACGATCCCGCCATGCGGGAGGAGCTGGTTCTCTTGCTGGAAAATGAGGGGTATCAGGTCCAGGCGGTAACTGAGTTTACGGAGGTGGTGGCGCAGGTGCGGGCCTTTGGCGCGAACCTGGTTCTGCTGGATTTGGGCTTGCCCGGCCGGGATGGCTTCTCCCTGTGTGCGGACCTGCGGAAGACCTGTGGGGTTCCCATCATCCTGGTCACCAGCCGAAATTCCACGATGGATGAGCTGCGGGCCCTGAGCCTGGGAGGGGATGACTATATCACCAAGCCGTACAATATCCCCATTCTGCTGGCTCGGGTCAAAGCGGTGCTGCGACGCGGAGGTGGACCGGCGGAACCGGATGTGGTGGAAGCCGGTGGCCTGCGGCTGTCCCTCACCAGAGGGACGGTATCCGCAGATGGGAGGACGGCAGAGCTTAGCCGAAATGAGCTGAGAATTCTGGCCCATTTGATGACCCACGCCGGAGAGATTGTCTCCCGGGCTGATCTGATTGAGGCTCTGTGGGACAGTCAGATCTATATTGATGACAATACCCTCAGCGTCAACGTCACCCGTCTGCGGGGCAAGCTGGAGGCACTGGGTGTGCCAGGAATGATCCGAACCCGCCGGGGCATGGGGTATCAATATGACGGTGCTTGAATTTCTCTCTGACCGGCTGGGGCGTCTGGTGCTGTGGGGGAGCTGCACGGCGCTGGCAGCAGGGATTCTGCTGGCCACAGGGACTTCCCCAGGGGTTCTTATCCTGCTGCTGGCGGCTTTGTTTCTGGTCTTTGTGGTGGCCCAGGCCCAGGCCTTTCGGCGGATGCGCCGGACCATAGAGACCTGGGAAAGGCTGCTGGAGGGATTGGACCAGAAATATCTCTTCCCAGAGTGTGCCCCCAAGCCCCAACGGCTCTATGAGCGCAAGTTGCTGGACATAACCCGCCGGTCTGGCCAGGCGATGATCGGCGCAGTCTCAGAGGCCCAGGCGGCTCAGCGGGACTATCGGGAATACGTGGAACGCTGGGTCCATGAGATCAAAACCCCCATCACCGCTGCCCGCCTGATGGCCCGGCGGAGCGGGGCAGACACCCGGCGAAAGCTGGAGGCGGAACTGGACCAGATCGGAGCCCATGTGGAACGGGCGCTCTTTTACGCCCGGGCGGAGAATCCGGAGAAGGACGTTCTCATTCACCCGGCCAGTCTGTCGGACCTGGTGAACCAGGCGGTGCAGGCGCATCGGGCTTTGCTCCTGCAAAACGGGGTGAGCGTGGAGCTCTGTGACCTGGACTTTGTGGTCTATACCGACAGGAAATGGGTGTGTTTCCTGCTGGGGCAGCTGCTGCAGAACGCAGCCCGATACCGGAGGGCACGCCCTGTGATTGCCTTGTCCGCCCGAAGACAGGAGAAACGGGTGGAACTGACCGTGTCGGACAACGGGATGGGCATTCCGGCCCATGAGCTGCCCCGGGTTTTTGACCGGGGGTTTACTGGCAGCAATGGCCGCTTGCGGGGCGGTTCCACGGGGATGGGGCTGTATCTGGCCAAGAAATTGGCGGATGCCTTGGAGATTTCCCTGGCGATTCGGTCGGAGGAGGGGGTGGGCACCCAGGTGCTGCTCACCTTTCCCGCCCAGGAAAAGCTTACAAAACTGTAAGATAAGATGGGGAAACCGCGATACCACCGGCGCCGCATTTGCTGTATGCTGGGGCTATCAGCAAAGGAGGCGGGTATCATGCTGCAAGTACAGAACATTGAGAAATACTATGGCAGCCAGAACCAAGTGACAAAGGCCCTGGACCGGGTGAGCTTTACCGTGGAGGATGGGGCGTTCATCGCCATTATGGGGGCCTCGGGCAGCGGAAAGACCACGCTGCTCAACTGCATCTCCACCATTGACACCATCAGCGCCGGGGACATCCTGCTGGATGGACAGAGCATTGCCCAGCTCTCCCCCCGTCAGCTGGCCCAGTTTCGCCGGGAACGGCTGGGGTTTGTCTTTCAGGATTGCAACCTTTTGGACACCCTGACCCTGGAGGAGAACATCGGCCTGGCCCTCAGCCTGAACCATGCCGATCCCCACTCCGTCCAGCAGAGGGTTCGGGCCATCGCGGAGGAGCTGGAGATTGGGGAGATTCTGGATAAGTTTCCCTATCAGGTCTCTGGGGGGCAAAAGCAGCGGGCGGCCTGCGCCCGGGCCATGGTAGCGGGCCAGTCCCTGCTGCTGGCCGACGAGCCCACAGGGGCGCTGGACTCCAAGGCATCCAAAAACCTGCTGGAGATTATGACCAGGCTCAACCGGGTGCTGGGAGCGACCATTTTAATGGTGACCCATGATCCGTACAGTGCCAGCTATGCCTCCCGGGTGCTGTTCCTGAAGGATGGACGGCTGTTCAATGAGCTTCTCCGGGGCGAACGGGACCACCCGGCCTTTTACCATGAGATCCTGGACGTGCTGGCTTTGCTGGGGGGTGACGTCAGTGACGTTACGTGACCTCTCCTGGCGCAATGCCCGGCGGCAGGCCCGGGATTACCTGGTCTATTTTGTCACCATTGTCATTGCCACGGCGCTGATGTACGCGTTCAATGGGCTGGTGTTCTCCCGGGAGATAGCGGAATTGTCCGCCAAGCTCTCCAGCCTGCCCTTGGTTATTGTCCTGGCCAGCGTGGCGGTGGTGCTGATTCTGGGCTGGCTGGTGGCCTATATCACCCGGTTCATGCTGACCCGAAGAAGCCGGGAGCTGGGGACTTACCTCCTCATCGGCTTGGAACACCGGCAGGTGGCCCGGCTGTTTTTCCTGGAGAATCTGGCGGTAGGGGCCGTTGCCCTGGTGCTGGGGGTGGTGCTGGGAAACCTGATGTTTCAAATCCTTCGGGCCATTATGCTGGCCCTGTTTGGGGTGGAGTACCGTCTCTCCTTTGCCTTCTCCCTGGAGGCGGTGGGGATGACGCTGCTCTACGTGCTGCTTGTCTACCTGCTGGCCCTGGGCCGGAGCAGGAGACGCATCCGCAGGATGCAGATTCACGACTTCATGGAACTGGACCGTCAGAATGAGAACGTAGTGATCCGGACCAGCCGCCGGCGCCGGCGGGTCTTTGTCCTCTCCCTCCTGCTGGGGGCGGTGGGGACGGTGCTGCTGCTGGCGGGGGGGCTGCTGTTTGGCCTGGTGGGGGCGGGGTGTATCATCGCCTTTCTCTATGGCTTCTTTCTCAGCTTTGCCTCGGGGGTGCCCGCGTTTTTTGAAAAACATCCCGGAAGGAAGTACCGGGGCCAGACCCTGGTGATTTTCCGCACCCTCACCGCCAAGCTGGCCACCATGGGGGTGGTGATGGCCACCATCTCCCTGCTCTTTACCGCTACCCTCCTTTCGGAAGGGAGCGGCATGGTCTTCAGCGCCCTGTTCCAGAATCGGATGGAAAAGGTCTCTGCCTTTGACCTGTACATTGGCACTAAGGATCGGGCCCACCTGGCGGCGTATCAGGCGTACCTGGACCGGGCGGTCCCTGTGACCAGTGCCCGGCAGTACTCGATTTATCAGGGGGAGAACGCCCAGGTCACCACGTATTGCCTGGAGAAGGCGGACTATCACCAGTATTATGACGAGGATACCTTGCTGGGGCTGTCGGATTACAACGCTCTGCGGGCCATGAAGGGCTGGCCGGCGGTGACCCTGGCGCCGGGGACGTGTCTGTTCCACTGCCGGGACTACCTGGCCCAGGCATTGACGGACTATCATCAGCCCATCCCCGTGGCCGGACAGCGCCTGACCCCGGCGGAGGTCCAGACCGGGGAATTGAACCAGGACCTGTGGGATGCCAACGGCCACGGCTTTGTGATCGTGGTCCCGGACCAGCTGGCGGCGGCGCGGCCGGTGAGCCACAGTGTTCTGGCTGCCATGACGGAACAGCCGGTGACGGCGGAGCAGTTTGCCGCGTTATGTACCATCCGGGACGGTTACGAGGAAGCGGGGAAGGACTACGACACCCTTTACAGCAGGGCGGATCAGCGGGAGGAGTTTGCCGCCCTGTCCGCTATGACGGTCTTTCCCCTGTACTATCTGGCGTTGGTTTTGGCTATGACTGCGGCCACCATTCTCACCGTACAGCAGCTCAGCGAGACCGACCGTTACCGTCGGCAGTTTGAACTGCTGCGAAAACTGGGCATGGATGGAACGGAGATGGGGCGGGCGCTGAGGCGGCAGTTTGCCCTATACTATGCCATGCCTGTCCTGCCGGCAGGGATCATTGGGGTGGCCTTTGTCCGAAACCTGGGGGGTGCGGTGGAACCGGGGACCCTCACGGGGCTCTATTCCCCCGGGATGATCACAGCCGCCGCGCTGGGTCTGTTTTTCCTCCTCTACGGCATCTATATCCTGATGGCTTACACCAGCCTAAAGCGAACGGTTCTGCCTGAGCCGTGAGAAAAGACAAAGAATCCTGAACCCAACTGGGTTCAGGATTCTTTGTGTCAAAAGGTGTGTTACGCCCCAAAGAAGCGGGCCAGGTCCTCCTCCACGGTGCCGATGCCGGCGATACCAAAGGTGTCCACCAGCAGCTGGGCCACGCGGGGGCTGAGGAAAGCGGGAAGGGTGGGGCCCAGGTGGATGTTCTTCACCCCCAGGGAGAGCAGGGCCAGGAGCACAATGACCGCCTTCTGCTCATACCAGGCGATGTTGTAGACAATGGGCAGGTCGTTGAGGTCCGCCAGACCGAAGACCTCCTTCAGCTTCAGGGCGATGAGGGCCAGGGAGTAGGAATCATTGCACTGGCCGGCGTCCAAAACCCGAGGAATGCCGCCAATGTCGCCCAGGTCCAGCTTGTTGTATTTGTACTTGGCGCAGCCGGCGGTGAGAATGACGGTGTCCTGGGGCAGGGCCTTGGCGAAGTCGGTGTAGTAGCTCCGGCGCTTGGCCCGGCCGTCACAGCCGGCCATGACCACAAATTTCCGAATGGCGCCCCTCTGGACCGCTGCCACAATTTGATCGGCCAGGGCCAGCACCTGATGGTGGGCAAAGCCTGTCACCAGTTCTCCCTGCTCCAGGGCCTTGGGGGGCGGGCAGGTTTTGGCCTGGGCGATGAGGGGGGAGAAGTCTTTCTCCTGGCCAATGTCCCCGGGGATGTGCCGGCACCCCGGCCAGCCAGCGGCCCCGGTGGTGTACAGGCGGTCCTTGTAGCTGTCCTTGGGGGGGACAATGCAGTTGGTGGTCATAAGGATGGGGCCCTGGAAGGCCTCGAATTCCTCCTTTTGCTGCCACCAGGCGTTGCCGTAGTTGCCGATGAAGTTGGGGTATTTGCGAAAAGCGGGATAGGCGTGGGCCGGGAGCATTTCTGAATGGGTGTAGACGTCCACCCCGGTGCCCTGGGTCTGTTCCAGGAGCATCTCCAGGTCCCGCAGGTCATGGCCGGAGACCAGAATGCCGGGGCGGGTTCCCACCCCCAGGGACACTTTGGTGATCTCCGGGTGGCCGTAGGCGGTGGTGTTGGCCTGGTCCAGCAGCGCCATGCCGGTCACGCCGTACTGTCCTGTCTCCAGGGCCAGGGCCACCAGTTCCTCCTGGGTGAGCCGGTGGTCCAGGGTGGCGGCCAGCGCCCGCTGGAGGAAGGCGTCCAGATCAGGGTCCTCCTGCCCCAGGGCGTTGGCGTGCTTGGTGTAGGCGGCCAGTCCCTTCAGGCCGTAGGTGATCAGCTCCCGCAGGCTGCGGACGTCCTCATCCTGGGTGGACAGAACCCCTACCCTGGCGGCCTTGTCGGCAAAGACAGCCTGAGGCCCGGTCCAGTGAGCTGCCTCGGGAAGGCAGGAGGGGTCCTGGACCTGGGCAAGCAGGACGGCCTTCCGGTCCAGGGTATCCTGCACGCGGGCGCGGAGGGCAGGGCCGTCAAAGTTGGCGTTGGTGATGGTAAGAAATAAGTTCAGGGTGACCCAGTGGTTGGTCTCCGGGTCCACCGGGGTACCCTCCGCCCGCAGCTGGGTGGTCACGGCGGACATCCCTTTGGTGACGTAGACCAGCAGGTCTTGCAGGGCGGCCACCTCCGGCTGTTTTCCGCAGACCCCCACCCGGGTGCAGCCGGTGCAGCCGGCGGTCTCCTGACATTGATAGCAAAACATGTTGGATTCCATGAAAAACCTCCTTGCTTCGGGCCAGCGGCGAGGTACGGCGCCCTGGGGCCCGAATATGGTACCCATAGTATAGCGGAGGTGGAAGGAAGTGTATGTTGGAAAACCAACAAAAGAGAGGTGGACTGGGGGAATTCCGACAAAATAAGAGGGGAATTCCCCAGGGCTGTCGGTTGACCTTTAGCCGGCAAGCACGTATAATGGAGCAAAACGCCAGGAAACATGGTCCGAAAAGCGGGGGAGTTTGCCCGCCGCTTCCATGGGGACAGGAGGGATTGGTATGATTCGATTGGAATGTGATTACGCCGAGGGCGCCCACGAGCGGGTCCTGCGGCGGCTGTTTGAGACCAACTTGGAGCAGACCCCTGGCTATGGGGAGGACCTCTACTGCGCCCGGGCCCGGGAATATATTCAGCAGCTGTGCCAGCGGGAGGGGATTGACGTTCACTTCCTGGTGGGGGGGACCCAGACCAACACCACTGTGATCGCCGCCGCGCTGCGGCCCCATCAGGGGGTGATCACGGCCACCAGCGGGCACATCAATGTCCACGAAACCGGGGCCATCGAGGCCACCGGGCACAAGGTGCTGGCGGTGCCCAGCGCCGACGGCAAGCTCACAGGACGGGAGGTCCGCCGGGTCTATGAGAGCCACTGGCAGGATGCCACCCGGGAGCACATGGTGCAGCCGGGGATGGTCTATCTCTCCCAGCCCACGGAGAATGGGACGCTGTACAGCCTGGCAGAGCTGACGGACCTGTGGGAGACCTGCCAGGACTGCGGCCTCTTCCTCTTTGTGGATGGGGCCCGGCTGGGGTACGGCCTTATGAGTGAGGCCTGTGACATGACCCTGCCCGACCTGGCCCGCCGGTGCGATGGGTTTTCCATTGGGGGCACCAAGCAGGGCCTTCTCTTTGGGGAGGCGCTGGTTTTGAGCCACCCCGCCCTCCGGCGGGATTTCCGGTACCACATCAAGCAGCACGGCGGCCTGCTGGCCAAGGGTCGGCTGCTGGGGGTGCAGTTCTGTGCCATTCTGGAGGACGGACTTTACTTTGAGCTGGCCCGCCATGCCGACCGGCTGGCCATGGAGCTGCGCCGGGCCTTTGAGACCCGGGGCTATGAGATGCTCTTTGACTCCTACACCAATCAGCAGTATCCCATTTTGCCCGATGGGCTTTTGGCCCAACTGGAGGAGGAATTTGCCCTTACGGTTTGGAGCAAGGTGGACGGTGGACACACGGCGGTGCGGGTCTGCACCAGCTGGGCCACGGAACCCCAGGCGGTCCAGGCGCTGATCCGGGCGCTGGACCAATGGGAAGAGACATAACCGCCCCACGAAAGAAAAAGGAGGCAGATGCCGATGAAACTATACACCATTGCCTGGCAGAACCGCCCGCTGGTCTGTCTGGAGAACCGCCCGGGCCGGCTGACGCCGCTGCCCTATGAGACCATGAACCACCTGCTGGCAGACCGGCCGGACCACCGGGCGGGGGTGCTGGAGAAGGCGGGCAAGGGCTCGGGCGAGTTTGCCCTGGCGGAGGTCCAGGTGCTCGCCCCCATTCCCCATCCCCGGCAGGATGTGATCTGCCTGGGGATGAACTATCAGAAGCACAAGACGGAGGCCGAGCGGTTTGACGCCGCGGCCTTCACCCGGGAAAAGGCCCAGGCGGTCTACTTTTCCAAGCGGGCCACCCACTGCCCCGGCCCTGGCGCGCCCATCCCCGGCCACTTTGACCTGGTGGACAGCTTGGATTATGAGACGGAGCTGGCGGTGATCCTGGGAAGGGATGCGAAAAATGTCACGGAGGCGGAGGCCTTTGACTATGTGTTCGGCTATACCATTGTCAACGACGTGTCGGCCCGGAATCTCCAGACCGGCCATAAGCAGTGGTATTTCGGCAAGGGCCTGGACGGCTTTACGCCCATGGGCCCCTGTATCGTGACGAAGGAGGCCTTTCCCCAGCCCCCGGCCCAGGCCATCCGCACCTGGGTCAATGGACAGCTGCGCCAGGAGGCGGTCACCGATCAGCTGATTTTTTCCATCCCCCACATTCTCCGGGAGCTCTCCCAGGGGATGACCCTACAGGCAGGCACCATCATCGCCACCGGGACCCCGGCCGGGGTGGGGATGGGCTTTGATCCGCCCCGGTTCCTGCGGGCGGGGGATGTGGTCCGCTGTGAGATTGAGGGCATTGGTGTTTTGGAAAACACCGTGGAAGGATAACAGAAACCAAACCGCCAGCGGCCTTGCGCCGCTGGCGGTTTCATTGGTCAGTCAGGAAACGCTTCTTCCACGGGGGAGGGGAACAAATCCTGGGCCAGCAGGTCGTCCAGTGTCTGCTCCAGTTGGGTCTGTCTCTCCTCCATCCCCGTCAGGAGGGCGGTGAGATTTTGGTCCAATTTCTGCTGCTGCTGCACGGTCAGATCGGCCGCGTCCTGCAGAAGGGCAAGGGTGGAGGGGGTGCGAAACTGTTCCACGCGCTCGGCCAGACGGAGGGTTTGCCGGGCCGCGTCCAGGACGGTACGGCACTGGGCGCACAGATCGGTGAGACGTTGGAACCAATCTTCCCCCTGGGCAAGGGCCTCTTCCAGGATACGCAGCTGGCGGCTTTGGGGCAGGTCAGCGGCTTGGAGGGTTGTGGCCCGGGCCTGCCGGGCGGCGGCAAAGGCGCTGTCACAGCCGGCCAGCGGTTCCAGGGAACGCTCAGTCTGGGCCAGATCGACCTGGGCCTGGGCCAGGTCCCAGGATGCCTGTTGGTCGTCGGCCCGGGCCTTTCGAAGGGTCTGCCGGGCTTCATCCAGCCGTTTTGCTTTGTCCCCGGCGATGGTGTAGAGAAGGCCCATGGGCCCCTTGGATTCCAGGGTGGCCACCTCCTGTTCCGCGGCTTGCCTGGCCTTCCGGCAGGCTTCCGCCTGGACGGAGAGGACCTGGCACCGGTCTGTCAGGGCAGCCCGCTGGGTCTCCAGCTGCTTTTTCCGGGCCGCTTGGGCCCGCAGCTGCCGGAAAGCAAGAAGGTCATCGTTTTGGTATGCCATAATGGGTTCCTTTCCCGATGGGCTGGAGCGAAAAAAAGGGACCCGTCCAGAGGGCGGGTCCCTTTCGAGAGAACATAGCGGGGTGAAATTAGAAGATGCCCTGCTCCATCATAGCCTCAGCAACCTTCTTGAAGCCAGCGATGTTAGCACCGGCAACCAGGTTGTAGCCCAGGCCATACTCCTCAGCAGCCTCAGCAGAGACTCTGTGGATGGTCTCCATCATCTTCTTCAGCTGGCCATCGACTTCCTCAACGGTCCAGGACAGACGCTCGGAGTTCTGGGACATCTCCATAGCGGAAACGCCAACGCCGCCGGCGTTAACAGCCTTGGAAGGAGCAACGATCAGGTGCTTCTGGCCCATCAGGAAAGCCAGAGCGTCGTTGGTGGTGGGCATGTTAGCGACCTCGATGTAGTACTTGGCGCCGCACTCAGCGATCTTCTTGGCCTGCTCCATGTTGACGTCGTTCTGCATGGCGGAGGGCATGATGATGTCAGCCTTGACACCCCAGGGCTTCTCGCCGGGGAAGAACTGCACGCCGAACTTGTCAGCATAATCTTTTACCACGTTGCGGCCGGAAGCACGCATCTCCAGCAGGTACTCCACCTTCTCGTCGGTGGACACACCGTCGGGATCGTAGACATAGCCGTCGGGGCCGGACAGGGTGATGACCTTGGCGCCCAGCTCCTTAGCCTTCTTGCAGATGCCCCAGGTCACGTTGCCGAAGCCAGCAGCGGCAATGGTCTTGCCCTTGATGTCCTCGCCCTCGTGCTTGAGCACTTCCACCAGATAGTAGACAGCGCCGTAGCCGGTGGCCTCAGGACGGGCCAGGGAGCCGCCATAGGACAGGCCCTTGCCGGTCAGAACGCCGTTCTCGAAGGTGCCCTTCAGGCGGCGATACTGGCCATACAGGTAGCCGATCTCACGGCCGCCCACGCCCATGTCGCCGGCGGGAACGTCAACGTCGGGCCCGATGTAACGATACAGAGCGGTCATGAAGCTCTGGCAGAAACGCATGATCTCTGCGTCGGACTTGCCGGCGGGATCGAAGTCAGCGCCGCCCTTGCCGCCGCCGATGGGCAGACCGGTCAGGGAGTTCTTGAAGATCTGCTCGAAGCCCAGGAACTTGATGATGCCGGGATACACGTTGGGCTGGAAGCGCAGGCCGCCCTTATAGGGGCCAAGAGCACCATTGAACTGGCAGCGATAGCCGATGTTGGTGTGGGTCTTGCCGGCGTCGTCGGTCCACACAACACGGAAGGTGAACATACGCTCGGGCTCAACCATACGGCCCAGCAGGTCAACAGCCTCGTACTCGGGGTGTGCGGAGACAACGGGGTCCAGAGAGCTCAGGACTTCTTCAACGGTCTGCACGAACTCGGGCTCACTGCCGTGCTTTTTCTTAACGGTTTCAATAACGCTTTCGATATAAGCATTCATGATGTTTTGGCTCCTTCGTTGATAATTTATTTTTACCTGGCGACTCCAGGCGAAAATACAAGGATACTTGCAATTTGGAAGAATCACCTCAAAACTTCCCATTTGCAAATGAAAGTATAGCACGTCACTCCTCTAAATGCAACAATTATTTTGAAAAATTTCCGATAAAATTTGCGGCATCCCACAAATTTCTCAACCCTGGTTCGGGATGAAAGTCCAAGGAAAGGAAATTGCAAAAAGACGCCGAAATTGCATCGGCGTCTTTGCATTTGAGGTACAGAATGGGGGAAAGGCTGCAATTATTTCCGCAAGATGGTGTGGCAGGCGGCCAGGCGGAGGGGCTCAATGACCACCAGGGTGATGATGGCGGCGGCCCCCACCTGAATCAAATTGCCCGGGATGGAGGTGAGGGGCACCACCCAGTTTTGATAGATCACGGCCTCGGCCAGGTAGTATCCGCCGATCTTGATGGCGCAGGCCAGCAGCAGGGCCAGCAGATAGAAGGGGAAGGACTTTTTCTTCTCGGTGACCGCCCCCACCACAAAGCCCATGCAGCCGACAATCACCAGGGTGAAGGGGGCCCACAGGGTCCAGCCGGAGAGCAGATCAAACAGCGCCATGCCGATGCCCCCGGCGATCATGCCGGTGCGCTTGCCAAAGAGAATGGCGGCCACGAAGAGGGGGACGTTCCCCAGATGGATGAGCCCGCCATTGGGGGCGAAAGGTAAGCGAATGTTCACCACGGCGGTGAACACATAGACCAGCACCAGGCAGATGGCGGTGATGGCAAGGGATTTCACAGAGACGGCGGTGCCGCGCTGGGCGGCGGTTTTTGTGGTCATGGGGAAGGGCCTCCTTTTCTGGGCTGGTTTTCTGACGTGGTCCCAGGATACCATGGACCTGGCCTGGTTCAAATCCCCAAAATAGAAGTTTTTTATAAGGCCAGGTGCGGCGGTACCAGGAAAGGGCCCAGGCCAGATCTCCCTTACCGGTTGTCATCTGGCCTGCTTTCTGGTATCATACCTTATACTATTTTGATCCATTCCTTTGCAAAGGAGGCCTTTTTATGGCAGAAGAAGCAGGACGCGCTCTGTGGGAGCGCATGGAGGCCCATCATAAGGCGGGGTACCTCTCCCTCCACATGCCGGGGCACAAGGAGAACGCCGCGCTGGCCCCCTACCTGGCCCGGCTGGGGGCCGAGCTGGATATCACGGAACTGCCGGAGTTTGACGACCTCCACGACCCCTCCGGCGTGCTGGCCCAGGGGATGGACCGGGCGGCCAAGCTCTGGGGGAGCCGGAAGAGCTATTTCCAGGTCAATGGCAGCACAGGCGGGCTGCTGGCGGCCATCCGGGCGGCCACCCGCCGGGGGGACCAGGTTCTGGTGGCCCGCCACTGCCACAAGGCTGTCTACCACGCCATTGAGCTCTGCGGCCTGGACCCGGTGTTCTTGCTGCCCCCGGTGGAGGAGACCTTCGGCCTGGCCGGCTCCCTCTCCCCGGAGCAGGTGGCCCAGGCGCTGGAGGACCACCCGGGGGTGAAGCTGGTGGTCTATCCCAGCCCCACCTATGACGGGGTGGTCAGCGACACGGCGGGGATCTGCGCGGCGGCCCATGCCAAGGGGGTTCCGGTTCTGGTGGACGAGGCCCACGGGGCCCACCTGGGGTTCCACCCGGCCTTTCCCCCCGGCGCCATGGCCCAGGGGGCGGACTTGGCGGTGGCCAGTCTGCACAAAATGCTCCCCAGCCTGACCCAGACCGCCCTTCTCCACGCCGGCGGCAAGCTGGTTCCCCTGCCTCAGGTGGCCCGTCAGACGGGAATTTTTCAGTCCAGCAGTCCCTCCTATCTGCTCATGGCCTCCATGGACGGGTGTGTCCGGCTGCTGGAGGAGAAGGGAGAGGCCCTGTTTGCCGCCTGGCACCGGCGGCTGACGGAATTTGACCAGGGCATCCAGGGCCTGCGGCACCTGCGGGTGCTGGGCCATGGCCGGGAGGCGGGGGCGCACTATCCCGGCATCTTCGCCCTGGACCCGGCCAAGATTCTGATCTCCACCCAGGGGACCGGTCTGACCGGGGTGGCGCTGCGGGACCTTCTGCGCCGGGAATACCGGATCGAGGTGGAGATGGCCCTGGACCACTATGTCCTGGCCATGACCGGCTTGGGCACCGACGACGCCATGCCGGCCCGCCTGGCCCAGGCCCTGCTGGCCATTGACGAAACCTGTGCCTCCAGCGAGGAGACCCCTTCCGTTTTGGCGGTGCCCGGTGCGCTGCCCCCCCGCCGGTGTTCCTTGGAGGAGGCCGCCCAGGCCCCGGGGGGACTGAGCTTCCTCTACGACGCCATGGGGAAGGTGTGCGGGGAGTACATCTGGGCCTATCCCCCGGGGATTCCCCTCATCGCCCCCGGGGAGGAGATTACCCCTCCCCTGGTGGAGACGGTGGAGGGACTCTACCGGGCGGGGGTCCGCCTGATCGGCACCCGGGGTAAGCCGCCCTTCACCACCTTTGCCCTGGGGGACCAGGACGGGTGAGCCAAGGGAGGGCGTTCCCGGCGGGGAGCCGGTTTCTTCTGGGCCGGCAGGCCCTGCTGATTCTGGACGGCTGCCTGTGGATGCTGGCCGGGGCGGCGGTGGTCTGGCTGGGACTTCGGGCCTACGGGACGCTGCCCCGGGTGGGGTGGGTCCGGCCCCTGCTGACCTTCTTGCTCTTCCAGGGACTGGACGGGCCTTTCCTGGCGGTCACCTGGAAGGAGACCCGGCGGATTCGCGGAAGCGCCCAGCCTGCCCGGCGGCCCATTTGGCAGGCGCTGGCGGGAAAGTCCTGGCTGGTGCTGGCCGGGTCCGTGGGCGGGAGCCTGTGGCTGTGGCGGTCCGGCTGGGTGCCGGCGGAGGCCGCAGCGGTGATCTGCACGGCCCTGGGCGGCGCCCTGGCCCTGGCGGGGGTCCTGTTCTGGGTGGCCCTGGTGCGGGCCCGGCGGCGGGCGGCCCGGGGGGAGGAGCACGTCCCTGATGGCAGCCCAAGGAGTGAAACAGAGTAAGGAGGAATACAAATGAAGATTGTCATGATAACAGGAAGCCCCCACCGGCACGGCACCTCAGCCCTGCTGGCGGATGCGTTTATCCAGGGGGCCCAGGAGGCTGGCCATACGGTGTTCCGCTTTGACGCGGCCTTCCAGGAGCTCCATCCCTGCCGGGCCTGTGAGCGATGTCACAACACCGACAAGGGCTGCATCTACAAGGACGGTATGGAGGAACTCAACCCCCATCTGCTGGAGGCTGACCTGGTGGCCTTTGCCTCTCCGATTTATTACTATGACTGGAGCGCCCAGCTGAAGCTGGCCATCGACCGGTTCTACGCCAACAGCACGGCCCTGCGTACCCCCAAAAAGGCTGTCCTGCTGCTGACCATGGAGGACGACACCATGGAGTCCGCCGCCGGCGCGGTCCTCTCCTTCCAGGGCATGACCAATTACCTGGGCTGGGAGCGGGTGGGGGTGATTTCCGCCCTCTCCTGTGGGGACTTGGCGGCCATGGAGCGCACCGATTATCCCCAACAGGCCTATGAATTGGGGAAAAACTTACGATAAGAAACCAGTGGGCCGCCCGGAGAGCACCGGGCGGCCCATTTTTGTCCTGGAAGGAAATCCCTTGCGCGCCAAGGACTTTCCCAATGGTCGAGTGGAGAAACGGGGGAAAAGGGTTGACGAATTGGTCCGGTTCCTGTATGATTTTTGTATGCCTGTATGAGGTCAACAATACAAAAGAACCCAAGCAAGAAAGGAATGGAAACGGACATGAGCGAGAGAAAACAAGCGCCTGAGACCCCCTGGTATCTCCGGCCCTTTGGGCCCTTGGTGTCTCTGGCGCTGCTGTGTGTGGTGTGGGGAGTCTACGGAAAGGCCCGGCTGTCCGGGCGCCGGACCCGGGCCCAGCGGGCCTGGCAGGTGGTGAGCCAGGGCTGCGTATACGATTTGGGGCGGGACCTGACCCGGCACAACTGCTTCCGGTACTGCAACCGGGGCAGCCTGTCTTCGGCCTATTTTGCCCAGGCTACGGCGGCGCTGTCCGACGGCTATATTTACCTGGCGCTGACCCACTCCAACAGTCCCGCCGGAGAGGTAATCGGGCTGTTTACCGGCCGGGCCTACAACCACATCTCCCTGGCCTTTGACCGGGCGCTGAAAACATTGGTGAGCTACAACGGCGGCGAGGGCAGGGAGGCCCCCGGCCTGAACCCGGAGACCCTCAAGGGACTGGCCGAGCGGAAGGGGGCCTCGGTGCGGGTGTACCGCCTGGCGGCCACCCGCCATCAAAAACAGATCATGCTCAAGCGGCTGCGGAAAATCAACCAGGAGGGCAGCGCCTATAATCTGCTGGGCCTTCTCTTTCCCATGTCCTGCCAGCCCAATATTATGTTCTGCTCGCAGTTTGTCTACGCCATGCTGCGCCTGGCGGGGCTGCACTATTTTCGAAAGAACCCCTTGCAGGTGCGCCCCACAGACTTTGTGGAGTGGGACCGCCGGGGGAGGCTGGCCTTTGTGGCGGAGTTTACCTTTGACGGAGTTTGCCTGCACTGCCAGGATAGCATCCCCCAGATGAGGCCCACTGCGGGCTAACGGGAGGGGGCCATGACGCTGGAGAAGGATTCCTCCAGCCAGGTCAGGGGAAAGGCGGTCTCCCGGGAAAAATAGCGGGTGCCATTGAGGTCCACCGCAGCGCCGTACCCCTCCGCCTGGGCGGCGGGGTGCAGTGTCAGCATACAGGTTTGCCCATCCTTCAAATGGAGGGTAATTCCGTAGGTCCATCCTTCCCACTGGTTGGGCACTGCGGCATCCGGAGAGAACCGGTGAAGGTGATCCATCACATCCTGGATGACCCGCTGTGCCTTGTCCAGATGCCGGGCGCCAGTGGTCCCGTTTTGGAATTCGACGCACGCCACTTGCTCTGTGCGATAGGGAAACAGGCTTTTCTCTGTACCAAGGGTCAGTGCCTGTGCCGCCAGGACCACCAGCCATAGGGCCAGGCAGAGAAGAAAGCCAAAAAGAATGCGTTTTGCTGGCATAAAGTACCCCTCCTCTTGGGCTGAATAGAATGCGGTTACCCGTTAGGAACCAGGCGAAAACGGGCAGACTTTGCCCAGGCATTGATTGTTCTGCCCGGCGTAGGCGCACCGGATTGCGGGCACGGGCATAGAGAGGTGAAACCGTTCTTCGACAAATGCCGCTGCAGCCAGAAGCGATAGGTAGGAATTTCGTTTGCAGCATCGAGGTCCTCCGATGGTTCCAATGGCATCCAGGGCACGAGCGGTCATCTGGTTGGAAAGGCCGAGGGGCTCTTTGCTGAGCGGGGTGGCGTTTGAGAGAATGGAGAGAGACATTCCTGTGCTGATTCCAGCACCGCAGGCCCCCCAGAAACCGCAGGCGCCGCCGGGGACGTGCTGCCCGCGGCGCTGAAGCTCTACCAGCGCCGGCGCCAAGTCGATCTCACCGCCAGCGTTTCGGTAGGCGGTGAGCAGGCTGGCGCCAACCAGGATGTGGTGCTCTGGGCCGTGCATATGACAAAAGGGCTGGGCCATCAGATGGTCCAAAATCTCAACCGGGTTTGCGGAGGTGGTTTCCAGGCAAAGGGTGAGGACCTGGTCAATCCCTTTGGTATGGCACTGGTTGCAAATGAAATGCCCTTTAATACAGCGGGTTTTGCTCCACTCTTTTTTGTGGCAGAGCGCGCATTCCATTTTTCTGCCGCGGGTAAGATATTCCAGCGGCGCGCCGCAGAGCAGGCACTCTTCCTTCATGACCATTGTCTCCTCTCCGTTCTATTTTAAGAAAGATAAGGTAATTATCATTATAGCATGTCCAAACGGTTCTCACAAGCCGGCCAGGGAAATCAAAGGGGTACCCATTGACATCCCTGGGAAAGTACATTATAATAACCCTGATTTATGACGTAACCCCCCGAAACGGGGGAGGAAAGGAGCGGTTTCTTATGAAGAGAATCCAGACCCTGGAGACCCGGGACCTGGCCAAGAGCCTGAAGACCGGCGGCTGCGGCGAATGCCAGACCTCCTGCCAGTCTGCCTGCAAGACCTCCTGCGGCCTTGCCAACCAGCAGTGCGAGAATACCAATCGCTGAGAACGCTGACACACGAGGAAAGCTGCCGCCTGATCGGGCCCGATCAAGCGGCACTTTTTTCATTCGACGGAAGTGAGAAAACAGATATGATCCATCAATACAAGCTCAATGGCTACAACATTGTCCTGGATGTTTACAGCGGCTCGGTTCATCTGGTGGACGAGGTGGCCTATGACATCATTGCCCTCTATGAGACCACCCCCCAGGAGGAGATTGTGGCCCAGATGCTGGCCAAGTACGGCCACCGGGACGACGTGGATGAGGGGGAGATTTTAGACTGCCTGGCGGACATCCAGGCCCTGAAGCAGGCGGGCAAGCTCTTCTCCCAAGACCTGTGGAAGGACGTGGAGCAGGAGGCCTTCCAACACACCAAGCCCGTGCTCAAGGCCATGTGCCTGCATGTGGCCCACACCTGTAACCTCAACTGCGACTACTGCTTTGCCAGCCAGGGGAACTACCACGGGGACCGGGGGCTGATGCCCTTTGCCGTGGGCAAGCAGGCCCTGGACTTTCTCATTGCCAGCTCGGGCAGCCGGGTGAACCTGGAGGTGGACTTCTTCGGGGGCGAGCCCCTGATGAACTGGCAGGTGGTCAAGGACCTGGTGGCCTATGCCCGGACCCAGGAGCCCATCCACCACAAGAAGTTCCGCTTCACCCTCACCACCAACGGCATGCTGCTGGACGACGAGGTGACAGCGTTCTGCAACCGGGAGATGCACAACGTGGTCCTCAGCCTGGACGGCCGGAAGGAGGTCCACGACCGGCTGCGGAAGAACCTGGCCGGGGTGGGGAGCTATGACATCATCGTCCCCAAGTTCCAGCGGTTTGTCCAGCAGCGGGGAGACCAGAGTTACTATATGCGGGGAACCTTCACCCATGACAATGTGGACTTTACCAACGACATTTTCCACATGGCCGATCTGGGCTTTACCGAGCTGAGCATGGAGCCAGTGGTGAGCCCGCCGGGCGAACCCTGGGCCCTCACCCAGGAGGACCTGCCCAAACTCTTCCAGCAATATGAGCTCCTGGCCCAGGAGATGCTAAAACGGGAGCGGGAGGGCCGGCCCATCACCTTCTACCACTACATGCTGGACCTGGAGGGGGGACCCTGCCTGCACAAGCGCATGTCGGGCTGCGGCTCGGGCACGGAGTATCTGGCGGTGACCCCCTGGGGGGAGCTCTTCCCCTGCCACCAGTTTGTCAACGACCCCGCCTACTCCATGGGGGATGTGTGGAAGGGGATCACCAACCCCCAGCTGGGGGAGAAATTCCACCGATGTAACGTGGTGGCCAACCCCGACTGCCGGGACTGCTGGGCCCGGCTCTACTGCGCCGGCGGCTGCGCGGCCAACGCCTACCACGCCAGCGGGGACATCAACGGGACCTATACCTACGGATGCGAGCTGTTCAAAAAACGGATTGAGTGCGCCATTATGATGAAAGCGGCCCAGGGAAACGGGCAGTAAGGAGGAGAGGCAACATGGAACAGAAGAAAGTGACCTACACCGGTGTGGACACCGAGGACGTGACCGAACAGTTGGAGCAGGGCAACGCGAAGCTGGCGGAGAAAGGCTGGCGGGAATACCGGGTGGATATGCTCAGTTCTTCCGCGGTCCGGGTGACCTATGTCCGGGGAGAGCTGGAAGAGGATGAGGAGCTCCCCCTGGACGGAGAGGAAGAATAAGCCCCTGCGGGGGGTTCCCTCCGCGCCAGAGAAAGGAGGCCGCTATGGTCATCGGACTGATCGTCGGCATTGTGTTTATCGCGGGGGTGCTCTACTTCCAGCACCGGAATAAAGACCAATGAGCCGGGGAAAGAAATGGATTCTGCGGGGCCTGGCCGTGCTGGGAATCCTGTGTGCCTTGGGGGCGGCCCTGGTCTTTGGGCTCAGCGGCTACGTGGTTCTCTCCACCCGGCAGCAGTTTCGCACCCTGGAGGATACCCCGCCGGAGGCGGTGGACTGCATTCTGGTGCTGGGCTGCGGCGTCTATGCCGACGGAACCCCCACCCCCATGCTGTCTGATCGCCTCACCCGGGGGGTGGAGCTCTACCAGGCCGGCTGGGCGGACAAGCTGCTCATGTCCGGGGACAACCGCAGCCAGGATTACAACGAGCTGGCCACCATGCACCGGGTGGCCCTGGAAAAGGGCGTTCCCCAGGCGGACGTGGTCCTGGACTACGCGGGGCTGTCCACCTATGACAGCCTCTACCGGGCCCGGGACATCTTTGGGGTAAAAAAGGTGGTCATTGTTACCCAGGAGTATCACATGTACCGGGCCCTCTACCTGGCCCGGGCCCTGGGCCTGGAGGCCTGGGGCGTGGCTGCCGACGGGCAGAACTACCGGGGGCAGACCATGCGGGACCTCCGGGAGATCCTGGCCCGGGACAAGGATGTCCTCTGGGCCATCTTCCAGCCGGAGCCCACCTACTTAGGCGACCCGGAACCCCTGACGGGCACACCATAACGGAAACACGCGGGCCCCCGCCGCACTGCGGCAGGGGCCGTTTTTTTACCAATGGGAGGTCTTGACGATGAAAAAATGGATGCTTCTCCTTCTGGCCGGCCTGGGCGTTGCCTTGGCGGGGTTCTACTTTGCCGGAGGCTTGTTTGTGGGGCTGCTCGGCAGCGGCGATGCAGGGGTTGATTTAACGGTTGGCCTGCTGGCTTTCCTCTGCTTTCTCGTGACGGTCTGCACCGGCCTTATACTGTCAAAATTAGACGCCTTGAAAAAGCAGCTGGGCCAGAGAGATCCTGTGGGGGATGCTTCTGACCGGGGCCAAGAGCTGGCCCGGGAGGAATGAACGGCGGTTCCACAGCAACATCCCAAAGCCCCTGCCGGGTTCCAAGGAACCGCGGCAGGGGCTTTTTGGGTGCATGGGACCCAGGAGGGGTCATTTACGCAGACCAAAGCTCTCCATCCAATCCAATGGGAAATACGCATCGCCCTCCGAGGCGGGCTCTGTGTAGTGATGGTCGATCCCGTTTTGGGAAAGGAGAAGGCAAACCGAGGTCCCGTCGGTCAGGTGGAGGTCCGCAAAGAAGTAGAAGCCTCCGGCAGGCCGGGGATTTTCCTGGGCGGTGTACGTGAAGGCGTTTACCTTCTCTAAAAACCGCTGGATCTCCGCCGGGTCTGTTATCATTGCCTGGGGGCCGCTGCCCTGCTGAAGACGGATGGAGCGCACGTCCTCCGGGGAGAAGCGGTACAGCTGGGCCGGGTTTCCCTCCACCAGGCAGTCATACTGACGCAGAAGGTGGATCATTTCCCCCCGGGTGATGGGGCCTTGCGGCAATAGCCCCCGCGTGTCTCCCTCCTGGCGGAAACCGGACAGGAAAAGGTCTCCCACCGCCCAGGCCATGGCGTCTTGGGCAAAGGCGCTGACCGACTGGGCATCGGCAAAATCCGCCAGGGTGGTGACATTGTTTTCCCCCACCTGTTCCGGCACGCCGTGGCGGTCCACTAAGAGGCGATACAGGGTCGCGGCGAATTCCTCTCGGGTCATGGGGTCCCCGGGGCGGAACGCGGTTTCCGTTTTCCCCGTGACAAGACCGGCCTGAACGCACCAAGCCGCCCCGTCGGCATAGTAGGCGTCTGCGGGGACATCGGCAAAGCCGGAGGTGCCCTCCACCGCCGGAGAACCGGCGTAACGGTACAGCACGGTCACCGCCATGGCCCGGGTGGCAGTATCATCGGGGGAGAGGGTGGTGGAAGAAGTCCCTGTAAGAATCCCTGCTTCCTGGGCCCAGGTCATCTGACACTCGGCCCAGTGGCCGTGGATGTCTGCAAAGGGGGCGTCTGCTGCTGCATACGCCGGGGCGCAGAGAGACAGCAGAAGCAGCAGACAGAGAGGCAGGACGAACCGTTTTTTCCGTCGTTTCATGGTGTTGGCTCCTTTCTGCTCTTTGGAATCTATGTTTATAGTGTACAAGAAAAAAGCGGAAGGATCAATATGGATTGGATAAAAATTATGGAAGCAACCCCCTCCTGCGCATTAAAAGCGCAGGAGGGGGTGTCTTATGCGTTTGGATTGGAGACTTGGCATTACGCCAGATTCTTTTGGGAAGAAGAAGTCTCGACAAATTCCTCTTTGTCTATGTCCAACTGATAAAAATGGGGGTTAGAAGCATCAGCGTATTGGACAACGAAGGTCCAGTCTTCTGGCGTAAATAGATCGCGCCACGTCCCAGGACGCTGAATAGAAATCAGAAGAGAATCTTCCTTCAATTGCCGCTTGATTTGCTCTGTGAGATTGGTTTCCATATAGGATAAAGCAGGTGGATTGATCGCCAGGAAGAAATACGCGGCAAAGCCCAGACAGGTAACCAGAGCGATCAGGATTCCCGCAACGGTTTTTTTCATGTGAGAAGGTCATCCTCCTTTCCATGCGTTGGGTTTTGTTGGAATAGATCCATAGATTTGGCAACTCGAACAAAAATCTTATCTATTTCAGATGATAGTTGATGAATATTGGAAAGTCAATACGTGGTTTTCGAAAATGGCACAATGCAATGATCTTGCTGTCATTTCCCCGCGCGGGTCCGCATAGGATGGAGGGACAACCCACAAAAGGAGGATACGGGCCATGACCTTGGATCAGGGGAAGGTGGGACAAGTTTACACGGTGACCCGGGTGGGCGGGCAGGGGGCGGCCCGACGGCGGCTGCTGGACTTTGGCGTTCTGCCGGGAACGGTGGTGGAGATCATCCGGGCGGCGCCTTTGGGGGACCCGGTGGAGCTTCGGCTGCGGGGGTATACCCTGACCCTCCGGCGGGCTGACAGCGCTCAGGTGACGGTGGAGCCCGGCCGGCAGCTCCGGCGGGAGGAGGGGAGGGACTGGATATGGTGACCATTGCCTTGGCCGGCAACCCCAACGCTGGCAAGACCACCCTTTTTAACGCCCTCACCGGGGACAACCAGTTTGTGGGCAACTGGCCCGGGGTGACGGTGGAGCGGCGGGAGGGAGGCTGGCGGGAGGACCCGTCCGTCCGGTTTGTGGACCTGCCTGGGGTGTACTCCCTCTCTCCCGACACCCCGGAGGAGGTGGTGACCCGGCGGTTTCTGGTGGAACAGCGCCCCGATGCCCTGCTGAACCTGGTGGACGGGACCAACCTGGAGCGCAACCTCTACCTCACCACTCAGCTGCTGGAGCTGGGGATTCCCATGGTGGTGGCGGTAAACCGGGCGGACCTGCTGGAGCGGCGGGGCCAGAAACTGAACCGGGACCTGCTGTCCCGGCGGCTGGGGTGCCCGGTGGTGGTTCTCTCCGCGGCCCGGGGCACCGGCGTGGCGGAGGCCGCCCAGGCGGCGGCAGCGGCGGCCCGGCGTGGGGAAGCGGTCAAACCGGCGCCGTTGTTTCCGCCCCGCGCCCGCCGGGCGCTGGAGGATGTGGAGATTCTGGCATCGGATCACCTGCCCGCCGCGGGACGAGCCTGGTACCTGGTCAAGCTCTTTGAGGGGGACCAGGCGGTGGACCAAGCCCTGGGGGTGGGACTGGCGCTGCGCCAGCGACTGGAGGTGGTGATTGCCGCCTGTGAGAGGGACCTGGAGGACGACCGGGAGGAGATCATTGCCGCCGGCCGGTATGCCTTTGCGGGCACGTTGGCCCGACGCTGTCTGACCCGGGGGCAGGGGGGCCAATCCCTGTCCCAGCGTCTGGACAGGCTGTTGCTCCACCGGGTTTTGGCCCTGCCGCTGCTGGCGGTCATTCTGCTGGGGATGTTCTGGGTCTCCATCTGCCTGGTGGGGGGCTGGGCGGAGGGGGCCAGCCAGACGCTGTGGCAGGGGTCCTGGACCTTTTTGGGCCGGGAGCATCTGGGGGTGGTGCCGCTGCTGGCCTACGGCCTGGAAAAGCTCTCCTGCGCTCCCTGGCTCACGGCGCTGCTGGTGGACGGGGTGGCGGCTGGGGTGGGGGCAGTGCTGGTCTTTCTGCCCCAGCTGGCAGCGCTGTTCCTGTGTCTGACCTTTCTGGAGGGATGCGGCTACCTCTCCCGGGGGGCCTATCTGCTGGATAGGGGGGTGCGGCGGTTTGGCCTGTCGGGGAAATCGGTGGTGCCCTATGTGCTCTCCTGCGGCTGCGGGGTGCCGGGCATCCTGGCCTGCCGGACCATCCGCCGGACCAGCTGCCGGCGGCTGACCGCCATGACCGCCACCTTTCTGCCCTGTGGGGCCAAACTGCCGGTGATCGCCCTGGTGGCCGGGACCGTGATTCCCGGGGGCTGGTGGGTGGCGCCCCTGGCCTATCTGGTGGGGGTGGCGGCGGCGCTGCTGTCCAGCTGGCTGCTGTCCGGCAGCCCGTGGTTTCCTCGGGAGGACGTGCCCTTTTGGATGGAGCTGCCCGATTACCGTCTCCCGCCTCTGGGGGAGCTGCTGCGGGGGACTGGCCAGCGGCTGGGGGCCTTTTTGCGAAAGGCGGGGAGCCTTTTGTTGCTGGCCTCGGTGGCGGTGTGGTTTGCCGCCAGCTTCGGCTGGGAGCAGGGCGGGTTTGGTGATTTGTCCGGCGGGGCGTTGTCTGGCAGCCTGCTGGCCGGGGTGGGGCGGTATCTGGCCCCACTATTTGCCCCCTTGGGATGGGGGGACTGGCGGCTGGTGGTGGCCGCGTGCAGCGGGCTGCTGGCCAAGGAGAGCATTGTGAGCACCTTGGGGGTTCTCTGCCCCGGGGGATTGGCCGGGCTGTCCCTCACGGTGCCTGCGGCCCTGTCGTTTCTGCTGTTCAATCTCCTCTGCGCCCCCTGCCTGGCGGCCCTGGCCGCCCTGCGCCAGGAGATGGCCTCCCCCCGGCATTTTTGGTTCGCGGTGGCCTATCAGACCGCGTTGGCCTGGCTGACCGCCTTTGGGGTCTATCAGGTGGGAACGCTGCTCCTCCGGCTATAACCCCTTCCCAGGGGGAGGGCAGGGTGTGCCACGGAAAAGAGGAAAAACAAACCAGCGCCCCCTTTTGTCGGGGGCGCTGGTGCTGTTTACAGAAAGGACAAGGTTTCGTTCAGGGCCTGGCACCGGGACAGGAGAGCGGGGGTGTCCGATGCGATTGTTTCCAAGTCCTCGGACCGGCCGGCCATCTCCAGGGCTTCAGCCTGGTCTCCCAGGTCCATGGCGCCAATCCACCGGGCGGCGCTTTTCAGGCTGTGGACCTCGATGACGTAGTCCTCCCAACGGCCCTCATCCCAGGCCTGGCGGATGCGCCGGAGGCGGCCGGGGATCTGCTCCCGGAAGAGGAAGAGGGTTTTCCGATAGACCTGGCCGGTGCCGCAGTAGGACATGCCCCGGGCCACGTCGATGTCCGGCAGGTCCCGCAGGTCCTCGGGGATGGGCTCGGCCACCAGGGCGCCCAGGGGGAGGGCGGGGGCCTTCTGCTTGTCCTCTGGAACCCAGGCCCGGAGCACATCGTCCAATTTGTCCAGCTCCACCGGCTTGGAGATGTAGTCGTTGAAGCCGCTCTGGAGGAATTCCTCCCGGACCCCTTTCATGGCGTTGGCGGTGAGGGCGATGATGGGGACCACGGCGAAGTAGGGGTCTTTCCGGCCCATGTCCCGGATGCGCTGGGTGGTCTCTACCCCGTCCATCTCCGGCATCATGTGGTCCATGAGGACCAGGTCGGGCCACACCTGGGTCATCTGGCGCAGGGCCTCCTGCCCCGAGCGGGCGGTGTAGACCTCCATCTCGTAGGGGGCCAGCAGGCCCTGGCAGACCTTCAGGTTCAGGGGCTGGTCATCCACCACCAGGACCACGGCCTCGGGGGCGGTGAAGGAGTTGCGGTTCTGGTTGTTCTCCCGCTGTTCTCCCTCCCGGTAGGGGCCGCAGGGGGTGGGGTCGATGACCTTCTGGGGCAGGCGGACCCAGAAGTTGCTGCCCACGCCGTAGGTGCTCTCCACCCCCAGCTGGCCGTGCATCAGCTCTGTCAGCTGCTGGCAGATGGGCAGGCCCAGGCCGGTGCCCTCAATGTGCCGGTTGGCTTTGCGGTCCAGCCGGCCATAGCTTTGGAAGATATAGGGCAGGTCCTCCTGGCGGATGCCCACGCCGGTGTCCTCCATGTGGATGACCAGGCTGCCGTCCTCTCCCTGGGGTTCCCAGGTGACGGTGAGGGTGATGGTGCCCTCCCGGGTGTATTTGATGGCATTGCTGCCCAGATTCATGATGATGTGGCTGATGTTCACGTCGTCCCCATAAAGGGTGGCCGGAATGGTCTCGTCCACCTGGGCCCGGAAGGTCAGCTTTTTCTCCTGGGCCCGCATCCGCAGGATGGTGATGGTGTCGTGAAGGGTGGAGAGCACATGGTAGGTCTCTGGGGTGATCTCCATTTTCCCCGCCTCAATTTTGGACAGGTCCAGAATGCTGTTGATGTTCTCCAGCAGGATGCGGCCGCTGCCCCGGATGTCCCGGAAGCAGTTGTCTTTCTCCTCCGCCGCCTCCTCCCGCAGCCCCAGCTCCGACATGCCCAGAATGGCGTTGAGGGGGGTGCGGATGTCATGGCTCATGTTGGCCAAAAATTGGCTCTTGGCCTGGCTGGCGGCCTCGGCGGCCTGGGCGGTGATCCGGGCCTTCTCCTCCTCCTGCCGGAGGTTGACGGTGGCGGTGTCGTCCTCGAACACCCACAGGGTTTTTTGCTGTTCTTGGCTGTAACCGGGCATGGCGAAGACCCGCAGCCGGAGCCAGGTGTCGTTCTTCTTCCGGTAGAGCAGCTCCACCTGGTGCTTTTCCGCCAGATGCCGGCGAATGTTATCGTAGTTGGTGACCTCCCGGAAGGCGGGGACATAGGCGGGGTCCATCAGCTCCTGACAGTACAGGTCCAGGGCCCTGCTCTGGCAATGGTCTGTCCGGCTGAGCAGGTCGGCGTAATACCGGGGGACCTTGATGCTGCGGGTCTGGTCCGCGGCCAGGTCCACCACGTAGATGCCCTGGTAGTACTCCGAGATCACGTGGACAAAGTCCAGCTCCTCCTCGGATTCCACCAGCTTTTTGGCCTGGAGGAAGAGGATGTGCTCCTTCTCCTCCAGCTGCCGTTTCTCCTCCAGCTGCCGCATCTTGGCCTGGGTGACCTGTCGGATAAAGACATTGCACTTGGCCTGGCGGGTGCCGGGGTCCCGGAAGTAGTAGAGCTCGGCGGCGTGCCACTCATAGCCCGGGGCCCGGTCCACCTTTACCCGGTACTCCTGAAGGGCCGGGGGACGGCCCGCCAAGAAGGTGGACAGCAGGGCCGAGCGTTCCATGGACTGGCAGTACTGCTCCCGGTCCCGGGGATGGATGGTGGGGCCGATGTAGTCTCGGATAAACACGCTGTACGGAGCGTGCGCCCCGGCCCGCTGAAGCAGGTCCTGGTAGGTCTGGGTTCCCCAGAGCAGCCGCCAGGTGTCCTCCTCCAGGGCGATTTCCAGCCCGGCCATGGTGCTGTCCATCATCCGGGTGAGGAGCTTGGAGGCCTCCTCCCGGCGGTGGCGCTCCTTGACCTTCTGGGTCACGTCCCGGATGGTGCCGATGGCGGTGGTCTCCTCATTGTCGGGCAGGGGCTCCATCCGCAGCTGAATCCAGGTTTCCTCCTGGTCCATGGTCTGGAACTCCACTTCGCTGTCCTGGCCCAGGGCGGCCTGCTCCAGGGCGGCCAGGAAGGGGGCCTCCCACTGGGCGGAGCAGTTGAGGTAGGACAGCAGGCGGCGAGGGGTTTCCAGGGTGGTTTTCAGCTGCCCGCCCTGGCCCTTGCCCGGGGAGAGAACCCGGATCATCCCGTCGGGGAGCAGCTCAAACAGCCGCACATCCCCCCCGGGAAGGGCGGCGTTCATCAGGAAGTTGCTCCGGGCCACCTCCTGGTCCAGCTTGTCCCGGTCGCTGCGGTTGCGGATGAGCTGATACAGCAGCACCGCCACCGCAGACAGGGCGTAGATGAGGACCAGCAGGTTGTATTCAATTTCCAGCTGCAGCACCACCGTCAGGCCCACAAAGCTGACCCCTAAGATCATCAGGTTTCGCAGCAGGCCCATGGTGCGTTTTTGCAGTTTTCTACCCGGTTTTTTCATGGGGCGGTCCCCCCTCTCTCAGAGTTCCGGCGTGAAAACAGCCCGCCGGGGGCCGGGAGGCCCCGTGCCGGCGGACTGTCGTGGCGTTTTGTGGCAGGTTATCGGGCCGACACCAGTTTTTTCAGGCCCCGTCCCAGCCCCTCCACGGTGAGCTGGTACATGTCCACGGTGTTGCGGATCATCTCAATGGTCTGGTAACCGTAGTCATACTCCCACATGGCCTCGGGGATGGGGTTGAACCACACCATTTTTTCAAAGCGGCTGTGGAAGCGGTTGAGCCAGGTCAGGCCGGTCTCGGCGTTGTAGCGGTTGTAGTAGGAGCTGCCCCCCACCCAGGTCAGCTCCGAGGGGGCCATGGAGGCATCTCCTACCACGATGACCTTGTAGTCCCGGCTGAGGTTGTTGATGACCCACTGGGTCTGCACCGACTCCCCATACACGCACCGGGGACCGGTGTAGAGCTCAGAGTACCAGCAGTTGTGGAAGTAGAAGATTTTCAGGTCCTTAAAGTTGTTGGCCCGGTTCACCGCCTGGAAGAGCTGGCTGCACAGACGGGCATAGGGGGTCATGGATCCGCCGGAGTCGAAGAGGACCATGACTTTAATGTCATTGGTCCGGGGCCGGTCAAACTCCAGCTGGAGATAGCCGGCGTTGTTGCAGGTCTCGTCGATGGTCCGGTCCAGGTTGAGCACGTCCATGGGCCCGTCCTGGCGGGTGGTCATCTGGCGCAAGCGGCGGAAGGCCAGCTGGAAGGACCGCTGATCCAGCACGTTGTCCTCTCGGAAGTCCCGGAAGTCCCGCTCCCCGGCCACCTGGAGGGCGTGGCGGTGCTGGCTCTTGCCCCCCACCCGGATGCCGGTGGCGGCGTAGCCTGAGTGGCCCATGGTGGAGGTACCCCCGGTGCCCACCCAGTACTGGCCGCCGTCGTGGCGCTCGTGCTGCTCCTGGAGGCGCTCCTCCAGCATCTGGCGGAGCTTTTCCAGGTCGTAGGTGGTGCGGGCGTCCACCTCGTCCTTGTCGTATTTCTTCATGTTCTTGGGGTCATGGAGCCAGTCCATGAGCTCCTGGGGGATGTCCTCGATATGCTGAATCCGGTCGAAATAGTCCAGGAAAACCTCGTCGAACTTGTCAAAGTCGGCCTCGGTTTTGATGAGGATGGCCCGGCTGAGATAGTAGAACTCCAGCAGACTGTTCCGGCACAGCCCCTTCTCCAAGGCGTCCATCAAGGACAGCCATTCGTTCATGGACACGTTCAGCCCCCGTGCGCGCATGAGGTAAAATAAATCAATAAACACAGTGGCCTCCTTTTATGAAACTTGGCGGACAGGTCCGGGGCGCTTTACCAGCGGTATCCGTTTCTGACACGGTTTTTGGCATTTTTTACCGCGGTGAGGTCCTCGTTCTTTTTCAGGAGGATGCCGGCGTAGGGCAGCTCGTTTTCGATCTTGTCCGGGTCCACCCCGCCCAGGCGGAGGGCCTGGAGCCAGTCCAGCAGCTCCGAAGTGGAGGGCTTTTTGGCCACGGTGGGCAGGTCGCGGATCTGATAGAATGCCTTCATGGCCATCTCCAGCAGGTGGTCCTCAATGTTGTTGTAGTGGGCGTGGACAATGTCGGCCATCATGTCCTGGCTGGGGAAGGCGATATAGTGGAAGATGCACCGGCGCAGGAAGGCGTCGGGCAGCTCTTTCTCCGCGTTGGAGGTGATGATGACGATGGGGCGCTGCTTGGCGGCGATGGTCTCTTTGGTCTCGGGGATGTAGAACTCCATCTTGTCCAGCTCCCACAGCAGGTCGTTGGGGAACTCCAGGTCGGCCTTGTCGATCTCGTCGATGAGGAGGATGACCTGCTCGTCGGCGGAGAAGGCCTCCCCCAGCTTGCCCAGCTTAATATACTTCTTGATGTCATCCACCCCTTCGCCGCCGAACTGGCTGTCGTAGAGCCGCTGGACGGTGTCATAGACATACAGGCCGTCCTGGGCCTTGGTGGTGGACTTGATGTTCCAAATGATGAGCTTTTTGCCCAGGGCCTCGGCGATGGCGTCGGCCAGCATGGTTTTGCCGGTGCCGGGCTCCCCCTTGATGAGCAGGGGCTTTTGCAGGGCGATGGAAATGTTTACAATCCGCAGCAGGTCCTCCGAGACCACGTACTTGCTGCTTCCCTTGAATTCGTTCATGGCGCTGTCTTCCTTTCCTTTGTCAATTGGGTATGGTTTATGACAAAAAGTCATAGAGGGAGCGATACATATAATCCTTTTTATTTTACCACGAAAAGCAACAAAAGTCATGGGATTTTCCCTGACCGCTCTGCCAATTTTGCCTGCCGCAGCCCAGTTTTTTTTGTCAGATGGGGAAAAGGCCACGGGGGAGAAATCTGGCCTGGAAAGGGGGGGACGGGGGTTAGGGAATGTTCCACAGGGCCTTTAACCGGTCGATGGTGAACTGCCACCGGGCGGTCTGGGGGCGGCAAACGGTGTTTTGATTGCCGAAAAAGCCGGTCTCCCGCACAGCCTGGGATTTGGGGACGGTTTTGATCCACGTAATGGGCACGATAAACTCTCCGTCACAGGGGTCCTCTGTGTCATAAAAATAGTTTCCCTTTAGGGGAAGAGAGGAGAGAAGGGTTTTCTCCCCGCCGATGGTGACCACAGCCTGCTTGGCCTGCTGCATTTCCCCGGAGACGATCCCCACGCCCACATAGCCCACATGGGGAATGTTGACCCAAACCCGGTCGCCCTCGTGGAGCATGGCAAGGGTTTTAGAGTACCACGGTCCTCCGCCGCCGGAGAGGAACCCGTATTTTTCCGCGTCTTCCCATTCGCGGGAGGTGGAGCCAAAGGAGGCATAGTACTCATGGTTCCACTCTGTGGACTTTGCGGGGGGCGCTTCCAGGTCCAGGTCCTCTTCCAGCCAGACGCGGCTTAGAATCCGGTCGTTGTTGTGGGAGAAAACCTGAAAGAAGAGGATGTTGATGTCAACGTCATACGTTTTCCGCAGGTATTGAATGATGTGCTCTGTGCCGTCGTCCATTTTCGCGGCGACGATGACCATTTTGACCTTTTGGTTGATCTGCTCCTCGTCCAGGTCGGCGCCGAATTTCGTTCGGTAAGCCGTGTCCAGGGTGCTTTGGGGAAGGTGGTGTTTTTGGGCATAGTTCAGATAAAGCTGCGCGATATCTTCCGGCTTTTTCTCTGCCATGTAAGAGGCGTATTCGATGACCTGCGCGGTGACCTCCCGGGGCGTCAGGTCTTTTTTCAGCTCTACAACGATGAGGTTTCCGTCCCGATCCATGCACAGCAGGTCAAGGTACTTCCCGTTCGCGGTTCCCACCTGCCGGCCGATGGTCAGCCAGTTGGGGTCCAAAAGCTCAATATTCTGGTGCAGGGTGTCCTCCAATTCTGTTTCCCGGAGCAGTTTTCCCGGGGAGAGCATCCGATTTTCTCCCAGAGACCATAATACCTGTGATAATCCCATAGCTACGATCCTTTCTGTTTTTGGGTCAAAAGAGCGTGTGGATAAGGTGCTTTCCCAGCCACACCCCGGCCAGGCAGAGGGTCACGCTGAGGAGCACGTACCCGCCGAAGAGCACGGGCCGACCGTCCTCCAACAGGACCAGGGATTCCAGGGAGAACGTGGAAAAGGTGGTAAAGCCGCCGCACACCCCTACCCGCAGAAAGAGCAGCAGTGTGGGGGAGAGGTTGGCCCAGCGCTGGCCGGCCCCCACCACCAGGCCGATGAGGATGGCGCCCAGCAGGTTGGTCAGCAGGGTGGGCAGGGGAAAGGCGCCCCGCTGGAGCACGGGGAGCAGGCTCATGCCGTACCGGCACACCGCCCCCAGCGCGCCGCCGGCGCCCACGGCGAGACAGTTGCAGAACAAATGCGATCACTCCCGGTGGCCTGTCTGGGGGGACAGGCGGTTGTTGTCACCTCAGTATACCATATCCCGGGGGAGGGGGGAAGGGGGAGTTCCCGGCGCTGTTGGAGCGGGTGGGGGAGTTGGCTCTCCCGGGCGGGGGGCGTTGCGGGTTTTTTCCTACGCTGTTGGAACGACAGGGAACCTTGGCCTGCCCGGCCGGGGCCCCATTTCTTGGGAAGAAATGGGGGAAAGAACCCCCGGGGGAGGAACCTCCTCCCCCGGGACCCCCTTCTCTGGTGGGGTTGTGTGGGGGGAGGCTGTACTTCTCACTTGATACCTGGCCTGCGGCCCTCACATTGAAAGGCCCGTAACGGCCCGCCCACCGGCTGGGCGGGCTGGGGACGTGGGTAGGTGCCCTTTGGGAGAAGGCAGAACGTAACCGTTTGGTTTCCCTCTTTCTCCTCCCGTCAACGAACCACTTCTCCCGCCCGCCCGAGCCGGTGGGCGGGCCATGAGGCGTTGGTCTTAGAGGCCGCAGGCCAGGCCCATACCGACCCAACCACCTTCCCCTGTTCCTCCCACCAGAGAATGGGGTTCCAAGGGGAAGGAACCTCCTTCCCCTTGGTGTTCTTTCCCCTATTTCTCCAAAGAAATAGGGCCCCGCCCGGGAGGGCACCGTTCCCGCCCGTTCCAACGGCGATGGAAAAAGCCCCCACCGCTCTCTGCCCCCAACCCAGAGAAAAAACCGAGGAGAGAGCCGCAGCTCCCTCCCCGGTCTCGGGTAGTTTGTAGATTATTTCACCACGGTCTCACACAGCCGCATGAGGATGGTGGCCACCTGGGCGCGGGTGGCGCTGCCCTGGGGATTCAGGGTGGTGTCCGTCACCCCGGTGATAAGCTTCTGGGCATTGGCCCAGGCCAGAGCGTCCTTGGCGTAGCCGCTGATGGAGGCGGCGTCGGTGTAGCCCGACAGGTCCGCCTTCTGGCTCACGTCATAGCCCTTGTAGGCGGCATACCGGTACAGGATCGCCGCCATCTGCTCCCGGGTGATGGGGCTGTTGGGGGCGAAGGTGGTGGCGCTGGTGCCGTTGACAATGTCGTTGGCCGCTGCCCAGGCAACGGCATCGGCATACCAGGCACCGTTCTCCACGTCGGTGAAGGCGCTGCCGCCGGACACCTCGGGCTCGTTCTCCAGCCGATAGAGGATGGTGACAATCATCCCACGGGTGGTGGTGGAGGCAGGGGCAAACCGGTCCGCCGACACGCCGGTCATCATACCCTTGTCGTAGACATACTGGACTGCCTCATAGAACCAATCGCCGCTCTTCACATCGGTGAAGGGCAGGGTGGGTGTCACGGCGTTCTCGGTCCACTTGGCGTACACCGTGGTGTTGCCGTTCAGCTTCACGGAGGTGACCTTCTGGGTCAGGGCCTCGTCGCTGTACCAGCCGGCAAAGGTGTAGCCCTCCCGGGTGGGTACATACTGCTCCAGGTCCACGGTGGTCCCCTTCTCCTTGGTCACCTTGGCAATGGCGGAGCCGCCGTTGGTGTCGAAGGTCAGGGTGTACTTGGTGGTGACGGAACCGCCGCCGCCGCCACCGCCGCCGGAGTAAGACCACTGGGCAACGATCGTCGCGTCACCGGTGAACACGGTGTCCTCAGTTACCTCGGTGCCATTCAATGTCCAATACTGGAATGTGTATTTGTTGTTGCTGTGGTTGGGATTAGGCAGATCGGACAGCTTGCCTTCGTTGTTGGTGGTCAGCGTGCTCGTCTCTACGGTGCCGCCGTTCGCGTCGAGGGTGATAGTGTAGAGTTGGGTGCCGACAACGCTGTTTTCTTCGTCAACCTTGCCATCATCACCTGTTACAATAATCGTCACGTCGGCACCGGTCAACTTCTCGTTGATTTTCTCGGCAATGTCTGCGTAGCTCTCATTCTCTGAACCTTCAGCCTTGAACTTGTCCGCTGTGGTTTTATCCGCATAGACCAGCGGCTTCTCCGCGTTGCCGGTGACGTTCGACAGGATGATTTCCGGTTGCGTGGTCACGCCCGTGCCCATACCGTACTCAATATTAGCATAGGCACCGTCCGCCGGGTTCAGGGTGCAGTCTGTCAGGGTGGCTTTTGCGCCGTTGACCATCACAGAGGTGAAGGTCCCGCCATTTACTGTCACGCCCTTGAGCTTGCCGCCCTCGGCGCAATAGAACTGAATCCCATGCTTGGTCTTACCATTGGTGTCCACGGTCAAGTTTTTGATGGTTACGTTATTAACGTTTTGCTGAACAGTAATCATCGTACCATTCGCGGTCTCACCAGACTGAACACACTTGATAGTATTGCCGTTGCCGTTGATGGTCAGACCAGCGGAAGTGATGGAGATGAGGTTCTCAACTTCCACGTCCTTGAGCAGCTCGATCACGGTGGCAGAGCTGGTTTCTCTGCTGTCTCCAGTCTGTGCAGCGGTGAGGGCCTTTTCAAAGGTCGTGTAGACAGTGGTCACGTCGTCCTTCGTGATGGAAGCTTCGCCCAGCTTAGACGGGGCAGTAGTGTAGTAGATGAAACCTTTCAGTCCAGTTTCATCCGTAGAACTGCCCTCGCCCTTAACCGGAATAAAGTTACCTCCGTTAATGGTGATGGCATCCTCGGTGCCGTCGGTCATTTCGGTCCAGACCTGAATATCCTCTGCCAGATCCGCATTGGACAAGGAGAGTTTGGACCCTTCGGCATCATCCACATTCACCGCGCCCCAGGCATTGCCGCTGGTGGTCAGGTTGGTTGCGTTGACTTCCATCCCTTGAACCACCATGCCGGCCGTGCCGCAGTTTTGGATGGTGACATTCTCTACGGTCAGTTTCCCGACAGATGTCCGGGTGTCGGTGCGGTTGGCATACGCGTTGATGCCGTGCTTGGTGCTTTCGTTGCCCACAATGGTGACGTCTTTGATGGTCACATCACTGGCAGGGGTGTTTACCCCAAGAATGTGATTTTTGGGCTTGCTGTTGTCGCCGGTGGCCCAATCCGCAATGGCGGTGATGATGTGGCCCTGACCATCCAAACTGGTTCCGGCGGGCAGGGTAACTGCGGCCTCATTGACGCCAAGGGTGCCTTCCTTAGGCTGGTTGGTAACCGTAATGTCACCCTTCAGTGTGATGGTCTTCACATTGGAAGAGTTCTCTCCGGCGGCTTTAGCTGCATCCTGGAGGGTGGCATAGGCGGTCTCTCCCACCCAGATGGCAACGTCATCTGCGTTTGCATAATACGTTTTTCCATCGAAGTCGGATTTCATTTCTTTCCAAGTCTCTGGAACCGAGATAATCTTGCTGGAATTATCGTCGTTATCAGAAGAATTGGCAAGTTCCGTCCAAATCTTGGTGGGCTCCTTCAGGGTACCGCTGTTCAGGGTAAAGGAGGGGGAAGTGTCCAGAGAGGCCCCCTTGTCCACATTGATGGCGCCCCAGACGTTGCCCTCGGTGTTCAAGTTGGTTGCCTCGACCTTGGAGCTGTTGACCTGCACCGCTGCGTTGCCGCAGTTTTGAATGGTGACGTCCTCCAATTTTACCGTACCCGTACAGTTGTAGGCGTGAATGCCGGACTTGGTGTCCGCGCTGCCCACAATGGTCAGGTTTTTGATGGTGGTAGTGGTTTCAGCCTGGGTGTTTTCCACGGAGAGAATGTGCGTTTTGGTCTCTCCATTCCACTGCTTGCCCACAGAAATTGTGTGGCCATTGCCGTTCAGGGTGACCCCTTCGGGCACGGTGATGGCTGCGCTGTTGGCGGCGACACCGGTGTTGTCCAGAACAATATCGCCGTTCAGGGTAACCACTTTGTCACCGGCGTTGTTAGCACTGCCCGCCGCTGTCAGAGCGTTTTTCAACGCTGCTTGGGTGGTGATTTCCCCCTCTTCTGAGGGAGTGGGTTCCGGTTCCGCGGCCAACGCCCCGGGAACCAGCGTCAGCATCATGCACAGAGACAGGAAGACTGACAAAAGTTTTCGCTTCATAGGATCTTTCCTCCTTGTTTATTCTCCCGCCCAAACCCCGGGGGAAGCCCAGCTTCCCCCGAGCGGGTCGGGGAAAAACAAAAATGCCGTGCAGGTCACAGCCCTACACGACAAGGTCAGGAGGCAAAAATGCCTATGCACACTTTGCCCTTGGAGCACACCCGAAAATGACTACGACAAAAGACAGTCCTTCAATCGCGCAAAGCAAGGGAAACCCTTGCAAAGGGTCTGGAAAAACTGTATAATATCGTCCATGCGGTGCGGCCTTGGGCCGTTGTGTAGGTGGTTATGGCACCTGCGCAGGATTTCAGGGGGTCGGAGCCCTGAAATCTGCCGCATATTTTGTTTTTCACCGATATTATAGCACGGACTGGCAGGAAATAGCAAGCAGAAAAACAGCCGCCCGGCGGTTTTGGCGGGACAGAGGCGGGGCGGGGGAAAAATCCCGCCCCGGCCCCCTGCCAAGGGAGAAAAAACCTTGCAGCGCCAAGGATTTTATTTGATTTTTCCGTGCAGTGGGTGTAAGATATCCCAGTATACTTGACGGAAACCCTGGCCGGGGGCCAGGGAAAAAACAGGGGCGCGGCCCCGAGATGGAGGATATGCTATGAATTATACCTTTGCCCAATATCGGGAAAGCGCGGACGCTCTGCAGGCCAAGCTGGGAGGGTTCCGGCCCAAGGTGGCCATGATTCTGGGCTCCGGCCTGGGGTATCTGGGGGACCTGGTGGAGGACGCCGTGGTGGTCCCCTACGGGGAGATTCCCCATTTTAAACATTCCACCGCCCCGGGACACAAAGGACAGCTGGTCTTCGGCCGCCTGGCCGGCCAGCCGGTGGCCGTGATGCAGGGCCGGGTCCACCACTACGAGGGCTACTCCTATGAGGAGGTGAGCTACGGGGTCCGGGTGCTCCGCCTGCTGGGGTGCGACACCCTCTTTGTCACCAACGCCGCCGGCGGGGTGAATTGGAAGTTTCAGGCCGGGGACCTGATGCTCATCACCGACCACATTAAAATTTTCATGGAGTCTCCCCTGTGGGGGGAGAATATCCCGGAGTTCGGTCCCCGGTTCCCCGACGCCAGCTACCTCTACACCCCCCGGCTCCAGGAGCTGGCCCGCCAGCAGGCCCGCCGGCTGGACATGGACCTGAAGGAGGGGGTTTACATGTACTTCCCCGGTCCCCAGTACGAGACCCCCGCCGAGGTCCGCATGGCCCGGATTCTGGGGGCGGACGCCGTGGGCATGTCCACCGCGCCGGAGGTCATCACCGCCGGGCACTGCGGCATGGAGGTGCTGGGCTTCACCCTGGTCTCCAACATGGCCGCCGGGGTGCTGCCCAAAAAGCTCAGCGAGGAAGAGGTGCTGGAGGCCGCCGCCGCGGCCCGGGACCGGTTCTCCTCCCTGGTGCTGGCCTGCCTGGAGCACCTGAACTGAGGGAAGGAGGCCCGCCATGGAACGAATCTTACTGTATCACTGCCGCGCCCTGCTGATGGACGAGGCGGACACCCTGCTGGAGGGGGCCTATGTGGTTGTGGAGGGGGAGACCATCTCCTCCGTGGGCACCCAGCGTCCCCAGGGTCCCTTTGACCGGGAGATCGACTGCGGAAACAACGTCCTCATGCCCGGTCTGGTCAACGCCCATACCCACATCCCCATGACCCTGCTCCGGGGCTACGGCGGGGGGTGCGACCTGCACACCTGGCTCAACCAGTGGATCTTCCCCACGGAGGCCAAGCTGGACGGCCGGGCGGTCCGGGCCGGCACAGGGCTGGCCCTGGCCGAGCTTATTGCCGGCGGGGTGACCACCATCGCTGACATGTACATGCACACCACCGACATCGCCCAAACCGTGCTGGAAGCGGGCATCAGCGCCAATCTCTCCTGCGGGGGGGTCTACTTCGGGGCCCCGGCGGACTTCAGCCCGGCCACCTGCAAGGACTGTGACAACCAGCGCCGGCTCACCGAGGAGTGGCACGGCGCGGGGAATGGTCAGATTTTGGTGGACGCTTCCATCCACGGGGAGTATACCTCCAACGTCCCCCTGTGGCAGTGGATGGCGGCGTACGCCCAGGAGAAAAAACTGGGGATGCACGTCCATGTCTCCGAGACCCAGTCTGAGCACGAGGCCTGCAAGGAACGCTGGGGCAAGACCCCCTTGCAGATCCTGGACCGGTACGGGGTCTGGGACACCCGGGCCATTGCCGCCCACTGTGTCTGGACCACCGAGGAGGACTGGGCCCTCATGGCGGAGAAGGGGGTCTCCTGCATCCACAATCCCGTGTCCAACCTGAAGCTGGGCTCTGGGGTGGCCTGGATTCCCGCCATGAAGCGGGCGGGGGTGAACATCGCCCTGGGCACCGACGGGGTGTCCTCCAACAACAACCACGACATGTTTGAGGAGATGAAGTTCGCGGCCATTCTCCACAACGGGGTCACCCATGACCCCCTGGCCCTGCTGCCCCGCCAGGTGCTGGCCATGGCCACCCGGGACGGCGCCCGGGCCCTGGGGCGGAGGACCGGACAGATTGCCCCCGGCTATACCGCCGACCTGATCCTGGTGGACTTTGACCGCCCCAGCCTCACCCCCTGCCACAGTGTGGAGGACAACCTGGTCTATTCCGCCCGGGGGTCCGACGTGGTGATGAATATGGCCCGGGGAAAGATCATATACAAGGATGGAACCTTCTTCACCCTGGACCTGGAGCGGATCAAGGCCGAGGTGGAGACCTATGCCCTGCCCCTGCTCTTTGGGGACGGCGCCAGCCTTGCCGACCGGAGGAATTGACTTTTGAAAGAACGAACGCAGAAAAGCAACACATTTTTCGGCGGGGCGGCCATCCTGGCCGTGAGCATCGCCATCGTGAAAATCATTGGCGCCCTATATAAAATCCCCCTGGGGCGCATCCTGGGGGATGTGGGCTTCGGCCACTTCAACAACGCCTACGCCATCTACAACCTGCTGCTGATGATCTCCACCGCCGGCCTGCCGGTGGCCATGTCCAAGACCATCTCCGAGGCCAACGCCCTGGACCGGCGGAACCAGGTGAACCGGGTTTTCCGGGTGGCGCTGGTCACCTTTGTCATTCTGGGCTCCATCAGCAGCCTGGTGATGTTTGTCTTTGCCCAGCCCCTGGCCAATCTCCAGGGGGACAGTCTGGCCGCCCCCGCTGTGCGGGTGATGGCGCTGTCCTGCTTCTTCGTGTGTACCATGTCGGCCTACCGGGGCTATGCCCAGGGCCACTCGGACATGGTTCCCACGGCGGTCTCCCAGGTGCTGGAGGCCCTGACCAAGCTGGGTGTGGGCCTGGTGCTGGCCTGGTACATCCTTTACTTGGGCTTCGGCAGTGAGTTCTCCGCCGCCGGCGCCATCGGCGGGGTCACGGCCAGCGGCTTTGTCTCCCTGGTCTACCTGATGATCCGCCACCACCGCCGCAACAGCGGCCGGGGGCTGGCGCCCACCGACGACAAGCCTGAGCGCGCCGGGCAGATTCTCAAGACCCTGGCGGCCATCGCCATTCCCATCACCCTGAGCTCCTCCGTGGTGCCCATCACCACCTACCTGGACACGGTCCAGGTGCAGAACCTGCTCCAGAGCGCCCTGGGCTATACAGAGCAGCTGGCGGTGAGTCTGTACGGCTGCTACCAGAAGGCCATCACCATCTACAATCTGCCCTCGGCCTTCATGGTCTCTCTGACTGCCTGCATTGTCCCCGCAGTCTCCGCGGCCTTGACCCGGAAGGATAAGCTGGGGGCGGGGAAGATTGCCGAGTCCGCCCTGCGGGTGGGCGCCCTGCTGGCCCTGCCGGCCGGCGTGGGCCTGGCGGTGCTCTCCGGCCCCATCATCCAGATGCTCTATCCAGAGACCAACCAGGAGGTGGCCAGCCACTGCCTGCTGGTGCTGGGCATTGCCTCGGCCTTTGTGTGCATGATGCTGCTGTGCAACGCCATCCTCCAGGCCAACGGCCGGGCGGCCCTGCCTATCTGGTTTATCGCCATTGGCAGCGCCACCAAGCTGGCGGTGAACTTTGTCCTGGTGCAGATTCCCTCGGTGGGCATCAAGGGAGCGCCCATGGGGACCCTGGTGTGTTTCGCGCTGGTGTCGGTGATGGAGCTGGTGGCCATTAAAAAGGTCACCCCCCACCCGCCCAAGTACCTGCGGGTCTTTGTGAAGCCCGCCATTGCCGCCGGGGTGATGGGGGCTGCCGTGTGGGCCAGCTATGGCCTGCTGGCCGCCCACTTGGGCAACACCCTGTCCGTGGCGGGGTCCATTGTGATCGGCTGTGTGGTCTACGGCATTCTGGTTCTGGTGCTGCGGATCGTCTCCCGGGATGACCTCTCCCTGATGCCCAAGGGGGATAAGATTGCGAAACTGCTGCGGATTCGCTGAGTGGAAAAAATTTTTGGAAGAAGCCTGCAAAATATCCCATAAAGACTTGAGATTACGGGAATGATATGATAAATTATGATCAATTTTGAAGAGAAGACGGCCTATACGGTGGAGGACCTGCGCCGGATTGTCCACCTGCTCCGCGCCCCAGGGGGATGCCCCTGGGACGGGGCGCAGACCCATGAGAGCATCCGGCGCAACTTCCTGGAGGAGGCCTATGAGGTGGCCGAGGCCATCGACGAGAAAAACCCCGCCCATCTGAAGGAGGAGCTGGGGGATGTCCTGCTCCAGGTCCTGTTTCATGCCTCCATAGAGGAGGATGCCGGCCGGTTTACCCTGGACGACGTGGCCGACGGCATCTGCAAAAAGCTGATTTTCCGGCATCCCCACGTCTTTGGCGGCGCGGCGGCCACCCCGGACAGCTGGGAGGAGCTCAAACGCCAGGAGAAGGGGCAGACCACCTACACAGCCACCCTCCAGAGCGTGGCCAAGAGCCTGCCCGGCCTGTGGCGGGCGGAGAAAATCCAGGCCAAGGCGGAGAAAGCGGGCTTTGAATGGCCCAATGTCCAGGCCGCCATGGACAAGCTCACCGAGGAGCTGGAGGAGCTCCAGACCGCGGTGGCGGACCACAGCAACGTGGAGGAAGAGCTGGGCGACCTGCTGTTTGCCGCAGTGAAGATTGCCCGGTTCTTTCAAATAGATGCCGAGGACGCCCTGGCCGGGACCTGCGAGAAATTCATTCGCCGGTTTGCCGGGGTGGAGGCGGCGGTCACAGCCCAGGGCAGGGACATGAGGGAGTTGGATGTGTCCCAGCTGATGGCGCTGTGGAACCGGGAGAAACACCCGGAAAACGAAGAGAGAAAGGGTAATCACCATGAACAAGACTGAACTGATCCTGCGCATCGCGGAGGAGACCGGCTTCTCCCGGAAGAATGTGGAGCTCGGCCTGAACGCCGCCATCAACCTGATCACCAAGGCGCTGACAGAGGAGGAAAAGGTCCAGATCGTTGGCTTCGGCGCCTTCGAGACCAAGGTCCGCGCCGAGCGGATGGGCCGCAACCCCAAGACCGGGGAGGACATCCCCATCCCCGCCACCAAGGTGCCCGTCTTTAAGGCCGGGAAAGCCCTGAAGGACGCGGTGGATCAATAATCCCCACCCACAAGACAACCCCGCCCTGGAGCCATGTTCCAGGGCGGGGTTTTTGGCGCTGGCAGGAAAAGAAACCGGATGGGTTCCTGGTCTCACAGGAACCCATCCGCTGAAAATCAAAGTTCTTTGTAGAGGAGCACGGCATTCTCCTTGCCCTTGGGCTCGGTGACGGAGAGAACCTCCAGCCGCACCGTCCGGGCGCCGAAGCGGATCTCCAGCTGATCCCCCACCTTGACCTCATAGGAGGCCTTCACCACCCGGCCATTGGCGGAGATGCGCTCGTTGTCACAGGCCTCGTTGGCCACAGTGCGGCGCTTAATCAGGCGGGAGACCTTCAGCCATTTGTCCAGTCGCACGGTCTCACCTCCTTATTCCACCAGGCCGATGTGCTGGAAGGGGAGAACCGTGCAGATGGCCCGCCCCAGCACATACCGGGTGTCCACCGGGCCCAGGCGGCTGTCCCGGCTGTCGGAGGAGTTATTGCGGTTGTCCCCCATGACGAAGACAGACCCCTCGGGCACCTCCCAGTAGGTCCCCTGCAGGTAGGGGCTCTCCGGGCGGACCATGGGCTCCATGATGTAGTCCTCCTCCAGGGGCTGACCGTCCACGTAGACTGTGCCGGTGTCATAGTCGATTTCCACCGTCTGGCCGCCCACGGCGATCACCCGCTTGACAATGGGGGTTTCAACGTCTCCAAAGTCCTTGTGCAGGACCACCACATCCCCCTGCTTGGGCTCATAGGCGATGCACTGGAGAAAGAGCATGTCCCGGTCGTTGAGGGTGGGGTCCATGGAGTGGCCGTCCACGCCGATCACGCGGCCGAAGAAGGTGAAGAAGATCAAGATAAAGGCCAGGGCAAAGGTGAGGGCCTGGAGCCAGCCGTAGAGGTCGGCGCCGAAAGCCCCCGGCTTCTTCTCTTTGCCCGCCTTCTGGGCGGCCGTATCCTCCGCGGGGGGCGCGGGGTTCTGGGATGCGGCCGGTCCCTCCTGGGGCGGCGCCTCGGAAGACAGGTGGGGCTCCTCCGGCGGGAGATGGGATTGGGACATTATGGGAACCTCCTTTTGGAACGGAACAATTTCAGGGTCAGTCCTCTATTATACGCTTCTTTTTCCGGGATGGCAACCATAGATTGCCGCCGCCGGAACCCACCGTCCAGGATGCCCGTTAAAAGTCAGGCAGTGTCACCGTGGTGATCTCCGGCCGGTCCTCCAGCATGAAGAATTCCCGGTGCTGGCAGGTGAACAGCAGGATCTGACGGTCCTCGGCCAGCTCTGTGAGCAGGTGCAGGACCACCGCCAGACGGTCATCGTCAAAGGACAGCAGCGCGTCGTCCAGGATAAGCGGACAGGCCTGGGGAGAGGGGAGGACCAGGTCCGCCACCGCCAGACGGAGGGCCAGGTAGAGCTGGTCGGCGGTGCCTTGGCTCAGGAGCGCCAGGGGGCGGTCGGCCAGGGCGCCGGTCTCCCGGACGGTGACGTTGAAACTGCGGTCCAGGGCCACCTGAGAGAACCTTCCCTGGGTCAGCTGCTGGAAGTATCCGGCGGCTGTCTGGCTCAGCTGGGGGGAGAACCGGGCGTGGAGCTGATCGTCGGCCTCCTTTAGGGCCTCCATGGCCACCTCAATGGCGTCGTAATCCCCCTGCAGCCGGGCGGAGGCCTCCTGAATCTCGTCCAGCCGGGCATCCACCAGGACCGGGTCCCCCAGGGCGGTGAGCTGACCTTGGATCTGGGCGATCTCCTGCTCTGCCTGGTGCAGGGAGGCCCGGCAGGCCTCCGCCTCCGGGGGGAGATAGGGGCCGCTGCCGCTCTGCTGGCTGACAGCCTCGAAGTATTTTTGGGCGTGCTCCCGGCGGATTTGGGCCTCCCGCAGGTCCTGGGCCAGGTGGCTGTCCTCCTGCTGGCGGGTCTCCAGCAGGGCGCGAAGCTCGTCCAGGGCCTTGGTGTCCCGCCGGTCACAGGCGGACTTAATCAAGGTGAACAGCAGCACCAGCAGCCAGAGTACCCCCACCACAGGGGCCAGAAACAGGAGGGGAATCTCCGGGAGCTGGAGGGGGAACTGGGGCACATGGGGCGCTGCGAACAGCACCACTCCGCAGAGGGTCAGCAGCACGATGAGGGTCACAAAGCCTGTCATAAGCCGCCGCCGGCTGGCCAGATCGTCCAGGGTGTCTTGAATCTCCTCCTCCAGCTCGTCGGGGTCCGGCTCTGTCTGGGGGGCGTCGGCCTGCTGGCGGGCCAGGAGGGTCTGTAACTGGAGTTCCGCTGCGTCCAGCTCTGCGGCGGCCTCTGCGTAGCGCCGCTGGCTGATGGTCTGGAATTTGTCGTTTTCCATGGACAGCCGGCTCTCCCAATGGGCCTTCTGCTGGCGCAGGCCGGCGGCCCGGGCCTGGAGCTGGGCCAGATCCTGGCGCAGGGAGGCGGTCTGGGTGAGGGTCTGCTGGAGCTGGGCCTCCTCCGCCTCCAGCTGGGGGATCAGGCCGCTTTTGTGGAACCGGCGGCGGTGGAGCCAGGTCTTGAGGCGTTCGTTGGCCTCGGTCCAGGATACATCCTCCTCCCCGGAGGAGACCAGGGCGGTGATCCGCTTCTCCAGCTCCTGGCTCTGGCTGACGGCCAGGCCAGTCTGGCGGAAGAACACCGAGCGGTCAAAGACCTCCTGGCTCACGCCAGTGAGGATCTCCCCGGCGGTCTCCCCGGTCAGGCCGGGCACGGCCAGGCCGGTGTCCTGGTAGACCGCGGAAAAATCCCCCATGGGCACCCCGCTGGCGGAGGTCCGGCGGAGCTCCAGGACCCGGCCCTGGAATTCACAGACCAGCAGCCCCTCCATGGGGGAGCCGCTCCAGGGCCGGTAACGGTTTTTGTCGGCGGGGGCGCCCTTGCGGTCCCGCTGGCGGGTGTCCAGGCCGTAGAGCATGGTCCGCAGGAAGGCGCACCAGGTGGATTTCCCGCTGCCGTTGGGGGCCCCGATGAGGGTCATCCCCGGGCCGAATTCCAGGGTGTCCCCCTGTAAGCAGCCGAAGGTGGCGGTGAGCTGCAAGAGTTTCATTGGGGCTCCTCCCTTCCTTCCAGGGCGGCCAGGCCGAACCGGACCGCCCGTTCCAGCAGGGGCCGCTCAGAGGGGGCGGCCTCCTGGAGGCGCTGGGCCATGGCCCGGAGGAAGAGCCCGGTGAGGGTATCCTCCTCCATCCGGGCCCAGAGAGCCTGGCTCAGGGTGGTGTTGTCATAGAGACTGGCGCTGTAAAAATAGCCGGAGGCCAGGGCGGTGAGGGCAGTGAGATTGGGCTCGTTGTCCGGGTCCCGGGTGCCGGTGAGGGAAATCCGAAGGATGTCCTCCGGCCGGGAGGCGCGGATGAGCGCCTCCAGCGCCTGGGCGGGGTCCTGGCCGGTGATGTCCAGGCTGGGGGTGAGGTACCGCCGCCGGGCCAGGGGGACAAAGTCCAGGGACACCCGGCCGCCCTCCAGCTGGCCCAGATAGACCCCTTTGTCCCCGGTCTCGTCAAAGCCCCGCCCCTCCGGGCAGCCGGGCCAGGCGTAATAGGTTTTTCCCGCCCGCTTCAGGCCGCTGGCGCTGTGGCTGTGGCCCAGGGCCAGATAGTGCAGGCCCGAGGCGGCAATTTCATTGTGGGTGATGGGGCCGTAGCGGCTGTGGGCGGAGGAGAGGTCCCCATGAAAGCAGCCGAAAGCGGCCAGGTCCTCCTCCTGGGCGTGGAAGCCGGCCAGGGGGCTGTCCATCCGGTAGAGGGAGGTAAAGGCACTGCCGTAGACCACCGCCCCCAACTGGGGCACCTCCACCCGGGCCGGGGCGGCCTGGGTGAAGATATGTACGTGGTCCGGCCAGGGAAACTTTCCGTAGGGGGAGGTGGGGGAGTAGGGGTCGTGGTTGCCGGGGGAGAGAAAGACCTCTGCCTCCAGCTCCTCCAAGACCTGATAGAGGGCCTGGACCGTTTCCGGCCGGGCCCGCTGGCCGTCAAAGAGGTCCCCCGCCAGAAAGACCAGGTCAACCTGTGCCTGGCGGGCGGTGTCCGCCAGGCGGGTGAGCAGCTGGCGCTGCTCCTGCCGGCGTTCCGCCGCCTGTTCCGGGGGGAGGGCATGAAAGGGGGAGTCCAGATGAAAATCAGCGGCGTGGAGAAAGGTCAGCATGCACAAGCCCTCCTTGGGTCCCGTCAGTCTGTCAGGTCGGTGCGGGTGACCTGGCAGCAGCGTTTGGTCTGGGTGTCAATGGTGAAGAGAACGGCCCCCAGCCGGTTGGGGCCGTCTGCGGCCTCATACCGCCGGGGCAGCTGGCCCAGGAAGCGGGCCACGGAGTTTTCGGGTTTTACCCCCAGAATGGACCGGGCAGGGCCGGTCATCCCCAGGTCGGTGATAAACCCTGTGCCCTGGGGCAGGATCTGCCCGTCGGCGGTGGGGACATGGGTGTGGGTGCCCCACACCGCCTGCACCCGTCCGTCCAGGTACCAGGCCATGGCCCCCTTTTCGCTGGTGGCCTCCGCGTGGAAGTCCACGAAAAGCAGATCGGCCTGGGCGCCCTCCCCGGCCAGAATCTCGTCAGCCCGGCGGAAGGGGGAGTCCAGGTTGGCGTCCAGCTGAAACCGTCCCATCAGGTTCAGCACCCCCAGCCGCAGGCCCTGGGGGCCCTCATAGAGCCCAAAGCCCCGCCCGGGAAGGTTGGGGGCGAAGTTGGCCGGGCGGAGAATATAGGGGTTGTCCTCCAGATAGTCCGCGATCTGCCGTTTTCCCCAGGTGTGGTTGCCCAGGGTGATGACGTCCGCCCCCGCGTCAAAGAGTTCCTCGGCATGCTGGGGCAGCAGGCCCAGGCCGGCGGCGTTTTCGCCGTTGACCACGGTGAAGTGAACATCGTGTTCCTTTTTCAACCGGCGCAGGTGCCGGTGCAGACAGTCCAGCCCGCCCTGGGCCACCACATCGCCCACAGCCAAGAGGTGAAGCAGCATACCGTCTCCCCCTTTTTCAAACAGAAAAGATTTCCCTTATTATATGCTATTTTGGGGAAAACAAAAAGGGAGAAACTGCAAAAAAAGACAAAAATTTTGGCGGGGCGCCGTGTAGAAAACCCCGCCCCTGGGAGCTTCCCAAGGGCGGGGCGTACTATGGGATGTAGGAATCACTTGGCGTATTCCACGATTTTGACCTCCCGCAGCAGATGAACCTTGATCTGTCCGGGATACTCCAGTTCGTTTTCAATCCGCTGGGCGATCTCCCGGGCCAGCAAGGTCATTTCATCCTCGCTGACCACTTCGGGCTTGACGATGATGCGGACCTCGCGGCCAGCCTGAATGGCGTAGGATTTCTCTACCCCGCGGAAGGAAGAGGTGACCTCCTCCAGTTTTTCCAGGCGCTTGATGTAGTTTTCCAGGTTTTCCCGCCGGGCGCCGGGTCGGGCGGCGGAAATGGCGTCAGCGGCCTGCACCAGGCAGGCGATAACGGTCTGGGGCTCTACGTCGTTGTGGTGGGCGTGGATGGCATGGACCACCTCTTTGCTCTCCTTGTACTTCCGGGCCAGCTCCACGCCGATGGTGACGTGGGAGCCCTCCACCTCGTGGTCCACAGCCTTGCCCAGGTCGTGGAGCAGGCCGGCCCGCTTGGCGGTGGCCACATCCTCCCCAATCTCGGCGGCCATAAGGCCGGCCAGCTGGGCCACTTCGATGGAGTGGTTGTACACGTTTTGTCCGTAGCTGGTGCGGTACTTCATGCGGCCGATGAGCTTGATGAGCTCGGGGTGCAGGCCCATGACGTTGGTCTCCAGCACGGCGCGCTCGCCCTCGGCCTTGATGGTGGCGTCCACCTCCCGCTTGGCGATTTCCACCATCTCCTCAATGCGGGCGGGGTGGATTCGGCCGTCCAGGATGAGCTTTTCCAGGGCCAGCCGGGCGATCTCCCGGCGAACTGGATCGAAGCAGGAGACGGTGATGGCCTCCGGGGTGTCGTCGATGATGAGGTCCACGCCGGTGAGGGTCTCCAGGGTGCGGATATTCCGGCCCTCCCGGCCGATGATCCGGCCCTTCATCTCGTCGTTGGGCAGGGGCACCACGGACACGGTGGCCTCGGCCACGTGGTCTGCGGCACATCGCTGGATGGCCAGCCCCACGATCTCCTTGGCTTTCGCGTCGGCCTCCTCCTTGAAGCGGGCCTCCACTTCTTTGATTTTCATGGCGGCCTCGTGGGTGACCTCGGTCTCCAGCTTGGCGATCAGGTAGGCTTTGGCCTCCTCGGCGGTGTAGCCGGAGATCCGTTCCAGAGTCTCCATCTGCTCGGCCTGGAGCTTGGCGACCTTGGTCCGGGCCTCCTCCAGGTTGGCCAGGCGGGCGGCGTAGGACTCCTCCTTCCGCTCCACGTTTTCCAGCTTGCGCTCCAGGGTCTCTTCCTTCTGCTGGAGCCGGCGTTCCTGCTCCTGCAGTTCGGAGCGGCGCTCCTTGGCTTCTCTCTCGTAGTTGGTTTTTTCCGCCAGAATTTTTTCCTTGGCTTCTACCAGGGCTTCCCGTTTTTTGCTCTCGGCGCTCTTGATGGCCTCGTTGATAATGCGCTTGGCCTCTTCCTCGGCGCTGAGGATTTCCTTTTCCGCCACTTTCTTGCGGTACAGGATGCCCAGGGGAATCCCTATCACAAGCGCGACAATAAATACGATCACGCCAGTCAGGATATAGGGCAGCATATTGTCGGGACACACCTCCATTTCTCTAAAATTTCGCATAAAATCGCGGCAGCCGGGCCGAACCGGGGGGATGGCGGCGCCGCAGAAAGCGGGCATGAGGTCCCGGAGTCCCGCCCAAGAGGGGAGACTGCCTCATTGTCTGCATATTTATACTGATTTTATTTTAATGGGCAAAGGCGCGTCTGTCAAGAGACTTCGGGGGCACCGCCGGGAAAAACTTCCGGGAAAGGCTGTCCGGACGGACAGAATGGGCCGGCAGGGCATAGGATGGGAAAACAGAAAAGGAGGAATTGCCATGGAAGGAGCTATGCCTAACACCCCCCTGGACCGGGAAGAGGACAAAAAGGAAATCTTTGCCCGGGTCTGGAAGCGCGTCATGGGCGACCACACCGATGCCTGCCCCATCACCTGGGAGGAGACAGGGGGAGACCAGGCCCAGACCACAACCGAGCAGCAGCAGACCCTGGTCACCGAGGAGACGGCCCAGACGGAGGAGAAGACGGTGCTCCCGGCCCCCCATGTTCCCCGGGGCGGCCAGCGGCTCCACAGCGACTTTCCCCGGGACGATGCCCAGGGGGTTTTGGGGCCCCAGTGTCTGGACTGCGCGCCGCTGCTCCAGGAGTTGATCCGCCGGGAGCTGGCCGACTGCCGGGAGTACCAGACCCTCTCCCGCCGGGCCGGGGGCGGCCCCGCCCGGGTGCTGGCGGGGCTGGCTGGAGAGAAGAAGCGCCGGGCCAAGCGACTCTCGGCGGCCTATTTTCTCATCTCCGGGGTGCGCTACTGGCCGGAGGGGGAGAAGTGCCCGCCGGTGACTTCGTACTTAGGGACTCTCCGCCGGCGGTTTGCCCAGGAGCAGGCCACCATGGCCGCCTATCTCACCGGCACGGAGACCACCACGGACCCTTGCCTCCAGCAGTTGTTCTGGGAGCACGCCAGGGAGGCCTGGGACCAGGCCTGTAAGATCCGTACCCTGGTGGAGCAGGCGTAAGGAAACCGGGGCCGCGGGAGGGACTGTTGTTTTCCCCCGCGGCCCCGGTTCAGGGCTGACGGATGTTCTCGGAGATGTCGGTAAGGGCCCGGGAAATCTCCATCTCATAGCGGCCGCACTTGGCCAGGTCCCCCAGGGAGACCACCCCCACCACCCGGTCCTTGTCCACCACCGGCAGGCGGCGGACCTGCTGGCTGGACATCAGGCGGGCGGCCTGGCGCACGTCGTCCTCCGGGGTGACAACGGCGGGCCGCCGGGACATGATGCTGCGCACCGGCACCGACCGGGGGTCCTCCTCGGCGGCCACGCACCGCAGCACAATGTCCCGGTCCGTCACCATCCCCTGGAGCTGCCCCCCAGACCCGCACACCGGCAGGGACCCCACGTTGTGCCGGGCCAGCAGCCGGGCCGCCAGGGCGGCGCTCTCCGTGGGATCAATGGACACCACATGGGGGTTCATAATGTCACGCACTTGCAAAAAACCACCTCGTTTCCGTTTCCCATAGTTTGGGCGGAATCCCAGGCGGATATACACGGAAAAGACGTTCCGGGAGAAGCTGACCGGGAAAGCGGCGGTCTCAAGAGGAGGGGAGGTCCTCCTCTTCGGCTGGCGCCGCCTCCTCCTTGAGGGCCAGGTTCCGGCGCAATGGCCCAATCCCCCGCCAGGAAAACGCCCGGCGGGCATACTGCCGCCGGAAAGCCTTGTTGCTGAGGGGCTCCAGCTCCGCCAGGGTAAGGGAGCAGAGCAGGTCCTCCCGGAACTCTGGCAGAGGGGTCAGGGCGGCGGCCTGGTTGTGGGGACAGGCCTTTTGGCACAGGTCACAGCCCCAGACCGTGGGGCTGCGGCGTACCTGTTCGGCGGCTTCGGGGGGAAGCGGGCCCTTGCGCTGGGTCAGGTCGGACAGGCAGCGGGTGACCTCACACCCCTGCTCCGTCAGGGCGCCGGTGGGGCAGGCCGCCTGACAGGCCCGGCAGTGGGGCGGGCAGAGGGTCTCCGCGGACGGGCCGGTGGAGGGGAGGACCAGGTCGGTGAGAATGGTGCCTAAGAAGACATAGGAGCCGTAGGGGGGGACGATCCGCAGCCCGTGGCGGCCCCGGCAGCCCACGCCGGCCAGCTCCGCCGCGGCCAGTTCCGGCACGGGGGAGTTGTCCGCCCCGGCCACAAAGGTATGGCTGGGATGGCGGGCCCGGAGCCCGGCGCAGACCTGCTCCAGCCGCCGGCCCAGGACCAGGTGGTAGTCCTCCCCCCGGCAGTAGAGGGAGAGATTGCCGGGGGCCTGGCCGGCGTAGTAGGGAAAGGCCCCCACCAGCACGGTCTGGGCCCCGGGACAGAGGGTGTGGAGCTGTTCTGCCGCCTCCGGGCCCAGAAACGGCTGGAGGCCGCCCAGCGCGGCGGCACCCCATGCCGCCGCGCCAGCGGCCTTCCAGAGCTGATTCATGGGACTTGTGCTCCCATCAATTTTGATGTTTTTTGGCGTCCCGGGCTTCCATAGCGGCGATTTCCCGCTGGGCGTCCCGGAGGGAGAGGTTCACCCGGCCCTTTTCGTCGATGTCGGTGACTTTCACCCACACCATGTCGCCGATGTTCACCACGTCCTCCACCTTTTCCACCCGGCGCTCAGCCAGCTTGGAGATGTGGACCATGCCGTCCTTGCCGGGGGCCAGTTCCACAAAGGCGCCGAAGTTCAGGATGCGAACCACTTTGCCGTAGTACAGCATTCCCACCTCGGGGACAAAGACGATGGTGTCAATCATTTTCTTGGCCGCGTCACAGCAGGCGGCATTTTCCGCGGAGATATAGATGGTACCGTCGTCCTCAATGTCGATCTTGGCGCCGGACTCAGCGGTGATCTTCTGGATCACCTTGCCGCCGGAGCCGATGACTTCCCGGATCTTATCGGGGTCAATCTTCATGGTGAGCATCTTGGGGGCGTATTGGCTGACCTCGGGCCGGGGAGCGGGGATGCAGGGGAGCATGATCTCGTCCAGAATGGCCTTCCGGGCGTCGCCGGTGATGTCCAGAGCCTCCTTGATGATGGCGTGGGAGAGGCCGTCGTTCTTAATATCCATCTGGATGGCGGTGATCCCGTCCTTGGTGCCGGCCACCTTGAAGTCCATCTCCCCGTGGAAGTCCTCCACGCCCTGGATGTCGATGAAGGTGGTGAAGGACCCGTCGTCGTCCTGGATCAGGCCGCAGGAGATGCCGGCCACCGGGGCCTTGATGGGTACACCCGCGTCCATGAGGGCCAGGGTGGAGCCGCAGATGGAGCCCTGGGAGGTGGAGCCGTTGGAGGAGACCACCTCAGAGACCACCCGGATGGCGTAGGGGAACTCCTCCACCGAGGGGATCACCGGGTCCAGAGCCCGTTCCGCCAGGGCGCCGTGGCCCTTTTCCCGGCGGTTGACGCTGCGGGCGCCCCGAGCCTCACCCACGGAGTAGGCGGGGAAGTTGTAGTGGTGCATATAGCGTTTTTCCTCTTCCTCCCAGATGGTGTCCAGCTTCTGGCAGGCGGAGAGGGTGTTCAGGGTTGCCACGGACAGGACCTGGGTCTGTCCCCGGGTGAAGAGGGCCGAGCCGTGAACCCGGGGCAGCACGCCTACCTCAGCGGCCAGGGGACGGATCTCGTTCTTCTGACGGCCATCCACCCGGTGCCCCTGGAGGAGCCAGGCTTTGACAATCTTCTTCTGGAATTTATAGGTGATTTCTTCCAGGTACTGATCCATCTCGGGATACTCCTCCAGGAAGAGCTCGTGCCAGTGGTCGATGAGGGCGTTCCAGCGCTCCTCCCGGACATTTTTGTCGTCGGTGTCCATGGCGGCCTTGGCTTCGTCCATGGTGGCGGCCACGATCTTGTCAAAGAGCTCCTGGTCGAAGTCGGCGTGGTCGTAGGTCATCTTCTCCTTGCCGATCTCGGCCACAATGGCGTTGATAAAGTCCACCTGGGCCTTGATTTCCTCATGGGCCTTCACGATGGCCTCATACATGATCTCGTCGGGGAGCTGGTCGGCTCCGGCCTCAATCATCACCACCTTGGCGCCGGTGGCGGCCACGGTGAGGTCCAGCTTGGAGGCGTGCTTCTGCGCCTGGTTGGGGTTCATGACGATCTGACCATCCACATAGCCCACCTCCAGGCAGCCGATGGGGCCGCCCCAGGGGATGTTGGACACCGCCAGGCAGGCGGACACGCCCACCATGGCCGCGGCCTCGGGAGAGCAGTCCCGGTCCACGCTCATCACGGTGCAGGTGACCACCACGTCGTTGCGGAAGTCCCCAGGGAAGAGGGGACGGATGGAGCGGTCAATGACCCGGCTGGCCAGCACGGCGGGCAGAGAGGGCTGCCCCTCCCGGCGCATAAAGGAGCCGGGAATCCGGCCCACGGCGTACAGCTTTTCCTCAAAGTCCACGGACAGGGGGAAGAAATCCACCCCGTCTCTGGGCCGGGGGGCGGCGGTGACCGCCACCAGCACGGAGGTGTCGCCGTAGCGGACCATGGCGGAGGCGTTGGCCAGCTCAGCCACCTTTCCAAACTCCAGGGAGAAGGGGCGGCCGGCAATCTCGGTCTTGTAAATGTGATTGTTGAATTGCTTCTTGGTGATAATGGTTGACATGGTTGCAGACTCCTTTCGCAGGTATCATAAAATGGGCCGGAGAGCCTGCACCTGATTTAGCACTTGAAGGCATGTCCGAGCCTCGGGCATACGTTCAAACGCTAAAATAGGGCGGGGAGCTCTCCGCGCGGGGGTTGGGAAAAAGGGGCGGTGCGGTTTTGGCCACACCGCCCCTGTCGCAGACGGAATTATTTACGGATGCCCAGCTTGGCAATGATCGCACGATAGCGCTCAATGTCCTTCTTGGCCAGATAGTCCAGCATCTTGCGGCGCTTACCGACCATTTTCAGCAGGCCGCGGCGGCTGTGGTTGTCGTGGATGTGGACCTTCAGGTGCTCGGTGAGCTCCTGAATCCGGGCGGTGAGGATGGCGATCTGAACCTCAGGGGAGCCGGTGTCCGTGGGATGGGTGCGGTTTGCCTCAATAACGGCGGTCTTTTCGTCCTTGCGAATCATGGTTTATTTCCACCTTTCCAAAGTTTGCCTCTGACTGAGTGACGGGCGGGTGTGGCCCTGAAACCAGGCGGTACTCCCGGGACTAAGTCAGGGTAGATTGCGTGCAGTACGCACGTATCTTGTAGTATACCACTGGGCGGGGGGAAAGTAAAGCGAAATTTCGAAAAAACCTTGGTGTGACAAAAGGACTCTGCCTGTGAAATCCGTCCCAGAACAGGCATTTATGACCCGATTCCGGGGCTGTGGGCTATTTTGGCAATTCTGATGGGGCGGTGGGGTCCACGGCCTCCAGGTCCACAAAGTCTTCGGCGCAGCGGAGAAGATCCCGTGTTGTTTTTGCACCCACGACCGCTTCTGACCGATGGGTTTGATACATACGTTTGCAGCGTGTTAAGGCAGTTTGGTTGGATATTGGACATAAGAAAGACCTTTCTAAAAAGTTTTATCATAGCTTTATTGTCCGTTCCGTTTTGAGAAAGAGCAGGTGCTTTTGCACTTTAACATACCTGCAAAACAGGACACCCCTTTTTGGTGTAGAAAATCTGTAAGAGGAAGAGAAAAGTGCTTTATATTCTGTTGAAATTTTGGTATAATTAAACATCATTATATCGCTCGAGGGAGGAGAGAGGTTTATGAAGAGACGAGTGATTTCCGCAGCCCTGGCGCTGTGCGTGATGCTGACCCTGTTGCCGGGCACGGCCCTGGCGGCGGGACAGCACCCCTTTATCGATGTTCCCCAGAGCCACTGGGCCAACGAGGCGGTGGGCTATGTCTATGAAAATGACCTGATGAATGGGGTGAGCGCCACAATGTTCCAGCCCGGCGGCAGTCTGACCCGGGCTATGTTTGTCACCATCCTGGGCCGGATGGCCGGTGCGGAGGAGGAGAGTGGCGAGAGTGGGTTTGCCGATGTGCCGGCAGGCCGGTGGTATAGTGCCTATGTGGCCTGGGCCGCTGGGGAAGGAATTGTGGATGGCACAGGAAACGGCTGTTTTTCCCCCAATAGCCCTGTGACCCGGGAGCAGATGGCTACCATGATCGCCCGCTATGTAGACAGCGCCGGCCTCACCCTGCCCGAGACCGGGGACCCGGCGGCTCCCTTCACGGATCGGAATGCCGTGTCTGACTGGGCCGAGGCGGGGGTGGAGCTCATGCGCCAGACGGGCATCCTGGCCGGGTATGAGGACGGCACCTTCCAGCCCCAGCGCACCGCCAACCGGGCGGAGGCCGCGACGATTTTTATGCGGTTGGAGCAGGTAATCGGTGGGGAAGAGCTTCCTGAGGAGTCGTTCGAGCCCATTACGCAGGCAGAAGGGCAGCAGATGGTGAACCTGATCAACAGTGTTGCCGACTTGGATCGCCAAGGAACGACACAGGAGGAGATCAAACACTACCTGGAAGGGGTTGACTGGATTCGCATAGTTGAGGAGACACCGGATGGAGGTGTGTCCTGCCGGACGGACTTCGGCGTGACGGCAGTATGGACACCCCAGGAGGAAGACGTCATCGGTGGGACAGTCTTTGCCGAGACGGATATCCGCTCTCTTCAGCCGGTCCTTCCAGGGTCCGGAGCGACCAGGAGTGTTTATGAGGCCAAGGACATTGTAATTCTTTGCCCTGAGGCCTCCACAGATGAGAACTTCATTCTGGATGGCTATGAATATCTGGCAAGCACCTTGGCTGAGTACACTGGCGGAACAGTGACGGTTCTGCGGGACGAGGCAGTTTCCTTGGACGCACTGAAAGAGCTGGACCAGTATGACATGGTGTGGTTCTATTCCCACGGTGCCCTGAGCAATGTGACCAACTCTGCATGGGCCATCTCAGACAGCGATCCCTATACCATGACCGGTGAATTTGCAACCTCCCCCACAGCCTATGTTTTGCTGTCTTCGGACTTTTTCTTTGGGCGCACCATCGTGAATCTCAGCTCTGGCCGGATTGGAGTCGGCGGCAGCTTTTATTCCCACTATTATGGAGAGGAGCAGTTGGCAGACATGTTCTTCCACTTCGGCTCCTGCAACAGTATGCGGACCGACAAGCTGGCCGAAGGCATTCGATCCCGGGGAGCAGCCTGGGTAGAGGGCTGGACAGAATCCGTTTACTTCAATAACGACTATGCCCACCTTATGGTAGTGGTTTCGCAACTGCTTCAGGGCGTGTCGGTGCAGAACAGCATTGATGCGGCAGAGCAATATGTAGAAGAGACCTATCAGAGCTTTGGGCAGCCGGATTGCGATTTGGTAGGGCGAGGGGATGAATCCTATACGCTTAAACCGCTTGAACAGGACCTGTCCCAATTGGTGGGCGTCTACGAGGGCTCCTACTTCGCCTCCCAGGGGGAGACCGGCCTGACTCTGACCGTCTATGAGGAAAACGGCGGTTACCGCGCCCTTTTTGACTTTTACAATCTCCCCGGCCGGACCAATGCCAAAGAGGGCTCCTATACGATGGATGTGACTGTGACCGATCAGGGGGCCTTCCGTTTTGACGCGGACCAGTGGGTGGAGAAGCCCTCCGGCTACCGGCTGTTGGACCTGGAGGGAACCTTACAGGGCGAGGTCTTGTCCGGTCAGTCTCCCACCCGCTTTTCCGTCACCCGCACCGGCCAGGCGGTGCCGGACACGGGCTGGAAGCAGGCCTACCAACGGTTTTTGGCTGAGCAGGGCTACACGGACTATCTGGATGACTGGTTTTATCAGCCCACGGAGTATGCGCTGCTGGATTTGAACCAAGACGGAATGAAAGAGCTCATTCTTCAGGGAAATTACTTTGACACGTTCTACGATGATTTCTATAATTTCTCAGTCTTCACATATGATGCACGCACTAAACAGGTGGTCATTGTACCTTTGGCAGATGGGACATCGGAAAGCAACGCGCCTAAACAAGTCGAAACCTGTTACGGGGAACTGATGTATTCCCCCCAATATCAGTCGCTTGTGTTCACCGATCTGCGCCCCTACTATGTAGGGACAACTGCCATTTCAAATTATGGCTATTACACGCTCAACAATGGCAGCCTGCAAATGGAACAGAGCATTGGGACGAACCACTCGGAGGATTACTCCCAAATATACTATGAGATTCACACTCCTGACGGAGGAAGCACCGTCATTTCTGCCGAGGAATACCGGGAATATATCTCGGAGCGAGACCCCATTGCTTTTGAGCCACTGCCCTGAAGCAGCTACGGCGCAGTAAGCCCCCGCCCCCTGGCGGGGGCTTTTGCAGTTGGCGGCGGAACTCCTTGCAAAACAGACCGTTTTTCCCCTTTTCAGCAGGGAAGAATTCTGGTATAATCAGGCATCATACGGAAGAAAGGACTACGCAGTATGAGAAAACGAATGGTAAGCGCGGCCCTGGCCCTCTGCCTGGCCCTGACGCTTTTCTCCGGCACGGCCCTGGCGGCGGGGCAGCATCCCTTCACCGACGTGCCCCAGGGGCACTGGGCCGGCGACGCGGTGCAGTATGTTTATGAGAACAACCTGATGGGCGGCACAGACAGCACCACCTTTTCCCCCAACAACACCACCACCCGGGGAATGATTGTGACGGTGCTCTACCGTCTGACAGGAGAACCGGCCAGCGGAACGGCCAGCCAGTTTACCGACGTGGCCGCCGGGGCCTGGTACGCCAAGGCGGTGGCTTGGGCGGCGTCCCGGGACATTGTCAACGGCACCAGCGCCACCACTTTTTCCCCCAATTCCCCCATCACCCGGGAGCAGCTGGCGGTGATCTTTTACCGCTATGCCCAGGACCAGGGATGGGACGTGTCCGCCTGGACCGATTTGGGGCTCTACCAGGACGCGGCGCAGGTGAGCGACTATGCCACCCAGGCGCTGGCCTGGGCCGTCGGGGCGGGGCTGATCACCGGCACCACGGACACCACGTTAAGCCCCCGGGGCAGTGCCACCCGGGCCCAGGTGGCGGTGATCCTCACCCGGTTCTGCGAGACGGTGATGCCCGATGGCCCGGTGAGCCACCAGGAGATGGTGCGAAACCTCCAGAATTCCTCCCTGCGGAAAAAGGATACCCTGGCGGCCATGGCCCAGGTCCTGCTGGACGACGGGTTTGCCCCCGCCTTTGTGGCCGGGCTTTTGGGCAACATCATAGAGGAGGGGGACTGTGGCCGCTTTGAAAGCTCGGCTTATCTCTCCAACCCCGACGCCGAGCCCGACTATCTGGTGTACATGGATGAGAATTACGACTACCGGGACAAGTATTCCTACCGGCTGATCTATGAGGGCATCTCCCTCCAGGAGGTCTATGCCATGGTCCTGGAACTGGGTCCTGAGGGGGCCAACGGCCGGGGAAGCTGCTTCGGCCTGGGCTGCATGCAGTGGACCTCCTACAACCGGATCAAGCGCCTGCTGGAAAACTATCTGGAAGCGGCGGACGGGGCGGACACCATCACCCTGGCCCAGGTCCAGGAGGCGGAGGGGATCACCATCAGCTATGAGCTGCGCAACACCCACAAGAAGGTCTATACGGACTGGCAGACCGCCAACCCTGAGCAGGACACGGAAGAGGCGGCCTATGATGCCGGGGTGAAGGTGTGCACCAGCTACGGGATTCCCGTGGGCTACAACACCCCGGAGGTACAGGAGAAGCGGGGCGGGAATGCTGCCCAAGTCTATGCAGTCATGCTGGGTGAGTCCTAAGACACAACAGATACCCCACAAAAAGACCGGCGCTGTGCAGTCCACAGCGCCGGTTTCTTGTTATAGGTTCTGATATTTTTTGTTCCCCTTCAGGGCCTTCATACGGATTTCGTGGTTGAGAATCCGCTTGCGAAGGCGGAGGTTTTCCGGGGTGACCTCCAGCAGCTCGTCATCGGCCAGAAACTCCAGGCACTGCTCCAGGCTCAGGTTCCGGGGCGGCACCAGGCGGAGGGCCTCGTCGGAGCCCGAGGCCCGCATGTTGGTCAGCTGCTTCTTTCGGCAGACGTTCACGGTGATGTCCTCGCTCTTGGGGGTTTCCCCCACCACCATGCCCCCGTAGACCGGGACGCCGGGGCCGATGAACAGGGCGCCCCGCTCCTGGGCGGCCCAGAGGCCGTAGGTGACCGACTCGCCGGTTTCAAAGGCGATGAGGCTGCCGGAGCTCCGGCGGCTCAAATCCCCCTTGTAGGGGGCGTAGGAGTCGAAGACAGAGGCCATGATCCCCTCTCCCCGGGTGTCGGTGAGGAATTCGTTGCGGTAGCCGAACAGGCCCCGGGCGGGGACCAGGAACTCAATCTTCATCCGGGTACCCACCGGGGTCATCTCCAGCAGGTCTCCCTTCCGGGAGCCCATCTTCTCAATGACCGCCCCCACCGCGTCGGCGGGCACGTCCACCACCAGGCGCTCCATGGGCTCGCACTTCACCCCGTCGATCTCCTGGTAGAGGACCCGGGGGGGAGAGACCTGGAACTCATAGCCCTCCCGGCGCATGGTCTCAATGAGGATGGACAGGTGCATCTCTCCCCGGCCGGCCACGTTGAAGGCCTCGGTGGAGTCGGTGTCGCTGACCCGCAGGGAGACGTCCTTTAAGGTCTCCCGCATGAGCCGGTCCCGCAGGTTCCGGGAGGTGACGTACTTGCCCTCCTTGCCGGCGAAGGGGGAGTCGTTGACCGAGAAGGTCATCTCCATGGTGGGGGCGGAGATTTTCACAAAGGGCAGGGGCTCGGCCAGGCCGGCGGCGCAGATGGTGTCCCCAATGGTGATGTCCCCGATGCCGGACATGGCGATGATGTTGCCGGCGGCGGCCTCGGTGACCGGCGCCCGGGCCAGACCCTCGAACTGGTAGAGGCTTACCGCCTTGGCCTTGCGGCTCTGGCCGGGGTCGTGGTAGTTGCAGACGGTGATCTCCTGGTTCTGCTTGATGGTGCCCTGCTCAATGCGGCCGATGGCGATGCGGCCGACGAACTCATTGTAGTCAATGGAGGAGACCAGCATCTGGAAGGGCTTGTCCGCCTCCGCCTCCGGGGCGGGGATATAGCTGAGAATGGTCTCAAACAGGGGCTGCAGGTCGGTCCCCAACACGTCGGGGTCCCGGGAACAGATGCCCTGGCGGGCGGAACAGAAGAGCATGGGGGAGTCCAGCTGCTCCTCTGTGGCGTCCAGGTCCAGCAGCAGCTCCAGCACCTCGTCCATGACCTCGTGGATGCGCTGGTCGGGGCGGTCAATCTTGTTGATGACCACGATCACCTGATGGCCCAGGTCCAGGGCACGGGAGAGGACGAAGCGGGTCTGGGGCATGGGCCCTTCGGCGGCGTCCACCAGGAGGATGACGCCGTTGACCATTTTCAGAATCCGCTCCACCTCGCCGCCGAAGTCAGCGTGGCCCGGGGTGTCCACAATATTGATCTTCACATCGCCGTATTGGATGGCGGTGTTTTTGGCCAGAATGGTAATGCCGCGCTCCCGCTCCAGGTCCCCGGAGTCCATGACCCGGTCCTTCACTTCCTGGTTCTCCCGGAAGGCGCCGCCCTGCTTGAGCATCTCGTCCACCAGGGTGGTCTTGCCATGGTCCACGTGGGCGATGATGGCGATGTTTCTCAGTGATTCGTTCTGCACAGGTTCGCACCTCATATCTATCGAAAATTCAAACGGACGCTAATTCAACGGCTATCTATTATACTATTGTAAATAAAGGATTGCAAGGATAAATTTTGCCGCGGCCCTGGGAGACCGGGCGGCGGAAGGGAGTTCAGGGGCGGGGGACAGGCAGGACAATCTTCCCGCCTGATTTTTTTTCATTTTTTTTGAAAAGGGGCTTGACAAATGGAGAAAATGTGTTATTGTATTATTCGTGCAGTACAACAATACAGCGACACAGATGAACACCACCAAGGAGGGATGGATATGGCGTGGCAGTTTCGCAATGACATCCCCATCTATACCCAGCTGATTGCCCAGATCCAGCAGAGGATTGTCAGCGGCGCCCTGCTGCCGGGGGAGCGGCTTCCCTCGGTGCGGGACCTGGCCGCGGAGGCAGGGGTAAACCCCAACACCATGCAGCGGGCCATGATGGAGATGGAACGAGAGGAGCTGGTTTACAGCCAGCGCACCGCAGGCCGGTTTGTCACCGAGGACGGGGAGCGGATTCGGCGCCTGCGGGAGTCCCTGGCCCGGAACCAGGTGAAGGACTTTTTAGAGGGAATGTACCAGCTGGGGTTCCAGCTGGGAGAGATCGTCACATTTGTACAGACGGAAGGAGAGAAGGGACACCATGAGCATTCTGGAGTGTAAAGGGCTGAGCAAACGCTTCGGGGCGGTGACCGCCCTGGACGGGATCAGCTTTACCATTGAACCGGGCCGGATTGTGGGTCTGCTGGGCCCCAACGGCAGCGGAAAGACGACCTTGATTAAGCTGGCCAACGGCCTGCTGGTCCCCACGGCGGGGGAGCTTTGGATCAACGGAAGGGCGCCGGGGAAGGAGAGCCACGCCATGGTCTCCTATCTTCCCGAGCGGACCAGCCTTCCCCTTTGGATGACTGTGAAGCAGCTGCAGGACTTTTATGAGGATTTTTACGCGGATTTCCAGCGGGAGCGCAGCGAGGAGATGCTGGACCGGCTGGAGATCTCCGCCAAGCAGCGGATGAAGCACATGTCCAAGGGCACCCGGGAAAAGGTGCAGCTGATCCTGGCCATGAGCCGCCAGGCCAAGCTCTACCTGCTGGATGAGCCCATCGGCGGGGTGGACCCGGCGGCCCGGGACTATATTTTGGACACCATCATCCGCAACTACAACCCTGAGGCCTCGGTGATCATCTCCACCCACCTGATCGCGGATGTGGAGAAGGTGCTGGATGAGGTGCTCTTCATTGACCGGGGGCAGATTCTCCTCCAGTCCTCGGTGGACGCCATCCGGGAGGAGAAGGGCATGAGCGTGGACGCGCTGTTCCGGGAGGTATACAAATGCTGAGAAAACTGTTGAAACATGAGTTCCGGGCCACAGCCCGGGTGATGATTCCCCTGTATTTGATTACCGTTCTGCTGGCGGTGCTCACCCGCGCCACCGCATTGTGGGCCGAGATGGTGACCTTTGACGGGATGCTGGGCCGCAACTTCCTGGCCCTGCTGTCCGGGATCATTATTTTTGGGTTTGTCCTGGCGCTGATTGCCACCTTTGTGGTGGCGGTGATCCTGGCCATCCTCCGGTTCCGGAGCAATCTGATGGCGGACGAGGGATATGTGATGTTCACCCTGCCGGTGTCCACCCATACCCTGGTGTGGTCAAAGCTGATTGTCTCCGCCGTCTGGTTCCTGGGGGCGGTTGTGGTGGATGTCCTGTCCCTGCTGGCCCTGGTGGCGAATGTGGAGATGTTCTGGGAGCTGGGTAGGGTTTTCCAGGAGATTGCGGACCAGTGGAACGCCTACTATGTGGGCAACGGCGTGGCCTTCCTGGTGGAGTGCCTGCTCCTCTTTGCGGGGGTCCCCATGCTGGATTCCATGGATGGCTGGCTCAATTCTCTGACCCCAGCCACCGCCATCCACGGCTTTATGTGGGGCAGTATTCTGATCTCCGCCATTTATGGCGCGATCCTCTACTGCATCACCATTCGGATGCTTCACCGGCATCTGAATCTGGAGTAAGGATACGGTTTCCAGTCTGCGCCCCCGGCCACGGGCCGGGGGCGCAGACTGCCTTTAAGGGGAGGAGAACCAGCGGGTGCCCTCGGTGGGGCCGTAATACCCGTGGGAGCCGCAGCACTTTTTCAGGCCGCCGATATCGTGGACCTGGGTATATCCCATGTCCTTCAGCCGGGAGACGGCCCGGGCACTGGTCTCTCCCCCATAAGCGTAAACAAAGAGGGGGACCGACAGATCGGGCAAAACCTCTTTGGCCCGGGAGAGCTCCTCCAGGGGAAGGTTTCGGCTTTCCGGGATTCGCTTGCGCGCGTACGATTCCCGGGAGCGGACGTCCAGCAACACCGCGCCCGGCGTGGCCTGATAGTTGCGAACGCCCCGGTTGATGTCGATACAGAACAGATGCGAAAGAATGCCCATAAAAACTCCTTTCTCAGGGATGCCTTGCGCCCGCTTGCGGGGGGGGCGGGCCGCTGTTCTGTTTTTAGTATAGACGGCGTGGGGGGGGACGTTCCGTAATTAAGTCCCATTCGGCCATGTCCAAAGTAGATTGACAAACCAATTATCATAGGATAAAATAAAAATGTCTGTGCCCCCGTAGCTCAGATGGATAGAGCGTCCGCCTCCTAAGCGGAAGGCCATGCGTTCGAATCGCGTCGGGGGTGCCAAGTTAAAAGCTACATTTTGAGAGATCAAAATGTAGCTTTTTTCATGTTTTCAAGCGGAAAGATGCCCTCCATGCTATACTTTTAGCATGGAGGAATTTTTATGATACCAAAAACGATTCTTTTCTCTCACAAGCAAGAAAAATTGCGGGTTGCAGCTTACTGCCGAGTCAGCACAAATCATCCCGAACAGTTGGGAAGTCTTGAAATACAGAAATCTTACTTTGAAACAATGATTCGGGAAAATCCAAACTGGCAGTTTGTAAAAATTTATTCCGATGTCGGTTCTGCTCTAAGAATTAAAAACAGACCAGGCTATCGTCAGATGATTCTAGATGGGAAGAAGGGGCTGTTCGATTTCGTTCTAGTAAAACCATTAAGTCGGTTCGGACGTGATACCGTCGAAACATTAACACAGATAAGGAAGTGGAAACAAATGAATATTGGCTTGTATGCAGAAATGGAGGATATTGATACCATGAAGGTGAATGACAGCGCACTTAGCATTTTCCTTGCTATGGCGCAGGAAGAAAGTTGTAGCAAAAGCGAGAATATTAAATTTGGCATTCGAGCACGCATGCGCAGCGGGAAGACAATTCTCAATCACAGTCAGTTTTTGGGTTACACCAAAGGACCGGATGGCGTGCTGATTGTTGTCCCTGAAGAAGCCGAGATCGTACGCAAAATTTTTGATTTGTATTTACAGGGGAATGGTGTACGAAAAATCAAGCGATATCTGGAGGAGCACGGAATAAAGACAGCAACAGGTAAAGAGATTTGGAGCACATCGACCATTGACCGCATGTTGAGCAATGAGAAATATATTGGTCAGGTACTGATGCAGAAAACCTATACGCTGGATTTTTTAACCGGGAAACAGGAAAAGAACGACGGCGCTTTAAGTATGTTTCTGGTAGAGAATGCACATGAAGCGATTATTGACAAAGAGACTTTTATGAAGGTGCAGGAGAGGAAGGGACATATCAAATAAACAGTACAAATAGAAGAGACGTTATGATATAATATTATTGTTTCTAATTTCACAAAATTCACTAAAACAGAAGGAGAGGTCTGCATGAATACCGGTGATATCATCACATTTAATGCAAAAAAGAATTTTACTTTTTTAAAAGTTTTGGGTGGTGGTGGAACAGGTGATACTCTTTTGTTTAAAGATGAAACTACGGATATGCTATTTGCTATCAAAAAATATGTCCCCAAAGACAAACGCTATATAGATGAATATTATGAGAGATTTGTCGATGAGATTAAAATCCTTTTTAATATTTCACATCCAAATATTGTTCGAATATATAATTATTACCTTTATCCATATGCAAAGACAGGTTTTTTACAAATGGAATATGTAGAAGGTACCTGCATAGATCAGTATGAATCTTGGGATGATAAAGGTTGGGAAGAAATCTTTTCTGACACAATTGACGCTTTTGGGTATTTAGAAAAGAATCATATTCTTCATAGAGATATTCGTCCAGCTAATATACTTATTGACAAAAACGACAATGTGAAAATTATTGATTTTGGATTTGGTAAACAGCTTAACGGAACAAGAAATGATGGCAATAGCATATTATTGAATTGGCCTGCTACGGAGATGCCTAATGAAGTGCAGCTCAATCAGGAATATGATGAGCGCACAGAGATATATTTTGTAGGAACGCTATTTAGGCATATTTTGAAAGATAATATCAAAGATTTTCGTTTCCAGCATATCATTGAAAAAATGGTAAAGATACATCCCGATCAACGATATGCCTCTTTTTTGGATATAACAGCAGATATTTCTGCTGGTGTAATAAGTGAAATTAATTTTACTAATGAACAAAAGAACTACTACAGGAACTTTGCAATTGCGCTCTCCTCGCATATTCGTAGTTATACATCAAAGTTCAATCCTATTGATGATGTTGCACTGACTCTCACAAAATTAGCTGAATTGATTAGAAATTCCGCTCTGGAAAAACACATCCAAGATAATAGTCTACTTATTAGTTGCTTTTTAAATGGCGGATATAGCTATAATCCAAGCATTGATATAGAAGTTCAGACAGTAATAGACTTTTACAGCTTGGTTATAAGTTTGCCGTCCTCAAAAAGAAAAATACTATTTGACAATATTTACACTCGTCTTTCAACAATTGAAGTTGAAAATGATGATGAAGATCTTCCATTTTAAGTCTACAGTATTAAAAAATAGAGGTCGGAAATTGGGACAGAAAAATTGCTAGGCAAAAAAGAAAACTATTCTATTCTGGATCTGAAACGCTCATTTTCCGCCGGTATCTATTTTGTAGCGTAAACCCACACCTGCGGTGAGCAAGTCGCGCATCGCAGGTTTTCTTTTTTATCAGTTTTTGTGCCCGCGTTTTCAGCGGGTATTGAACAGAGGTCGAAATTTGGAACTCAATAATGAGACAATCCAAATTCGACCTCTTTTTTATGTCATAAATCCAGCGTTTACGCCGTTTTTTCAGAATCGTGCGCTTTTACCCAAACGGGACATCCAGAAGTAAAACTCAAAAAATCACTGTGTAAAAATGAAAATAGACTTATTCCAAACCCGGAATTCTCATTTTTAGCGGGTATCTTTTTTGTAGCACAAACTCATGGGGAAAAGCCAATCGCGGCAATGCGATTGGCTTTTCTTTTTTGGGCGGGCCGCTGGTTTTTCCTGCGCTTGGGGGCGAAAGAGACGTTTTTATGGCGATTGTTTGAGAAAAAGAAAAAATGTTGTTGCAAAAAGGGGAGTTCTCCCGTCTTATTATGGCAGAAAGGGGTCGTTGGAATGAGAGAGCCAAAGCAGTACCTTTTCCTCCTGGCCTGCCTGGGGGTCTGCGTCTTTGCCCTTTTGCTGGGGCTTCTCACCGGCTGCGGTTGATGCGCCGCCGGGCGGAGGGGGAATGGTTTTTTCCCCTGCAGAAGAAACAGGAAGTAGAATCTGAGGAAAAAAGCGAAAAATCCAGCTTTTTTGACAGAGATACAACCAATCTGTATAATAGAGGGAGCCGGCACGGCAAGCGCAGCCATTCCTTTTTGGAGAGGAGTCTCGATCCATGTCATTTCAGTCCTACACATTTCTTTTTGCCCTGCTGCCGGTGTCTGTGGCAGGGTGGTGGCTGCTGAACTGGCGGGGCCATGGGCGTCTGGCCCAAGGGTTTCTGCTGGTGGTGTCTTTGGCCTTTTATGGAAAGGGAAACTTGGCCTTTCTCCCCCTTTTGCTGGGGAGTATTCTGTTTAACTTTTGGGTTGGTAAGGCAATGGGAGCCCTGCCCCGGGCCAGAAAACCTCTGCTGGTGCTGGGTCTGCTGGGCAACTTAGGCCTGCTGGGTTACTTTAAGTACGCCAACTTTTTTCTGGACAACCTCAACTGGCTGCTGGGGACCTCCATCGGGGCGCTGTCGCTGCTGCTGCCCTTGGGGATCAGTTTCTTTACCTTTCAGCAGATTGCTTTCCTGGTGGACCGGTACCGAGGAGACCCGGCAGACTATACCCTGCTGGAGTATGCCTGCTTTGTGAGCTTTTTCCCCTGTGTAACCTCCGGCCCCATTGCCTTCCATGACGAGGTGATTCCCCAGATGCGGGCGGTCCAGGGAAAAGGACCTTCCGCCCAGGGCATTGCCGAGGGCCTGTGGCTGTTCTCCCTGGGGATTTGGAAGAAGGTCATTGTGGCAGAGGCTTTTGGCGGCGGCGCGGACTGGGGCTGGGCCAATCTGCCTGCCCTCAACAGCACCACGGCCTTGGCGGTGACGCTGAGCTATACGTTGCAGCTCTACTTTGATTTCAGCGGCTACACGGACATGGCCCGGGGCATTGGAAAGATGCTGGGGGTTACCCTGCCGGAGAACTTTGATGTGCCCTACCAGGCGCTGACCATCCGGGGCTTTTGGAAGGGCTGGCACATGACCATGACGCGGTTTTTCACCCGGTATCTCTACATTCCTTTGGGCGGCAGCCGGCGGGGGTTGCCGCGGACCTGTGTCAACACCCTGGTGATCTTTTTGGCCTCTGGGCTGTGGCATGGGGCGGACTGGTCCTTTGTGGTCTGGGGAGGGCTGCATGGGATCGCCATGGTGGCCGACCGCCTGCTGGGCAGCCGGCTGGACCGGCTCCACCCTGCGCTGTCCTGGGCGCTGACCTTTGGGTATGTCAATTTCTGCTGGATTTTCTTCCGGGCCGGCAGTGTCCGGGAGGCACTGGCCATGTGCCGGGCCATTGCGCGGTGTGCGTTCGGTCCGCTGGCAGAAGAGTTTACCACCTCCTTTCAGATGCCGGAGATTACCTGGATTGGACGCTACCTGGAGATAGATATGGCCCGTTTGGCCCTGCTCATGTTCCTGCTCTTTGTGGTGGGGAGTATGTTCTTTTGTCTGCAAGAGACGCCAGTGGCCCGGAGAAAGCATCGGATGACAGGGCGGCGCGGTGTGCTGGCGGGGATTCTGCTGTTCTGGGCGGTGATCTCTCTAACGGGCGTGAGCCGGTTTATCTATTCTAATTTCTGAGAGGGGGAGACATTCGGTGCCCAAACGATTTCTGAGGCTGTTTTTTGCGGTCTTTCTGGCGCTGACGGCCTTGTTTGCCGGGACAATCTATGTGGTGGACCCCTATTATCATTACCATGGCCCAGTGGCGGGACTTCCCCTCTGGCTCCAGGATGGGCGGTATCAAAACGTGGGGGCGGCGGAAAATCTGGACTATGATTACCTGCTTATGGGCACCTCTGTCACGGCCAATTTTACCTTGGAGCCCTTTCAGCAGCGTCTGCTAGGGCAGACGAGGAAGCTCATTGTCCAAGGCGGATATTTTGAGGATTTTCTTCTTCCCCTGGACGTGGCCCTGGAAACCCATACGGTGCGGCAGGTTTTTTGGGGGGTGGACTCCAACTGTTGGCGGCGGTATGACAAGGAGAATACCTGGGAGGCGCCTACCTACCTTTTTGATGAAAACCTGTACAATGATGTGCATTACCTGCTGAGTAAAGATACTTTTTTCTGGTATATCCCCGACATCCTGCGTGCGGCCAGGGAGGGGTACCAGGCGGATGAGAGGACAGGGGGGTACCTGTGGGGAGACGATGTCCAGTGGAGCAGAGAGGTGGCGCTGGGGGTTTACCAGCGGCCTGAACCCCGGCCCGCCGTGGCGGCGGATGCACTGTTGGGCCCAGCCCAGGAGAATTTGGACCATGTTCTGGCCCGGGTGGATGCCCATCCCCAGACCACGTTTACCTTTTACCTGCCGCCGTACAGTATCCTTTTCTGGGATATGACCATTCGGGAAGGGGAGCTGGAGGCGACGCTCACCATGCATGAGAGGGTCCTGGAGGGGTTAATCAGCCGGCCCAATGTGCGAGTGTTTTACTTCATGGATGACCAGGCCCTGATTACAGACCTGGACCAGTACAGCGACCACATCCACTACTCCCCTGATGTATGCCAGGAGCTGGCCCGCCGGCTTCTGGAGGAGGAGCCGATGACCGTCCAGGAGATTGCCCCTCGGATGGAGGCGTTCCGGGATTTTCTCTCCACGTACGATTTTGAAAGCCTGTTCCAAGACGCCGGTTCCTGACGAAGAGGAGGCGGGGGAGCGGAAACGAAAAACAGCCGCGGCCTGTGTGTTACAGGCGCGGCTGTTTGCCGTACGTACGGAGATGGCGGATCAGGAGGGGGAGGACAGCGGCCAGAGTAACCAGAGCCAGCAGCTGAGAGGTGGAAAATACCCCCCACATCCCCCGGGCCGCATCGCCCCGAAGAAATTCCAGGGCGAAGCGGAACAGGGCATAGATGGCCAGATAGACCAGCAAAAGGACCTCTCCCTTCCAGCCCCGCCGGGCCAGGCGGTGCAGCAGAAGAAAGAGAAGCAGGCAACCGGCGGCCTCATACAGCTGGACGGGGAGGAGCGCCACGCCGTTGGGGGCCACGGGAGAGACCCGAAAGGTCACCCCCGGCCAGCCGGCGGGGGCGGGAATGCCGTAGCAGCACCCGGCCAGGAAGCAGCCCACCCGGCCAAAGGTGTGAAACAGGGGGACGGCGGGGACCAGGTCGGCCCCCAGTTGGGAAAAGGGGACCTTGCGCCGCCGGCAGAACAGCCAAACCGCGGCCAGAGCGCCGAACAGCCCGCCATAAAAGACGAACCCACCCGAGAGGTAGCGGGCGGAAAAGGCGGCCGGATCGGCCGCCAACAGGGGGAGGTCCTGGAGCAGCTGGGGCAGCTGGAGCAGCAGGTAGAGAAATTTTGCGCCTACCAATGCCCCCAGAACCCCAAAGAGAAAGGCTTGCTCTGTCCGGCCGGGGTTTTCTCCCCGGGCTTTGAGCTGCCGGTGGAAGTACAGCCACGCGGCAGCGGCGCCCAGCAGGGTCAGCAGGCTGTACGTGGGGAAGAGAGTGCCGCCAAGATTCCAATAGGGTAGCATAACCGTAACGAAAGCTCCAAAATAAGGCGCCGCGGCAGGAATGCCGCGGCATAGGTGGAAGGAATTACAGGGGAAGGGTGCTGGCGATCCCCGCACAGCTGACGCAGGCGACACAGGCCACAAAGGCCAGGGCGCCGCCGATCAGACCAATGAGGGAGAGCACAAATCCCGCCGTGCGGATGGCGTCCAGGTATCCCAGTTCCTTGGCCTTGCTGGCCTGGATCAGGCCGACGATTCCTAAAATGACGGAAAGGATGGAGGAATAGCCGAAAAACCAGAAGACCACCGCGATGATACCCAGCACCAAGCTGGCAGTGGCGTTGCTTTTTCCGGGCGGATTGGTGTGTTCAGGCAAAGTCATTGCCCCCTTTCTCAAACTCGGCGCGGATGGGGTTGAAAAATGCGGCCGAAAAGATTAACACTATCATTTTAGGAAATCTTTCTTCAAAAGTCAATCGGCTGACAAAAAAAGAGCAAGATCCTGCCGAACCTTGTCGGTTTCGGCAGGATCTTGGAATCGTTATTGGGGCAGTCTGGTGGCCACCGTGAGTCCCTCCAGAGAGGCCCCGGAGGCCCTGCGGCGGCAGTAATTGGCCGTGCAGGATTTATAGGCGGCAAACTGGCGGCGGGCGGCGGCCTCATCGCCGTAGACCTTCCAGCAGCCCACGCATTTGCAGTGTTTCCCCTGGTGGGTCATAAACCCGGCCACATCTTCCGGGGGATATCCCAGGAAGAGGCCGATCTCATGGGGAAAGGTTCCCCCAGCCTGTAGCCGCCGCTTGAGCTCCCGGAGGCAGGCGTGTTGGGCCAGGTCCTGATAGCCCGCCTGCCGGAGGAGCCGGCGGGCCTCCCCCCGGGATAAATCCCGGGAGAGCGCCGCCGGGCGAAAGAGATAGAGAAGGACCCGGGTGTTGTCCCGGCGCAAGGGGAGCAGCCGGAGTCCCCGGGGAACCAGGACCTGATTGATGGCCCGGAGGTCCCGGACCATGGCCTGGGGAGAGGAGAAGAAGCAGGGAAAGAGGTTGCCCGTTTTAATTCCTGCCAAGGTAGGGGCGGCGTGCTGGATCACATAATCCACAGACATAGGCTCAGCTCTTGGCGCCCGCGTGGGCCTCCAGGATGGTGCCCAGGGCGGACATGGAACTGGAGCGGGAGCGGACAATGACCGTGTCCTGGCCCCGGGTTTCATTGAGGGCGTTCTGTACCATTTTATGGGAAATGGTGTCGGTGAACATGACCAGCAGATCGGGGTTGCCCAGTCGGTTTTTCAAGGTCCCGCCCATCTTGGAGATGACCTTGGCAGAGCACTGGTAGGACCGGCAGAGGTCCTTGTATTTGCGGACCATGCATTCGTTTCCGCCTAAAATGACGACACTCATTGAGAAGCTCCTTTCTTTTGAGGTTAGCTAAGGCTAACTATCCGAGTTTTTTTTAGCGCCCCAAGGGACGCAGTCTATTTATGGAATCTTAGTATATGATAAAGAGAGACGGATTTCCGTCGGAGGAAGAAAAAAGTTCTTTCCGATCGTTAGCTTATGCTAACTATTTGGGAGTATACAGGATTTTTCTGTGGCTGTCAAGGAAAAATTCAAAAACAGGGCAGGAAAATTGACCGGGGAAGGGGAGAAGGCCAATCTGTTACAAAAAATTAAGAGAAAATTAATTGACTTTTTTTCAGGACGTTGTACAATAGAGAAAATATATTTGCAGGCAACCATGCAAGCATATTTTCATCTTGCCGGAAAAACCAGAGAAAGCCGTAGAACCACCGATGGAGCTTCCCGGGCGGATGATTGACAGGAAAAAAGAAGCATATCGCCTGGCGGGAGGGATAAGAAGGGTCCTCCCCGCCCGCTGCCGGTTCCGCCCATCGGGACAGATTGACAGAAAGAAAAGGGTGTTAAAAGGTTAAAAAATGGATACCATCTTGACGATCAACATTGTCATAGCGGTGGTCTTTACCTGCTGCTATGCCTACCAGCTGTTTTTTTTGGCTGTACCGTTCACCAAGAAGCAGGAGCCTCATAAACCAGAGGTCCTCCACCGCTTCGCCATTTTGATTTGTGCCAGAAATGAGGAGGCGGTCATTGCGGATCTCATCCAGAGCATACGGCACCAGACCTATGACCAAAGTCTGCTCACCGTGTTCGTCATGGCCGACAACTGTACCGACGCCACGGCGGACATTGCCCGGCGGGAGGGCGCGGTGGTCTATACCCGGTTCAACCGGGAAAAGGTGGGCAAGGGATATGCCCTGGAGCAGCTGCTCCTGCACATTGAAGAGGATTACCCCAAGGTCTATGACGGCTTTTTCGTCTTTGACGCGGACAACGTGCTGGACTGCCGGTTTGTGGAGGAGATGAACCGGACCTTTTCCGACGGCTATGAAGTGGTCACCAGCTACCGCAACTCCAAAAACTATGGGGACAACTGGATTTCCGCCGGCTATGCCCTGTGGTTTATCCGGGAATCCCGGTACCTGAACAACTCCCGGATGCTTCTGGGCACCAGCTGCGCGGTGTCCGGCACGGGCTTTCTGTTCAGCCGCCAGGTGATGGAGAGCACCAATGGCTGGAAGTTCCACCTGCTGACAGAGGACATTGAGTTTTCCGTCCACCACATCCTCCAGGGCCGGAAGATCGGCTTCTGCGCCGATGCGGTGCTGTATGATGAGCAGCCGGTTACCTTCCGCCAGTCCTGGCGGCAGCGGCTGCGCTGGGCCAGGGGCTTTCTCCAGGTGTTCCGCAAGTATGGCTTTGGCCTGGTGAAGGGCATTGGAAAGGGGCACTTCTCCTGCTATGATATGAGCATGACGGTGATGCCTGCGTATATTCTCACCGTTGGCTTGATTATCGCCTACCTGGTGGGCGGCGTCATGTCCACGGCGGGGGGGATTTCATTCCTGCCCTGCCTGATGTACATTTTGCAGACCTTCCTGGGGCTGTATGTGGTGCTGTTTCTGGTGGGGGTCTTTACCACCATCACCGAGTGGAAGCGGATTCACACCACGCCGCTGCGGAAGGTGCTGTACACGGTGACCTTCCCCCTGTTCATGCTGACCTACATCCCCATCTCCATGGTGGCACTGTTCAGCAGAAAAGTGCAGTGGAAGCCCATTGAGCACCACCGGGCGGACCGCCGGGTGCTGGAAACCGCCGCCGGCCGAAAATAATCGCTGCCATCCCCCGCCGAGCCCGGCGGGGGATTTCCCTGTCCAGGGAGTAAGACCAGAGAGGAGCGTGCAAGGATGGATTTGAACGGAAAACATTATACTTGGTTTCAAAACCGGGAATGTGAGTATTTCCCCTGCCATAAAGGGGTGCGGGAGGAGGAGTTTAACTGCTTGTTCTGCTACTGCCCCCTCTACCGTGCCCCGGACTGCCGGGGCAGCTTTGTGATGCGCAATGGGGTGAAAGACTGCTCCTATTGCCTGCTGCCCCACAACGGCCTGGAGAGCTACGCGTACATCCTGGCGAAGCTGCGGGAGGAGAAGCTCTTCTCTCCCGGGCAGGAATGACATACCACAAAACGAAATCCCCCGGCGGCACAGCGAAAGCTGTACCGCCGGGGGATTGAACTTGAGTCCGGTTTCAATGGGGTGGAAGGGAATGAAAGACTGGGCTTCCGGTCCGCCTCACAGGAACAGAGCGGGGAAAAGCAGGAATGCGGAGATCACGCCGATGGCCACGTTGCACAGACCGGCCAGCTTGGTCAGGGCGGGCTTGCCAGTGTACCAGGCGGGGATCAGGGTGAGCAGCAGCACGTCAATGACCACCAGGTCGATGCCCAGGGGCCAGACCAGGCCGTCCTGGAACGCGCGGATGGTGAAGCCGATGCACAGGATCAGGCCGCACAGGAAGAAGTGGGCCATGGCTTTCTTGTCGCCGCCTTTGATGAAAAAGAAGCCCACCAGAATCCAGAACAGGCCGAAGAAGCCGAAGACAGTGCCCAGATAGACGCTGTGGTCACCGCCCACGGAGAACAGGTACATGCACAGAGAGGTGAAGAGCTGGGTGAAGCCGCCGAAGAAGATGGCGATGTAGCCCAAGGTGCGGGTGAGCTTTTCGTGGTCGGCGCCTTTCACGCCGACACCCAGCTGCTCCAGGCCGAAACAGATGACAGTGGCGAACAGGCCAAACAGGCCGATTGCTTCAGGGTTGACAGGGATCATGGGAAAGTCCTCCTTTGATGAAATGGGTTATGAAACCGATCTGCTGGCATCAAGGTACCTGAAGAAGGCCAAAAGGTCAACCTATTGTCAATATATTAAAGGAAAGAAAACATTTCTTCACGGGAGTGACAGAAAACTTGCGTTATAAGCTGGAAAAGGTCGAGTTTTTGCGAGATGACAGGGAACTTGCGGCAAAAATTTGGAAATTCCAGGAAAAAACGGGGCTGTGCATCGCCTTTTGCAGAAAAAATGAAAGGAGGACGAAAAAAACTTGCCTGACGGCACCGGGAAGGCGCCGTCAGGCAAGTTGTCAAGGTAGACAAAGCTGGGGGTCCAAAAGCTCGTCCTGCCAAAGCAGTTCAAAGTGGCAGTGGGGGCCGGTGGACCGGCCGGTGGAGCCCACAAGGGCGATGGTTTGTCCCTGGGTGACCTGGTCGCCCTCCTGGACCAAAAGCTCGGAGCAGTGGGCGTAATAGGTGGTAAAGCCGTTGCCGTGGTCAATTTTGACCAGGTTGCCGTAGGTGCCTTTGGGTCCGGCCCAGATCACCTGGCCGCCGGCAGAGGCGGCGATGGGGGTGCCGCTGGGGGCGGCGATGTCCAGCCCCCGGTGGAAATTTTCCCCGCCGAAAATCTGCCGCCCGCCGAAGGGAGAGGTGATCCGGCCGCGGAGGGGCCAGAGGAACCGGCCCTTTGCCCCCTCCACGCCCTGGGCGGTGCCCACGGCCACTTGGGTGGGGGTTGCCTGCGCCAACCGGTTTCGGGACATGTTCTCCCGGCTCTGCTCCTGGCCCATGGTGTAGGTGACCCGGTCTGTCCGCTCCTCCAGGCCGGGGGTGCCCTGGGAGAGGACCTTCTCCTCCCCAAGCAGGAGGGTGCTGTCCTCCACCTCTTGGACCGGGGGCTCCACCGGCTGGGTATAGGTGACTTCCTCCACGGTGCATACCGTCAGGAGGGGGAGAGTACCCTGGTCCTGGTCGATGGCCTGGGCCTCGGCCCGGAGGGTTTCCATGGACCGGGGCAGTTCCTGGGCGGGCTCCAGGACCTGAAGCAGTGCCTCGATGGCTGGCTGGGCCTGCTGCCGGGGCTGGGTCAGGCGCTCTGCCAAAGCCTGGGCGCCCAGAACTTCCGCTTGGGCGGGGAGATAGCCCACCACCACGTCCACGGTGTTGTCAAAATAGGCGGACACGGTGAACTGGTTGGTGTAGGTATCTTTGATTCCTTGCAGGGCCTGGTCGATGGCCTCCCGGCTCTCGCAGGCGCCGATGGGGAGACCGTCAATGGTGAGAATGTACTCCGCTTTGACCTGGTCTACCGTCTCCATCAGGCTGGCGGTGAGCTGGTCAGAGGTCTGGAGGCTGTTCTTGGGGGCGATGGTCAGGGCCATGGTGGTCTCCTGGGCGTAGCGGTAATCCGACCGGAGAATCTCGGAGACCTGGTCCTCCACCTGCCGGACCGCTGTCTGATAGGTGTCCTCGCCCTGGACGTAGGCCAGAGGGGGAGAGCCGTTGGTGGAGACCGCGTAGCACAGGGTGCAGGTGGAGACGATCACCGCCCCCGCCACAGAAAGCCCGGTGAGCCCCAGCAGCACCCCTGCCAGCAGCGCCCGCCGGCTGCGCCGGGGGGTGGGCCATTGGACCGTGGGGCCGGTGTCCGGCGGCGGGGCGGGCTGCGGGATGGCCGCCGGAGAGAACCGCGTTTGCACGTCCCGGTCCGGCCAGTCCGGGAGAGCCGGCATCGAATGTTTTTCCAAGGTGTCGCTCCTTTCCAGTAAAGTGTACAAAAGAGAACAAAAGAGTAACAAACTGGTTACAAGATGATGATACGAGGGGCGGTCTGATCCGTCAAGGGGTTGAAAATCAGGGTTTTTGCCGCCTTTGGCCCCATGGCGGGGAAGGGTGTCGAGGGGGACAAAGTTTTTCTTTCGGCGGACAGCCCGGCGGGAGAAAAATTCTCTTTTGGGGGCCCTTTACAGTGGGTATTTTGCAGAGTATAATAATACGAAATGTTAAAAACCCAGTTGTCTGGGAGGGGAAGATAGGAGGGATGGCATGCAGGTACGGTTCGCGCAGACCCTGTCTCAGCTGCGCCACGAAAAAGGGGTCAGCCAGCGGCAGGCCGCCCAGGCGCTGGAGGTTTCCCAGGCGCTGCTGTCCCACTATGAAAACGGCATCCGGGAGCCCGGCCTGGCCTTTGTGGTGCGGGCCTGTGATTACTACCAGGTCTCGGCGGACTACCTGCTGGGGCGGCGGGTGGAACGGGAGGGCGGCCGGGCCCAGGGCGCCCCGGAGGGAGTGGACCCGGCGGTGCTGCGGTCCGCAGCGGAGGTTTTGACCCAGCTGTGCCTGGAGCTGTGCCGCCGCCACCCAGAGAGCCAGGCGCTGTTCCACTGCCTGGCGGGGGAGCTGGCCCAGGAGATGCCGGCGGAGAAAAAGCCCACAACGAGGGGGAAGAAACCCAAGGCCGTCAAGGCTTAAGGAGGAGCATTCGATGACAGACCAAAGTAAAATTCGCAATTTTTCCATCATTGCCCACATTGACCACGGAAAGTCCACCCTGGCCGACCGGCTGCTGGAGCTGTGCCACGCGGTGCCCGAGCGGGAGATGGAGAATCAGCTGCTGGACAGCATGGACCTGGAGCGGGAGCGGGGCATCACCATCAAGGCCCGGGCGGTGACCATCCAGTATGATGCCCTGGATGGCCAGACCTATACTCTGAACCTCATTGACACCCCGGGCCACGTGGACTTTAACTATGAGGTCTCCCGCTCCCTGGCCGCCTGCGAGGGGGCCATCCTGGTGGTGGACGCCTCCCAGGGGGTGGAGGCCCAGACCCTGGCCAACACCTATTTGGCCATTGAGCACGACCTGGAGATCCGACCGGTCATCAACAAAATTGACCTCCCCGCCGCCAACCCCGCCCTGGCCAAGGAGGAGGTGGAGAACGTCATCGGCCTGGAAGCCGCCGACGCCCCGGAGATCTCCGCCAAAATGGGGATCAATATTCAGGCGGTGCTGGAGGATGTGGTCCACCATGTCCCCGCCCCCCAGGGGGACCCCAAGGCCCCCTTCAAGGCCTTGATCTTTGACAGCCAGTACGACGCTTACCGGGGGGTGGTGGTCTATTTCCGGGTGATGGAGGGGACCCTCACCCTGGACCAGACGGTGCGGATGATGGCCTCGGGGGCGGAGTACGGCCTGGTGGAGATCGGCCACCTGCTGCCCACCAAGCTGGAGCCCTGCAAGAGCCTGTCCGCCGGGGAGGTGGGATATCTCACCGCCTCCATTAAAAACGTGAAGGACACCCAGGTGGGCGACACCATCACCACCGTGGAGACCCCTGCGGCGGAGCCCCTGCCCGGTTACCGCCCCGCCCGGAGCATGGTCTACTGCGGCATTTACACCGAGGACGGGTCCAAGTACCCCGACCTGCGGGACGCCCTGGAGAAACTCCAGCTCAACGACGCCTCCCTGACCTTTGAGCCGGAGACCTCCGCCGCCCTGGGCTTCGGGTTCCGGTGCGGCTTTTTGGGGATGCTCCATATGGAGATCATCCAGGAGCGGCTGGAGCGGGAGTTTGACCTGGACCTCATCACCACCCTGCCCAACGTCATCTATGAGGTCACCAAGACCGACGGCACGGAGGTCCGGGTGGACAACCCCCACAACTATCCCGATCCCTCGGTGATTGCCGAGCAGCGGGAGCCCTTTGTGAAGGTCTCCATCATCTCTCCCCCGGACTACGTGGGCAACATCATGCCCATGTGCCAGGAGCGCCGGGGCGAGTTTAAGGACATGCAGTATCTGGACACCAACCTGGTGGAGATCCATTACCACATGCCCCTCAACGAGATCATCTATGACTTTTTTGACGCCCTGAAGGCCCGGACCAAGGGGTATGCCTCCCTGGACTATGAGTTTTTGGACTACCGGGCTTCGGACTTGGTCAAGGTGGACCTGCTGCTCAACGGAGAGCAGGTGGACGCCCTGTCCTTCATTGTCCACCGGGAAAAGGCCTACGGCCGGGCCCGGCGGATCTGTGAAAAGCTCAAGGAGAACATCCCCCGCCAGCTCTTCGAGGTCCCCGTCCAGGCGGCCATCGGCGGCAAGATCATCGCCCGGGAGACCGTCAAGGCCATGCGCAAGGACGTGCTGGCCAAGTGCTACGGCGGCGATATCAGCCGGAAGAAGAAGCTGCTGGAGAAGCAGAAGGAAGGCAAGAAGAAGATGCGCACCCTGGGCACGGTCCAGCTACCCACAGAGGCTTTTATGGCGGTGCTCAAGTTGGATGAATAACCAGAAAACCGGGCGGTATGCGCCCGGCTTTCTTTACAAAGCCCCCGCCGAAGGCATCCGTCTTCGGCGGGGGCTTGTGCTTAGTCAGGGGAAGGGGTTTCAGGGTCCTGGGGGAGGGGGCGGGCCCGCAGGCGGGTCTGGCGCTCCTGCTCCTGGGAGGTCATGAGAACGCCCAGATCATGCTCAGTCAAAAGGACCTGGGGGAGCATGGAAATGCTGGCATCCAGGCCGAAGCAATTCCCCAGAATCCGCAGGGCGGCGCGGTAGCCCAGGTGGAAGGCGTCCAGGGCCAGGATATACTCCCGGTCCTCCCAGACCAGGTCGAGATCGGTCCATTGGTCTTGGGCTGTCTGATCCGGCAGCTGGTCATAGACCGTGTCAAACAGGTCTGTGGCCTGCTGGCAGGCCCAGGTGTAGCCGGTGCAGTGGACGGTTTGATCCAGCACCTTTTGGGTGACCAGGCCGGGCAGGGGGGTGGTGAGGGGATCGTTGGAGAAATACTGCTGGAACCCGGTGCACAGCCCCTGCTGGACGGCGAAGGGGAGGAGCCGGCGGAGGATGTCCCTGTGTTTTTCCTCCAGGTCGGCCAGGATTTGTTTTTGCTGGGGGGTCAGCAGGTCCTCCAGGGCGGCGCGGGCTGCCTGGGCCTCCTCAGGGGGGACGGTGCTGCCTTGGGCATCCAGTGTTTTTTGGGAACAGGAGAGGAGCTTTGTTAGCAGCTCCTCTGTGAAGATGGCCTGTTTCATTCTATCCAGTTCGGCATCAACATTCATTTAAGTATCTCACCTTTCTTTAACGTTGCCTATTTTTGTATGGCCAAATAATGGCTATACCATATGGCTATTATAGCGGCCATAATAAGGTGTGTAAAGGAGGGGGCATATGATTCACTATAATTCTCTATGGGAAACAATGTCAAATAAACACTTTACGACCTATACGTTAAGAGAAAAACATAATATTGGACATGGGACTGTACAACGTTTGCAAAAAAATATGCCGGTTTCTACTTACACGTTGGATCGGCTGTGCAAAATCTTGGACTGCCGATTAGATGAAGTGGCAGAGTATTTGCCAGACGAGGAAGCGGAAAAGGTTAATAAAAAATGATAGCAGAATAATATGGCTAAACAATGGCCATATTCTTGTAGCCCTGGTTACATCCATAATGGATGGGTAGAAAGGGGGGTTACAAGGCAATGATTCGCTATCGTCCGTTGTGGGAAACTATGTCGCAGAAGAAAGTGACAACGTACACTCTGCGCGTGAAGCATGGAATGAGTCATGCAACCGTTCAGCGGCTACAAGCGGATCAGCCTGTGTCAACGCATACCTTGAATAAATTGTGTGAAATTCTGAATTGTCGCCTGGATGAAGTTGCGGAGTATGTTCCAGATGATGTGGATTAGAAAATGGGATTTACGGTGCTTGTGCTTTGCCGGGCACCGTTTTATATATGTTTAGATAAAGTGAGAGTATGTTTTCTGGTCTGTCTAATGGAGTTATATTGTGTTTTCACCATTGCCGTTGGAACGGCAGGGAACTTTGGCTTCCCAGCCGGGGCCCTATTTCTTTGAAGAAATAGGGGAAAGAACACCAGGGGACTTTGCCCCCTGGACCCCCGCGGGGGAAAGAGTTTCTTTCCCCCACACCCCTTTTCTCTGGACAGTTGTAAAAGCGGCGTGGTTCTTCTATCGGCCTACCTGGCCTGCGGCCTCCAAGACCAACGCCTCATGGCCCGCCCACCAGCTCGGGCGGGCGGGAGAAGTGGTTTATTGTCGGGAGGAAAAAGTGGGAACCCGAACGGTTACTCTCTGCCTTTTCCCAAAGGGTACCGACCTACGTCCCCAGCCCGCCCAGCCGGTGGGCGGGCCGTTACGGGCCTTTCGCTGTGAGGGCCGCAGGCCAGGTAATAAGTGAGAAGTACAGCCTCCCCCACACAACCCCACCAGAGAAGGGGGGCCCGGGGGAGGAACCTCCTCCCCCGGGGGTTCTTTCCCCCATTTCTTCCCAAGAAATGGGGCCCCGGCCGGGCAGGCCAAGGTTCCCTGCCCGTTCCAACGGCAAAGGAAAAGACACGTACCGGAGCAGGTTCCCTGTACAGAAAAAAGAGCAGTGATACCTGTCCTTTTATATGGCATCATTTTCCTGTTGACAAAATAGGAGATTGAGCATACAATAAGGATGCAAAGAAGTCTTTGCACCGGGGATGACGGTTAGAATATCATTCATTCGTATGTGTCTCAGCAACCGGGAATGACGGTTAGAATATCATTCATTCGTATGAGACCCTGCACTCCTAATTTTAGCGGGTGCAGGGTTTTCTTGTATAAGACGAGAGATAGGGATTCGAGATGAAGTTTATTACAATATCCCAGCGATATTTTGATATTTGTGGAGACGATCCTGAAATCTTGTTTCGGAAAAATCGGCGTCCGCATTTGTTGGTGCTATCCCTAAAATACAAAGGGCAAGTGAGCCACTTCGCAGTCCCTCTCCGCTCTAATATTTCTGCGGCTACACCCAAAGATCAGTATTTTTCTTTGCCGCCAAGGCCATCGACACGTCCCGGGAATCACCATGGATTGCACTACATTAAGATGTTTCCCATAACAAAAGAGTATCAGGAAAAATTTTGGGTTGGAAAAGATGCTGCGTACATATTGTATCAGAATATCATCAATAAGCATGAAAAAGAAATTGTAGCGGAATGCCAGAAATATCTTGATGCTTATGCGAATGGTTTGCGTCTTAAATATTCTGTAAATATCGACCAGGTATTTGAAAGACTGAACGCAAATCAACAGAATACAAATAGAAATTGATTGGGTAGGGGGACTGGTATGGTGCTGGTCTCCCTATTTTTTGATGATGGGTTTTGAAAAGAGAAGCTGCTTTACGAATGAAAGAAGAGTACCGCCCCAATATCCACATGGTTGACAATGCTCTCGTTAGAGACTATAATAAAAATGTGGAAACCCAGACGGTTGCCACAACACTTGAACTAACATGAAGTTGTGAAGAAGAAACCTTTCACAAAAGCCGTGAGCCGTTCTGCTGCAACAGACGGCTCGCTTCTTTCTGTTTTGGAACTTGTCCCACGCCTGATCCAGAATCCAGGCAATGGAAACAAGCCAGAAAACGTCCTGGGGATAGAGTAAGGCAACAGACAAAGAAAGTCAACGCAGTGGGAGCGCCTCCGTTCAGAGTGCGCTCCCGCGTTTTGCTTCCCGGCCAAATCGGAAAGAAACCCGCCCAAGACCCCAGGCACTTTTGTGCCAGGTGCCTTTTTTTCGGGGATCGCGGAAAAACCCGTGAAAAACCCATGATTTTATGCTACAATAAGCTATTCAGGTGCGGCGCTCCGCCGCAGAAAGACAGAGGAGGAGCACAGCCATGTCGGCAAAAGAGGAATTTATCGAGATTTTTCGGGAGCATGTCCACCGGGACGGGGCGGAGGCCCTGCTGGACTATCTGACCAACAAGAGCGACTTTTTCACATCCCCGGCCTCAGCCCGGTACCATGGGGCCTATGCCGGCGGCCTGTGCGAGCACAGCCTGAATGTTTACCACTGTCTCACCGATTACCTGGCCCGGGAGCGGGTCACGGACCTCTATGGCTTGGAGTACAGCCCGGAATCCATTGCCCTGGTGGCCCTGCTCCACGACGTGTGCAAGATCGGCTGTTACAAACCCTCCACCCGGAATGTGAAGGGGGAGGACGGCAAGTGGACCCAGGTGCCCACCTTCACCTATGAGGACCCCCTCCCCTACGGCCACGGGGAGAAATCGGTCTATGTGGTCAACGGCTTTGTCCGCCTGACCCGGGAGGAGGCCATGGCCATCCGGTGGCACATGGGCTTCTCCGGCACCGAGGACAGCCGGCTGGTGGGCCGGGCCTTTGCCAAGTATCCCCTGGCCTTTGCCCTCTCGGTGGCCGATATGGAGGCCACCTACTTCTTAGAGGAGGAGCCGTAAGGCCAAACCCGCTGTATGCCCCCGTGGTTGGGAGGCACAGCGCGGTGATGTTTCCGCCGCCCGCCGGGCGGCGCAGCTCCGCGCGGCAGTCTGCCGCTTTGACAGTAACCACGGCGCTCTCTGGCGGAGGGAGGGCGCAGGAAAGGAAGCAGTTCATTTTATGACAAGTTTTGCATCCCTTGGGATCACGGAACCGATTTTAACCGCGTTGACAGACTACGGATACGCGGAACCCACCGTGATCCAGGAAAAAGCCATCCCGGCCGGCATCGCGGGCCGGGATGTGCTGGGCAGCGCCCAAACCGGCACGGGAAAGACCTGTGCTTTCGGCGTGCCCATTTTGCAGCGGCTGGCCCAAGGGGGACGGGGGAGAACGATCCGGGCCCTGATTCTCACCCCCACCCGGGAGCTGGCCATTCAGATTGACGAGAACCTCCACGCCTACGGCAAGAACCTGCCCCTCACCGAGGCGGTGATCTTCGGCGGGGTGGGCCAGGCCCCCCAGGTGGACCAGCTCAAGCGGGGGGTGGACATTCTCACCGCCACCCCCGGCCGCCTGCTGGACCTGGCCGGCCAGGGCCTGCTGGACCTGTCCAAGGTGGAGATCTTCGTCCTGGACGAGGCCGACCGGATGCTGGACATGGGCTTTATCCATGACGTGCGGAAGGTCATCCGCCTCCTGCCCCAGAAGAAACAGACCATGTTCTTCTCCGCCACCCTCCCCCCGGAGATTTTGGACCTGGTGGACACCCTCCTCCATGACCCGGTGAAGGTGGCCGCCGCCCCGGTGTCCTCTCCGGTGGAGGTCATCCGCCAGGAGGTCTGCCTGGTGGATCGGAAGAACAAAACCGCCCTGCTGCTGGAGATTTTGGAGCAGGAGCAGGTGAAAAGCGCCCTGGTGTTTACCCGGACCAAGCACGGGGCGGACAAAGTGGCCCGGGACCTGACCCGGCGGGGGGTGGCCGCGGCGGCCATCCACGGCAACAAGTCTCAGACCGCCCGGCAGGAGAGCCTGCGGAAGTTTAAGGAGGGAAAGCTCCGGGTCCTGGTGGCCACGGACATCGCCGCCCGGGGCCTGGACATTGAGGAGCTCTCCTATGTGTTCAACTACAACCTCTCCGAGGTGCCGGAGACCTATATCCACCGCATCGGCCGCACGGGCCGGGCGGGCCGGGGGGGCACCGCCATCTCCTTCTGTGACTATGGGGAGATGCCCATGCTCAAGGACATTGAGAAGCTGCTGAAAAAGCCCATCCCCCGGCGGGCGCATGACTATCCCATGGAGGTCTTTGAGGTCCCCGTGAAGGATGCCAAGGGCCGGGTGGTCAATCCCGAGGACGCTGAGGCCCGCCAGGCCGCCCGGGAAAAGCACGCGGCCCAGCGGAAGCAGGCCGCCGAGAAGGCTACGGAAAAGGCCGCCCAGCTGCCGGACGCCCCGGCGGACCCAGCCCCCGGCCGGAAGCGCCGCCGGGGCAAGGGACAGGGACAGACAGCCGCCCCCCAGCCTCCGGCCCAGCCGCAGGAGAAGGGGGAGAAGGCCCGGCGGACCTTCCCCCACGGCAAGCAGAATCTGGGGAATCTGGAGGACTTCCTGGCCGCCCAGCCTGTGGAGGAGGGCGCGGTGTCCTTTTCCCACCGGGACCCCCTGGAGGGGGAGGTCATCATGGACGCCACCGCCCGGCTCCTGGCGGCCAAACCGGTGTACCAATACTATAAGCCCGGCGCGGCCCACGGCAAGCGGGGAAAAGGGGACAAAAAGCCCAAGGCCCAGGCCCAGCCGGCCAAACCCCAGCCCCCGGAAAAGACGCCCAAGGCCGCCCAGGCGGCCCAGACCCGAAAGGCCCCCAAGAAGGGGGCGCCCGCCCCGGCGAAGAAGGGGACTGGGGCGCTCGGCCGACCGGCTGCCCGCTCCGGCCGGGGCAGAGGGCGCATCCCGCCCCGGGTGGAGCCGCCCAAGAGCCGGCAGAAGGACTCCACTGAGCAGAAGAGTTTGATGAAACCCTTCTATATTGACCATGATTAAAGAATCCGATTGGAACGAACGATATCACCGCCCCCGCCGCCGTCGCCGCCGCCGGGGATGCCTGACCCGGCTGGTGACCACGGTGCTGGTGCTGGGCCTGCTGGTGGGATGGTTCTGGTGGCAGCAGAATGGGCTGTCCAGCGAGACCATCACCGTCTCCAGTGCCCCGGACGGGTTTGATGGATACCGCATCGCCGTGGTCTCCGACCTCCACGCCAAGGAGTTTGGGGAGGGGAACCGGGTCCTGCTGGACTATGTCCGGGACCTGGAGCCCGACCTGGTGGCTGTGGTGGGGGACATCCTCCACGAACCAGACCAGATGTCCATGATCCCCGCCGTGGCCAAGGGTCTGGCGGCCATCGCCCCCACCTATTACGTCACCGGCAACCACGAGTGGGCTGCCGGGGTGGTCCGGGAGCTGGAGCCGCTGCTGGAGCAGTGCGGGGTGACGGTCCTGTCCAACGAGTATGTCATGCTGGAACGGAACGGGGACCGGATCGCCCTGCTGGGGGCGGAGGACAGCAACGGCTACGCCGACCAAAAGACGGTGCAGGAGCTGGCGGACCAGGTCCGGCAGGAGCAGGGGGCGGTCTATGAGATTCTCCTCAGCCACCGGAACAACCATTATGAACAATACGCCCAGGCCCGGGTGGACCTCACCCTGGCCGGCCACGCCCACGGGGGCCTCATCCGCCTGCCCGGCACCGACGGGCTGGTGGGCCCCAAGAGGGAGCTTTTTCCCCAGTATACTGCGGGACTGTACGACCTGTCCTATGGACAGATGGTGGTCTCCCGGGGGCTGGGGAATCAGTTCCCCTGCTTTCGGCTGCTGAACCGGCCGGATGTGCCCCTGGTGGTGTTGGGCTGACGGAAGAAACCAGAGAGAAAGAAGACACAGAGCATGAACACCAAGCAATTTTCCCGGGGCCTGCGGGTGGGGGTTCCCATCTCCCTGGGGTATTTGGCGGTGTCTTTCACCTTGGGGATCACCGCCAAGAACGCCGGCCTGAGTGCCTTTCAGGCGACCCTGACCAGCCTGCTGGTCAACGCCTCGGCAGGGCAGTACGCCGCCTTTACCATGATGGCGGCCCAAGGGGGCTATTGGGAGATCGCCATTTTAGAGGCGGTGACCAACGCCCGGTACATCCTCATGTCCTGCGCCCTGAGCCAGAAGCTGCCCGCCGCATCCAAGCTCTGGCACCGGCTGGTCATTGGCTTTAACGTCAACGACGAGATTTTCGGCATGGCCATTGCCGAGCAGGGGAAGCTGAACCCCTTCTACTATTTCGGCATGATGACCGTTGCCATGCCCGGCTGGGCCCTGGGGACCTTTCTGGGGACCTCGGTGGGCAACGTCCTGCCGGCCAACGTGGTCAGCGCCCTGAGCGTGGGGCTGTACGGCATGTTCCTGGCGGTGATCATCCCCGCCTCTCGGAAGAGCAAGGTGATTCTGGGGGTGGTGGTGGTCTCCATGGCCGCCAGCTTTGCCCTGGAGTGTATCCCCCTGTTCGCCTCCTTGGCCTCGGGTACCCGGATCATTTTGCTCACTGTGGTGATTGCCGCCGGGGCGGCGCTGCTGTTCCCGGTGAAGGAGGAGGAAAAGGAGGGGGAAGGCCATGGAGCATAATGTCTATCTCTATATCGCCGTGGTGGCCCTGGTGACCTATCTCATCCGGGTGCTCCCCCTGACCCTGATCCGGCGGGAGATCAAAAATCCCTTCCTGCGCTCCTTCCTCTACTACGTGCCCTATGTGACCCTGGCGGCCATGACCTTTCCCGCCATCCTCCACGCCACCGACAGTCTCTGGTCGGGGCTGGCGGCCCTGGTGGCGGGGGTGCTGGTGGCCTGGTTCAGCGGCAACCTGTTCCTGGTGGCCGCGTCGGGCTGCGTGGTGGTTTTTTTGGTGGAACTTTTGCTGTGACAGGAGACAACGATGGAAGAACGTATATCCCAGAAACCCATGACCTATGAGGCCGGCACCTACCACGTGGCTGTGGTGGGGGCCGGCCACGCCGGGATTGAGGCCGCCCTGGCCTGTGCCCGGCTGGGGCTGCGGACCCTCTGCTTTACCATCAACCTGGACGCGGTGGGCAACATGCCCTGCAACCCCGCCATCGGCGGCACGGGCAAGGGTCACCTGGTCCGGGAACTGGACGCCCTGGGGGGTGAGATGGGGAAGGCCGCCGACCTGGCCTGCATCCAGTACCGGGTGCTCAACCGGGGCAAGGGCCCCGCGGTCCACTCCCTCCGGGCCCAGGCGGACCGGCGGGAATACCAGAAGATTATGAAGCATACCCTGGAGAGCCAGGAGAATCTGTGGGTGAAGCAGGGCGAGGTGACCGCGCTGCTCACAGAGGAGGGGCGGGTCACCGGGGTACAGACCGACACCGGGGCTGTTTATCGGGCCCAGGCGGTGGTGATCTGCTCAGGGACCTACCTGGGGGGAAAGACCATCCTGGGCTCTGTGGCCAAATGGAGCGGCCCGGACGGCATGTTTGGCGCCAATCAGCTCACAGAAAGCCTGCGCCAGGCGGGGCTCACCCTCCGCCGGTTTAAGACGGGCACGCCCCCCCGGGTGAACGCCCGGTCCATCGACTTTTCCCAGTTGGAATGTCAGGTGGGGGACGAGGACGCCATGCCCTTCTCCTTTGAGACCGAGAAGCCCGCGCCCAACCGGGTGTGCTGCCACATCACCTATACCAACGAGAAAACCCACGCCATCATCCGGGCCAACCTGGACCGGTCCCCCCTCTTCTCCGGGGTCATTGAGGGGATTGGTCCCCGGTACTGCCCCTCCATTGAGGATAAGGTGGTGCGCTTTGCGGACAAGCCCCGGCACCAGCTCTTTCTGGAGCCCATGGGGCTGGACACGGAGGAAGTTTACATTCAGGGGTTCTCCTCCTCCCTGCCGGAGGATGTGCAGATCCAGATGCTCCACACCCTGCCCGGTCTGGAGCGGGCGGAGATGACCCGGGCGGCCTACGCCATTGAGTATGACTGCGTGGACCCCACGGAGCTGCTGCCCACTCTGGAGCACAAAAAAGTGTCCGGCCTTTACGGCGCGGGGCAGTTTAACGGCTCCTCCGGGTATGAGGAGGCGGCGGTCCAGGGCTTTGTGGCGGGGGTCAATGCGGCCCTAAAGATTTTAGGCCGCCCCCCACTCATCCTGGACCGAAGTCAGGGGTACATCGGGGTGCTCATCGACGACCTGGTGACCAAGGGGACCAACGAGCCCTACCGGATGATGACCTCCCGGACCGAGTACCGCCTCCTCCACCGCCAGGACAACGCGGACCAGCGGATGTGCCCCATTGGGTATGCCATCGGCCTGGTGAGCCGGGAGCGGTACGAGAGGGTGCAGGAGAAATATGAGCAGGTGAAACGGGAGGTTCACCGCCTGGAGCACACCGGTGTGGCGGCCACGGCGGAGCTGAACCAGCTGCTGGCCGCCAAGGGGGAGCCCCCGGCCAAAAACAGCCTGCGCCTGTCCGACCTGGTGCGCCGGCCCCGCCTGACCTATGAGGATCTGGCTCCCCTGGACCCAGACCGCCCCGCCCTGTCCCAGGCGGTTCGGGAGCAGGTGGAGATCTCCCTGAAATACGAGGGCTACATCGCCCGCCAGCAGCGACAGGTGGAGGAGATGCGCCGGCTGGAGGGGAAAACCCTGCCGGCGGACCTGGATTACCACCAGCTGGCCGGCCTGCGCCTGGAGGCCCGGCAGAAGCTGGACGCCATCCGGCCTGGGAACCTGGGCCAGGCGGCCCGGATCTCCGGCGTCTCCCCGGCGGATGTGGCCGCCTTGATGATTGCGCTGGAACGACAGAACAGACCAGGAGAAACACCATGAAACGAATCCATGTGAAAGGAAACACCTGGGTGCTGGAGGGCCCCCAGCTGGTGGGGCTCTATCAGATCGACGAGAGCACCTGCCTGCTGCTGGACCCCGGCAGCACCAAGCTCCAGGGGGAGATTGAGGCGGCCCTGGCCCAGGCCGGCCTGACCCCGGTGGGGGTTCTGTGCACCCACATGCACTACGACCACCATGAGACCACCCGCTATTTTCGTGAAACCTATGGCGCCAAAACCTGCCTGCCCCAGCTGGAGGCGGACATCGTCCGCAGTGAGGAGAGCCTGAAAAATCACCTGTTTAATTTTACCATGGGGATGATCCGCACCATTCCCCGGCTGCAAAACCTGGTGTGCCCGGTGGACCGGGTCATCGCCTTTGGGGAGACGGAGCTGGTGTTCTGTGGGGTTCCCCTCCAGGTGGTGCGCACCCCGGGGCACGCCCCGGACCATGTCTGCTTCATCACCCCGGACAACGTGTGTTTTGCCGGGGATGTCCTGATGACGGAGGACGTGCTGGCAGGGGCCATGGTGCCCTTTGTCTTTGATATGGCCGACGACCTGAAGAGCAAGGAGATCGTGGCGGGGCTCTCCTGCGACGCCTATATCTTCTGCCATAAGGGCATCCGCTATGGTTCGGTGGCGGAACTGGCCCAGATGAATATCCGCCACATCCAGGGGCAGCTGGCGGCCTGCGGGGCGCTGGTGACCGAACCCATGACATACAGCCAGTTTTACGCCGCCGTGGTGACCGCCATGGACCTGCCGGTGGGGCACCCGGCCCGGGGACTGCACCTGGAGCGGTATATCCGCCCCTATTTGGAATACTTGGTGGACCGGGGGGACCTGACCCTCATCGAACAAAACGGCGCCCCGGCGGTGGCGCCCAAGGAGGCCCGCCATGGGCGGTAAGACGGTGGTGCTGGGGCTCTCCGGCGGGGTGGACTCCGCCGTGGCCGCCCGCCTGCTCCAGGAGCAGGGCTACACGGTCTACGGGCATTGGCTGGACATCGGCCTGGGCGGCCGGGAGGACGCCCAGCAAGTGGCGGAGACCTTCGGCATCCCTTTTTCCGCCGGAGATATCCGCCGGGAGCTGGAGGCGTCGGTGATGGGCCCTTTTCAGCGGGATTACCTGGCCGGGCGCACCCCGCTGCCCTGCGCCCGCTGCAACCCCACGGTGAAGTTTCCTGCCCTGTTCCGGCGGGCGGAGGAGGTGGGGGCGGACTGGGTGGCCACTGGGCACTATGCGCGGATTGCCGCCGGACCGGCGGGGGAGCCGCTGCTCTGCCGGGGCGCCCACACCAATGACCAGGCCTATATGCTGGCCCGGCTGCCCCAACACTGGCTGTCCCGCCTGGTGTTTCCCATCGGCGGGTATGAAAAGACCCAGGTCCGGCAGCTGGCCCGGGACTTTGGACTGCCGGTGGCGGAGAAACCGGACAGCATGGAAATCTGTTTCATTCCGGACGGCGACTACGCCGCCTGGCTGGAGGCCCGAGGCGCGGTGCCGCCGCCGGGCCATTTTGTGGACCGGACCGGCCGGGTGCTGGGCCGGCACCGGGGTATCCATCGCTATACCATCGGTCAGCGCCGGGGGCTGGGTATCCCGGCGGCCCACCGGCTGTTTGTCTCGGAGATCCGCCCGGAGACCCAGGAGGTGGTCCTCTCCGACGGCACGGACCTTATGGCGGACACGGTCTGGGGGGAGGACTTTAACCCGTTGGCCCCTCTGACCGAGGGGGAAGAACTGACGGTGCGTCTGCGCCACTCTAAAACCGAGACCCCCGCCCGATTCTATCCAGAGGGGACGGGAGGGCGGCTGGAGCTTCTCACCCCCGCCCGAGCGCCCACGCCGGGCCAGCTGGCGGTGCTCTATCGGGGGGACTGGGTCCTGGGCAGCTTGTGGATTACCCGGGCCCGGCGCATCCCGGGATAACCCCGCCCCCACCGAGGCGCCGCCCCGGCGGCGGGGAAGGGAGAAAAGAAAGAGGGAAGCCGAATGGAACTGGAACGTGTCAAGGGCAACACCTGGGTGCTGAAAAGCTGGGAGCTCATCCCCCTCTACCAGGTGGACGACACCCGGTGCATCCTGCTGGACACGGGCACCGTGGACCAGCGGGCGGAACTGGAGGCCGCCCTGGACCAGGCGGGGCTGACGCCGGTGGCCATTCTGGGCAGCCATGCCCACATCGACCACATGGGGTCCTATGGATATTTTCAAAAAACCCGGGGGGCCGTCCTGGCTCTGACCCTGGGGGAGGCGGGACAGCTCTTTTCTCCCCTGGGTCTGCAGCTGCAGTACTACAATCTGTCCCTGGGGGCCTTTGGGCAGTACCCAGAGCTGGAGAGTGCCCCCTGTCTGCCTGACCGGATCATTCTGCCCCAGGAGCTGGAGGTCACCCTGTGCGGGGTGACCTTCGGCCTGGTGCGGACGCCGGGGCACACGGTGGATCACATCTGTGTGCGGACCCCGGACAACGTGCTCTATGTGGGGGATGCCATGATGACCGGCCGGGTCCTCCACCGGGCCAAGTTTCCCTATGCCTTCTCCATGAAGGTCTATCTGGAATCCCTGGCAAAGCTGCGCCAGGAGAGCGCGGACCGGTTCATTGTGGCCCATCGGGGTGTTTACCGGGAAATTTTGCCCTTTATTGACCTGGAGCTTCGGTTTTTGACCCAGCGGATGGAGGACCTGCTGACCTTGGTGGGGGAGAGCACCACCCCCAAGGAATTGACCGAGGCCATCTGCCGGACCTACCAGGTTCGGACCAAAAATCCCCGCCATCTGGCCTATTTTGAACAGGCCAGTCAAACGTACCTCCATTACCTGACCGACCGGGGGGACCTGGAATTGGTGATGGCAGAGGATCAGCTTCGCTACCGCCGGGTGAACCGGCGGCGGGAGAGGCTCACCCTGCCCCCCACAGGACGGTTTCGATAGGGGAAGAGATACGGCGGGAGGAACGTGAAGTTGTAGGATAAGGAGGGAATCACCATGGAATTAGAACAAGTCAAGGGGAATACCTGGGTGCTGAAAAGCTGGGAGCTCATCCCCTTTTACAAGCTGGACGACAGCCATTGTATTCTCCTGGACACCGGCCTGAACGATCAGCGGGAAGACCTGGAGGGAAGCCTTCGGGAAGCGGGGCTCACGCCCGTGGGTGTGATTTGCAGCCACGCCCACATTGATCACATGGGCAATGTGGCCTATCTCAAACAGACCTACGGCACCCAGCTGGCCATGTCCCTGGGGGAGGCGGGGCACCAGATGTCCTACCTGGGCCTGAATATCACCAACTACCTCATGTCCCCGGAGGACGTGGTGGAGTCGCCGCCGCTGCACGGGACCCCCTGCCTGGCCGACCGGATCATTCTGCCCACAGAGGATCGGATCACCTTCTGCGGGGCCACCTTCGACATCATCCACACCCCCGGCCACACGGTGGACCACATCTGTACCCGTACACCGGACAATGTCCTGTACCTGGGGGACGCCATGATGACCGGCCGCACCCTCCACCACTCCAAATTCCCCTTTGCCTTCTGCGTGCGGGACTATCTGGACTCCATGCGGAAAATGCGGACCGAGCCGGCGGACAAATTCATCGTGGCCCATTACGGCATCTATGATGAGATTCTCCCTCTGGTGGATATGGAGGCCCGGTTCTTTGCCGAGCGGATGGTGGACCTGCTGGACCTGGTGGATGGCCCCACCACCCCGGCCAAGATGGCCGCGGACATCTGCCGGACCTATCACATTGATGCCGGGGACCTGAGAAATCTGTCCTACTTTGCCACCTCCAGCCTGTCCTATATCAACTATCTGCGGGGGCTGGGCTATTTGGAGGCCTACATTGAGGATAACCAGATTTTCTACCGCCGGACCCCCGCCTCTTACGAGCGCAAGGAGCAGAAAAGCCAGTCGGTGCTGCCGAAGACAGGACAGTTCCGGTGAGAACGAATGAGATGAAAACGCAAGCCGCACAGCCAACTTTGGCTGTGCGGCTTTTTCTATGGGCAGGGGACGGCGGGGCAGACCCTCACTCCGGCTGTGTGGTTTGGGACAGCGGGCTTTCCTGGAGGAGTGGCTCCAGGGCCTGCTGCCAAGCGGGCAGAAAGGCGGTGAGAGAGGTGGTGTCCCATGGTGTTTTTTCTACGGTGCCCCGGACAGGGGTGTCCGACCCTTCCAGGGGCAGCTCCCACGAAAAGCGATCCCCATTGCCCACCAGGGCCTGGAAGACGGTGCCGCAGAAGCGAAGGTATTCCGTGGCAGAGGAGAGGGCGCCTTGGGGACAGGCTTCCTGGAACTGGAGGGTGATCCCATAGGGAGCGCGTTCCGTCTGCAGGGCGATCTGGTAGGGACCCACCGCCTGGGAGAGGTGCAGTTCCTCCAGAATGGCCAGGCAGGCCGAGGGGCTGCCCAGATAGGGGGTTTTCAGGGCATAGAGGTCTTCCGCCCATCCCTCTCTCAGATAGGAGGACAGGGAGGTCTGAAAAGCGCGCCACCGGGGGTCCTGGAGGAGGGATTCCGGGAGGACCGCCTTCTTTTGCGAGGCAGAATAGCCATCGTGGTTGAGGCGGACCAGAACAGGGGCCCCGGTCTCCCCAAGAAAGAGACAAAACTGGGTCCCCCGGTTGGCGTTGGTGAGAAGGAGGGCGCCGTTCGGCAGGGAGAACTGCGCCAGGGGAGTGTAGTCCTCTTGGTCGTAGTCCCGAAGAAGGGAGACCAAGGATGTCTGGAGTTCCTCAGGAAGTCGCACCGGGGTGCCGCGCAGCTGGAGGTAGGTCTCTGTGATGGCGACCCCTTCCATCTGGTCCTCTGGCACCCCGGGGTTGGCCAGAATCAGGACGATGGTGGCCGCACACACCAGCAGCGCGATCCCTGCCACCCAGACCGGGGGCCGTTTATAGTCCAGTACGTGCCGGATGCGTCCCTTGGGGTCCTCCTCCCCAAAGGCCAGGGGCACCGCCTGGGGCAGCTTGCCGCTGTGTCCCAGGTGCAGCAGGGCGGCGGCGTATTGGGCGGTGTCCTTGGCGCCAAAGCGCCGGATGACGGCCTGGTCGCAGGCGGTCTCCAAATCCCGGCAGAACAGGCGGTAGGCCAGCCAGAGAAGGGGGTTGCACCAGTGCAGGCACAGCGCCAGCCAGGCCAGGGGCTTGGTCAAGTGATCCCGCCGCCGCAGGTGGGCCTGCTCGTGGAGAAGGACGTAGGGCCGGTCCTGGGGGTCCAGCCCCACGGGGAGATAGATTTTAGGGGAGAAAACACCGCAGACAAAGGGGGCGGCAATCTGATCGGTCTCATAGAGGTTGCCCTCCAGCCGGATGGCTTCCCCGGTCCGCCGGCGCAGACGGAGGTAGGAAACGCCCCCCCAAAGGAGCATGCCCAGGGTGCCGGCCCCCCAGAGTCCGACCACCACATCGGTCCGGTCCGGCCCGGCGGAGGCCCTTTGGTCTGCCGGGGCAGGCGCCTGGGCGCGGGAGGAGGCCTCCAGCGCCTGCCCAGCCTGCTGCACGTAGGTGCCCTGGGCGATGGGGGCGGGGACCAGGCTCACGGGAAGGGAGAAGCTCACAGGACAGACCATGCGGACAAAGACCACCATCCACAGCAGACAGGTGATCCACCGGGGCGCCCGTTTCAGAAGCAGACGGAGTCCCATCACGCACAGGGCGGCCACGGAGGCGGTGGTGGTCATGGTGAGAAGGGTTTGCAGAATTTGGTCCATGGGGACCTCCTTTCAGGGGATGGGTCAGTGGGGCGTGCTCTCCAACTGGACCAGGAAGGACAGGGGGCCCGCCGGCTGCCCCGGGGTGGTATAGCCCAGGAAGACGTCCCCGTCCCACTCGTAAAGGCGGTAGCCGGTGTCCTGGGTAAAGACATTTTCCACAATGCACCAACGGGCTTCTCCCTGGTGCTGCGCGGGGTCCACGCCATAGCGGGTGAGTTGGTCGTTGGCCGCCTGGGGCTGCCAACGGTAGTAGGGAGTATCATAGTGCACGCCCTGGCTGTCGGAGAAGGAGGTGAGGGCAAAAACATCACTCCACAGTTCGCTGAAGATGCCATGGGAGCGGCCCGCCTCGAGGGGGAAGGGGCCGTCATACCCGGGCGCGCAGTAGAGCACCTGTTCGGTGTCTCGGTAGCGGCCGAAGAGGGTGATCTGGGCGGCGCTGCCGGCCTGCTTCATCTGCCGGTAGGTCTCCCGGAAGGCCTCCTGGGTTTGCGGGGGCGTGTCCTGGCCGGAGAGGCCATCGGGATAGGTCATATAGCTCCCAGTCCCGTGGAGGGAGCCCTGGGCCCCGAAGGTCCAGTCGATGTAGAAGAGCGTATCGTCCAGAGCGAACAGGGCGGAAGAGGCCAGGTCCAGATAGGGGATCAGGCGGGCCGCGTCGGTGGCCAGGACGGGCGGGGTGTCCAGATAGACGGTCAGAATCGTGGGATCGGGGGACTCGCCCTGGAAAACCTCAACCGTATAGGGGCCTGTGAAGGCGCGGAGGTTCAATCCCTCCAGCACTTGTTCCGCCGCCTGCTTTGTCTGGAGGGAGCAGCCCCGGCGGGTATAGAGGGTGTCCGGGCGGGTGACCCAGAGATATTCCTCCAGGGAAGCTTCCCAGGCCAGATAGGCCTGCTCCAGCTGACCGGTCATACGGTACGGTTGGGATTCCTGGTCTTTTCCGCCGGAGGAAGTCGTATGGACCAGGAGAGGGTGGCCCCCGCGAAAAATTTCCCAGTGGTCTTTCTTGCCCGAGAGAAGGATTCTGGTGTCCGTTTCAAAGGAGAGGGAAGACATGGGCTCCAGATCTCCGTTATATCGGTTGCAGAGAGCCAGCAGCTCCTCCAGCAAGGGCTCTGGGAGGGGGAGAGTTTCCCCATAGGAGAAAACCATCCCTTCGTCAACGGGCCTGCCCTCCAGTCGTCCGTTGGTGTCCCCCAACAGGAAAAGACCGGCCGCAAGGCAGGCCGCCGCAGTGGCCAGAATGAGCCAGAGAGCGGGCCTGCGGTAGGAGAGCACAGCCCGGATGCGCCCCTTGGTGTCCTCCGTGCCAAAGGCCAGGGGAACAGCGGCGGGGAAGCCGGACCGGCACCCCAGGTGCAGAAGGGTGGCGGCGTACCGGGCGGTGTCCTCTCGCCCAAGCGGACGGATCACCGCCTGGTCGCAGGCGGCCTCCACATCCCGGCAGAACAGGCGGTAGGCCAGCCACAGAAGGGGGTTGAACCAGTGCAGGCACAGGGCCAGATAGGCCAGGGGCTTGGTCCAGTGGTCCCGCCGGCGCAGATGGGCCCGCTCATGGAGCAGGACATAGTGACGGTCTTCCGCCGGGAGGGAGGCGGGGAGATAGATCCGAGGGCGGAGCAAGCCGCAGACGAAGGGGGTGGAGACGCGGTCGCTCTCATAGACCCCTTTCTCCACCGGCACGGCCTCCGCCACCTGCCGGCGGAGTCTGGCGTAGGAGACTGCGGCCCAAAGCAGGGCGGCCCCTGCCCCCGCGGCCCACACCCCGGTGAGCAAGGCGGGCCGTGGAATATCCGCTGGCGCAGCTGGGGCCAGTGGGGTCCCGTCTCCGGCGGAAAGGGTGTGCTCGGCCGGGGCGGGCGTGTCTTGGACGGGGACCGTTTCCTGGGCCGGCCCGGGCTCGGCGGAGAGGAGGTGCTGGACATAGGCCCCGCTGGTGATGGCCTGGGGTACCAGGCTCACCGGCAGAGACAGCCCCACAGGACAGATCATCCGAAGAAACACCACCCCCCACAGGGCACAGGTGATCCACCGGGGGAGCGGCCTCAGGACCAGGCGCAGGAGCATCACAATGCCGGCCACCAGGGCGGCGGTGACGGACATGGTCAGAAGGGTGGAAAGGAACGTGTCCATAAAAGGGCCTCCTTTCTGGGGGAGTGGGAAAGGGTGTCAATGGGACTGCCGGTATTCCTCCAGCATTTGCTCAATTTCAGCGGCCTCCTGGTCGCTGACACTGCCGGCCCGGAGAAAGGCGGCCAGGAAACTGGGCAGAGAGCCGTGGAAGGAGCGCTGCAGGACCTCCTGCCCGTCCGCCTGCTGCACAGTGGCCCGGTCCACCAGGGAGGTGACCACGGCGGCCTCGTTCTTCAGGCAGCCCTTGTCGCACAGGCGCTTGATGACGGTGTAGGTGGTGGTGCGCTTCCAGCCCAGCTGTGCCTGGGCCAGCTTGCACAGCTGGGGGGAGGAGATGGGCTCAGAGGACCAGACCAAGTCCAAAAGACGGTGGTCGGCCAGGGAGAGGGAAGGGGGAGATTTCATGGGACATACCTCCAGTCGAATGTTTTAGACAACGTTAGTCTAACAGATTAGACTGGCGTTGTCAAGAAAAAACCCGCGCCCCGGAAAAGGGGAGCGGGTCGGGAGATCAAATGACCTGGAAGAGATAAAATTTGAGATACTCGGTCTCGGGCACGCCCCATAGAATGGGGTGGTCCGGGGCTTGCCGCCGGTCCGCGATTTGCCGGAGGGAGACGGCGGCGTCAGCGGCGGCCTCCCAGAGCATCCGGCGGAAGAGGTCGGGGGTCATGAAATGGGAGCAGGAGCAGGTGGCCAGGTAGCCGCCCCGGGGGAGGAGCTTCATGGCTTTGAGGTTGATCTCCTTATACCCCCGGTAGGCATTTTTCACCGTGGCCCCGCTTTTGGTAAAGGCGGGGGGGTCTAAGATGATGTAGTCGTAGGGGTGTTTCTTCTCCCGGGCCAGCTCTGTGAGCAGGGAAAAAACGTCGGCCTGCACCACGTCAACGCGGTCCTCCAGGCCATTGCGGGCCACGTTGCGCCGGGTGAGGGCCACGGCGTCCTGGGAGATGTCCACAGCGGTGACGTGGGCGGCGCCTGCCTTGGCGCAGTTGAGGGCGAAAGCCCCTGTGTGGGTGCAGCAGTCCAGAATCCGCCGGCCTGGAGCCAGGGCCGCAGCGGCCCGGCGGTTGTATTTCTGGTCCAGAAAAAACCCGGTCTTTTGGCCGTTGATGTAGTCCACATCGTAGGAGATTCCGTTTTCCACCAAGGTGATGTGGCCGTCCAGGTCGGTGGCCAGGCCGGGGAGGGGATAGAACCCCTTCTCCCGGGGCAGCCCCTCCTTGTCCCGCAGGGGGGCCTCGTTGCGCTCATAGATGGCCCGCACCGCCACGCCGTAACCGGCCAGCAGTTCCACCAGAAGGGAATAGAGCAGAGACTTTCGGACCTCCATCCCCAGGGAGAGAACCTCCGTGACCAGAATGTCCCCGAAAAGGTCCACGGTGAGCCCGGGGAACTGGTCGGCCTCCCCGAAGATCAGCCGGGCGCAGGAAAAGTCGTCCCCCATGACGGTCTTCCGGTAGTCCAGGGCGTATTGGAGCCGCCGCCGCCAAAAGGCCTCATCAAACCGGTCGTTGGTGTTTCGGGAGAGCAGACGGACCCGAATCTTCGAGTGATCGTTGAGCAGCCCCGTGCCCAGCCAGCGGCCTTTCTGGGAGACCACATCCACCAGGTCTCCGTTTTCACAGGGCCGGTCGGGACCGGTGGTCTCCACCCCGTAGACCCAGGGATGCCCGGCCCGGATGGCCCGGGCGGCCTTTTCATTGACGGTGAGAATGGGATAGGGACGTGTGGCCATGGCGTGGGCCTCCTTTGTGGATTTGAAAAGAATGGGACTCCTATTATACTGGTTTTCTCCCGGGCATGCAAGGGGGGCGGGGGCTGGCCGGATATTTTGGAAAGAAGGGGCCTGCCCTCTGGCCATTCGCGCCGGGCCGTGGTACAATACCGGTATCAAACAAGACAGGAGGCGGTGGCCATGGGAAAGAAAATTCGGCTGCTGGCGCTGGACCTGGACGGGACGCTGCTCAACGGGGCCAAGCAGATCACCCCCCGGACCCAGGCGGCGCTGGAGCGGGCCAGGCAGCAGGGGGTTCTGATGGTGCCTGTGACAGGCCGCCCGGCCCAGGGTCTGCCGCCGGCGGTGCTGTCCCTGCCGGGGCTGCGGTACGCGGTCACCTCCAACGGGGCCACCATTCGGGACCTGGTGGAGCAGCGGGTGCTGCTGGAAAAGCATCTGGCCCCTGCCCTCTGCTTGCAGGTGCTGGCCCGGTGCGCCCACATTCCCATGATCCGGCAGGTGTTCCGGGCGGGAGTGGGCTATCTCTCCCGGCCGGACTATGAGACCCTCCGGGCCCGGTACGCGGGGACGGCCATGCTGCAGTACCACCTGGATACCCGGCAGGTCTTGCCGGGAACGGTGGAGGAATTCCTGGCGGCGGATGCCCGCCCGGTGGAGGAGCTCTTCTTCCTCACCGACAGTCCCCAGACCAAGCAGGCCCTGCGGCAGTGCCTCGCGGACCTGCCGGGCATCGGCTTTGCCGATCCCTTTCCCAATGACCTGGAGGTGATTGCCGGGGAGATTGACAAGGGAGAGGCCCTGCGGTATCTCCTGGACCGGCTGGACATTGCCCCTGAGGAGGTGCTGGCCATGGGGGACGGCGGCAGTGATCTTCCCCTGCTCCAGGCCGCCGGCATCGGCGTGGCCATGGGAAACGCCACGGAAGCGGTGAAGGCGGGGGCGGACTTTGTCACGGCCTCCTGTGAGGCCGACGGCGTGGCCCTGGCCATTGAGAAGTTTGTACTTTCAGAGGGAGAAACGCCATAAAGAGGAAGGAGAGAGGACGCGCCCTGGGGCGCGTCCTCTTTGCTTTTATGAAAGGAGTGGGCAGGGAATCGCTCACGGCGTTTCCGGTGAGGCGGGCTCTGACGGGATGTTTTGAACAGAATCCTGGGAGAAGGGGGCCGGGGAAAGGGGAGGGTCCTCCAGAAGAAAGATAGATTGGGTTTTGTCCTCCGGGTCAAAGGGAAGATGGCCCGGGGCGGTGTCTCCGGGGAGGAAAAAGGGAAGGTTCTCCACGTCCGGGCAGGCAGAGGGGGGCGCCAGATTCTCCAGGTAGGCCAGGTCATACAGCGCCGCCAAACCGGCAGACGTGGGGATAACCTGGGAGACGGCGTCCTGGGAAAGGGCGGGGGCCGGGGCGGTGCTCTCCTTTGTCTGGGCGGGGAGAAGGAGGACCAAGGCGGCCAGGGCCGCGGCGCTTCCCGCCAGGGCCCATCGCCTCCAGGCGCGGGCGCGGCGAAGGGGGAAGCAATCTGGATGGGTGGCCTGCAGTTGCCGCCAAGATGCCTCGGCGGAAAAAGCGGGGGGCGGCTGGTCCTCCAGAGTCGTCAGAAGCGCCTGGAGGCGGGGCAGGGAGGTTTCCTCCTGGAATAAGGTCGTCTCCAGGAGCAAGCGCTGCGCCGCGGCGCGGCGGGCGGAGGAAGTAGTATGAGACATCGAAACACCTCTCAATCGGGAAAACCGGGGGAATGGGACAGATAGGCGCGGCAGTGCTTTCTGGCCCGGGAGAGCCAGGTGCCGCAGGTGGAAACCGGCACCCCCAGACGCTGGGCGATCTCCTGGTAGGACAGCCCTTCCTCGTAGAACAGGAGCAGAATTTCCCGGTCCCGGGGGGAGAGCTGGACCGGCAGCACCTCGGCCAGCCCCAGGGACGGGGGCGGCGTCGGTGCCAGACCGGCGGGGGAGGGATGGAGGGGCTGTTCCTGGGCGGTCTGCTTGGCCTGCCGGGCAAACTCGTGGCTCAGCTCATAGTTCAGGGCGCGCAGCAGCCAGCCCAGGGGATTTTCGTGGGCTTGCAGGGCGGGGACCTTTTGGGCCGCGGCCAGGAAAACGCTGTGGAGGAGGTCCTGGGCCCGGTTGGCGTCCTGGAGCCGGTAACAGGCGATTCGGTATAAGGTTTCGGCATAGGTGATATAGAGGGTGTGGAGCCAGCTGGCCTCGGCGCTGTTCAAAAGCCTCCCCCCTTTCTCTCTGGCAAAAAGACCTCTCTGCTTAACATACACGAGCTGAGGCAGAATTTCTTTCAAAAAATGTTAGGTTTTCAAAAAAATTCTGGGGCCGGCCTGCAGGCCGGCCCCAGAGATGGGCGGGAAAGGAGAAGGATCAGCGTCCCAGGCTGTGAACCAGCATGGGAATGGCGGATTCAAAGTTGACACCGTACCAACGGGCGTCAGGGTCGTTTTGGGTCTCCCGGATGCACTCCAGGGTATAGTCCACGGCGATCTTCAAGGCGCCGGCGAGGTCTTTCCCATTCATCAGGGCGCCCACACAGGCGGAGGCGAACACATCGCCGGTGCCGTGGAAGCTCACAGGGAGCTTTTCATTGAAATAGCTGGCATACGTGTCTGTGGCGGCGTCATAGGCCATGGCGCCGATCTGGCCGGGGGCAAAGCTGACGCCGGTGAGCACAGCGGTTTTACAACCCAGGCCGGTGAGCTGCTTCAGCAGATCCCGGATATAGGCTTCATCGTAGTTCTCCCCCACGTAGTCAACCCCCAGCATAAAGGAGGCCTCAGTGAGGTTGGGGACAATAACATCGGCTTTGCCGCACAGCGTGCCCATTTCCTTGGCAAACTCCGGCGTAAAGCCAGTGTAAAGTACGCCGTTGTCCGCCATAGCGGGGTCCACGTAGATTAGGGTGTCCTGGCCGCCGAACCGGTCAAAGAACTGGCTGACCAGATGGATCTGCTCAAAGGAGCCCAGATACCCGGTGTAGATGGCGTCAAAGGAGATGCCCTCCTTTGCCCAGTGGTCGGCGATGGGCGCCACCTCCTGGGTCAGATCATGGAAGGTAAAGCCGGAGAAGCCGCCGGTGTGGGTGGAGAGGACCGCCGTGGGAACCACGCAGGTCTCCACGCCCATGGCGGAGATGATGGGAAGGGCCACTGTCAGGGAACATTTGCCCAGACAGGAAATATCTTGAATGGAAACAACGCGCTTCATGAAATATCCTCCTTGTATTGGGACAGAGGCTCTGTCCCGGTGCGATGGGCGGCTCTCGCCGCCGACAGCCATAGAGTAACACAGAACTGGCCTTGTGGCTATGGCCAATCCTGTTTTATTTGGCATAACCAGATTGAGAGAGTACCAAAAAAGCCTTTCGGGAGTGACCCGAAAGGCTCTTTTGGTGAGTAATAATGGAAGGATTTATGTCAGTCACGCCGTGGAAAAGAAGGAAGGAACCACAGGCGGACGTACGCGAAGTAAAATGCAAGATTTATTGCAACTGAAGTAGAAAACCCTTGAGAATCAAGGGCTGCGGCCCTTACCGGAGAACGTGGCTATTATCTTAGATTTTTTCAGAAACGTCAAGATGAAAAGTGAACAAATAATTGACAAATTGTATAACAAAAATGTAGATTAAAACGAATAGAATAGAGAAAATGAAAAAAGAGAGGAGAAATTATGCAGAATAGACAGAAAAATGAGAGGAAAATGTGCAAGATGGGAGGAAATTCCATGCAAGAACAGAAAAAAAGCCCCCATTGGGAAGGCGACGCTTCCCAATGGGGGCGGGTGCGCTGGGCTCAGGCCGGACGGACCACCAGACGCTGAATCTCGCCATCCTCACTGAAATCCTGGATGGTGGCCACCGCCCGGATGTGATATCCGTTGTAGACGGCGTAGTAATAGGCCTGGGTGTCACTGACGATCAGGGGATCGGTGATTTCAAACCGCCGGAACAGGAAGCGGTTCCGGAAAAACATGTCAATCCCCTCGGGGCCGTAAGCGTGGAGCTGCGGCTGGCCGGCGTCCTTGGGGCAGTAGTCCACAAAAATCGCGGTGGGGGAGAAGAGCTTGCTCAGGGCCACCGAGTCCTGGTTGAGCATAGCCTGCACATACTGCTTAATCAAAGTCATGAAAACCCTCCTTAATAGACTTTCTCAGAGTTGAGAAGCGCGTCGGTGCCGCCGTCTACGAACAGGACATTGCCGTTGATCCCATGGGCCAGGGGAGAGACCAGGAAGGCGATGACGTTGGCGATGTCCTCCGGGTCCATCAGGGTATCGGTGCCGTAGTTGATGGGGATGGGCAAGGCGGCCAGGGCGGCCTTGGCGTTTTCGCTCATGGTGGCGGTCATGGGGGTGGAGACATTGCCGGGGGCCACGGTGTTGATCCGCACGCCGTTGGCGGCCCAGGAGGCGGAGACCCGGCGGGCCCACCGGGCCAGGGCATATTTGGTGGTTACATAGATGCTGTTGCCCACAGCCAGGCTGCTCTCATCGAACTTCTCAATGATGTTCAGAATGCGTTCCTCATTGACAGGTTTGGTCTGGCTGTAATTGAGCATATCCACCAGATCCATCCGGGCAGCGCCCTGGGAGATGGTGTTGGAGGAGGTCACTACGCAGCTGCCTCCTTTTTTCTTGAGCAGATCGAACAGACCGTGGGCCAGATTGGTGGCGCCGAAGTAGTTCAGACTGATCATGAGCTTCAAATTGCCGCAGGCCCCGGAAACGCCGGCGTTGCAGCACAGGCCGTCGATGCCGTCGGGGTACTGGGCGTGAATGGTGTGAATGACCTCGTCCCTGCCCTCCTTGGTGGCCAGGTTGGCACAGATGTCGCTGTCTTTCAGGTCTACGTTGACCACTTCGTGGCCCTGGCTGCGGAGAATCTCCACGGTCTTTCCGCCGATGCCGCCGGAGCCGCCGGTTACCACATAAACTCCCATAAATTGCTGCCTCCTTATCATAAAAATCGTGTCCCAGATGGGTATTATGGTAATTATGGGAGTCGGAGGGAAAAAGATCAAGGCAAGAAATTCACAAAAAGGCTCACAAGGAGAAAAAAGTTTTTGACCACGGGTTCCAAGATTGGTCTTTTTTTAGCAGATTTTTGTCTTTGTGTGACGGAGCCCGCCGGGCCGCAGAATGCACTTAGGTGCCCAGGCGTCGGATGGCTTTGGATACTTCCACCTGAAGAATGGAGAGCAGGGAGAGCCCCAGGACCACCAGCCAGGACAGGCCGGAAAGGGTGGTCAGCTGGAAGGCACTCTGGAGAGGGGGAATCCAAAGGATCGCGGCCATGAGCAGAGCGGAGACGCCAAAGGAAACGATCAGCCAGGGGTTGATGCCTTCTGCCCGCACCCAAATGGGCTCTGTGTTGGAGCGCTGGTTGAAGGCCCGCAGCATCTGGGACAGTGCCAGCACGCAGAAGGCCATGGTCTGCCCGGTGGTGTGGTCCGCCATACGGACGCCGATCCAGTAGGCCGCGGTGGTGAGCAGGGCCACAAAAATCCCCTGGGTCACCACCCGGCGGACCAGGTCCCGTTCAAACAGGGTGCCGGACCGCACCGGCGGGTGTTTCATAATATTTTTGCTGGCCGGGTCCACCCCCAGCGCCAGGGCGGGCAGGGTGGCGGTGGCCAGGTTGACCCACAGGATATGGACTGCCAGCAGGGGGGCCTCCCAGTTCAGCGCGGTGGCCAGGAACAGGGTGAGAATCTCCGCAATGTTGCCCACCAGCAGGAACTGGATGACCTTTTGAATGTTGCGGTAGACCCGCCGTCCCTCCTTGATGGCGTAGGCGATGGTGGTGAAGCTGTCGTCCAGCAGGATCATGTCGGAGGCGTCCTTGGCCACGTCGGTTCCGGTGACCCCCATGGCCACGCCGATGTCCGCGGCCTTCAGGGCGGGGGAATCGTTGACCCCGTCCCCGGTCATGGCGGTGACCTCTCCGGTCCGCTTCAGGGATTGAATGATCCGCAGCTTATCCGCGGGAGAGACCCGGGAGAAGACCGTGGTGGTCCCCACCGCGGCGTCCAGGTCCTCCTCGGACATGGCATCCAGTTCGTCGCCGGAGAGGACGGTGTTGCCCGGCCGGTAAATGCCCAGCTCCCGGGCGATGGCCAGGGCGGTGACCTTGTGGTCCCCTGTGATCATAACGGTCCGAATGCCGGCCTGCTGACAGGTGGCCACGGAGCGGGCCACTTCCTTGCGGGGAGGATCTATCATACCGGTGATGCCCACAAAGGTCAGATCGCATTCCACGGAGTCGTCCTCCTCCCCGGGGATGTGCTCCAAGGTCCGCATGGCAAAACCCAGCACCCGCAGGGCCTGCTCTGACATCTGGTTGCACAGGGACAAAATCTGGCGCTGGTCGGTCTCTGTCATGGGCCGGACGCCTGCCGCGGTGAGCATGTGGGTACAGAGGGGGAGCATTTCATCCACGGCGCCCTTGGTGTAAGCGATGTTCCGGTCCTGGATTCGGTGCACGGTGGTCATCCGCTTGCGGTCGGAGTCGAAGGGCTGCTCGAACAGACGGGGATAGGTTTCCTCCAGGTCTTCATGGTCAATGCCGAAGGCCTGGGCCAGGTAGATCAGCGCCCCCTCCGTGGGGTCGCCGATGATCTGTCCCGGGTGATCGGGGTCCAGGCTGGCGTCGTTGCAGAGGGCGGCGGCATAGATCAGTTCCTGATAGACCTTGGGGTGACGCTGGGCCGCCTCCGCGACAGGGGTGCCCTGGCCGGCTGCAAAGTCCCCGTTGACGGCGATGTGGGTGACCGTCATTTGGTTCAGGGTCAGGGTGCCTGTCTTGTCGCTGCAGATAACCGTGGCGCTGCCCAGGGTTTCCACCGCGGGCAGCTTGCGGATCAGGGCATTTTTCTTGGCCATACGCTGCACGCCCAGCGCCATAACGATGGTGGCGGTGGCGGGCAGGCCCTCAGGGATGATGGAGATGGCCAGAGAGATGGCCACCAGGAACTGTGGAATCAAAGGCCGGTGGTACAGGGCACCGAGAAGGAAGATCAGGACACAGACAATTAGCCCGATGACCGTGAGGGTTTTGCCCACTGCGTTGAGCTTGCGCTTGATGGGGGTGTCCAGTTCGTCCTGATTGTCCAGCAGGTCGGCGATGTTGCCCACCTGGGTGTCCATGCCGGTGGCCACCACTACGCCGGTGGCCCGTCCGTAGGTGACAATGGAGGAGGCGTAGAGCATATTGCACCGGTCCCCCAGGGGGCAGTCCGCTGCCAGCAGGACATCCGCATCCTTTTCCGAAGGGACGGATTCCCCGGTGAGGGAGGCCTCCTGGACCTTGAGATTCGCGGCGTCCACCAGGCGCAGGTCAGCGGGGACCATGTCGCCGTCCCGGAGGAAGACAATGTCGCCCGGGACCAGCTCACTGGCGGGGAGAATGCTCTCCTCCCCCTCCCGGAGGACCCGGGCGGTGGGCGCCCGCATGTTTCGCAGGGCTTCCAGGGAGGACTGGGCTTTTTTCTCCTGGACGATGCCGATGACCGCGTTGACCACCACGATGGTTCCGATGACAATGGCCTCGGTCCACTCCTGCAGCAGGGCGGAGAACAGGGCCGCGCCGATGAGAATGAGGACCATCGGGTCCAGCAGCTGTTCCTTCAGCATGCGGAGAATGGACTTGGGGGGCTTTGCCCGCAGCGTATTGGGTCCGTGGGTTTGCAGACGTTCGGTTGCCTCGGCATCCCGCAGGCCGTCCTCAGAGGTATGAAGGGTTTCATAGACCTGGGAGAGGGGCTGGGCGTGCCAAGGCTTGGGTTTGGGATGATCCATGTTGGATCCACCACTCCTTTCGTTGTTTGAGATTTCATATTCTGACCGCCTTGCGGCGGAGGCCAGACAAAAGAACAAAAAAGCATAGCCCACCACCCGAAGGGCGTGGGTTATGCTCGGTCACATTCCATAGAAATGATGCAAAAACTGGTTGGCGTCGCTGTTGTCGCTGTCGTCCATGGCAGGCGGCACAATCCTTCCTTAAAAATACTTCTCTTCCATTATATGGTGTGCCGGGAACAATGTCAAGAGGAAAATTTCAGGCGGTTCGGCAAAGGGAACGGGCCAGCAATCCTGCACACCAGGTTGGGAAAGATGGCCCCTATTGTAGCAGAGAACGTGTGCCGAATCAAGAGGAAGCAGACCATTTCTGGCGTTGCAACGGCGGGAGGAGTGTGGTAAAATAGGTATCATTTTCAAAGAAAGAAGGCGGATTACCATGGATCAAACCGTACGGGATTATGTGGTGGAGCAAACCCACCGGCTGATGGAGGCTTTTTCCTGCAGCGGGGAGGCCAAAGAGGCGGCCCAAGCTTGGCTGGCTGCCCTTGGAACCGACCGGGAGGCGGAAGAGACCCGAAAGTATGTACAGGAGCTGGAGGAGGATCTGGTCACTGTGGACCAGCTGATCGCCTTTGCCGAGTCCGACGAGGGGCGCCAGGTGTTTGGCGCGGAAGCGGCGCCCGGGGTGGCGGCCCATGGGCGGGAGATCAAGGCCGCTGGCGCCAAGTATTGTGACTGCCCGGCCTGCGCGGCGGCAGCGGCAATTCTGGAGAAAAAGGACCTCCTGCTGAAGTAAGAGAAGTACAACAGGAAACTGGGCGCCAGTCAGGGATGATTGGCGTCCCTTTTTTCAGGGGAGCGGGCGGGAGGAAGTGTCCCTGTGGAAGCGCCCCAGGAAGGAGGATGCAGATGAAGAAAGTGAAGATCACCGTGCTGAAGACCACCCTGGACGAGGAACTGGCCAGGGAGTACGGTGCGGACGGCCTGGGGCCATGTCCCATGCTGCGGGCGGGGCAGGTCTTTTATGGGGACTATGCCAAGCCCGAGGGCCTGTGTGACGAGGCATGGAAAGCCATGTATCAGTATGTTTTTGCCCTGGCCCATGGGGCGGGAGAGGGCTTATTTTACTATGGGGACTGGATTGGACGGCCTGGTGTGGCCATCTGCAGCTGCAACGATGGGCTGCGGCCTGTGATCTTTAAGCTGGAGGCCACGGAAGAGGAGGCGGTGATCCAGTACACCCCTGTGCGATGAAAGGAGAAGGCTGCTATGATTGAGGAACTGCTGGCATACAATCGAAAATTTGTGGAGGAGAAGCGGTATGAACAGTATGCCGCCAGCAAATATCCCAACAAGAAGATTGCCATTTTGACCTGTATGGATACCCGGCTGGTGGAGCTCCTCCCCGCAGCGCTGGGCCTGCGGAACGGAGACGTGAAAATCATCAAGAACGCCGGCGGGGTGGTGACCAATCCCTTTGGCAGTGTGATTCGCTCCCTGCTGGTGGCCATCATTGAGCTGGGCGTGGAGGAAATCATGGTCATCGGACACACAGACTGCGGGGTGCAGCACATCGACAGTGAGAGCATGATCGCCCACATGAAGCAGCGGGGGGTTTCCCAGGCGTCCATTGACCTGATGAAATACTGCGGCATCGACTTTGAACGCTGGCTGGCGGGCTTTGACACCGTGGAACAGTCGGTGACCGACACGGTGAACACCATCCGCAACCACCCCCTCATGCCCCGGGATGTCCGGATTGGAGGGTATGTCATCGACACCGAGACAGGGGAGCTCTCCACGGTGTGCAAGGGATGATCTTCCGCCCGTGGGGGTGCCATGAAGGAGCGAGCGCCCTGCCTGGTTTGCCAGGCAGGGCGCTTGTTCTTTTATGCGGGCGGGGTATGATGTGTCCGGGCGTAGTCAATGCCAAGGCAGGCCAGCGCCAAAAGGAGGGTGGTCAGGGCGGAGAACCCTGCCTCCGGGGTGGGAAAGGCCTGGACAGGCGGGGACAGCAGGGCGGGAAACAGGGAGTCGATAAGGAAACTTACGGGAATGGTGAGCAGGAGAACGGCTCCAGCGGCCCGCCACGGACGGTGGCGGAGCTTTCGGCAAACGCCGTACGCCGCCCAGAGACCAGCCAGAGACACCGCCACCGTGGCGAGGGTGAAGGGCAGTGGAAGGGGAAGCAGAGTCCATAGACCCAACAGGTAGGGAATCAGCGCCAGGGAGAGGGCCAGAAAGCAGGCGCGCACCCGGTGGACCTTTGCTTGGAACAGGGGGACGGTGACAACCCAGGCCAGCGCCAAGGAGAGCAGAACGATCAGGGACCAGGAGAGACGTCCAGAAAGACAGAAATCACACAGCAGGCAGATGCCGGCTGCCAGCAGACACAGGGCGGAGAAGAGAAGCAGGGCGTGGGCCCAGAGCCGCCGCAAGCGGTGCCGGACCTGTCTGTCGGAGTAGCGGAGTGCTTCCGCCACGCTGCTTTCAGTCTCCGCTTGGGGTGGATCGGCCATCCGCCGGCCCTGGAGGAGCTCTGTGGTAGAGACCCCTAAAATCTGTGCCAGTGGGATCAAGAGGGAGATGTCCGGGGCGCTCAGGTCCCGCTCCCACTTGCTCACTGCCTTGTCGGTGACATGCAGCTGACTGGCCAGCTCTTTTTGGGTCAACTGGTTCTCTTTGCGCAGCTGCTGGAGAAAGCTGCCGAGGGAAGAATCCTTCATGGAGGCACCACCTTTGTTTTGTGTGTCCATAGCATAGCAGAAGGCGGGGGAAATGGCAACCGACGAGAGGTCGAGGCGGTGGGAAACCAGCAGTAGAGCGCCGGGAGACGGCTGCCGGCGCTACGGCCAAGAAAACCGCCCCCATCTTTACGGTCAAAGACAGGGGCGGTGGGTTAGGAGGCGGACTGGGTCATGGCGCGCTCGGCCATGCGAAGGGTTTTGCGCAGGAAGATGGCGCTGAGGGTCAGGGACATGAGCTCGGCGATGGGGAAGGCCAGCCAGACCAGGGTAAGGTTGCCCGTCTGGGACAGCAGCCACGCCACCGGGAGCAGGACCACCAGCTGACGGCAGACGGAGACCACCAGGCTGTATATGGGGTTGCCGATGGCCTGGCACACCGACATGGAGATGATGCAGAAGCCTGCCAGCACGAAGGAGAGGGCGATGATCCGCAGGGCCGGGGTGCCAATGGCCAGCATGTTTTCCGAGGCGTCGAAGAGGGAGAGCAGGGCCCCAGGGGCCAGTTCAAAGGCGGCCAGGCCCACGGCCATAATAGCCACCGCGGAGAAAATGGCCAGTTTGATGGTTTTCTTTACCCGGTCGGGCTTCTTGGCCCCGTAGTTGTAGGCGACAATGGGCACCATGCCGTTGTTCAGTCCGAAGACCGGCATGAAGATAAAGCTCTGGAGCTTGAAGTAGGCGCCAAACACAGCGGTGGCGGTGGTGGTGAAGGAGATGAGGATTCGGTTGACCCCGAAGACCATCACCGAGCCAATGCACTGCATGACAATGGAGGGGAAGCCGATGCGGTAGATGTTTTTTACCGTGGGTCCATGAAAGCGGATTTTACGGGGGACGATGTGAATGTCCGGGTTGCACTTGAGGTTCATAATGAGCGCGGCCACCGCAGCCACACACTGCCCGGTGACCGTGGCCACCGCGGCGCCGGCCACACCCAGGCGAGGGGCGCCGAAAAGACCGAAGATAAGGATGGGGTCCAGGATGATGTTGGTCAGGGCGCCCAGAAGCTGGGTACACATGGACAGGTGGGTGCGGCCGGTGGATTGCAGCAGCCGCTCAAAGGTGAACTGGCAGAAGATGCCGATGGAGCAGCCCAGGCAGATTTGGGCGTAGATGGTGCCGGAGGATACAATCTCGGTTACGTCGGTCTGGAGCTGGAAGAAGGTGCGGGAGAAAAATACCCCAATGACGCAGAAGAGAACGAAGGAGCACAGAGCCAGAAAGATGCCGGTGTTGGCGGCCTGGTCCGCTTTGTCCTGCTCTTTTGCGCCCAGGGACCGGGAGAGCAGGGCGTTCATGCCCACGGTGGTGCCCGCGCAGACGGCGATCATCAGGTTTTGCAGGGGAAAGGCCAGGGAGACTGCGGTCAAAGCGTTCTCACTGAGCCGGGAGACGAAAATGCTGTCTACCACGTTGTACAGGGCTTGGACCAGCATGGAGATCATCATGGGGACAGCCATGCCGGCCAGCAGCCGCCCCACAGGCTGGACGCCCATCTTGTTTTCTGCGGGCGTGTTGGAAGGGTTGTTGTTCTGCATAGTTCACTTTCCTCATTTTTCCACAAAAAAATAACAATTACATAGCAAATCTATATTGTATAGCAATAAAATAATCTATCAATGGTCGAATTGGACAAAAGAGAGGAGGCGCTTTTGGCGCCTCCTCTCTTGGTTTCCTTCGATATGGAAGAGGATGGGAAATGTGGAAAATCCTCCTTAGAACATGGGCAGAACAGAGCCGTTGTAGTTGCTCTCGATGAACTCCCGGACCTCATCGGACTGGAGGGCGGCCACCAGGGCCTTGATTGCCTCGTTGTTCTCGTTGCCTTCCTTCACCGCGATGATATTGGTGTAGGCCTGGGCGGCATCGGACTCGGGGTCCTCGGAGGCCAGGGCATCGGTGGTGGGGTTCAGACCGGCCTGGAGGGCATAGTTGGAGTTGATGATGGACAGGTCCACTTCCTCAATGGTCTGGGGCAGCATGGCGGCTTCCAGCTCCTTGAACTCCAGGTTCTTGGGATTGGAGGTAATGTCGTTGGGGGTGGCTTCCAGGCCCGCGTCCTCCTTCAGCTCAATGAGGCCCAGGTCCTGGAGCAGCAGCAGGGCACGGCCCTCGTTGGTGGCATCATTGGGCACGGCGATGACAGCCCCGTCGGGGATCTCTTCCAAAGAGGTGGTTTTGCCGGCGTAGATGCCCATGGGCTCGTAGTGGATGGAGCCGGCGTTCACCAGGTGGGTGTTGTTTTCTGCGTTATAGGTTTCCATGTAAGTGATGTGCTGGAAGAAGTTAGCGTCATCCTCCCCTTCCTCCACAGCAACGTTGGGGGTGAGATAGTCGGTGTAAGGGACAATCTCCAAGGTGATGCCCTGGGCGGCCAGGGTGTCCACGACCTGCTCCAGAATCTCCTGGTGGGGGGCAGGGGTGGCGCCAACCCTCAGGGTAACCGTTTCGCCGGATGTCTCAGTCTGAGGGGTGTTTTCATCGGCGGGGTCCTCAGCGGGGGTGCCGCCGCAGGCGGCCAGGCCCAGGCACAGGGTCAGCGCCATGGCCAGTGCAAGAAGCTTCTTCATGGGATGGGTTCCTCCTTAAAATAAAATGAAAGAATTTATCTCAGACGCTTGTCCAACTTGGTGGACAGCCAACTGAACAGGGATTGGATGATCTGGACCAAGACGATGATGAAGATCACGGTCACCCACATCATCTCTGGAACCCGCCGCTGATAGCCGTAGCGGATGGCCAAGTCGCCCAGACCGCCGGCTCCCACCGCGCCGGCGATGGCGGTGTAGCCCAAGATGGTGATGATGGAGATGGAGGCCCCCAGGATCAGGGAGGGGACTGCCTCAGGCAGATAGACTTTCCAGACGATCTGCAGCCGGGAGGCCCCCATGGATTGGGCGGCCTCCACCACACCGGCGTCCACCTCGGCCAGGGAGGTCTCCACCATACGGGCGATAAAGGGGGCGGCGGAGACCACCAGGGGGACAATGGCCCCGGGGACCCCCATCTTGGTGCCCACAATGAGCTTGGTGAAGTCCATGATGGCGATCATCAAAATGATAAAGGGGAGGGAGCGGCCCACGTTGATGATCCAGCCCAGCACCCGGTTGAACCATTTGTGGGGCCAAATGCCATGGGGCTGGGTGATACTCAGGAGAACCCCCAAGGGCAGGCCGATGAGATAGGCAAAAACGGTGGAAAGGCCCACCATAATCAAGGTGTCACGGGTGCCCTCCAGCAGCAGGGTGCCGTACTCGGCCCAGAAAGCGGACAGGGATTCAAGCATGGCCGGTTACCTCCTCTACGGTAATGTCTGGCTGGCTCTGGATGTAGCGCAGCGCCTTGGCGGCCTCCTCGGGCTCCTTGGGCAGGCCCAGGAGCATGGTGCCGAAGGCCTTGCCCTCGATGTTCCGGGTGTCTGCCCCCAGAATGTTGACCTTCACCCCGCAGTCAATGGCCAGGGAGGCGATGAGGGGCTCGTAGGAGGAGCCGCCGTTGAAGGCCACACGGATGACCCGGGAGGGGGGCAGCCGGTCGATCTGCACCCCGTTGGGGTAGACCAGCTGGCGGCCGATGTCTGTCTTGGGCTGGGAGAAGATCTCCGCCACGGTGCCCTCCTCCGCCACCACGCCGTGGTCCAGAATGGCCACCCGGTGGCAGACCTCCTCAATGACATTCATCTGGTGGGTGATGACCACCACTGTGACGCCCAGGGTCTCATTGAGCTCCTTCAGCAGCGCCAGGATGGACAGAGTGGTGGTGGGGTCCAGGGCGGAGGTGGCCTCGTCGCACAGCAGGACCTTGGGGTTGGTGGCCAGGGCCCGGGCGATGGCCACCCGCTGCTTCTGGCCGCCGGAGAGCTGGGCGGGATAGGCGTCGGCCCGGTTGCCCAGGCCCACCAGCTCCAGCAGTTCCCGGGCGCGCTTCACTGCGTCGGCCCGTTTGGTGCCGATGAGCTCCAGGGGGAAACAGATGTTGTCCAGGGCGGTGCGCTGCATGAGCAGGTTGAAGCTCTGGAAAATCATGCTGATGTCCTGCCGGGCCTGGCGCAGCTGCTTGTCCCGCAGCTTGGTCAGGCCCTTGCCGTCCACCAGGACAGACCCGGTGGTGGGGCGCTCCAGCAGGTTCATGCACCGGACTAAGGTGGACTTTCCCGCCCCGGACAGGCCAATGATGCCGAAGATCTCCCCCGCCTCAATCTCTAAGTTGATGTCCTCCAGGGCGTGGACCGCAGTGGGGCCGGTCCCGAAGGTTTTGTTCAGATGCTGAATCTGAATGATGGGTTGGCTCACAATTCTCTCCCCTTACCTTGTCCCGTTCCCCTCCGGGAGCGCGGGAATGTACTCTTTCTGTCTGGGCGGCACCCTGGGTGTATGGCTCCCATGGGAACAAACAAAAAAGTCGTCCTTGATGTTCATCAAGGACGACTGATGCAGCCGTGGTACCACCTTGGTTCGCGCGGCCCCTCACAGAGCCGGCCTTAAAGGGTGCCAGCACACCCCCGGCGCGATGACGGGCGCTCCCGTCGCAGCCTAACGAAGGGGAAACTCCTTCGGTCGGTGCGCGGCTCCGAGACCATCTTCCATCCAGCACGCCGCGCCCTTTTTCACCGGCCGGGGCTCTCTGCTGCTTTGCACAGGATGTACTCTTCTCTTCCTTGCCTTTGTGGTGTTTCATTGTTGCCTTTCAATTTACACCAAAACAGAGGGCTTGTCAAGCACTAATTTTCCCGCAGTGGGACGGCTGCGGTCCCATTGGATGGATGGCTGCCGACGGCGAGATCGGGGGTGCCGCTGGTACCAATATAGGCAGGGAAGGAAGGGTTACCCCAGCCGTTTTACATACTGCCGGACGGACAGAGGCACCGAGGCCAGGCAGAGCAGCAGGGCCAACACCAGGGCTGCCGGTGCGCCCAAAAGGAAGAGGATGCTGCCCTGGGGCAGCGCCGCCCCAGCCAGGCCGGCCAAGGCGGCCACCAGGGCCAGCAAGACCACAAAGAAAATCATCATGTAGAGTCGTGCCTTTTCCACGCCATGGCGGAACAGGTAGGGGAAGAGAATGGCCTGAGCCGCCAGGGTCAGCGCAAACAGCCAGCCCAGGGAAACCAGACGCTCTGCCGGCGGGAAGGGCTGCCCCGCGGCCAGCGCACCGCCGATGGCGTACAGCACGCCTGCCAAGGCCACGCACAGCCAGCCACCCAGATACCGGCTCAGGACGATCTCCCGGCTGGCGTAGGGCAGCATGGCGGCGAAGGTATCCCACTTGGCCCGCTCATCATAGGACATCAGGGACATGGGGAGCATCAGTCCGGCGTAGACCACAAAGAAGGCACTTAAGTTAAGGGCCTGGTTGGGGATCAGGCAGAAGATGGCAATTAAGAGAAGAAAGGCTTTCATCTGTTTCCACATCACGCGGAAATCTTTGTACAGTAGTGCATGCATTGGGAAGGAACTCCTTTCGGTTTGGTTTGGTCAGGGGGATGGGGCACGGCGAAAAACGTTAGAGAACAAAAAGGGGAGGAAGATGGCCAACTGAATGAGGGTGGAGGCTGTGGCTTGTATCCATGTGTCGGCTTGAGGAAGCATAAGTGGCAGATTGTTGTTACAAAAATGTATGAGAATAGCCAACCATATGTTGTGGGTCTTTAGATAAATGAAAGCCAGAAAGGTCCCAAAGGCGATGCAGTTGAGACAAGAAAGCAAAAAGGAAGGACCAATTTGTGTCAAGGAATCATGATCAAATGACAAGCTGGAGGGAAGGTGCCAAAGGGCCCACAGGACCCCAAAGAGCAAGACGCCTCGGATTGGCCCCGATTTCGTCTGCAATGCCGGCTGAAGATAGGTCCGCCAGCCGTACTCTTCTCCAAAGAAACTGGAAAATTGGAGGAAGAAAGAGGGCAGAAGAAGGAACAGAGAGGAGAAAGAAACGGCTGTGAAGGCAGCTTGGGGAGTACCTGTGATCAGGTTGTTTGCCACAGCTCGTACCACGAGTAGCGCCAGAAACAGAAGCAGCAGAACACCGGATAAAGTCCATTGCCTGCCAGTTAGGCCGTAGGCGGCACGTAAGTCCGACGGTTCGTCCAGATAAAAGACGATAGTGGCAAGAGAGACAGCACAGTACAGGAGGGGAGTGACCGTAGACAGAAAATGTTCAGGGAGAAAAAGTCCGCATAGAGCCCACAGCCCCACAATTGCTGTCAAACCCAGAAAACGCCGAAAAAAGGTTCTGGGTAACAGGGGATCTTCTGCTCGATAGACCAAGCTTACAACCATTGCGCCGGCAGCAGGGCAGAGCACATTAAACAAAGAGAAACTGGACAGGGAGTGGAGGCTGTTTCCCGTCAAGGAGAAAATAGCTGGGACCAGGAACCATAGGAAAGGCAGAGCGAAGGCGATGGCCAGGAAAACGAGTAGTTCTTTGTTTTCTTGACGCCAAGTGGAAAACGGCCGTAGTTTCATGAAGAGATCTCCTTCTGAAAAACGATATGGAACGTTGGGGAAAGAGACGCGTGAGACACCCTACTTTACTTACAGGGAGTCACTGCATTTCGGTTTGAGTTTTGGCCAAAAAGAGGATGATATCTTCTAAGGTGGTGTGCTCGGTGACGAAGGCGGCGGGAATCTGGTCCCGTTTGACCAGGGCCTCGGCCCCATAGGGGCCCTGCTTCACGCCAGCCACTGCGGATCGGTCCAGCTCCGCCAGCTGGGCGGGGGAGAGTTTTACAATGGCGTATTCCTCCAGCAGCTGGTCCTTCTCCTCGAAGAGGATCAGCTTGCCCTTGTGAAGAAAGGCGATGTAGTCACAGATCTTCTCCAGGTCGCTGACAATGTGGGAGGAGAGGACCACCGTGTGGGTCTCATCCCGGGTGAATTCGTTGAACACGTCCAGGACCTCGTCCCGGACCATGGGGTCCAGTCCGCTGGTGGCCTCGTCCAGCAGCAGGAGTTTGGCCCCGTGGGACAGGGCGGCGGCGATGGCCAGCTTCATTTTCATGCCCCGGGAGAAGTCCTTAAACTGTTTGGTGCGGGGAATGTCAAAGCGGGTCAGGTAGCTTTCGTACAAGGGCTGGTCCCACCGGGTATAGGTCAGGGACATCAGCTTACCCAGCTCCAAGGGGGTGATGACCTCGGGCAGGCAGGCCTCGTCCAGCACCACCCCGATGTCCTGCTTGGTCTGGAGAAAGTCCGGGCTTTGGTTGTCGGTTCCCAGCAGGGAAACCTGCCCGTCCTCCCGGGACGTGGCGTTCATCAGGAGCTTCAGAGTGGTGGATTTTCCCGCTCCGTTTTCCCCCACCAGCCCCAAGATGCAGCCGGCGGGGAGGGTGAAGGTGATGTGGTCCAGGGTAAAGCCCTGGTAGGACTTGGTCAGGTCCCGGCATTCGATGGCGTTCATAGCGTACTCCTTTCCATCAGGCGTGGGTTTCATACAGCAGGCGGAACATTTGAAGCAGTTCCTCCTCCCCCAAACCGCAGCTGTCGGCCAGGGAGAGAATTTCCGTCATGTGTTCCTCGATCTGGGTCAGATAGGCTTCCCGGACCAGCTGGGTGTTTTTTTCCGCCACATAGGAGCCCTTGGCGGGGACGGTGTAGAGGTACCCCGCTTTTTCCAGCTCCTCATAGGCCCGTTTGGTGGTGATCACGCTCACCCGGAGGTCCTTGGCCAGGGCGCGGATGGAGGGCAGGGCCTGACCCGGCGGAAGGGCGCCGGATAGAATTTGGTTGCGAATCTGGGTGTAGATCTGTTCATAGATGGGTTTGTCGTTGGCGTTGCTGATGAGAATGTTCATGGGAACCACCTATTCTGTTCATGTACGGTATATACAGTATATGCAGAAAATTGCCCCCTGTCAAGGGGGCAAAAAGGGAGTTTCTTGGTGGGAGAGGGAGTTCTTAGGTCAAATCTTCCGGGAGCAGGGCCATAAGGTCCTCCCGGGAGGGAGCCAATAGACCGGCCACCCGGTCAGCCTGCCGGGCTATGGCGTCCTCGAAAAAGTTCCGGACCTCTCGGGCGTTACCAAAGGATTCCCCTCGATGGTCATAGAGGGACTGAAGGGCCGCCGCCGCTTTGGTGTCGGCCTCGGGGGAGAGAGTATAGCCATTCTTTTGGCACAGACTGCGGAAGATCTCCAGCAGCTGCCCGGCGGTGTAGTCCGGGAAGAACAGGGATTTGTTGAACCGGCTTTCCAACCCGGGATTGCTGTGGAGGAACCGCTCCATGGGGCCGGGGTACCCGGCGACGATCACCACCAAGTCCTTCCGGTGGTCCTCCATACCTTTGAGAAGGACTTCAATGGCCTCCCGGCCAAAGTCGTTGGGACTGTCCCCGGGGGCCAGGGCGTAGGCCTCATCCAGGAATAAAACCCCGCCTAAGGCAGACTGCAGTACCGTTTGGGTTTTCAGGGCGGTCTGGCCGACGTATCCGGCCACGAGACCGGCCCGGTCCACCTCCACCAGCTGTCCCTGGGACAGCACGCCGATGGACTTGTAGAGCCCAGCCACCAGCCGGGCCACTGTGGTTTTTCCTGTGCCCGGATTGCCCAGAAAGACCATGTGGAGGGAGAGCGGGGGCGTGGGGAGGCCGGCTTCCTCCCGAAGCTGACGGACCTTAACCAGGTTCATCAGGCTGCGGACCTCGGCCTTAACGGTTTCCAGTCCACACAGCTCGTCCAGCTGCGCCAGCAGGGCCTCTGTCGTGGGCTCCTCCGTCGGGGCGGAGGGAGCGGGGGTCTGAGGGCCTGGGGCGGGGATAGGCGCAGGCGGCGGAGCGGGGGAGTCAGGCAGGGAAAGGGCAGGGGGTACGGGGCTTCCCGGCAGGCTCTCCCGCTGCCATTGGGTGAACCACTGGTCCAGATAGGACGCGATGGCCGATGCTGCCTCCGGGGTCCCTGGGCCGGCGGCCTGGGCGAAGAGGGTCAGCGCGGCGGCCAGGGTATCCAGAAAGGCCCGGGCGGTCCTGTGGCCGGTCTGGCGGTCGTAGGCACATAACCGGGAGAAAAAGGGGGGCGCGGGAAGGGCGGTGCACCCACCGGCCTGGGCGGTCAGTGCCCAGAACAGGACGTCCGGGGGACGGACGCTGCCGGAGTAGAGGGCGTTGTACCAGGCGGTATGGGCCGGGGAGAGGGGCGTACCGCCGGCCTGCCAAACGGCCAGGGCGCACTGGCGGAAAAAGGGGTCCCCCTGCTGCCGCACGGCGATCCGCAGGCCAGGGTCCGGAAGTTGGGAGAAGAAGGCGGCCATGGAAGCCGCGTATTGCGTGTGAAACTGTGTGGTGTCCATGTGAATGCCTCCCTGTTAAGAAAATGTGCCCACCAGGAAGAACACCAGGTCAATCCCCATAAGCACGGCCAGCAGAGCGGCCAGCCTGCCCCGGGCCCGGGGGGAGAGGGCGGCCAGGCCCCGGTCCAGCAGGGGCTGCAGGACATAGAGAAAGAACAGGCCCCCCAGGCCGAAGCGGATAGAGGGGGAGAGGGCGATCCGCCCTTGAAAATGGTAGCGGTAATTGACATAGGTCTGCCAGGGCCAGCTCCCTGTCAGTGCCTGGCAGAGATAGGAGGCGCCCAGCTCCACCAGGGTGGCTGAGACCATGCAGCCGACAAAGAGGAGCGGCAGCCAGAGCAGCCGCTGTTTCCAGGGTTTGCCCTGGATCAGCCGGTAGAACAGGAGCAGAAACAGCAGGGCGCCCACCCCATAGACCGGGCAGTAGGGACCAAAGAGAACCCCTCGGTTGGAGAACCCCCAGCGGTAGACGACCACCTCCAGAAAGACCTCGTAGCACCAGCCGAACACGGAATAAAAGACGAAACACAAGAAATATTTTTGGAAAAATTGGCAGAGCCGTTTTCCCACGGAAAGGGAGGATACAGGGGAGGAGACAGCAGGCATAGTGGTTCCTTTCCCGGGCAGACACAAGAAGCGGGCCCGTCACAAATTTCTTTCACTATATTGGAAAAATCTTGGCAGGTCAAGGCACGCGCCATTTCCTCGGAGAAGGTTGACGATGTTCTCAAACCTGTGGTACAATACGTTAAATTATGACGAGTCTTTCCGAAATGGTAAAGTTTTCCTTAGCATAGATCACATGAGGAGGAAACCAAAATGGAAACCAAAAAGATTACATTGAGGAGTCAGACGGTGCAGTGCCCTCACTGTGGGGAGTACTATTCCGTGACCTATAAATACTGCCCGTTCTGTGACGCCGGCCGCCAGGAGGAAGAGCGGAAGCTGGCAGAGAAGAAGAAAAAGAAGCAGGCTTTTTTTGGAAACCTCTTCGGCAGCCATGAACCGGAAAAGAAGAAAAAGCAGGCCAAGAACCCCGATCAGGTGGAACTGGACAGCGCGCACGCAGAGCGTCCACTGCGGGAGAAAGGCCCTCGGGAGACCGGGAGCAGGGAACCTGCCATGCCCAGAGAGCAGATCGAGAAAGCGCATGCGCCCAAGGACTCTGGGCAGAAGGAGCATGTGGGGAAGGAGCCCATGCGCAAAAAGGAACCGGTCCGCCGGCATGGCGCCCGGAAGAAAACCAGTGAGATGACAGAGGAGGAAAAGGCGGCCCACCTGGCCGAGCGGGAGGCCAGAGCGGCCGCCCGGAAGCGGGAGCGGGACCGGTTGGCCCGAGAGGCCGCCCTGGCGGCGGCGGAGACGGTGGAGGCACAGAAAGCGCCCGCCGAAGCGCCGGCGCAGGTGGAGGTCCCCACGGTGGAGGCAGGCCCCGTCTTTGAGGAGGTCACTGTCCCTGAGACCTTTGGCTTTGCCGAGCCCCCTCTGGTGGAGACCGATCCGGCCGCCTTTGTCCAGGCGCCGGTTTCTGCGGAGGGACCGGTGGTGAAGACAGAGCCCACGCCTGGAGAGAGCCAGGAGATTCCGGTCTTTGCCCCTGGGGCAGAGGCGGACCAGGCGCCTGTGGAAGAGAGTGCCAAGACCCAGTGGGACACTCTGAAGGACCTGGAGACCTTGTCCCAGGCCGCTGACGAAGGCGCCCCTGCCATCCCGGTCATGCCCCAGGCAGAGCATACGGAGGTCCAGATAGGGGAGACCGTGCCCGCCGCGCCGGCCCAGGAGACAAAGAAACCCGACGGGGAAGAAACGGCCGCCCCGCAGGAGGGGGTCCCGGCGGAAAAGCCCGTGGAGACGGAGGAGGACCTGGACGCGCTGCTCAGTGAGATTCGGGATTTGCTGGCGGACAGCCCTGTGCCCAAGCTGGACCCGGAACAGCTGAAAAAGCCGCCGCAGCCTGTGCCGGAAGTTTCCATTCCGGACACGGCTCCGGTTCCCCCGGCGGAGGCGCCCGCAGCGGATGCTGCCCCGGCCAGTGCCCCCGCGGAGAGTCCTGCCCAGGCGGAGCCCGCGCCGGAGATCCCGGCGGTGGAGGAACCGACCATTCCCATCGGGGAGATTCCCTCCCAGGAGATCGGGCAGGACGCCGGCCAGGCGCCGGCGGAGCAGGTGCCCGCGTCGGTTTTTGACGAACAGCCCACCCAGGTGATTCCCACCCAGGAAATCGCGGAGGAAATGCAGGCGCAGGAGGAAGCTGCCCCCCAGGAGGAGCTGCTCGCGGCGGTTCGTCCGCCCCGGGAGCGGGCCCCCCGGGAACGTGCAGCCGCCCGGAAGCCGGAGAAGAAGACGAAGAAAAAGGGCGGCCCCAATGTGGTGCTGATCCTTCTGTCTCTGGTGATTGTGGCAGCGGCCGCGTTTATTGTGGTGCGCAATGTGGTGCCGGCCTTCCAGGACGGCATCCTTGGCGGCGGAGAACCGAAGACGGCGGAAGGCCTGACCCTGGACAGAACGGCGCTGGACTTGGCGGAGGCGGGAACCACCATGGCGCTGGTCCCCACCTTCTCTCCGGAGGGGGCCACGGCCCAGCTCACTTGGACCAGCAGCAAGCCGGAGGTGGCCACGGTGGATGAGAAGGGGACGGTCACGGCGGTGGCCCCCGGAACCACGGTCATCACCGCCTCCATGGAGAATGGACAGAAGGCGGAGTGTACGGTCAACTGCACTTGGTCCGCAGATGCCCCCAGTCAGGAGCCCGCCGGGACAGAGCCTGCGGCCAATGGAGCGGACGCCCCCGCGGAGACAAAGCCCACCCTCAGCGCCAACGACATTACCCTGGACAGCGAGGGGGACACCCAGCAGATTACGGTGACCGGCGCATCGGGGGAGGTCACCTGGACCAGCAGCGACACCAAGATCGCCACGGTGACTGCCGACGGCACCATCACCGCAGTGGCCCCCGGCCGGGCCACCGTGACCGCCAAGGTGGGGGACCAAACCCTCAACTGTGCGGTGCGCTGCATTTGGTGAGGAGGGACCGCCGTGAATGAGGTGATACGCGCCCTGAAGGAGCGCCGGAGTATCCGGTCTTACCGGACAGAGCAGGTCCGGGAAGAGGACCTGCAGCAAATTTTGGAGGCCGCTACCTATGCCCCCAGCGGCATGGGGGCCCAGCCGGTGATCCTGGTGGCGGTCCAGGACCCGGCGACCATTGCCCGCCTGTCTCAGCTGAACGCCGCCGTGATGGGGACGAAGACCGACCCCTTTTATGGAGCCCCCACGGTGGTGGTGGTATTGGCCGACCAAAGCCGCGCCACCTGGCTGGAGGACGGCAGCTTGGCCATGGGCAATTTGATGCTTGCGGCCCACGCCCTGGGCCTGGGCTCCTGCTGGGTCCATCGGGCCCGGGAGGTTTTTGCCGGGGCAGAGGGGCAGGAACTGCTGCGCCAGTGGGGCATCCAGGGCAAGTATGCCGGCGTGGCCCACTGCCTTTTGGGGTATCCCGACGGGCCTCTGCCCGAACCCAAGCCCCGAAGGGAACATAGAATTTACCGCCGTTGAAGTACGGCTTTCCCCCGTAGAGCAGAACACCCCCAGCGCCATCCGGCGCTGGGGGTGTTCTGGTTGTCTGGAGAATGGACTCAGCGAATTTGTCCATCCCCGTGAATCACGTATTTATAGCTGGTCAGCTCCTCCAGGCCCATGGGGCCTCGGGCATGGAGCTTTTGGGTGGAAATCCCCATCTCACAGCCCAGGCCGAACTGCCCCCCGTCGGTAAACCGGGTGGAGGCGTTGACGTAGACCGCGGCGCTGTCCACCAGGCGGGTGAAGAGGTCCGCATGGGCTCGGGTCTGGGTGAGAATGGCCTCGCTGTGGCCGGTGGAGTGGCAGTTGATGTGGGCAATGGCTTCCTCCACGCTGTCCACCACCCGGACGGCCAGGATATAATCCAGAAATTCCGTGTCGAAGTCGTCATACCCGGCGGGGATTCCCCTGCCCAGCACCTCCATGGCCTTGGGGTCCAGCCGGAGCTCCACCGGGGGCTGGCCGGCCTCCCGGCGGCGGACCACCAGGCGGTCCCACAGCTGGGGCAGAAAGTCGGGGGCGATGTCCCGATGGACCAGGCAGACTTCGGCGGCGTTGCACACCGAGGGGCGGCTGGTTTTGGCGTTTTCCACCACCGACAGGGCCTTTTGCAGGTCGGCGTCGCCATCTACGTAGATGTGACAGATTCCGGTGCCGGTCTGAATGCAGGGGACCTTGGCCTGGTTGACGCAGGTTTGGATCAGAGAGGCGCCGCCCCGGGGAATGAGCAGATCAATATAGCCCACGGCCTGCATGAGTTCATTGGCGCTGGCCCGGGTGGTGTCGGTGACCAGACTGACCAGGGCAGTGGGCAGGTGATGCTGTGTCAGAGCTTTGTGCAGGGCGGACACGATGGCGGTGTTGGAGTGAATGGACTCCTTCCCGCCCCGCAGGACGCAGACGCTTCCCGCCTGGAAGGTGAGGCTGGCGGCATCTGAGGTGACATTGGGCCGGGACTCATAGATGATGGCGATGACCCCCAGGGGGACAGAGACCTTGTTGACCTGGAGCCCGTTGGGCAGGGTGTGGGAGGCCAGGGTCCGCCCCACCGGATCGGGGAGGGCCGCCACCGCCCGGACGCCGGCGGCCATGTCGGCAATCCGGCCCTGGGTCAGGCGCAGGCGGTCCTGCATCACCGGGGAGATGGTGTCCTGGGCCGCCGCCAGGTCCAGGGTGTTGGCCGCCAGAATGGCGGGGGTGTCCGCCTCCAGGGCGTCGGCCATGGACAGAAGAACGGCTTTCTTCTCCTCGGTGGAGAGGGCGGCCAGGGCGGGCTTGGCCGCCAGCGCCTCCTCCAGCAGGGGGCGGGTGATGGTCAGCTCGGTGGGGTCGGCAGCGGCAGAGGCGGAAAATTCGTGGCCGCTGAAAGCGGGCGGCGGATAGCAGGGCATCTCGCCGGAGGGAGGGGGAAGATTCATGGCAGTCTTATCCTTTCTTTCCGCGGAAGCGGCTGCCCACGGGCTTGCCGTCCGCGATGTCATAGAGTACAGAGGGAGAGGACCCATTGGCAATGACCATGTCACAGCCGGCCTGGGTGCAAATGTCCGCGGCCTGGAGCTTGGTGGACATGCCGCCGGTGCCCAGGGAGGACCCCGACCCGCCGGCCAGTTCCCAGATCTCCCGGGTGAGCGCGGGGATTTCCGCGATGAGGGTGGCCTCTGGATGGGTATGGGGGTCGGCGGTGTAAAGCCCGTCAATATCGGACAGCAGGATCAGCAGGTCTGCCTCCATGCTCACGGCCACCACGGCGGCCAGGGTGTCGTTGTCCCCGATCCCCATTTCCTCGGTGGCCACCGTGTCGTTTTCGTTGATGATGGGCAGGGCCTTCAAGTCCAGCAGACGGCGCATGGTGTTGTGAAAGTTTTGAAAGCGGTCCGGGTGATCCACATCGGCGGCGGTGAGCAAAATCTGGGCCACGGTGTGATTGTACTCGGCAAAGGCCTTGTCATAGGTATACATGAGCTCACACTGTCCCACGGCGGCGGCGGCCTGCTTGGTGGGGGTGTCCTCGGGCCGGTGGGGGAGGGAGAGTTTGCCCGCCCCCATGCCGATGGCCCCGGAGGAGACCAGGATGATCTCATGACCGGCGTTTTTCAGGTCACTGAGGACCCTGCACAGTTCCTCCACCCGCCGGATGTTCAGCAGGCCCGAGGGGTGGGCCAGGGTGGAGGTGCCGATTTTCACCACAATACGTTTGTTTTCCATGGGAAGGCTCCTTTGGAGAACCGAAGGCGGGGAGTGCCCGCCGGTATTTTTTGGGAGTTTTATCGTTTCTATTGTACTGGATGGAGCGGGGCCTGTCAACGCCGGAAGGGGAGGAAATAACGGGAACAGGAGCTGGGGCACCGTGGTGTCCCAGCTCCTGTTGTACAAAGAAGGCGGGGGCTCACAGCCCCGTTAAATGCCGGCGCAGCAGGTCCAGGGCGGTCTGGGCGGCCTGCCGGCGAATCCGGTCCCGGTCCACCTGACCGGCGTGAAGGGGAACCACCTGGCACTGCTCGCCCCAGGCCAGGCCCAGGTAAACCAGGCCGATGGGATTGCCCCGGTCGTCCGGCTCCGGGCCGGCCACGCCGGTGGTGGACAGGGCGATATCGCACCCCAGAACGGCTTTGGCCCCTCGGGCCATGGCCTCGGCCACCTGGGGAGAGACCGCGCCGTATTGGTCCAACAGTGTCTGAGGGACCCCCAAGACACCGGCTTTCACCGCATTGGTATAGCTGACAATGCCCCCCCGAAACAGGGCAGAGGAGCCGGGCAGGTCGGTGAGAAGCTTGGCCAGGAGACCGCCGGTGCAGGACTCGGCGGTGCCCACGGTGAGCCCCCGCTCCTTCAGCAGCCCATAGCAGACTTCCTCCAAACAGGACACATCCACCCCAATGACCTTGTCCCCCAGCAGGGCCTTGACCTGGTCCACCACAGGGGTAATGCGGGCCAGGGCCTCCGCCTCGGTCCGGGCGTGGGCGGTGACCCGCAGCTCCGTGCCGGTGGGCTTGGCATAGGGGGCCAGGGTGGGGTTGTGGAGGGAATTCATCAAATCCCGCAGCAGGGCCTCGGCAGCGGACTCCCCGATGCCGAAGGTTTTCACCGTGCGGGAGACGATCACCCCTTCCGAGAGCCCTTTCAGGTAGGGGACGGCCCGGTGGCGGAACATCATCTCACACTCCCGGGGCGGGCCGGGGAGCATCAGCACGTGGATGCCGTCGGCCTCCATGGCTACCCCGGGGGCGGTGCCCCAGTCGTTGTCCAGGACGGTGGCCCCCTCTGGGATCATGGCCTGCTGGAAATTGTTTTCCGTGACAGGCCGCCCCATGGCGGCGAACCGGTCCCGAATCCGCTGGGCCGAGGGCTCGTGGTACACCAGGGTCCGGCCAAAGGCCTGGGCCACGGCGACTTTGGTGAGGTCGTCGCAGGTGGGGCCCAGCCCCCCGGTGGTGATGAGAATGTCCGCCCGCTGGCGGGCAATGTCCACTGCTTGGCGGACCCGCTCCGGGTTGTCCCCCACCACGGTGTGATAGTAGACGTTGATCCCCAGCTGGGACAGTCCCTCGGAGATCATTTGGGCGTCGGTGTTGGCAATGTTGCCCAGGAGAAGCTCCGTGCCCACGGCGATGAGTTCAGCGGTGTGGCTCACGGGTGCAGCACCACCCTTTCGATGCCCTGCATGGCGGTTTCGATCAGACCGTCGATATCCAGGGCGGCCTCGGCCTCCTGGATTTCCTCCAGGGAGGGGCGGGTTTTAGGATGGCGGGGGGTGAAGACCGTGCAGCAGTCCTCGTAGGGGAGGATAGAGGTCTCAAAGGTGCCGATTTTCCGGGCGATCCGGACAATCTCTTCCTTGTCCATGCCCACCACGGGCCGGAAGATGGGGAGAGAGACCACCTGCCCTGTGACCGCCATGGCCTCCATGGTCTGGCTGGCCACCTGGCCCAGGGACTCTCCGGTGACCAGCCCGTGGGCCCCCACCCGCTGGGCCACCCGCTGGGCAATACGCATCATGAACCGGCGCATGAGCAGGGTGAAGAGGGACTCGGGGCAGCTGCGGCGGAGTTCCTCCTGAATCTCTGTAAAGGGGACCACGTGGACGGTGAGGCGGCCGCACCAGGGGGTAAGCAGCCGGGCCAGCTCCAGGACCTTTTCCTTGGCCTCGGGGGAGGTGTAGGGATAACTGAAAAAGTGGACCATCTCCAGAGCCAGCCCCCGTTTGGCCATCATCCAGGAGGCCACGGGGCTGTCGATCCCCCCGGAGAGCAGAGAAACGGCGGTCCCCCCTACCCCCACCGGCAATCCGCCGGCGCCGGGGGTGGGATTGGCGTGGACATAGGCGGCAAAATCCCGGACCTCCACGTGGACCACCACCTCGGGAGTGTGCATATCTGCCTGGATGTGGGGGAAGGCCTCGTTGAGTTCTCCGCCCACAAACTGGGACAGCTGAATGGAGGTCATGGGAAAGGACTTATCCGACCGTTTGGATTCCACCTTAAAGGTGCGGGCGGCCATCAGGTCGTCCCGGAGGTAGGTTTTGGCGGTTTCCAGAATGGCCTCGGGGGTTTTCTCACAGGCCTTGGCCCGGGAGAGCCCCACCACCCCGAACAGGTGGCGGAGGGTTTCAAAGGCCCCGTCCAGGTCACAGCCGGCCTCCTTGGGCTCCACGTAGGTGATGGACTGGCGGGAGTAGATGCGGAACTTGCCGTATGGCTCCAGCCGACGGCGGGCGTTGCCCATGAGGCGCTCCTCGAAGGTCCGGCGGTTGAGACCCTTGAGGACCATCTCGCCCATTTTCAGCAGAAAGATTTCCTCTCCCACCGGGAGAGACTGGGAAGTATTTGACATAGCGGTGAATTCCTTTCGTGGATGATGGAATAAACGCCGGGGTCCGGCGGTGTACAAGGGGCATTAAGATGCAAAATAGTCGGATTCCCGGTATTGGATGGCCTCGGCCAGATGGTGGGCCAGGATGACGGCCGCCCCGTCCAGATCGGCGATGGTGCGGGCCACCCGCAGAATGCGGTCATAGCTGCGGGCGGTGAGCCCCATGTGCTCGTAGGCCCCTTTCATAAGGGCCTGTCCCTCTGGGTCCAGGGCACACCAGCGGCGCAGGGCCTCCTGGCCCATGGCGGCGTTGCAGGTGGGGCCATCGGGGCCGAAGCGGGCGCTCTGCCGGGCGCGGGCCTGGGTGACCCGGGCGCGGATGGCGGCGGAGGATTCCCCGGGGCTGCGGTCGGAAAGGGCTTCAAACTCCAGGGGAGGCACCTCGGCGAAGAGGTCAATCCGGTCCAGCAGCGGGCCGGAGAGCTTGCCCAGGTAACGCTTCACCTGGGCCGGCGTACACCGGCACCGGCCGGAGGGATGGCCATACCAGCCGCATTTGCAGGGGTTCATGGCACACAGAAGGGTGAAGTCACAGGGGTAGGTCTCCGACGCGGCGGAGCGGACCACGGAGATGACCCCCTCCTCCATGGGCTGGCGGAGGACCTCAATCACATCTTTATGAAACTCTGGCAGCTCATCCAGAAAGAGAACCCCATGGTGGGCCAGGGAGATTTCGCCCGGCCTGGGATAGGGATTCCCTCCGCCGGCCATGCCGCCGGCGGAGATGGTGTGATGAGGGGCGCGGAAGGGGCGCTGGGTGAGCAGAGGATGCTCCTTGGTGGTCAGCCCCATCACCGAGTGAATTTGGGTGGCCTCCAAGGCCTCCCGCTGGCTGAGAGGGGGCAGAATGGAGGGGAAGCGCCGGGCCAGCATGCTCTTGCCTGAGCCCGGGGGCCCCACCATGAGAAGGTTGTGTCCCCCGGCGGCGGCAATTTCCAGGGCTCGCTTCACCGGCTCCTGTCCCCGGACCTCCGCGAAGTCAGGAAGTGGAAGGGCATCCGGTGCCCCGGACCAGGGCGGGGCGGGGGCGATGGGGGACTGGCCGGTGAGGTGGGCGGCCAGCTGTTCCACCGTCTCCACCGGGTAGACGGTGAGCCCTTCGGCCAAGGTGGCCTCCGGGGCGCTGTCAGCGGGGACGAACAGACGCTGAATTCCCGCATCCCGGGCGGCCAGGGCCATGGGGAGCATCCCCACCACAGGGCGCAGGGTGCCCGACAGGGAGAGCTCCCCCACAAAAGCGCAGTGGGGGTCCGACCAGGTCAGCTGCCCGCTGGCGGCCAGGATGCCCACGCAGATGGGCAGGTCGTAAATGGTGCCGGACTTACGCAGGTTGGCAGGGGCCAGGTTCACGGTGATCCGCCCCACCGGGAAGGGATAGCCGTTGTTCTTGATGGCAGAACGGACCCGTTCCCGGGCCTCTTTTACGGCGGTGTCCGGCAGGCCCACAATGTCAAAATTGGGCAAACCGCTGGCCAGGTCGCACTCCGCGGTTACCTCGTAACCGGAAATGCCCTGGAGCCCAAGGGAGCGCACCTTATACAGCATAACAGCCCTCCTTCCCCTGTGCAGACAATATACCATATTCACTATGCCACAAAACGCGGGGAGATACAAGGGGCGGCATACATTTCTCCCTGGGTTTTCCAAAAATAACACCCTGCCGAGGGCAGGGTGTTGCTGTGGGAATGGATTCTTCTGTCAGATCAGAGCGCCGTTGAGGAAAGTGAGACCCAAAGGAGTGAGTGACACGTTGTCTTGGATTGTGCCGTCTGCGTTTTGAATGCAATAGTGAATGGTACCGGTGACCGAGCGGGTCACGTCCACATACTCCGTGTAGGTATCGGTGATCGGCATGGCATACCTGGGGCGGCCCTCCCGGAGATCTACGATTTCCGTGGGGAGGGTGTCGGAAAACATGAGCCAGCGCTGTAAATAGGATAAGTCCCGGCAAATATCCTCTTGGGAGAGGGCGGTCCCGGTTTTCTCGCCATAAGCCGCCGCCAACTGGGCGGCGCAGGTCTGTACAGGTGCACTGTTTCGGTAACTGACCATCTGAGCATAGGGGACGGCATAAAGCGCGATTCCCAGGGCCAGAAGCACCGCAAGAAGGATCGGCAGGAAGCGGCGCCAGGGTTTGGATTTCGTCATAAAAACTCCTTTTCTCAAGCGGGGTGGAAGGGACTTGGGGTTTCAGCCCGCATGGAGCCCCAGAAGTGTTTTCCCACACAGTAGACGGTATGGGTGCCGGCGGGCAGAGACAGGTCGGCGGGATCATCGGTCGTCCAGAGAAGGGAGGTGCCATCCGCGGAGAGGAAGAGGACCTTCACATCTCCGAACAAGGGGGCTGCGGTGACGGAGCAAACCTGCGCTTGGTCCAGATGCAGGGTACCCACGGCAGTGATCCCGGACAGTCCCCATTGATGGGAGGAGACGGTGTGGTCCATGGAGGTGCTGACAGAGGAGGAGATGGATTCCTCCAAGTGGAGAACCATGTCTTTCTTGGGCAGATCGTAGAGAAACGCCAAATCGTTGGAGTGCGTGAACCCTCGGAGAAGGAGCAGCAGAGAGCAGCAGAAAGCAAACCCGATGATCAGGCGGGGCAGTTTAGGGAGGAAACGAAACCGCTTCATAGAAACCCTCCTTAATTGCGCTCGAAAGAACTTTTGCAGGGGAGACACAGGCCAGCCTCCTGGAAGGGAAAAACATCCAAAAATGGAAAAAAGAAACGATGGTTTCTACGGATTATTTTATCATAAGTTCATCTTTTTTAAGGAAAGGTGATTCTTAATGAAAAACTCTCAAACTGTAATTCGTTCCATTTTGGGTACAGCCGATGTGGATATTCGTCCACTGGCCTACGCGGTGGATGCTGCTGTGGAGCTGATGTTTCGGCAAGGTATCCCGGAGGATGACATCGCGGTGACCAAGGAGCTTTATGCCAAAGCGGCCGAGCGCCTGCCGAAAGGGAAGAAGGGGAAACGCAGTGTTAAGACGGTGACCAAACAGATTCAACGGGTGGCGAATGCGTGTTGGGATACTTTGGTCCGGGAAGGGATGGTGGAGCACCACCTCGGCCGGCCGCGCAAAACCATCCCTGCGCCCAGAGAGATGATTTTCTATCTGGCCTCCCAGGCCTATTGGGAAATACCGTATTTCCAGGCGATGGAGGAAGGGAAAATTCCGCTTTTTTCTCCTCAGGAGAACCGAAAACCAGCCAGTTCCAGAAGAAAAAAGAAGGACTGAGGGAGGAAAAGATACTCCCCATCCCTATAACGAAAGAACAGAGGAATCTGTGACGGGAAATCCCCCAAAATTTTTATAAAGTTTTTGGGAGAAGTCCATAAAGAGCGCGGAACGTTGATTGCCACAAGAAGAAAGCGCAAAGGGCGGAGGGAAACTTCTCTCCGCCCTTTGTGCAGAAGGCGTTTTTCGCCTTGTTTTTAGGCATTGGACAGCATGGCGAAAAGAAGATAGCATACCAAAAAGCCAAAGGAGAGAATACAGCACTCTAAGGTAGGGAATTTATCTTTTGCGGCTTTTTTCATCATAGAGGCGAGGAGAAAGGGAATGCTGCAAAAAAAGGCAAGAACAATAGATTCATGATTCATTACCATCCTTTGTAGTTTCCAATCGGTTTTTCATAGAATGACCTCCCTCATTCCGACGTTCGAACCAAAGGCGGATGTGCGAACATTTCTTTATGCGGGTATGGTCTTATTTGTCGGGATGCCGAGGATATACTTTTGATTTGGAGATGATTTGATCCTTTTTTTCTTGCTTTATACAGTGTACAGGAAAAAAGAGAAAATGACAAGATTGATGGGGGAATTGTATCTAAATTGTAATAAGGTGCACAGATTTGTCGCTTTTCAGAATAAGTAATAGGCGGGTGACCCCTCAAATCCAGAAGAAGAACGGCGGCGGAAGGGACGGAAATATTTTTCCCTTTTAATAACGAAAGGACAGAGGAATTTGTGACGGGAAATCCCCAAAAAGTTGCACAAAGTTTTTGGGAGCGTTCCATAAAGAGAACAGAACATTGATTGCCAAAAGAAAGCACAAAGGGCGGAGAGAAAATTCTCTCCGCCCCATGGAGAGGGATACAGACTTGCCAGCGAGTTTCGTTCCTGGGGACTGGGCTTAGGCATGCTCTTTCAAAAAAGAAAATAGAGCGTTGCTGTCAAGGGTATATCGCAGGCCGTGGTAGAAAAGAAGGTTTCCTTCCGTGAGGACCAGTAGGTCGGACTCGCCTTGTGGGTGTTCCAGATAGAGGGTATAGCTTGTTTCCTCCAAGGGGTACTCCATATGGGGGTCCGCACCGTGAAAGGTTGCGTTTACGGTCTGAGCAAGGGAATAGAAAGCGGCAAAGGTCTCTTTGTCCCATATAACGGGAGAGGTTGTTTGGCTGCTTTGTTTCTTTGTTACGCTGCATGTAAGAATACCATCAGTCTCTCCAAGACGGTTTGCTACGGTGCTGGTGATTGGAAGTATGACGATGCAGGAGGCAATCAGAAGACAGACAACGATTCCTATGATAAGTCGTTTCATAATAATCATTTGAAAAATCCGGAATAACTCTGTGTATTCATTTTATCGTGTTTGCCGATGCCGACAGCGCCGTTAAAGACTTGCCGGGCTTCTTTGGACAAGTTTTGGGTGCTCTGTTTATACTTCGGGGAGAACACTTGGCCTTTATATCCGAAGTCTTTGTTGTAGGAACCCGCATACTTGGGGGAGTCGCAAGGCTGGAAAACAGCATAGGGAGATACCTCATCAAACTGCTGAGCTGACGGTGTAGTTGGCGTCATCCAGTGTGCGCTCCACAAAGGTGCGGATTTCACCGGGCGTTAGCAAATACCCTCGGGAGGGGAACAGGCAGCCATCGGAGAACACCATATTGAAGGGGCCTTCTCCCACGATGTCGTCCTGTGCCAGATCGATGTTTACCAAGTTGGAGCCATTTTGAATGACAATCAACATATACTGCCGCTGGCTGGCATCGCCGCTCCAATCTGTTTCATGGTTCGGGAGCAGATGCCGCTGGCGGCTCTCTGCCAGAAAGTCCAGAATGACCAGTTCTTTTTCCCGGTCTTCCTCTGTTTTGGGAGACCACACACGGAGTTCCCCATCGGCGCGGAGTTCCACTGCCTGAATGTGGGCGTCACCGCTCCGGGGAAGGACTGGCCCAGTGGTGTGGGGATAAAGCAGGAAAAATGCGACTGCGGCGGTTGCCAGTATGGCCAGGCAGAGGCATAAAATTCGGTTGCGTTTCGTCATAGCATCCTCCTAAAGGCACATATTCCCCCTCAAGAGGAGGCGAACGCCTCATCAACAAAGGCTCGAATTTCTTCCGGGTGGATTAGGGTACAGATCAGAGCATTGGGGAAAGAGGGATGGGGAGAAGATGGATAGGAATAGTTCACGAAAGCATCTTTGTCGTGGTAGGACTGGAATCCTGCTGGGCCCAAAACGATGCCGCGGGTACTTCCGTCTGGCATGGAGAGCATAAGGGTCATCACATCCCAATCGGCGGGGTACCCACCGTAAAGGGTTCTCTGGAAGGTATAACGTTCCTGGGCAGAGGAAAGATACTCCACAATTTTTTGGGCGATTGCCTGGTCCTCCTCTGTCGTGGGGACCCAAGAGTAGGACGTTCCGGAACCGTTGGGAGAATCCATGTGAATGACCGATAACTGGGTGTGTTCTGGTGAGCGGACAACGGCGTGAGGGGTCAGGAAGTAGGCAGCGGATAAAAGCAGTGAAGTCAGGCAAAGGATGATGAGCAGACTGAGGGTGTCCTTTTTGGTCATGAAATTACACTCCATTCATGAAAGGAGATGAAAGCTGGGGTATTAGTTTAGCATAGTGTATCAAAAAAGTTGAACGGTAGCAAGACGGGGGAATAAAAGAACAGAAGGGAATGAGAAAATGCAAGCCGGAGAAAATTGTTCTCTCCGGCTTACATTTGGAAAGGAATTAAACCTGTGGATTAATCAAAGTAGGAGGCCGCTTTTGCATTTTTGAATTTATCCAAGAAGGGCTAAATAGTTGCCCTTCTCAACGTCAATTTCTAAGACAGCGTCTCTCGCTGCTTGAAAAGAACTATATTGTGTCGAAAGGATTTCCTCACTCTTTTCGATTTCACCAAGGATTTGCGTTTGTTCAGAAGTAGAGATGCTGACTTGCTGGGAATTGCTTTCTGCTGCTGTAGGATTTTCCTGTTGGATGATGGTAGGATCGTAACCGTCTAATCCCTTGTCAAAAGATAGAGTTTCCAACAATTTCCAAAAACCATCTTCCTTAACCAATTTTACCTGGGCATAATCCCGGTTGACAGGGCTGGAGACGGTGTAGCTGCCATCCTCTTCTTGTGTTATCCACTTATTCCAGGTGGTGACTGTGGCAGAAACTGTGGCCTGAGAGCCATCTTCTGACAACGTAATTTCTGTGATATCGCACTGAGAGACTCCACCGGCAATGCAATTGTCAACTTCGTTCTGAAGACTACGGAAAAGATAGTCTCGGTTAAGCCATTTGTAGAATTCGTTACAGTGAGTATTTTGCGCATAATAACGGTCAACTTTTGCGTCGAATTGCGATGACAGAGTGTTTAACTCTTCTTGAGTCAAAGAAGAACTTTTTCCGTCTGGCGAAGTAAACATTCCCATCTGTACCTGAGTTTCATAGGCGCCAATAATAGAAAATCTAATCTCGTCGATATCTTGAGGAGTTGTGTCTCGGAAAGCAGAAAAAAGTAAGATAGTAACAATCAAGATACTAATGGACGTAAGCGCAAGGCCTACCTTCAGCATGGAATGTTTCATTATAGATATGCTCCCTTCTTGTTATGCTTTGATCTCAAATGCATATACACGAGTAGTTGCTTTTTGGGTAGAGTTCTGGCGATTATCAGGACGCCAAAGTACTTGCTTGCGATTTTCTGTGTGCTGATTAATTAGGTCGCCATAACCTTCTCCAGAAAGAGTTGACTTGCCATTATTTGCGACAAAAAATGCGCTATGATTCATAGTGCCATCACTTTCCCAGTCATAAAACAAGACAACTTTTCCCGTCCTGCTACTTGACAAATTGCTGCTATCATTAACATATGCGAAAGTGAGATAAGGTGAAGGGGAACCCTTTAAAGACCAAGAGCCAATTTTAGTTCCCCGCCCAGAGGTTTTTAAGTATTCTTTGAGTGAATTTGCATTGACCCACTGTGTACTATCAACTCGAACTACTGTATTACCGTGCCAGTTGGGAATACTCTTCCATGTGGAATCTTGAGATAATCCTCCTGCATATAAACACTGGGAGACAAAGTTTGTACAATCTCTACTATAAACGTTATATCCAACTCCTAAAGTGTTCATTTTGTTCGGGTTTATTGCATAGGTATTAGAATATGTAATAGCTTTTTGTGGAGAATAAGCAAACACAGAGGTAGCAAACATGCTTGTAAATAACAATATGCATAATAAGAAATAGATAATTTTCTTCATAAATGTTGTCCTTCTTTCTCGTATAGTACTTTGTTTTTTATGTTCTGGGATCTAATTTGTGTAGGTATCAACACCTCCTTTCTTGCATTGGCCCCCTGCCCCTCTACCCTATACATGTCGTGCCAACCCGATTTATTTGCATCGGGATCGAAAAAAATAAAAAAATTTTTCGGGCCGCATCGTTTACGGCCCGAAAAGGAAAAGTGACGGTTATGCCCTTACCGCATTAGAGCCGATCCAGGTGGCCCCGGTGCCGCTGGCGTTTTTGGCGTAGCAGTGCGCGGTGATGTAGTAGTATTTTCCAGGGGTTCCTTTGTATGTGAGGGAGATTACATTGGAAGCACAGTTCTTTCGAATCAGATTGGCGTTCTGATTTCGCGTAAAGGTGCGCACCGGCTTGTACGTTCCATTGGCTTGCCGTTCGTGAACAATAATTTCGGTGGCCCCCAGCTCTTGCATTATACCGGAGGCAGCAACGTCCACTTTAATCCGCAGAGTTCCGCCGCCCACGGCGGTTGCTGAAACATAAGTGTTGTTAAAATAATCACTGGCTCGGGCGCCGGCGGGAATGGCCATAGTGAACAGGAGCACCAGGCAGAGCAAGAGGGAAAGCTGTTTTTGACCAATGCGTTTCATGTGTTTTTTCCTTTCTGTTTCATTCGTAAATGGAATCAATCATTCGTTTCAAGGTGTCCGGGCTGAGGAAGCCGTGCAGGCTGCATTCCGTGGGCCCGTTTCTCCAAACGGCGGTGTTCCGCTCCATATTTCCCATGATGTAGTGGGAAATATGATTGGCGTAGTATTCCTCCACGGGACCTTTGTTTTTTTCGTATTGACGGGTGGGTAAGTCTTCAACAGTGTCATAAATTCCAACGCACAGAGTAAACTCCTCCCCATTCAGAGAGAAAACCACCACACAATAATAGCCGTTCTCCACGGTATGCCTCTCCACCTGCACCACGGAGCTGCCCGGCGGATACCAGGTGGGCAAAACAGGCCGGTCTGTCAGCTCGGACACGGTTTTTTCCACCTGCTGGTAGTCCGGGCTGCGGAGGACCGCCTCGGTCCCATCGGGTTCCCTGGACAGGAAGGAGAAGTTGGCGTCAGACCACTGCACCAAATTTTGCAGCAGACTGCTGCCCTGCACCGGAAGGATGGAAAGGCAGACCAGGACACAGACCACGGCCGCCACCGCCAGGGCGCGGCGGGGCGCTTTTCTTCGGCGGGGCTTTTGCGGGGCGGCGGACGGCGGGACCGGCGCGACCTCTGGGAGAGGACCTGCGGCCTCTGCCTCGGGTTCCATGGGCGCTATCTTCCCGGCGCGGAAGGCATTCCACGCGGCGTCCACATCCACCGCCGGGGCGGCTTGGGGCGTTCTCTGTTCCATCACCTCCATGATTGCCATGACCAAGTCTGGATTGGAGTGGTCCTCTCCCGCGGCGAAATCCTGCTGGAGCAGGTCTTCCAGCGCTTGGGTGGAGAGCTGTTCCAACCCGGCGTACTGTCCCAGCTTGTTTTTGGGATCGTTCATAGTTTGGAACCTCCTCTCTTTTCTTTATGTCGTGCCGTGTCACTTTTTTTGCAGGGCGGATCAGAAAAATGTTCAATCTCCCGGTATATTTTTTGAAATCGGAGCTTGATGCGCCGGACACGGGCGGCCAGGGTGTTTTGGTTCAGGTTTTCCTCTGCCGCCAGCTCCTCATAGGTCATCCCTTCCAAATACAACCGTTTCAGCAGATCCAGATCTTCTTGGGAGACCAAACCTTCCAATTCCAGGTCGGCCCCCGGCGGAGGCTGGAAGGGTTGGTGGGACAGCGCGGCCTGGGCCTGGAGCAGGCGGGAGGCCCACTGCTGGTCGGCGCGGATCATGTTTCGGACCACGTTGTTTACCGTGTTGTACAGCCAGCCGGCGGGATTGGGGCTGGCGAACAGGTCCTCCCATTTGGACCAGGCAATGGCAAACGCCTCCTGGACCGCCTCCTCCGCCCGCCCAGGATCGGATGTCTGGGCGTTCCTGGTCAGAAGGGTTTGGGCGTACCAGACCAATTTGCTGTAATGGGCGCGGAACAGGGATTCTACCTCCCGGGCAATGAATTGCATTTCGGGTGCGGCCATGGGGGTACCCTCCTTTTCTTTCTCTTGCCATAGTATAGCAAAAATATTGGAAAAAAGAAGATACAATTCGATGACAATGACTCATTCCGTGGGCGGCCGCCGGCGGAGTTCCCGGGGGGCCCAATGGGGGAGGGGGAGGCGCTGCATAGCGGCGAAGACGGACTCCTTCAGTTTGGGATACTGGGGTTCCAGGGAGGCAATGAGGGTTTTGACCTCCTGGCGCTTGGTGTGGCCGTCGGCGGGGCAGGGGTTGTGGACCACCGGGAGCTGGAGGCGGGGAACCGCCTCCCGGATCATGGCCTCGCTGACATAGAGAAGGGGGCGGATTTGGGTGATGTCCGTGCGGTCCAGATAGGTTACGGGGTGGAAGCAGGACAGGCGGCTCTCATAAAACAGGGAGAGGAAGAAGGTCTCCACTGCGTCGTCATAGTGGTGGCCCAGGGCGACCTTGTGAATGCCCGCCTCCAGCAGGGCGGTGTGGAGGGAGCCCCGGCGCATTTTGGCGCAGAGGGCGCAGGGATTTTTCTCCCGCCGGGTCTCAAAGATCACATGGTACATCTGGGTGGGAATCCGGTGGAAGGGGACGCCCAGCTCCCGGCAGTAGTCCGCCAGAGGAGACAGGTCCATGCCCGGGGTCCCCATGTCCACCGTAAAGGCCTCCACGGAAAAGCCCCCGGGATAAAACTGTGCCAGCCGGGCCAGGGCGGCCAGCAGCACCAGGGAGTCCTTCCCCCCAGATACCCCCACGGCCACCCGCTCCCCGGGGGCGATCATATCATAGTCCTCCACACACCGGCGGAGAAGACTGAGAATCTTTTGCATGACGGGTACACTCCTTGCGCACAAAAATGAAAATAGAACATGAGGATTCGGAAGAATAGAAGAGGATAGAAGAGAAAACGAGAGTTCTTGCAGGGGTAAATTAAAAAATTCAGAAAAAGCGTTGACAGGCTCCCATGGCGGTATTATAATGTAGCCTGCTGAAAACACCGGCCTGTGGTTTCTCCAGCATTATAAAGGAGAAGCAAACCCTTTGTAAAGCGGGAGAAGCCACCGGCCCTCCTTAAAATATAAGGAAGAGAAATTTTTATTGGAGGTTCGACCCTATGTCCACTTTTATGGCCAACAAGGGCAACATCGAGCGCAAGTGGTATATCCTTGACGCCGCTGGCAAGCCCCTTGGGAAAACCGCTACCGTGGCAGCCACTCTGCTGCGGGGCAAGCATAAGCCCGAATACACCCCCCACGCCGACTGCGGCGACTTTGTCATTGTCATCAACGCCGAGAAGGCCGTGCTCACCGGCAAGAAGCTGGATCAGAAGTACTACCGCACCCACTCCGGCTATGTGGGCGGCCTGAAGGAGACCAAGTACCGTAAGCTCATGCAGGACAAGCCCGAGCTGGCCATGAAGCTGGCGGTCCGCGGCATGATGCCCCGGAACATCATCACCAAGGATTCCCTGACCCGCCTGAAGATTTTCCGCGGTCCCGAGCACATCCACGCCGCACAGAAGCCCGAACTGTGGGCCGCAGAATAAGGAGGAGTGAGACCATGTATAAGAGCAAGAAGCCTTACCATTACGGCACCGGCCGCCGGAAGTCCTCCGTGGCCCGGGTGCATCTGTTCCCCAACGGCACTGGTGCCATCACCATCAACGGCCGTGACATCGACGACTACTTCGGTCTGGAGACCCTGAAGCTCATTGTCCGCCAGCCCCTGGACACCACGGATCTGCTGGGCAAGGTGGATATCTCCGCCACCGTCTCCGGCGGCGGGGTCACCGGCCAGGCCGGCGCCATCCGCCACGGCATCAGCCGCGCCCTGCTGGAGATGAACGCCGAGTATCGCCCCGCTCTGAAGGCCGCCGGGTTCCTGACCCGCGACCCCAGAATGAAGGAGAGAAAGAAGTACGGCCTGAAAGCCGCCCGTCGTGCGCCTCAGTTCTCCAAGCGCTGAGATTGCCTTATCCAGAAGCACTGTCCTTTCGGACAGTGCTTCTTTTTTGCAGGGATTTCTTGTCTCAAGGGGCGGGTTGTGCTATACTTTTTTCATCCATTCAGAAGAAAAAGGAGGGCGACAACATGAAACACCATGGGGATACCTTTTCCCTGGCCAACGGCGTGGCCATTCCCTGTCTGGGGTTTGGCACCTGGCAGATGAAGGAGGGGCCGGAGACGGTGGCGGCCATCCAGAAGGCTTTGGAACTGGGCTACCGGCACATTGACACAGCGGCGTACTATCAAAATGAGAGAAGTGTGGGCCAGGCGGTCCGGGCCAGCGGCCTGCCCCGGGAGGCGGTCTTTGTGACCAGCAAGGTCTGGAACACAGACCGGGGGTATGAGAGTACTCTGCGGGCCTTTGACCGGACCATGGAGAAGCTGGGGCTGGACTATTTGGACCTCTACCTCATCCACTGGCCGGCCGCGGCCAACCGGTTTGACAACTGGGAGGACATCAACGGTCAGACCTGGCGGGCCATGACCGAACTGTACCAGCAGGGGCGGGTCCGGGCCATTGGGGTCTCGAACTTCTTGCCCCATCATTTGGAGCCCTTGCTGAAGACGGAGGTGGCGCCTATGGTGAACCAGGTGGAGTGCAACCCCGGCTGTCAGCAGAAGCAAACCCTGGCCTACTGCCGGGACCATGGCATCCTGGTGGAGGCGTGGAGTCCCCTGGGATCGGGCCGTGTGCTGGAGAATGCGACCTTGCAGGCCCTGGGAAAGCAGTATGGGAAGTCCGCCGCGCAGATCTGCCTGCGCTGGTGCCTGGAGCAGGGGGTCCTGCCTCTGCCCAAGTCGGTGACCCCCCAGCGAATCCAGGAAAACACAGCCATTTTTGACTTTGCCCTGACCCCGGAGGATATGGCGCGGATTGCCGCGCTGCCGCCCTTCGGCGGTTCGGGACACGATCCGGATCAGATTGCATTTTAATGCCTTGACAGCGCGGGAAGGGAGACGGCGGCGATGTTCGGACGAAAAAAGAAGGCGCAGAAGCGGGAGGAACACCAGCAGTCCCTGCGAAAGGGCTTGCTGTTTTGGCTGCCGGGGGGCTCTTCCCGGCTGGATGTCTATGTGGATTACTGTGTGATCCGCTGCTTGGGGAAGACCAAGATGAAGGAGAAAGAGCGGGTGATTCCCTTCACCTCCATTCAGGATGTGGTCTATACCCCGCCCACCGCCATGCGGCTGGCCTGCCTGCAGCTGATCACCAAAGAGATGCCGGATGTGAAGAAGAGCTATTGGTATGCCTATGAGAACAATCTGGTGGTGGTCCACCCCTCCACAGAGGAACTGGCCCACAAGGTCCGGGCCTACATTCTCAATCCCAAGGGCTCTGATGTGGTCCCGCCGGAATACCTGAACCAGCTGCGAAAGGAGCTGAAAAGGGCCCGCCGGGCAGAGGCGGAAGCCCAGGCCCAGGCGGAGAAGGAGGAGAAGGCCCGCAAGAAAGAGAACCCTGCCGCCGCAGACCAGGAGACAACGTAAAAAGCGCCCCCTTTGGAATTGCGAACCGAAGGGGGCGTTTTTGCGGGAATCTTGCTTTTTCCCGAGGGAACCGGTAAAATGAAAGAAAACGTCCCACCCAAGAGAGAAAAAGGAGACAGTTTCATGTATGAGAAGCTATTTTCCCCGGGAGCCATCGGCACGCTGACCATCCCCAACCGCATTGTGATGACGGCGGCGTCCGCCTCCCTGTCCCAGCCGGACGGGACCATGACGGAGGACATGCTGGCATACTACGAGGCCCGGGCCAAGGGGGGCGTGGGGCTCATCATCACCGAGATGGTCTGCGTGGATGAGGCGCGGGGGGTCCTGTTCCCCCGGGAGCTGAACGCGGCCCGGGAGGATAAAATTCCCGCGTTCCGGGCACTGGCGGAACGGGTGCATCCCTATGGCACCAAGATATTTGCCCAGCTGTTCCACCCTGGCGCCAACGCCGACCCCAAGCTGAATCCCCATCTCCCCCTGGTCTCCGCCAGCGACGGCAGGGGGAAGAAGCGGGGGACGGCCCAGGCGGCCACCCGGGAGGACATCCAGGAAATTGTCCAAAAGTTTGGCCAGGCGGCCCGACGGATCAAGGAGAGCGGGATGGATGGGGTGGAGGTCCACGCCGCCCACCACTACTTCCTCCACAGCTTTCTCAGCCCGGTGACCAACCATCGTACCGACGAATACGGCGGCAGCCTGGAGAACCGGACCCGGATTCTCCGGGAGGTGGTGGGGGCCATTCGGGCCGCCTGCGGCCGGGACTTCCCCCTGATGTTCCGGATTTCCCTGGAGGAGTACATCGGCCGGGAGGGCTACCATGCCGACACCGGCATTCAAATTTGCCAGATGCTGGCCTCCTGGGGGGTGGACGCCATCAATGTCACCGCCTCGGGGACCGACAGCAAGCTCAGCCAGAGCGTGGAGCCCATGTACTATCCCCAGGGCTGGCGAAAGCACCTGCCCAAGGCGGTGAAGAGGACGGTCCCCCTTCCCGTGGTCTCGGTGGCCCTGATTCGGGACCCGGCCTATGGGGAAAAGCTGCTGGAGGAGGGGGTGCTGGACTTTGTCGCCTCCGCCCGCAGCCACCTGGCCGACCCGGACTGGGGAAACAAGGCGCGGCAGGGCCGGGAGGAGGAGATCCTCCCCTGCATCTCCTGTATGGCCTGCTTTGGCAAGTACGAGCAGGCAGGGCACATCACCTGCGCGGTGAACCCGGAGACGGGCTACGAGGCCCAGTTGCCCCCGCTGCCCCAAGATGGGGAGGGCCGCCTGGTGGTGGTGCTGGGGGGTGGCCCCGCCGGATTAGAGGGGGCCTGGGTGGCTGCCCGCCGGGGGTTCCGGGTGATCCTGTTTGAGAAAGCGCCACAGCTGGGCGGTCAGCTTCTGCTGGCCGCGGGGACGCCCCGGAAGGAGAAAATTCAGTGGCTTTTGGACAGCTTGTACTTCCGCTGCCGCCAGGCGGGGGTGGAGCTGCGGACCGGCTGTGCCCCCACCCTAAAGGAGCTGGGCCGGCTGTCCCCCTATGCCATTTTGGATGCCACCGGCGGGGTGCCGGGGATTCCGGCCGCGATCCAGGGGGCCCGGGAGAGTCCGCTGGTCTGCACGCCGCCGGCGGTCATCACCGGCGCCCTGGACATCCGGGAGGAGAGTGTGGTGGTGGTAGGCTCGGGGATGACCGGCCTGGAGACCGCGGAACTCCTCTCGGACCGGGCGCGGAACAATGCTGTCCTGGTGCTGGAGGCCGCCCCCCGGCTGGCCCCTGGGGTTCAGGGCTCCAACCGCAACGGGGTAACGGCGGTGCTGGAGGTGAACAACGTGGTCTTCCTCTGCAACCGCACCCTCACCCGGGTGGGGGAGGACCGGATCTGGTTTGTGGACAGCCAGACCGGGGAGGAATATGTCTATCCCTGCGACCGAGTGGTCCTGGCCCTGGGCACCGTCCCCGCCCGGCCCTACGGGGACCGGCTGGGGGAGGTCTGCAGCCGGGTGATCCCTGTGGGAGACGCGGTGAAAGGCGGACAGATCTGGGATGCCGTGCACGCCGGTTACCACGGGGCCCGGCGCATTTGAATCTTTTTGAAAAATCCCCTTGACTTTCCCCTTGGGTCATCCTGTATCCTTGCCTTGTGGTCCGGACCCACCATTCAATCTCCACAGGGAAAGGAGGGCATTGCATGCTGACCATTCATCAGATGGCAGAGCGGACTGGGGTTACCATCCGTGCCCTGCGGTATTATGACAAGATTGGCCTGCTGCCGCCCGGCGCGGTTTCCCCGGCGGGTTACCGTCTCTATGGACCGGCGGAGTTGGAACGGATCCAGCAGATCCTGTTTTTTCGGGAACTGGAGTTTCCCCTGGCGGAAATCAAGGCCATTCTGGCCAGCCCAGCCTATGACCGGACAGCGGCTTTGACGGCCCAGCGGGCGCTGCTGCGGGAGAAGCGGGACCGGCTCGATGGCCTCCTGAGACTGGTGGAAGCTGCCTTGAAAGGAGAGACAACCATGGAGATGGCGTTTACCGCCTTTGACCGGGCGGAGTACGAGGAGAAATGCCGGGCCTACGCCCGGGAGGTCAAGGCCCGCTGGGGGGATACTGCGGCCTGGAGGGAAAACCAGGAGAGACAGCAATCCGGCGAGGAGACAGCCTGGGGGGCTGCCCAGGCAGAGGCGGAAGAGCTGATCGCGGCCTTTGCCCGGAGCAGGCCGCTGCCTCCCGAGCACCCCCAGGTGCAGGCTTTGACGGGCCGGTGGCAAGCCCACATCACCCGGCACCATTATTGCTGCACCAGGCAGACGCTGGCGGGACTGGGAGAACTGTACCGGACCGACCAGCGGTTCCAGGCGTACCTGGATCAATGGGGGACGGGAACCGCAGCGCAGATGGCGGCGGCCATTGCGGTGTACTGTGGGGCACAGGAGGAGGATGCTTCCCCCAAAAAATAATCTATTGCACATTGCCTCTGCCCGCAGATGCGGCGGGGGATGAGATGGGAGAGGATACCGGATGGAACCAAGAACCCTGCTGAACGCCTTGGCCGTGGCAGAACGGCTGAAGGGGACCACCCGCCACTGCTACACTTCCAACGGCAGGCGGGAGAGCGTGGCCGAGCACAGCTGGATGATGACCTTGATGGCCGTTTTCCTGCAAGAGGAATTCCCGGAAGCCGACATGAACAAGGTCATTCGTATGTGTATCATCCATGACCTGGGGGAGGCCTTTACGGGGGATATCCCCAGCTTTGAAAAGAGCCCGGCGGACGAGGATCGGGAGGAGACGCTGCTGCACCGGTGGGTGGCCTCCCTCCCGGCGTCCTGCGCCCGGGAAATGGAGGAACTGTACGAGGAGATGGCCCAGCGGAACACCTTGGAGGCCAAGCTCTATAAGGCCATTGACGGATTGGAGGCGGTGATCCAGCACAACGCCTCAGACCTGTCCACTTGGATTCCGCTGGAGTACACGCTGAACAAAACCTATGCTGACGACAAGGTGGCCTTTTCCGACTATCTTGTGGCACTGCGGCAGGCGGTGCGGGAGGACACCCTGCGTAAGCTGGGAGAGCTCTGAGCGTCTCTGCCCAGAGAAGATACCTTGCATCCCCAGAGAGGCCGCCGGCGCAGATGCGCCGGCGGCCTCTCTGGTTTGGGTGGATGTTTTCAAAAAAGACACGGAAATTTAACGAAAGGATGGGGGAAAACTTTACGGGCGCCTGATACAATCAAACCGGAAGAATCAGAAACGTACAGTAAGAACGCGGGCCTGGGAGGCCCAGACAGGAGGGAATACGGTGCAAACGTTACGGAATAAAAAGGGATTCATCTGTGACATGGATGGCGTGATCTACCACGGCAACCGTCTGCTGCCCGGGGTCCGGGAATTTGTGGACTGGCTGCAGCGGGAAAAGAAGGATTTTCTGTTTTTAACCAACAACAGCGGAAAGACCCAGCGGGAGCTGCAAGCCAAGCTCTCCCGGATGGGATTGGACATTGACGAGAAGCATTTTTACACCAGTGCCCTGGCCACAGCAAAGTTTATTGCCACCCAAATGCCGGGGGCCCGGGCCTTTGTCATTGGGGAGCCCGGCCTGCTCAACGCCCTGTATGAACAGGGCATCACCTTTGACGATGTCTCCCCAGACTATGTGATCGTGGGGGAGTCCAGCAGCTATACCTATGACAATATCTGCCGGGCGGTGCGGTGCGTTCAAAAAGGCGCCCGGCTCATTGGCACCAACAGCGACCTGACCGGCCCCACCGAGCAGGGCATCGTGCCCGCCTGTCGGGCCCTGGTGGCCCCCATTGAGCTGGCCACGGGGAAGGAGGCCTACTACATCGGCAAGCCCAATCCGCTGATGATGCGGACGGGCATCAACCTCTTGGGGGGACACTCTCAGGACACCGTCATCATTGGGGACCGGATGGACACGGACATCGTGGCGGGCATTGAATGCGGCCTGGACACGGTGCTGGTTCTCTCCGGGGTTACAGACCGGTCCATGATTGACCATTTCCCCTATCGCCCCCGGCTGGTCTTGCAGGGGGTGGGGGACATCCCGGACGCGGCGGAGGAGGGGATCGTGCATCTGGAGTCCGCAGTGGGCTAAGGGCCTGCCCGCCCCGGGACGGTCTATTCCTGGTGGGAGAAAACAAAAAACCCTGAAACCTCTCGGCTTCAGGGTTTTTCTGGTGGACGATACAGGACTTGAACCTGTGACCTCCCGCACGTCAAGCGGATGCTCATACCAGCTGAGCTAATCGTCCGTCTCTTGCGGAACGAGTGTTATTTTATCGGATTTCGGGAGATTTGTCAATAGATTTTTTCAAAAAACTTTTGTGCCGCGCCGGTTGCCCGCCGGCCCCCGGGGATGGAAAAATTGACAAGGGAAGGGGACTTCTCTATAATACCATTCAGTTAGGAATGGCGCGCGGCGGAATCAGGAGGGGCCCATGATTGATCTGAACCACATCGCCCGGTACCAAGAGAACAACCGCATTGAGGCCAAAAAGGCCGCGGGGGGCTTTCCCCACAGCCTGTGGGAGACCTATTCCGCCTTTGCCAACACCATCGGCGGTCTGATCCTGCTGGGGGTGGAGGAGGCCCGGGACAAAACCCTCCGGGTCACCGGCATCCCGGATGGTCCAGGGTATGTACGTCTGTTCTGGCAGACGGTGCAGGACCCCGCCAAGGTCAGCGCCAACATTCTCCAGCCCCAGGATGTCACCCTCCACACCATTGCGGGCAAAGAGGTTCTGGTGATCTCCGTGCCCCAGGCAGAGCGGCACCAGCGGCCAGTGTACATTGGGGACAGCCCCTTTACCGGCGCGTACCGCCGGGACGGCGAAGGGGACTATCACTGTTCCCCAGACGAGGTCCGGGCCATGCTGCGGGACCGGGACGACGCCCCCGCCGACCTGGCGGTGCTGGAGAGCCGTGGACCGGAAGTCCTCTCCGGGGAGACCCTGCGCCAGTTCCGGCTGTGCATGGTGATGCGGCAGCCGGACCATCCCTGGAACGCCCTCCCGGATGACCAATTCCTGCCTGCTGCTGGTATTTTGGGGCCGGGACAGGGGGGAAAACTGCACCCCACCTTGGCCGGACTCCTGCTGCTGGGCAAGCGCAAGGCGCTGCGGGCGGTTTTTCCCGCCTTTCGCCTGGAGTATCGGGAGACGGACACCGGATTTTGCCTGTCCACCCTTCGCCCGGGGCCGCCGGAAAATGTGTTCTCCTTTTACACCATGGTCTCCCGGCGGCTGACTGCGGTCTCCTCTCTGCTGGCCCAGGACCCGGGGGAGGGGGAGGCCTTGGCCGGCGCCCTGCGGGAGGCCGTTCTCAATGCCGTTCTCCACGCCGATTACTTCAGCCGGGGCGGCCTGACCATCCAGCGGACCGCCGCGGAGCTCACCGTCTCCAACGGGGGTCTGCTCCGGGTTTCACCGGAACAGGCCCAGGCCGGGCGGGCGGCTGATCCCCGGAACCGGGGGCTGATCCAGCTGTTTTCCCTGGTCCGTCTGGCCACGGGGACGGGGCAGGGGCTCCATGGGATCTATGCCCTCTGGGCCCGGCGGGGCTGGCAGACGCCCACCCTGTCCCAGGCGTTTCGCACCGGCGTGACCCAGCTCTCCCTTCCCCTCCCGCCCCAGACCTTCTCTTCGGCGGAGCTCACCCAACGGCAGATCATCGCCTACCTCACCGACCATGTCACCGCCGGCGTTAAGACCCTGGCCCAGGAGCTCGGTCTGCCCGACGGAGAGGTACAGGCGGGGCTGGATGCCCTTCTGGGGCGGGACCTGGTGGTCCGGCAGGGGAGAAGCTACCGTCTGCGGGCGTAATAGAGGAACGAGGGTACCCCTTTTTGCCTCTTCCCGTTTTATTAAAAAATCAGAAGCCTCCCTGTCTCAGGGAGGCTTCTTGCGGTTTGTCCGTTCTGTGGATCATTAGGGTGGGGTTGTCTGATCCTTGAGGATGGGCTGGAGATGCATGAGCAGGTCCACCTTGTTGTTGACCTCAAATTTCTTATAAATGTTGGCAATATGGGTGCGGACGGTGTAGATGCTGATGTGGAGCTCCTCCGCGATCTGTTCATTCTTCATGCCGGAGGCCAGGTAGTAGACGATCCGCCGCTCCTGTTGGGTCAGGGTGTTGTAGGGGTGATTCAAATTCTTGGGCAGGTCCTTGGTCTGGCAGGTGATGAGCATAAGGTGCCAGGTTTGGATCAGGCCCGCCGCGCTGGAGGAGAGAAACGAGGTGTGATAAAAGGTGATGTCCCCGGCCGGAGAAGTGAAGGTCTGACTGGTTCCGCCCTGGGTGGTCAGACGCTCGCTGATCTCGTTGATCATGGTCTGGACCTCCCGGAACTTGGGGTCTCCCTGGTAATTGCTCCGGAGGAAGTGGCCCTGGTTGTGCCGGTACTGTTCCCAGAAGATTTGGCTGATCTCCTGGGCCGCCTTGTTGGTCTGCATGACCGTCATGTCCTGGTTGAGGATCACCGCCCCCATTTTCACGTCTTGGAAAAAGAGCTGGAAGCTGTCATGGAACCGGGCCTCCCCGCTGTGGCGGAGATAGTTCTGGTAGTTGGCCTCCACCAGCTCCGCCAGATACTCCAGCAGGCCCCGCTCCTCTTCCCGAAAGCCGCCCTCCTCTTTGGTGTGAAAGAGCCCCATGGAACCGATCACCCGGTCCCCCAGGAAGAAGAAGAGGACCGCCTGATAATATAAATCCTCGGCGGACATGTGAATCCCGTAGGGGGTGCGCTCATAGTCCTCCAGGGTCATAACGTCCTCGGTGAAAATCACCCGCTTCCCCTTCAGATGGGGGGGCAGAGAGGAATAGCGGAAGATGTCATCCTTGTAAATGTGATCTTTGTAGTCATACATGGGGCCATACCGGATGCCGTAGGTGATGTAGTTGCTCAGGGTGTTCACCCGCCGGGCCTGGCCCCCGGGAAAGGCCGTGTAGTGATAGGGGAAGAAGATGCTGCGCCGAAAGCCGAAATGCTTGTCGAACAGTGCCAGCACTTTTTTGGGAAAATTGTCGCTGTCCCTGGCCAGATCCAGGGAAAATGCCATTGCTGCGTCGTGCCAGGGTTCTGGAATTCTGCTGATGGCAGGTACCTCCTTTCCGCACCGGAAGGGTCCGGATCTTGCCGTGAAATGACAGATTTGCTGCATCATTTCCTCGGCATCATTTCTGTATTGGCGACATTATACACATTTTATACCATAAATTCAATCCCTTCTCCTCAAAAAGCATCAGAAAAATTTGTGACCTTTTTGTAACTTTGCCTTGACAACCCGCCTTTTCGGTGTATAATATAGCTACCCTATGACATGAATTAGTGCATTTTAGTATAAAATGAACAAATACAAGACAGTACAGGAGGATACCTCAAATGCAACCGAGAGATGTAGTCATTGTCAGCGCCTGCCGTACCGCCATCGGTAAGTTCCAGGGGCAATTCAAGGATGTTCCCGCCAGAGAACTTGCCATCACTGCGGGGAAGGAAGCCATTCGCCGCGCTGGTGTGGACATCAACACCATCGACGAAATTGTCATGGGCGAGTGCTATACCGCCATGCAGGGTTCCCTGCCTGCCCGCCAGGTCTCCATGCGGATCGGCCTGCCCATTGAGAGCAGCGCTGTCACCGTCAACCAGAACTGCGCCTCCGGTATGCGCGCGCTGGAAATCGCCTGCAACAACATTCAGCTGGGCAAGACCGAGATCGGCCTGGTGGTGGGCGTGGAAAATATGACCCAGGCCCCCTTCCTGCTGCCCAAAGCCCGTATGGGCTATCGGATGGGTGGCATCCCCACCGAGGGCGGCGCGGAGCTCTATGACAGCCTGCTCCACGACGCACTGTACGACGCCCTGGTCCCCGGCCACATGGGTGTGACCGCCGACAACGTGGCCAAGCTCTGCAACGTCTCCCGGGAGGAATGTGACAAGTTGGCCGTCATCAGCCACAACCGCGCCTGCGCCGCCATCGACGCCGGCAAGTTCAAGGATGAGATTGTCCCTGTGGTGATCCACAACAAGAAAAAGGGCGACATTGTCATCGACACCGATGAGCACCCCATCCGCAACTGCAGCTATGAGACCATCTCCAAGATGAAGGCGGTCTTTACCCCCGATGGCGTCACCACCGCTGCCAACGCCTCCGGCATCAACGACGCCGCTGCGGCTGTGATTGTCATGTCTGCGGACAAGGCCAAGGAGCTGGGGATCAAGCCCATGGCCAAGATGATCAATATGTGCTCTGCCGGCGTGGAGCCCAAGTATATGGGCATTGGCCCCGCCTATGCCATTCCCAAGTGCCTGAAGGGCGCCGGCATGGACTTCTCCGAGGTGGACTATTGGGAGATCAATGAGGCCTTTGCCGCCCAGTTCCTGGGCGTTGGCCGCAAGCTGAAGGAGGAGCACGGCTGGGAAGTGGACCTGGACAAGACCAATGCCAACGGTTCCGGCATCTCCCTGGGGCACCCCATCGGCTGCACCGGCCTGCGGATCATTGTCTCCATGCTCTACGAAATGGAGCGCCGCGGCGCCACAGTGGGCGGCGCCTCCCTGTGTGTGGGCGGTGGCCCCGCCATGGCCTCCCTGTGGACCAAGAAGATGGACTGAGTCCTCTCGTTTCCCTTGTATAAAAAATTGTGCCTGGCACAATTTTCCGGTCAACACCGGAGTAGATCCGATTCGTTCGGTTGAAATCCAGAGAAAATGCCTGCCGCATCTGCGGCGGGCATTTTTTCGTGATAGGCTTTCGCGGTTGCGCACGGTTTCAAAACATGGTAAGATGGAACCCATAAACAGGCGGGCAGATCCATTGGCCCGCAGATTGGAATGCGCCCAGTGAGGAGGAACTGCATGGATCATAGATGGCTGGAAATTGTGATAAACGCGAGGTCGGAGGAACTGGATGACCTCTGCGGCAAACTCATTGCCAACGGCGTGCCCGGCCTGGCAGTGGAGGAAGAGGAGGAGTTCCGGGCCTTTTTGGAGGAGAACCGGCAGTATTGGGACTATGTGGACGATGCCCTTATGGAGCAGATGAAGGGGGTCTCCCGGGTCAAGATTTATGTCACCGATGATGCCGACGGGCAGGCGCAGCTGAAGGGCTATCTGGCCGGCATTGACCTGCCCTATACCACCGCCGCCCTCCGGGAGTACGACTGGGCCCACAGCTGGCAGAAGTATTACCGGCCCATGGCGGTGGGGGAGAAGCTGTACATTGTCCCGGAATGGGAGCGGGACACCGCGGACATTCCCGCCGGCGCCACCCGGTTGCTGATGAATCCGGGGCTTACCTTCGGCACCGGGTCCCATGCCTCTACCCAGCTGTGCTTGGAGGGGCTTGAGGCCTGTACCCGGAAGGGGGACCGGGTGCTGGACCTGGGGTGCGGCAGCGGCATCTTAGCCATTGCTGCCCTGTGCCTGGGAGCCGGTCAGGCGGTCGGGGTGGACATTGACCCCAAGGCCGTGGACGTGGCCTATGAAAACGCCGCGCTCAACGGCATCGGGCGGGACCGCTGCCGGTTTTTGGCCGGAAATGTTATTGCGGACCAGGGGTTAGTTCAGGAACTGGCCCGAGAAAAAGCCCAGGTGGTGTTGGCCAACATTGTGGCGGATGTTATCATCCCCTTGGCGCCGGTGGTTCCCCAGCTGCTGGACCGTGAGGGGACCTTCCTCTGCTCGGGCATCATCGACACCCGGGGAGACGAGGTGGCTGCCGCCCTGGAGCAGGCGGGGCTGCTGGTGACAACCCGCCGGGAAAAGAACGGCTGGATTGCCCTGGAAGCCCGGGTGCGATGACGCCATGAGAGCGGTTGTGCGTCCCCTCTCCCTGCCGGCGGACCGGCGGGTGCTGGTCATCAGCGACATTCACGGCAATCTTCCCTTTCTCAAGGGCCTGCTGAAAAAGGTCCAGTTTTCCACCGACGACATTCTGCTGGTCCTGGGGGATATTTTGGAGAAATCCACCGGCGGCCTGGACACCCTGCGGTATCTCATGGACCTGCGCCGGACCCATACCCTCTTCTTCCTCCAGGGCAACTGTGAAAATGTCACCCTGGACTTTCTCAACGGGGCCTGGCCCGACCAGGCCGCCGCCCAGTATGGAAACTTTTGGGGGGAGAAGTGCGCCTGGGTTTCCATGGCCCACCAGGCGGGGGTGGATGTCTCCGATCCCAAGGCATTTCCCGCCGCCCGGCAGGCCATTGAGGCGTTGTTTCCCGAAGAGCTGGCCTTTCTCCGGGCCATGCCCACTATCCTGCTCCATGAACACTACCTTTTTGTCCACGGCGGGGTCCCCAGAGAGCACCATTTAGAGACCCTGAGCGCCTGGGCGTGTATGAAAAACGACGCGTTTCTCGACCAGGGGCACCGCTTTCAGCGGTGGGTGGTGGTGGGACACTGGCCGGTTACTCTGTACCACCCGGATATCCCCTCGGCCAAGCCCCTTCTCCTGCCGGACCGGCACATCGCCAGCATCGACGGGGGCTGTACGTTGAAGGCCGACGGACAGCTCAACGCCCTGATCCTGCCCAGAGAGCCCGGCGGGGCGTTTTCCTATCGGGCCTATGACGGTTTTCCCGTGATGACGGCCCTGGCTTCCCAGGCGCCCTCCCCCGATCCCCTGAACATCCGCTGGGGGCACAGCGCCCTGGAGGTGCTCTCCCTGGGGGAGGAGTTCTCCCGGTGCCGCCACCTGGAGACCGGGCGGGAGCTGGATATCCTCACCGACTACCTCCGCCAGGGCCCCCAGGGGACCTACTGTCTGGACTCCACCGATTACCTGCTGCCGGTGACCGCCGGGGAGCGCCTGGCCGTGGTCCGGCGCACCAGCCGGGGCGCATTGGCGAAGAAGGACGGGGTGACAGGGTGGTATTTGGGCCCCTTGGGCGAAGGGTGAGGGAAAAGGCAAAAAATTCTGCCCCTTCCCTTGACTTTGCCGTTCCTGCCTGCTATAATTTCAGAGCCGCTTTGAATGGGTCATAAGCAGGCGTGGGCGGGACAGACCGTTTTCCGCCGCGCTTCGCCCCCGACAGCGAGCCCGTGATAAAGGAAAGAGGTGCAAGAGCAATGCATGCAATCATTGAGACCGGCGGAAAGCAGTATAAGGTCGCGGAAGGCGACGTTCTGTTCATCGAGAAGCTGCCCCAGGAAGCCGGTGACGCCATCAAGTTTGACAAGGTCCTGGCCATCCTGGGCGACGCGCCCAAGTTCGGCGCCCCCGTGGTGGAAGGCGCTTCCGTGGACGCCTCCGTGGTGAAAAACGGCAAGGGCAAGAAGGTTGTCATCTTTAAGTACAAGCCCAAGAAGGGCTATCGTCTGCGTCAGGGCCATCGTCAGCCCTATACCAAGGTTGAGATCAAGAAGATCAACGCCTGATGACCAGAGCTTCCTTTGCAATGGACGGTAGCCGGATTGTTTCCTTCACCGTGGAGGGGCACACCGGCCTGGCCGAGGCAGGAGAAGACATCCTCTGTGCCGCCGTCACCAGCGCCGTTCGCCTCACCGAGTGCGCCGTGAATGACGTGCTGGGGCTGGAGGCCCCGGTGAAGGTCAACCAGCAGGATGCTTCCGTCACTTTGAAACTTCCCCGCAATCTGGCCGGAGAGGCCGACCAGGTGTGCCAGACGTTGCTGGCCGCCCTGATGGTCTACCTGGTCCAGCTGCAGGAGGAATATCCCGAACACATTAACGTCATGGAGGTGTAACCTATGCTTCATATCGGACTTCAGTTCTTCGCACATAAGAAGGGCGTTGGCTCCACCCGGAACGGCCGTGATTCCATGGCTCAGCGTCTGGGCGTCAAGCGGGGCGACGGGCAGTTCGTTCTGGCCGGCAACATTCTGGTCCGTCAGCGCGGCACCCACATTCATCCCGGCACCAACGTGGGCATCGGCAAGGACGATACCCTGTTTGCCCTGAAGGACGGCCGCGTCAAGTTTGAGCGGCTGGGTAAGGACCGCAAGCAGGTCTCCATCGTGGAGGCTGTCGCGGAGTAATTTTCCCGTGCATCCCAAGCCCCGAACGGACCGCCGTTCGGGGCTTTTTTCCAATCGGACCGGTACCAAAGGAGGTGCCCTATGGCAAATACATTCATTGATACCGCCCGCATCCTGGTTCGCTCTGGGGCTGGCGGCAACGGCGCGGTGGCCTTTCACCGAGAGAAATACGTGGCGGCCGGCGGTCCCGACGGGGGCGACGGCGGCCGGGGGGGCGATGTGATCCTGCAGGTGGATGACCGGATGTCCACCCTGATGGACTTCCGCTACAAACGCAAATACGTGGCGGAGAACGGCGGCAACGGTGCCGGCAAGCAGTGCACCGGAAAGAACGGCGCTCCCCTGATCATCCGGGTCCCCCGGGGCACGGTGGTCCGGGATGCGGAGACCCGGGAGATCATTCAGGATATGTCCGGGGACGAACCCTTCGTCCTCTGCCGGGGGGGCAACGGGGGCTGGGGCAACAAGCACTTTGCCACCCCCACCCGGCAGACCCCCCAGTTTGCCAAGGCCGGTCTGCCCGGCAAGGAGCGGACGGTGCTGCTGGAGCTGAAGCTCCTGGCCGATGTGGGGCTGGTGGGGTTCCCCAACGTGGGCAAGTCCACCCTGCTGTCCGTGGCCACCAAGGCCCGGCCCAAGATCGCCAACTACCACTTTACCACCCTGTTTCCCAACCTGGGGGTGGTCTTTGTGGAGGAGGGGGTCTCCTTTGTCATGGCGGACATCCCCGGCATCATTGAGGGGGCCGCCGACGGAGCCGGCCTGGGCCATGACTTTCTGCGGCACATCGACCGGTGCCGCCTGCTCATCCACATGGTGGACGTGTCCGGTTCCGAAGGACGGGACCCGGTGGAGGATTTTGAGACCATCAACGCCGAGCTGCGGGAATACAGCCCGGAACTGGCCGGCCGGAAGATGATTGTGGCCGCCAATAAGACCGATATCCTGGCCGACCGCACCCTGCTGGACAAGCTCAAGGCCCACGTGGAGGCCCAGGGCCTGCGCTTTTTTGAGCTGTCCGCCGCCGCCCACATGGGGGTCCGGGAGCTGATGAAGGCCGCCGCCGGGGAACTGGCCCACCTGCCGCCGGTGATTACCTATGAACCGGAGTACGTGGAGCGGCCCCCCCAGGTGGACACCAGTGACCCCCTTACCATCCGGCACGAGGACGATGTGTGGATCGTGGAGGGCCCTTGGCTGCAAAAGATCATGGCCAACGTCAATTTCTCCAACTACGAGTCCCGAAACTGGTTTGACCGGATGCTCCGCAACGCCGGTCTGTTTGACCGGCTGGAGGAGATGGGCATCAAGGACGGAGACCTGGTGAGTCTCTACAACTTGGATTTTGAGTACCAGAGATAAGCACCCGTGGCAGCGGGGGATGGAGGGATAACCAGGTGACAATCGGGACAGAAGAACTGATTGTACAGGCTGTGGAACGGCTTTTGATGCAAAAGAAGGTCAAAAAGCTGACGGTGAAAGATATCGTGGAGGAATGCGGGATCACACGGCAGACGTTCTACTATCATTTCAGAGATATCCCGGACCTGTTAAAATGGGTTTTGGAGCGAAATACAGATCAGCTGCTGAAGGAAACGCTTGCCCAGGGGAATGCGGAAAAGGGCCTGCGCTGCCTGTTTTTGCTGGCGCTGAATACCCGACCCTATGTAGAGCATGGCCTGCGGACCAACTACCGGGACGAAATTACGCGGATGGTCGAGGAACAGCTGTTTGCTTTCTTTCTGCAGGTGGCGGAAAGGCACGGCCTGTACGCCCAATGCAGTCACTGGGAGTTAAAGCTCGTTATGCGCTATCACAGTCAGGCGGTTCTTGGCATCCTCAGGAGCTGGTCCGAGGCAGACAGCGATGATTTGGACCATATTGTTCATGTTGTTCATCAGCTGATTGTGGGGGAGATTTCCCCCAGGCAATAATCCCTCTTTTTGACGGAAACGCCGTCGTGTAAAACCTTTTACACGACGGCGTTTCTGTCAATACGGACTTCTTTTTCTGCCTATTGTCCCTGGCGCCCGCCCTGATTAAAATCAAAGCATCAAAGTGGTGAGGCACATAGCCAGAAGCGGCAAGGCTGCCGGCAGAATTTCAGAAAGCAGAGGGATTTTTTATGTGTACTGCAATCAATTTCTTAGATCAAGCGAACGAAACTGTATTTGGACGGACAATGGATTTCTACGCCATCCTGGACCCGCACCTTGTCTCCTTCCCCGCAGGAGCCTCTTGGGAAACCATGCTTGGGCAGACCCTTGCGGACCAGTATGGGGTCGGGGGAATCGGGCGTCACGCCCAACATCGCTATGTCCTGTTTGACGGCGTCAACGAAATGGGACTTGCGGGCGGTGCCTTGTATTTTAAGGGGTATGCCGATTTTCCGCAGCCCTCCAAGCACAGTGGTCAGGTCCAGCTCTCGGCGTTGGACTTCTTGCACTACGCCTTGGGCAGCTGTGCTTCCCTGGACGACATCCGGGAACGCCTGGCCGATCTCACCTTGGTGGGAATCCAGGATGGCCTGACCGGCACCGTTGCGCCAATGCACTGGATGTTTACCGACTTGTCTGGCAGGGGTCTCGTCGTGGAGCAGACCGCGCTGGGACTGCATATCTATGAAAATCCAGTGGGCGTTCTAACCAACAGCCCAGATTTTCCCTGGCAGATGACAAATTTACGCAACTACCTTGGGGCTGCGCCAGAGCAGACAGAGCAGGTGGATTGGAACGGTTTGCAGATGGAGCCATTTGGACAGGCTGGCGGAACAAGCGCCTTGCCAGGCGGGTATACACCTCCCGCCCGATTTGTGCGGACTGTTTTTCAGAAGCTGCACATGGTACCGCCAAAGGGGATAGAGGAGGCTGTCGTTGCTGGCTTTCACATTTTGGAGGGGGTTACCCTGCCCAACGGCGTGGTAAAGACAGCGAATGGGACCTTCGATTACACCCAATACACAGCCATGATCGATCTGGGGCAGAAGGTCTATTATTTCAAAACCTATGAGAACCCTCAGGTCATCCAAGTGGATATGAAGCCCCTCTGGAAATCCAAAGAAAAAGTGGTGCAGGACCTGGGCAGCATCCAGACGTCCATTTTTTATGGGCACTTGCGTTAAAAGAACCGTTCCCGTTGTTCCAGCGGCAGGAAGAGCGAGAAATTTTTGACGGTTCTCCGGTGTGCGTTGACATTTTTCGAGGGAGCGCCTATACTGGAGATTACCTACGTGTCGTTCAGGTCTCCTCTTTTCCCCCTCCGGGTGCGGTGGGGATGGCAGGCTTGCGCATAGGAGGAAAATTGAGAAGTGAGAAAGAAGGTAATCAGATGAAGAAACGAGTCGCTGGCCTGCTTCTGGCGCTGATGATGGCCCTGTCTCTGGTCACCCCGGCTGTGGCGGTGGAGACGGAGAATGGGGTGTCTGCGGCTGCGGCCTCCCCGGTTGTGACCTGGGGAGAGCTGACCAAGGATGCGCCGGACTTGAAACTCCCTGTCTCCGGGCAGGCGGACCAGACCGTGACCAACCAAGAGGCCGTGGCCTTCCTCCTCCGCTGGGCGGGGATGGAAGAGAGCCAGCTGGGAACCTATCCCAGGGATTACAACGCCATGGCGGACAGCATGGGCATGACCGACGGGATTGCCCAGTACAGCCCCACCGATCCCTGTACCCAGGCGAACCTGGCGGTGATGAAGCAGTCGGCCCAGGTCCTTTACCAGGCCCTGCACGGCCAGACGCTGGAGCCTCTGTTCCTCAACGGCATGGCCCAGCCCATTTTCCCCTATACCACCGGGGCTGTGACCGAGGGCTATGACAACGCCAAGAGTGACATCATCCGTTACTGCGTCTATGTGGAGACCAACTATGACACCGATGCCGACGGCAAGCGGGACCTGGTGAAGGCCCTGGTGCAGATTCCCCGGGCCGCCATGGAAGGGGATTATAAGGCCGCCACCATTTATGAGGCCCGGCCCTATATCACCGGCTGTACCTCTGGAGAGGCGCCCTATGGCAAGGACGGCTATGACCTGGACCAGATGTACAGCCAGCCCGCAGCGCGGAAGGCGGCGGGAACCGCCACCACGGCCCAGGCAGCAGCCCAGGCAGATTCCTCGGACTGGTATTATTACAACCCCCACGAGGAGATGTATGACTATGAGGACCTGACGTGGTACGACTATTATTTGGTCCGGGGCTTTGCCGTGGTGGAGTGCGGCGGCCTGGGCACCAAGGGCTCAGAGGGCTTTGAAACCTGCGGGAGCGACCTGGAGATCGACGCGTTCAAGTGCGTGATTGAGTGGCTCAACGGCGAGCGGGTTGCCTATACGGACAAGACCAGCAACATCGCCATTGAGGCAGACTGGTCCAACGGCAAGGTGGGGATGACCGGGCGGTCCTACGCCGGCACCACCCAGTTCGGCCTGGCCACCACCGGGGTGGAGGGGCTGGAGACCATCGTCCCCGTGGCGGGAATTGCCAGCTGGTATGAGTATACCAACTCCCAGGGCATTGCCACCCGGAGCGACCCGGCTTACAGCGACTGGCTGGCCTGGTACTGCGCCGGCCGGTACCTGGATGAGGCGGACTGGAACACCATTGCCGGCAAGTATGGAAACTACCTCAATCAAATCCGGCAGGACCAGCTGGCCTCCAACGGGGATTACAGCGACCACTGGGCCAACCGGGACTATACCCTGGACGCCGATAAGATTCAGTGCCCGGCCCTCATTGTGCACGGCCTGAACGACGACAACGTGCGGACCAAGGAGTTTGACCTGATGTACCAGGCCTATGAGAAGGCCGGGGTGCCCGCCAAGCTCCTGCTCCATCAGGATGGACACCTGACCCCCACCTATCCCTCGGGGGGCATTCAGTTTATGATCGGGGCGCAGTCCTACGATGAAATCCTGAACCAGTGGTTCAGCCACTATCTGTATGGGGTGGACAACGGCATTGAGAACATGCCCGCAGTCACGGCCCAGAGCAACAACGACACCAAGGTGTGGAACACCTATGACGATTGGAAGACCGAGGACGCCATTACCCTGACCGGAGAGAGCGCCAAGGAAAAGACCGCGTCCATCAGCAGCGATTATGACGCCATTGGCGTGAACAAGGACAACTGGGAAGAGGTGTTCACCGGCGGCTCCACAGCCTCCAGCGCCATGTATACCATGGATGTGACAGCGGACACCGTCCTCAAGGGCTCTGTGGCGGTGAACTTCCAGGCTGCCACCACCAACGGTGCGATGGTGGAGACCCCCAGAGGGGAGAGCCGGTCCGCAGTGGACCATGACAGCGCCGTGGACCCCGCTGCCTTGGACCATGACAACTACGTGGGCGCCGCCGCCACCGGCGAGACCGTGGACACCCCGGAGGCCTCCCTCATCAACCGGGACGGCCTGATGGTCAGCGCCATGCTGGTGGACATCGCCCCGGAGGGGGAGACCTTCCCCGCCTTCAACACCGCGCCCACCTATGTTGAAAAGACAATCCTGGCCAAGGACGGTGCCTGGATGGGCGGTGGCCTGGAGAACCTGGACCTGGTGGAGCTGAAGCCCACGGACGTATCCTATAAAATTGTGGCCCGGGGCTGGATGGACCTGTGCAACCCCGGCGCGGGCTATGATTCGGCTTCGGCGCAGAACAAGGTAAAACTGGTGGAGGGAAAGTATTATGACTATACCCTCTACCTCCAGCCCAACCTCTATGAGGTGGAGGCAGGGCACCGGCTGGCCCTGGTGATTTACGCCTATGAGCCCGGCAAGGCGACCTACGCCCAGAACTATACCATCACGGTGGACAATGCCTCGGTGTCCGCGGAGATCCCGGTGGAGAAAGCCCCCAGCAACCCCACCGGCCTGCCCTACACGGATGTGGCCGCCGACAGCTGGTACTATGAAGCGGTGAAGTACGTGACCGACCAGGGCATTATGAACGGGACAACGCCCACCACCTTCTCTCCCATGACCACCACCAGCCGGGCTATGATTGTCACCATGCTCTGGCGGATGGAGGGGAGCCCTGTGGTGAACTACCGCATGGACTTTACCGATGTGAAAGAGGACGCCTACTATGCCGAGGCGGTCCGCTGGGCGGCATCCGAGGGGATTGTGGACGGCTATGAGGACGGAACCTTCGGCCCGGACAAGACGGTGACCCGGGAGCAGATGGCCACCATCCTCTACCGCTATGCCCAGGAGAAGCAGTACGATGTCAGCGGACACAACGATCTGTCCGCCTTTGCAGACGCCGCCCGAGTCAGCGCCTATGCCAAAGAGGCCATGCAGTGGGCGGTGGATGCTGGCCTGATCAGCGGGATCGGGGACAACCTGGTGCCCCAGAACGGTGCCAACCGCGCCCAGGTGGCAACCATGCTCATGCGCTTTGCGGAAAATGTGAATCAGTAACCCCGTTTCGGACGGAACAAAAACCTCCCTGGAAGGATGCTTCCAGGGAGGTTTTTTTGGTGGGGTGCGTTATGGGGTCTTGGCGCTTTTGCCCTCCCGCCGCCAGAGCAAAATCCCTGTGGCATCGGCCAGGAACCAACCGATGGGAATGGCAATCCAGATGCCGTTGACCCCCAGCGCCGGCAGTGCCGACAGGGTGTATGCCAGCAGGACCCGGGTGCCCAGGGAGCAGATGGTGAGGACCACCGACACGGCGGGGCGGTTCACTGCCCGGAAATAGCCGTAGAGGAGGAAAAGAATGCCGATGCCCAGGTAGAACGCGGCCTCAATGCGGAGATAGCCTGTGCCGATGGCGATCACCTCCGCGGCATCCCCGCCCACAAAGGCGGCCATGAGCCGGGGCGCCAGCAGGCAGACCAGACCGCCGATGACCAGGCAGAAGAGGACCACCCAGAACACCGCCCAATGGGTGCCGGTGCGGATGCGGTCCCGTTTTTCCGCCCCGTAGTTCTGGGCCACGAAGGTGGAGAAGGCGTTGCCGAAGTCCTGAACCGGCATGTAGGCGATGGTGTCGATCTTCACCGCCACGGCGAAGGCGGCCATGACCGCGGTACCGAAGCTGTTCACCAGGCCCTGGACCATGAGAATGCCGAAGTTCATCACCGACTGCTGCAGACAGGTAAAAAGGGAGAGATTCAGCAGGTTTTTCAAGGCGGCCCGGTCCCAATACCGGTGGCGTTTTTGGACCCGCAGAGCGGGGAAGGCAAACCAGGTGTAGAGAAACAGGCCCAGGCCGGCGACGAACTGGGCGATCACCGTGGCCATGGCGGCCCCCCGAACCCCCATGCCCAAGGGCACCACAAAGAGGATGTCCAGGCCGATGTTCAGGACCACGGAAATCCCCAAAAAGACCAGCGGGGTGGCGGAGTCCCCCACGGAGCGGAGAAGATTGGCAAAAAAATTGTACAGAAAGGTGGCGACCATGCCGGCGAAGATCCACTGCAGGTATTCCTTTGTCAGACCCAAAATATCCGGTGGGATCTGCAGGAGGACCAGAATCCCGTCCAGGGCCAGATAGACGGTGAGGTTGAGCAGGAGCGTCAGCCCGCCGATGAGCAGAAAGGACTGAAAAATCCCATTTCGCAGCCGGTCGGGGTCCTGGCGGCCGTATTGAATGGAAAAATAGACGCTGCTGCCCATGCACAGCCCCAGGAGAATGGAGGTCAAAAAGGTCATCAAAGTGTAAGAGGACCCCACCGCGGCCAGCGCGCCTTCCCCAATGAAGCGGCCCACCACCCAGGTATCGGCCAGGTTGTACAGTTGCTGCAGGAGGTTGCCCAGGATCAGGGGAAGGGCAAAGCCCAGCAGGCCCCGGGGGATGCTTCCCTGGGTGAGGTCACGTTTGGCAAACATAGCGAAGGGAGTTCCTTTCCAATCAGAGTGTTTTTCCAGTGTATCATGCACGGAGAAAATTTGCAAATGGAAGGAGAGGACCGGGGGGAGGAAAGGTTTAACCAACCCCAAACAAAAATTTAGCCCTTTTCGGATCGAAGGGGGAGAGGAGCCGCGCTACAATGGAGAAAACCGGCCCGTGCCGATCCCACCATAGGCGGATCTGTGCCGCGGCTCTCCAAAGGAAGCGGGCCGGGGAAACTTTTTGAGAGGAAAACTACAAGAATGCGGCATCTTTTTGTAGGTTTTCCGGCCGAAGGAGGAAACGGGGAATGGAGCGAGGCATCTCATGGGAGGACCGGATCAAAGGGGCGTATGCCTCCCTGCGGCCGTCGGAACAGAAAGTGGCGTCCTTTTTCCTGGCCCACGCCGGGGAGCTGGAGTCCCTGACCATTGGGGAGCTGGCCAGCGCGGCCGGTGTGAGCGAGCCCACGGTGATCCGATGTGTCCGTGGGCTGGGCTACCGGGGATACCGGGCTTTCAAGGGGGCTCTGCGGGGACGGGAGGCCGGAGAGGAGAGCTCCTTTGACCATTTGGGGGGCTTCTCCCTCCGGCCCTGGGATCGGATGGAGGACCTGCCGCTGAAGGCTGTGGGCACCCAGCGGGAGGCCCTGGAGGCTGTGCTGAAGTCTGTGTCCCCCGATAGCCTGGAGCAAGCGGCCCGAACCCTGGCCTCGGCCCGGCTGATTGATCTGTACAGTGTGGAGAATTCCTGTGCCCCGGCCAGCGATCTGCTGACCAAACTGACCTATTTGGGGCTCCGGTGCCGCTTCTGCACCGACGCGTATCTCCAGCAGATCAGCGCGGCCCATCTGGGGAAGGGGGATGTGGCGGTGGCCTTTTCCCGCTCGGGCCGGTCTGTGGACACCGTGAAGGCGCTGCGGCTGGCTAAAAAAGCCGGGGCCGCCACCATTGCGGTGACGGGAGAGCGAACCGCCCTGCTGAGCCGGTACGCCGATCTCACCCTCTCTGTGGGCGGGGGAGCCCAAACCGTCTACGGCAACGCCATTTTTTCCCGGGTGGCGGACCTGGCGGTGGTGGATATGCTGTACATGGGCATCATTCTCAGCGACTATGAGCGGTTTTCCCGCAACCTGGACCGCAGCGGGCAGGTGATTGCGGACCGGGGGTATGCGCAAACCTAAGAGAGACAGGGCGTCCTGGTAGAAAACTACAAGGATGCCCTTCTGCATTTGATGGGATTTAACCCGGGCTTCACGGAGGTTTTACCTGGGGTTGGTGGTAAGGGGCGGCGCGGGTTTGCTACACTGTCCCTGGAAAACGAAAGAGAACAGAACAGGCCGGGCATCCCGGTGGGAAAGGAGCCATACCATGTTAGAACTGACCCATATTCAAAAATCCTTTGACGGAGTCACGGTGTTGAAGGATATCTCGATTCAGGTGGAGGAAGGGGAGATCGTCTCCATTCTGGGGCCTTCCGGCTGCGGCAAGACCACCTTGCTGAATTTGATTTTAGGCATTGTGGAGGCGGACGCGGGAACCATTTGCTACAACGGGGAGGATTTGACCCGGGCCGCCATGGAGAAGCGGGGCTTTAACATTGTCTTTCAGGATTATGCCCTGTTCCCCAATCTCAATGTCTACCAAAATATTACCTATGGCCTGAAAAACAAGCCTGGAATCTCCAGCCAGGAAGAGGTGGAGGAGCTGATCCATCTGTTGGGCCTGGGGGAGCATCTGTCCAAGCGGGTGGACCAACTCTCCGGCGGGCAGAAGCAGCGGGTAGCCCTGGCCCGGACCATGGTGATGAAGCCCCGGATTCTCCTGCTGGATGAGCCCCTGTCCGCCCTGGACGGCGTCATCAAAGAGTCCATCAAGGACCGGATCAAGACCATCGCCCGGGAGTTTCATCTGACCACCATCATTGTCACCCATGACCCGGAGGAGGCCCTCACCCTCTCCGACCGGGTGCTGATCATTGACCAGGGCACCATCGCCCAGTATGGCCGCCCGGCGGACATCATTCAGAAGCCGGAAAACGACTTTGTCCGGACCTTTATCCTCAACCAGCTGGAGATCAAGCGCAACAACATTTACGCCCTCTTCGGCGCCGACGCTGCGGGGAGAGCCGGGTAATCTGTGGTCCTATGAAACGAAAGCATTGGGAGCTTACGCTCATTTTCATCCTGCTGGTCGTCCTCTTTGCCACCTTTCTGGCCATTCCGGCCATCCGGCTGCTGGTCAAGTCCTTTTGGGGCGAGACCGGATTGACCACAGAGTTCTATACCTCGGTGCTGACTGCCCTGCAGTTCGGCACAGCACTCAGGAACAGCTTCGCCGTCTCCGCGGCCTCTGCGCTGCTGGCGGTGGGGATCGCCTTTGTGATGGCCTACCTTATCCATTACACCCGGCTGCCCCGGGGGATTCGGCGGGCAATACAGGCGGTGGCGACACTGCCCATGTTCCTTCCCACCATTACCTACGGCTTCGCCATCATCTACTCCTTCGGCAAGCAGGGCCTGATCACCCGCCTGCTGGGCCACCAGATCTTTAACATCTATGGGTTTGGCGGCCTGCTGCTGGGCTATGTGATCTATACGGTGCCTGTGGCTTTCCTGCTGATCCACAACACCATGGGGTATGTTGACAAGAAGACGTTAGTTGTCTCCAAGGCCATGGGGGATGGCCACCTGTCCACCTTCTGGATCGCTATCCTCCGGCCGCTGCTGGGGACGCTGGCAGGGGCGTTTATCCAGTCCTTTTTCCTCTGCTTCACCGACTTCGGCATTCCCGCGTCTGTGGGCGGGAAATATGATGTGGTGGCCACGGTACTCTACAACGAGATGCTGGGCGGCGTACCCGACTTCAACCGGGGCGCTGTGGTGGCCTTGGTGATGCTGCTGCCGTCCATTGTCAGTATTCTGCTGCTGCGGTTTCTGGAGCGGTACAACATCCGCTATGACCGCATCAGCGACGCCGACCTCCGCCCCAACCGGGTCAGAGACACGGTGTGGGGGCTGTCGGGAACTGTGCTGTCGGTGGGAATGCTCTCCATCTTCGCGGTGATCTTTGTGGTGCCTCTGGTGCAGAACTGGCCCTACCAGACCCAGTTCACCCTGGCCCACGTCCAGGCGGTTTTTGCAGACAGCGAGCTGCAAACGGTGTACCTCCACTCCCTGGGCATGGCGCTGTGTACGGCCTTCTTTGGAACGCTGCTGGCCTACGGCGCGGCGCTGATCACCGCCCGGAGCACCCTGCCCAGGTGGCGCAAGCAGAGCGTGGATTCCATCGCGCTGGTGACCAATACCATCCCCGGCATGGTGCTGGGCCTGGCCTTCCTGTTCACCTTCACGGGAACCCCCCTGCAGAATACCTTCCCGCTGATGATCCTGTGTAATATTGTCCACTATTTCTCCACTCCCTATCTTATGATGAAAAACTCCCTGTCCAAGATGAATGCGGGGTGGGAGACCACGGCCATGCTCATGGGAGACAGCTGGCCCAAGACCATCCTGCGGGTGGTGACCCCCAATGCGGCCTCCAGTCTCATTGAGGTGTTCAGCTACTATTTCATCAACGCCATGGTTACCATCAGCGCCCTGATTTTCCTGGCCGGTGCCCGGACCATGGTTCTGACCACCAAGATCAAGCAGCTGCAGTATGTCAATGAATACAATGAGGTCTTTGTCCTCTCCCTGCTGATCCTCTTTACCAACCTGCTTGCAAAGGCCATTTTCACTTGGCTTGCAAATAGAAGTGCCCAAACGGGAAAACGAAACAATAAGAAGAGAAAGGAAACGAAACCATCATGCATCTGAAAAAATTACTGGCGCTGGGTCTGTCCCTGACCATGGCTGTGGCCCTGCTGAGCGGCTGCGGCCAGCAAGAGACCGCGGAAGGCGGTGCCCCGTCGGAGCAGGTTATCATTTACTCCAACGCCGACGAAGAGGCGATTACCGCCATGACCAACGCCCTGAACGCCGGCGGCTATGCGGGCCAGTATGTCTTCCAGACCTTTGGCACCTCGGAACTGGGGGGGAAGCTCCTGGCCGAAGGGACCAACCTGGAGGCGGACCTGGTCACCATGAGCACCTTCTATCTCCAGAGTGCCCAGGAGCAGAACACAATGTTTGTCCCCCTGACCTTCCCGGTGAATACCCTGGAGGAGGTCCCGGACTATACCGCGCCCATTACCTCCCAGGAGGGCGCCATTATTGTCAATACAGAGGTTCTGAAGGAAAATAATCTGCCCATGCCCACCTGCCTGAAGGATCTGGCCGATCCTGTCTATGCCGGTTTCCTGGCGGTGACCGATGTGCAGTCCTCCTCTACCGCGTGGCTGCTGATGCAGGCGCTGGTTTCGGAATATGGGGAGGACGGGGCACAGACGGTTCTCCACGACATCTATGCCAACGCAGGGGACCACATTGAGACCTCCGGCTCTGCCCCGCTGAAGCTCTGTGAGGCCGGGGAAATCGCCGTGGGCTTTGGCCTGCGCCACCAGGCGGTGGCGGCCAAGGCAGAGGGCCTGCCCATCGACTATGTGGACCCCACCGAGGGCAACTTCTCCCTGACGGAGTCTGTGGCCATTGTGGACAAAGGGGAGAGCACCAATCCTTTGGCCATGAAGATGGCCCAGTGCATCATCGAAAATGGCCGTGCCGAGCTCCAGGAAAACTACCCCAACCCCCTGTATGAGGGAGAGAGCGCGGACAGCGCCAACAAATCCGCCTACCCCAAGACCTTCCAGGAGCCGCTGACCTTTGAACTGTACGAAAAGCACCAGCAGATCTCTGAGGCTGCCAAGCCCTGAGGGATACGATGCGGAAGAGGGCGCGAAAGGCGCCCTCTTCTAATGAAAAACGGAAACCATCACAGAATCTAAGGAGAGAAACATACCATGAATTCCTATAAACTGCTCACCCCCGGCCCGCTGACCACCACCGACACCGTGAAGCAGGTGATGCTCTTTGACCACTGCACCTGGGATGACGATTACAAGCAGATCACCCAGACCATCCGCCGCACGCTGCTGGCGTTGGGACACGTGTCCGAGCCGGAGTACACCGCTGTGCTCATGCAGGGCAGCGGAACCTTTGGCGTGGAGTCTGTGCTCACCAGCGTCATCGGACGGGAGGACAAGCTCCTCATTGCGGCCAACGGGGCCTACGGCCTGCGGATGGCGGAGATCTGCCGCCACGCGGGGATTGCGTATACCCTCTATGAGCAGGAGAACCACAAGCGTCCCCAGGCGGACGTGGTGGCAAAGTACCTGGCAGAGGACCCGGCCATCACCCACGTGTCCATGGTCCATGGGGAGACCACCAGCGGCATCCTCAACGATGTGGAGGCTGTGGGCCGGGTGGTAAAGGCCGCCGGCAAGACCTTCCTTGTGGACGCCATGTCCACCTTCGGCGGCGTGGACATCCCGGTGGCTGGCTGGGGCATTGATTTCCTGGTGTCCAGCGCCAACAAGTGCATTCAGGGGGTGCCCGGCTTTTCCTTCATCTTGGCCAACCGGGAGAAGCTGGAGGCCAGTGCCGGCCAGGCCCGGTCCCTGGCGTTGGACCTCTATGACCAGTGGAAGACCATGAACGAGGATGGAAAGTGGCGCTTTACCTCCCCCACCCATGTGGTGCTGGCCTTTGCCCAGGCGCTGGAGGAACTGAAGGCGGAGGGTGGGGTGCCCGCCCGCCATGCCCGGTATGACCAGAACCAGCGGCTGCTGGCGGAGAACTTCCGCGCCCTGGGCTTTGTGCCCTACCTGGACCCCGCCGTGCAGGGCCCCATCATCACCACCTTCCGGTATCCAGCGGGCGCCCGTTTCACCTTCCAGCAGATGTATGAATACATCAAGGCCCGGGGCTATGTTCTCTATCCCGGCAAGGTGATGGAGGCGGAAACCTTCCGGGTGGGCAACATCGGGGAGATTTATCCAGAGGATATTGCCAAACTCAGCGCCATTCTGGCCGACTTTCTCAAGGAGGTGGCGGCATGAAGCCTCAGCTGGTGATTTTTGACTGGGCGGGGACGGCCGTGGATTATGGCTGCTTTGCGCCTGTGAATGCCTTTGCCCTGGCTTTCCAGAAGTTTGGGATCACCCCGACGGTGGAGGAAATCCGGGCCCCCATGGGGATGCTCAAGCGGGATCACATCCGCACCATGCTGGCCATGCCCGCCATCCGGCGGCAGTGGGAGGAGAAGCAGGGCGCGTTTGATGAAGCGGCGGTGGAAAAAATTTACGGCGTCTTTGAAGACGCGCTCATGGAGAGCCTCTCCCAGTATGCCGCGCCCAAACCCGGCGTGCTGGAAACCGTGGCAGAACTCAGGGCGCGGGGGATGAAGGTTGGCTCCACCACTGGCTATACTGATAAAATGATGGCGGTGGTCACGGCGGAAGCCGCCCGGCAGGGCTATGCCCCCGACGCCTGGTTCAGCCCGGACAGCGTCCAGGGGTTGGGCCGGCCCTATCCCTATATGATCTATGCCAATATGGCAAAGTTCCAGATCGCTTCAGTGGAACAGGTCGTCAAGGTGGGCGACACAGTGGCCGACATTCAGGAGGGCAAGCACGCGGGGGTCCTCTCCCTGGGGGTGCTGGAGGGCAGCAGCGTTATGGGATACACCCAGGCGGAGTATGAGGCCCTGCCCCAGGCAGAGCGCCAAGCAGAGAAGGACCGGGCCCGGGAGATCTTCCTGGCCGCCGGAGCGGATGGGGTGCTGGATACCCTGGATCAGCTGTCCCAGTGGCTGGAGAACGGGCAGGTGTGAAAGCAGGGATTCGGGCCCGCTCTCTTCTGAAACGGGGAACCCGGAGACCGGGAGGGATAGAGGGAAAAGGGGCGCGGCCCTATTGCATTTCCCGGCTTGTTCGCCTAAAATAGGGGTGCCTTGCAAAGCCGGGGGGCTTGGCTGTCCTTCCGGAGAGGCAAGAGGGAACACAGAAAGGCGGCAAGCGATGAAATGGATGATTGCCTCAGACCTTCACGGCTCTGCGTATTACTGCCGGGCGTTACTCCAGGCGTGGGACCGGGAACAGGCCGACCGGCTGATCCTGCTGGGAGACCTTCTGTACCATGGGCCCAGAAATGATCTGCCCAGGGAATACGCGCCCAAAGAAGTTTTGGCCATGCTGAACCAGAGAAAGGAAAGCCTCCTCTGCGTGCGGGGAAACTGTGACAGTGAGGTGGACCAGATGGTGCTGGCGTTTCCCATCCTGGCCGACTATGGGGTGCTGGCCCTGGGGGGGCGGCTGCTCTATCTCACCCACGGGCATGTGTTTCATAAGGACCATCTGCCGCCTCTCCAGGCGGGAGACATCCTGCTGCATGGGCACACCCATATTCCCGGATGGGAGACATTGGAGGAGGGACGGCAGTGCTGGAATCCTGGCTCCGTCGCCCTGCCCAAGGCGGGCAGCCCCCACAGCTATATGATTCTTGAGGGGGCGTGGGTCCAGTGGAAGGACCTGTCCGGCGGGACCTACCATACATTGACAGTCGGCTGAGAGGAAAACATCAGGGGCCGGAGACAGCAAAGCTGTCTCCGGCCCCTGATGTTTTAGGAAAGAATTCGTTCCAAGCGGGTCCCCAGCTGGCTGAGGATCTCGTTGGTAATGGTGTCTGTCTGGCGGGCCAGGTCATAGGCCGTGATGGTCTCCTGGCCGGCAGAGCCGATCAGAATGGCCTCGTCCCCGGGCTGGACGGCGGGGAGGTCTGTGACGTCCACCAGGGTTTGGTCCATGCAGATGCGCCCGATGATGGGGGCCCGGCGGCCGCCCAGCAAAACCTCTCCGCCGGTCAGGGAGCGGGGCAGACCGTCCCCATAGCCGATGGTGAGCACGGCCACTTGGGTGGGGCGCTGGGCCACAAACGCCAGCCCGTATCCGGCGCCGGCGCCGGCGGGCAGGGATTTGACCGCGGCCACCCGGGCATGGAGGGAGAGAACCGGACGCAGCGGCGGCGCAGCTGCGTTCCAATCCTGCTGGGTGCTGAGCAGGCCGTAGAGAGCGATCCCGACCCGGGCATAGTCCCCTGAGATATCGGGGTAGTTCAGCAGTCCATGGCTGGCCTGAAGATGGACCTTGGGGAGGGGAATCCCCCGGTTTTTCAGCTCCTCCAGCAGCTGCTGGAAGGCCTGAACCTGCCGCTGGACATAGGCGCGGTCGGCGGGGGAGGGGCTGTCCGCTGTGCAGAGGTGGGTGAAAATCCCCTCGACCCGAAGGTGCTTCATGGTGAAGATTTGAACGATCTCCTCCAGGTGATGGCAGGGCTCACCCAGGCGGTGCATCCCGGTGTCAACGGCCAGGTGGACCGGCAGGGATTTGCCGGTTTGGCTGAGCTGCACGGCGTGGGAGAAATCCACTGCGGTTTGGGTGAGTTTGTACCGGCGCAGCAGGGGGACCTGGCTGGGGGGTGTATACCCCAGGATTAAAATTTCCCCGCGGATGCCCCCTTTCCGCAGCTGAATGCCCTCCTCCAGACAGGCCACGCAAAAGGCGGAAATGCCCTGGGCGGCCAGGGCCCGGGCTATGGGCAGGGCGCCGTGTCCGTAGGCGTTGGCTTTGACCGCCGGCATCAGCTGGCAGCCAGGGGGAAGCAGGGAGCGCAGTGCCGACACATTGTGGGCCAGCGCATCCTGGTCCAGTTGAATCCAGGCCCTGCCGCGGGTGGGCCGGGGAGGACGGAGACGGGCCAGCGCCCAGGCGATGACCGCGGCGGCCAGGAAGGAGAGCAGACAAACGGCCAGGTAGTGGACCAGGCTGTTGTCCACCAAGACGGCGGTGAGCCCCACCGCCTCAGCGGCCCCCCGGATGACCACAATCATGGCCGGGTGCAGGATATACACCCAGGTGGACACGGGCCGGCAGAACGCCGGGGCCTGGGGGGACCAGGCCAGCAGAAGGCGGTAGAGGAAGACCATCACCACCGGCAGCAGGAGATACATGCTGTCATGGCGCTGCAGGGCAAAGTGGCGCAGGGTGAAAGCCTCCCCAGTCATCAGAACCAGGGAGAGCAAAAGCCCCAGCCCGTTGACAGCGGGTCTTCCGGCGGGTGGCCGGCTTCCCAGCTGGGCGCCCAGGAGGAGAAACAGGGGGGCCATAAACAGGCCGTTGCGGGTGTAGGAGAACACCTGGAAGCCGGCCTCGTAGGCCGCTGCCAGAGGCGGCAGCGTGGCGGTCAGGCCATAATAGCTGTCCCCAAACAGACCGATGAGATAGAGCAGTCCCGTGACCGCCAGCAGCCCTCTGCCCCGCAGCACCCGCCCCAGCAGATACACCAGAAGCAGCCCTGTGGCGCAGGCGGGAAAATACCAGAGATGGTAAAAGGTGCCGTCGAAGAGCAGCAGACGGAGGGCGGACAGGGGGGAGAGCCCCTGGTAGTGGCCGGCGTAGAGCCCCACAGGGAGGTAGAGCACCACCGCCACCAGGTAGAGCAGGAGAATTTTCTTCACCTGCCGCCACAGGGCGGAAAAGGGCCGCCGGCCCTGGAGAACCTCGCCCAGGACAAACTGGCCGGTTACCATGAAGAAGAAGGGGACCGCCACCCGGGCCAGACTTCGGGTGAGCAGGAAGTCCCCGTCCGGGGAGTAGGTGGTCAGAGGGGAGGTGTGGATGGCCACCACCAGCAGAGCGGCGATGACCTTGAAGGCGTCCAGGCCGCCGTAACGGGGGGGATTACCCATGGGCCCGCCTCCATTCTGTGATGATAAACCCGTCCACATTGTTTCCTGAGATGGTACAGGGTAGGTCGGAATCCCGCTTGAGAATCGTGGGGCCGTCCGAGGCGCCCGGCAAAAAGGAGACAATGGCATTTTTTTCCTGGTATCGACAGGATTCGTAGGGAAATTCCCGCAGCCAGGCGATATACTCTTCCAGGGTCAGTCCCCGGGCCTCCATGATGGCGGCGTGGGGCTGGCCCACATAGCGGAAGTGCCAAGGCTCATGGCCGATGCCGGTGATCTCCTCTTTCCCGGCGGGGTACCGCTGGATCAGGCCGTACCGGGCCATCTCCCGGCGGAAGGTCTGACAGAGCCCGGTATAGGGAAAGTCGGGGCGGATAAAGTCGATGGACGCGCTCCGGCGGCCCAGATCAATGGCCAGGCCGGTCTGATGCTCGCTGTGGCCGGGATATGCTACGTAAGTCTGGGTAAAGGGGAGGCCGTTTTCCGCCAGGGAGTCCTCCCAAATGGCCTGCTGCTCTTCCAACGCCCGCCAGCCGCTGACGGGCACAATCTCCTTCCAGCCTCCGATGGCGGCCATCAGGCTGTCTAAGGCCTGGGCGGCCCGGCGCTCCAAGAGAATGTCCGTGTCCGCCACTGTGACCAGGTCCGGATGGGGGAGGGGATGGTGGGGAAAGGAAGGGTTGACCAGCAGCAGGTCCCCCTGGAACATGGCCTCCGGCGTGAGGATCAGCGTGTTCATGGGGCCATCACCTGCCCGAGAATGGTGTCTAAAATCTCTGGGAAGGTCATCCCCGCCGCCTGCATCATCCCGGGAAAACGGCTGTGCTCGGTGAACCCGGGAATGGTGTTAATCTCGTTGAAAACAATCTTGCCCTGGGGGGTCAGGAACAGATCCACCCGGGCAAAGCCGGCGCAGCCCAGGGCCCGGTATAGGACCTTGGCGGTCTGCTTGACTGCCTGGGCCGTCTGGGGGTCCACCCGGGCGGGAACATGGATGGCGGAGGTCTTCAGGGTGTATTTCTCCGTAAAGTCGAAAAACCCGCCGGAGAGCTCGATCTCATCAATTTCTCCCACCAGCAGTTCCCGGGTGCCGATGACGGCACAGCCCACCTCAAAGCCGGGGATGGTCTCCTCTAAAATCACCTGATTGTCGTACTGAAACGCCAGGTCCAGGGCGGGAAGAAGCTCTTCCTCTTGGTGAATCTGGGAGATGCCGTAGGAAGAGCCCGCTTTCACGGGCTTCACAAAGAGGGGATAGCCTGTCTGCCGGGCAAAGTCTACGGCGGCCTGGGGGTCCTCCCCCAGATTGAGAACCAGGGAGGCGGGCACTGCCACCCCGGCCAGGGAGGCCAGCTTGTGGGCCCGGTCCTTGTCCATACACAGGGCGGAGGCCAAGGTGCCGCAGCCCACCACCGGAATACCGGCCAGCTCCAGCAGCCCCTGCACAGTGCCGTCCTCTCCGTTCTTTCCGTGGAGAATGGGCAGGGCGTAATCCACCTGGATCACCTGGTGCCGGGGGGCGGAGAAGGCCAGGAGCCCGTGGACCGAGCGGTCCTGGGAGACCACCACAGGGGTGAGGCATCCCGGGTCCTCCGCCCAGGAGTCCGTGGCGATCCGATCATAGGCGCCGGTGTAGTGGAACCACTGGCCGCTCTGGGTAATCCCCACGGGAAGGACCGTGTATCGGTCTGGGTTCAGGTTGGATAAAACAGCGTAGGACGACTGCAAAGAGACGGAATACTCTGGGGAACAGCCGCCGAAGAGCACGGCAAGGGTGGGCTTTTTCATGGGAATCCTCCTGTCAATGTAGAAGAACGAATTGGGGCAAAAAAAGAAATTCGTCGGGAATCTGCCTGTTATTGTAGCAGAGAAAAGTGATTCATGTTTTAAGAGAACCTTGCGGTTTTCTTAAAAAGAATTGCGTCTTTCTTAAGAACCATTAAGAAGATTTGAAGCGCCGGGGCCCATAGGGGAAAACCCAGGAAATTCCCCCTGAAATGTGAACAAAATGTGAATAATTTTGGAAATTGTATTGACAAAGGGCATGGGGCGCGGTATATATAGCGGAAGTAATCAGTGATTACTAACATAAAAACTTGTAAAAAACGACACATGGAGGTCATTTATCATGGTATTTGAAGCAATTGCAGAGCTGGTAGCAGAGCGCGTGGAAAAGGATGTCTCCGAGATCACCATGGAGAGCAATTTCCGGGACCTGGGCATTGACTCCCTGGACACCGTGGAGCTGCTGATGAACCTGGAGGACAAGCTGGGCATTGAGATCGAGCTGGACCAGAAGGTGGAGACCGTGGGCGACCTGGTGGCCTTCATTGAGAGCAAGCAGGCATGATTCGCACGCCGTTATGTGATCTGCTGGGCATCGAGTATCCGGTGTTCCAGGGGGGCATGGCCTGGATCGCCGACGGCAAGCTGGCCGCGGCGGTGTCGGAGGGGGGCGGCCTGGGCATCATTGCCGCAGGCAACGCCCCGGGAGACGCGGTCCGGGAGCAGATCCAGGTGGCCAAGTCCCTGACCAGCCGTCCTTTTGGGGTGAACATCATGCTGATGAGCCCCTTTGTGGAAGAGGTGGCCCAGGTGGTGGCTGAGGAGAAGGTGGCCGTGGTGACCACCGGCGCCGGCAACCCCACCAAGTACATGGCCCTGTGGAAAGAGGCCGGCATCCGGGTGATCCCCGTGGTGGCCTCGGTGGCCATGGCCAAGCTGATGACCCGCCTGGGGGCCTCCGCCCTCATTGCGGAGGGCGGCGAGAGCGGCGGCCACGTGGGGGAGCTGACCACCATGGTTTTGGTTCCCCAGATTTGTGACGCCACCACCCTTCCCGTCATCGCCGCCGGCGGCATTGCCGATGGCCGCGGCGTGGCGGCGGCCTTCATGCTGGGGGCCTGCGGGGTCCAGATGGGCACCCGGTTCCTCAGCGCCGAGGAGTGCTCCATCCATCCGGTCTATAAGGAGCGGATTTTGAAGGCCAACGACCTGTGCACCATGGTCACCGGCAAGCGCCTGGGGCATCCCGTGCGCAGCCTGCGGACCAACTTTGCCCGGAACTATGCCAAAGCCGAGTACGGCGGCATGGACGACGAGGCCCTGGAGGCCCTGGGCAGCGGCGCCCTGCGCAAGGCGGTGGTGGAAGGCGATCTGGAGGAGGGGTGCTTCCTCTCCGGCCAGGTGGCCGCCATGGTGAACAAAATCCAGCCGGCGGCTGAGATTGTCCGAGAGGTGATCGAAGGGGCCGAGCCCGTGCTGAAAGGAGCCACACAATGGGTAAAATAGCCTTTGTCTTCGCCGGCCAGGGGGCCCAGTATCCCGGCATGGGCCAGGAGCTGGCCCAGTGCTCCCCGGCGGCCGCAGAGATTTTTGCAAAGCTGGATGCCCTGCGGCCGGGCACCTCTGCCCAGTGCTTCGGGGGCACCGATGAGGAACTGAAAGAGACCAAGAACACCCAGCCCTGCATGTTTGCCGTGGAGCTGGCCGCCGCCGCCGCCCTGGAAGAGGGGGGGCTGCGGGCGGACATGGCCGCTGGATTCTCCTTGGGGGAGATTGGAGCCCTGACCTACACCCGGGCAGTGGACCTGGAGACCGGTTTCCACCTGGTCTGCCGCCGGGGGGAACTGATGCAGGCGGCCGCGGAGGAGCAGCCCACCGCCATGGCTGCGGTGCTGAAGCTGTCCAACGAGGAGGTGGAGCAGGTCTGCGCCCAATTTGCGCAGGTCTATCCGGTCAACTACAACTGCCCCGGACAGGTCTCCGTGGCCTGCGCCAAGGAGCAGCTGGCCCCCTTCTCCGCCGCGGTGAAGGCGGCTGGGGGACGGGCTCTGCCGCTGAAGGTGCGGGGGGGCTTTCACTCGCCCTTCATGGCCACGGCAGCCCAGGGCTTTGCCCAGGTGCTGGAGGAATGCCGGGTGGGACAGCCGGAGATGCCCCTGTATTCCAACCGGACGGGGGCGGTCTACGAAGGGGACCCCAAACCTTTGCTGTCCCAGCAGATTGCCTCCCCGGTTCGGTGGGAGACCATCGTGCGGAATATGATTGCCGCCGGGGCGGACACCTTTGTGGAGCTGGGGCCGGGCAAGACCCTGTGCGGCCTCATTGAAAAGATCGACAAAACCGTGAAAACCTACGCGCTGTCCACCCAGGCGGACTTGGAGACCATCTTGAAGGAGGTCAAAGGATGCTGACAGGAAAGACGGCGGTGGTCACCGGTGGTTCCCGGGGCATCGGCGCGGCCATTGTGAGAAAGCTGGCCTCCCAGGGGGCCAACGTGGCGGTGGTCTATGCCGGCAGCCAGGCCCTGGCAGAGGAACTGTGCGCCCAGTGCGCGGCGGAGTTTTCGGGAAAAGCCGTGGCCTACCGCTGCGACGTGGCGGATTTTGCTGCGGTGAAGGACCTGATGGCCCAGATCAAAAAGGAGTTTGGCACCGTGGACATCCTGGTGAACAACGCCGGGGTGACCCAAGACGGCCTGCTGGCCATGATGAAGGAGGAGAGCTTTGACCGGGTCCTGGACGTGGACCTGAAAGGGGCTTTCAACTGCATCCGGCACTGCGCCGGGATGTTCCTGCGGCAGAAGCACGGCGCCATTGTCAATGTCAGCTCCGTGTCCGGGATGATCGGCAACCCCGGCCAGGCCAACTACTCCGCCGCCAAGGCGGGGCTCATCGGCCTGACCAAGGCGGTGGCCAAGGAGCTGGCCCCCAAGGGGATCACCTGCAACGCGGTGGCCCCGGGCTTTATCGAGACGGATATGACCCGAGACCTGTCCGGCCAGGACAACGGGCTCTTGGCCGCCATCCCGCTGGGACGGATGGGCCAGCCCCAGGAAGTGGCTGAGGCAGTGGCGTTTTTGGTCACCGCGCCCTATATCACCGGTGAGGTGCTGCGGGTGGACGGTGGCATTGCGATGTAACATTTTTGGGGGGAAGGGTCTGGGGCCCTTCCCCGTTAAACGGAGGACCAATACCAATGGAGAATACCATGCGCAGAGTGGTGGTAACCGGCCTGGGGGTCATCAGCCCCGTGGGCAACACGGTGGAGGCGTGCTGGAACAGCTTGAAGTCCGGCGTCCACGGCATCGGCCCCATCACTCTTTTTGATACCACAGACTACAAGACCAAGATCGCGGCCGAGGTGAAGGACTTTGACCCCCGGGCCTATATGGACAAAACCGAGGTGCTGCGCAGCGACGCCTTTTCCCAGTATGGGGTGGCGGCGGCCTGCCAGGCGGTGGAGGAGAGCGGCGTCATCGGCACCCTGCCCCCCGAGCGGGTGGCGGTGTACTTCGGCTCCGGCATCGGCGGCATTCGCACCTTTACCGAGGAGCACAATAAGCTCCTGGCCCGGGGCCCCAAGCGGGTCTCCCCCTACTTTATCCCCATGCTCATTGCCAACATGGCCGCGGGGATGATTGCCATTCGTTTCAACTGCCGGGGGGCGGCGATGCCTTCGGTGACCGCCTGCGCCTCCGGCACCAATGCCATCGGTGAGGCCATGCGGGCCATTCGCCACGGCTATGCCGACGCGGTGATCACCGGCGGTTCTGAGGCGGCCATTACGGAGTGCGGCGTGGCCGGCTTTATCAATATGCAGGCTCTGTCCACCTCGGAGGACCCCAACGCGGCCTGCCTTCCCTTCGATAAGAGAAGAGGGGGCTTCGTCATCGGGGAAGGGGGCGCTGCCCTGGTGCTGGAGGAGTATGAGCACGCAGTGAAGCGGGGCGCTAAGATCTACGGCGAGGTGTGCGGCTACGGCGCCACCTGTGACGCCTTCCACATCACCGCGCCCCGTCCCGACGGCAGCGCCGGCGCCCGGGCCATTCAGCTGGCCCTGCAGGAGGCTGGCCACCAGGCCGGAGAGCGGGTGTACATCAACGCCCACGGCACCGGGACCCCCATGAACGATTCCCTGGAGACCCAGGTGGTGAAGCTGGCCCTGGGAGAGGAGGAGGCCAAGAAGGCCTACATGAGCTCCACCAAGTCCATGACCGGCCACATGCTGGGCGCCGCCGGCGCCATTGAGGCCCTGGCCTGTCTGAAGGCCCTGAATGAGGGCATTCTGCCGCCCACCATCAACCTCCTGGACCCCGACCCGGCCTGTGACCTGAACTATGTGCCCAACCAGGCGATCCACACGGAGGTGGACCTGGTTCTCTCCAACTCCCTGGGCTTTGGCGGCCACAACGCCTGCATTGCCTTCCGGAAGGTGACACGATGAACGAAGCAGAAATTAGAAAGTATGCCGAGCTGATGCGGGAGCTGGACCTGACCGGCCTGGAAGTGACGGAGAACGGCTGTGTGGTCCGGCTGGAGCGCACCCCGGCCGCCCCGGTGCTTCCTCGGGAGACGGTGGCGGTTCCCCCGGCCCCGCCAGTTCCCGCGGCTGCGCCCCAGGAAGGGACCACGGAGGTCACCTCTCCCATGGTGGGGGTCTTTTACGCGGCCCCGGCAGAGAACGCGGAACCCTTTGTCAAGGTGGGAGACCGGGTGAAACGGGGACAGACCCTGTGCATTGTGGAAGCGATGAAGCTGATGAATGAGATCATGGCCGAGCTGGACGGAGAGATCGTGGAGGTCTGCGTCCAGAACGGGCAGGTGGTGGACTTCGGCTGTCCCCTCTTCCGCATCAAAGGGCAGTAAGGAGGACCGCGATGAATCGAGATGAGATCAAAACCATCCTGCCCCACCGGGACAGCATGCTCCTGCTGGATCAGCTGGACCGGGAGGGAGAGATCGCCCATGGACAGTACCGGGTGAAGGGGGACGAGTGGTTCCTCCAGGGACATTTCCCCGACGCCCCGGTGGTGCCTGGGGTGATTCTCTGTGAGATTCTGGCCCAGTCGGCGGGGATTTTGATGCAGGATTCCCTCACCGAGGACACCATCCCCATGTATACCAGCATGAAGAACGTGCGGTTCCGGGCCCCGGTGCTGCCGGGGGACCTCTTTGAGACCAAGTGCCGCATCACCCGGGCCAAGCATCCCTTCTATTTTGCCGAGGGAGAGGGGTATGTGGGGGATACCCTCTGCGTGAAGGCGGAATTCTCCTTTGGGATTACGGAGCGCGAAGTATGTTTTCAAAGATCCTGATTGCCAACCGGGGGGAGATCGCCGTCCGGATCATCCGGGCCTGCAAGGAGATGGGCATTGCCACCGTGGCCATCTACTCCCAGGCGGACCGGGACGCCCTCCACGTGGCCCTGGCAGATGAGAGCTACTGCGTGGGCGGCGCTTCCCCCGGGGAGAGCTACCTCAACGAGGAGCGGGTGGTCTCCGCCGCCCTGGTCTCCGGGGCCCAGGCCATCCACCCGGGGTATGGCTTCCTGTCGGAAAACGCCCACTTTGCCGCCCTCTGCCGGAAAAATGGGCTGGTGTTCATCGGACCCTCTCCGGAGAGCATGGAGGAGCTCAGCGACAAAGCCCGGCTGAAGGAGATCATGGGGAGAAACGGCCTGGAGGTCATTCCGGGCACCCAGGTGCTCGCCAGCGCCCAGGCGGCGCTGGCGGCAGCGGCGGAGATCGGCTATCCTGTGATGCTCAAGGCCAGTGCCGGCGGCGGCGGCCGGGGCATCCGGCTGGTGAGCGCCCCCAATGAGATGACCCAGGCCTATGCCCTGGCGGTGGCCGAGGGGGAGGCCTCCTTTGGGGACGGGTCGGTTTACATGGAGAAGTATGTCCACCCCGCCCGGCACATTGAGGTACAGGTTCTGGCCGACGAGGCGGGCAACGTGGTCTGCCTGGGGGAGCGGGACTGCTCGGTCCAGCGCCACCACCAGAAGCTCATTGAGGAGTCCCCCTCTCCGGCGGTGAGCCGTTCCCAGCGGAAAAAGCTCATGGAGCTCACCGCCCGGGCGGTGAAGGCCATCGGCTATGTGGGGGTGGGGACCCTGGAATTCCTCCTGGACCGGGACGGACGGTTCTGGTTCATGGAGATGAATCTCCGCCTCCAGGTGGAGCACGGGGTGACGGAGATGCTGACCCAGGTGGACCTGGTAAAGTGGCAGATCCGCACCGCCGCAGGGGTTCCGCTGAATTTCCAGCAGCAGAACGTCGCCCTCAACGGGGCCTGTGTGGAGTGCCGGATCAACGCCCTGACGCCGGGGACCCTCTCCATGCTCCACGTGCCCGGCGGCCCCTTTGTCCGCTTTGACACCTATCTGGTCAGCGGCATCTCTGTCTCCCCCTACTATGACGCGCTGCTGGGCAAGCTCATCGTCTACGCCGGCACCCGGGAGGAGGCCATGCGAAAGATGAAAGCGGCCCTGTGTGAGCTGGTGGTGGAGGGCATTGAAACCAACATTGCCGAGCAGCTGGAGCTGGTCAGCGATCCCCGGTTTATGACCGGGCAATATGATTTGACCTTTATGGAAGGCAGGTGACACCGTTGCCCTTTCTGAATTTTATTCACAAACCAAAAAATGAGCTGGAAAAGGGAGGCCGCACGGCGGCGCTGGTCCAAGAGGACGCCAGCGAGCCGGAGAAGACCTGTCCCAACTGTCACAAGTCCATCCCCCTGAGCCGGCTGTGGTCCAACTGGAACACCTGTGCCTGCGGCTATCACTTCCGCATGGGAGGGCGGCAGCGCCTTCGGTTCCTGGCGGACAAGGGCTCCTTTCAGGAGCTGTTTTCCCAGGTGGAGGGGAGGGACCCTTTGTCGTTTCCCGGCTACCGGGAAAAGCTGGAGATGGTCCGGGACGCCAGCAGTGAGAAGGAAGCGGTCCTCTGCGGCACCGCCCGGATCGGGGGTGCGCCCTGCTGCCTGTTTATCATGGAGCCCTACTTTATGATGGGGAGCATGGGCACGGCGGTGGGAGAAAAGATCACCAGCCTCTTTGAATACGCCACCGAGCACAGCCTGCCGGTGGTGGGCTATACCGTCTCCGGCGGGGCCCGGATGCAGGAGGGGCTGCTGTCCCTTATGCAGATGGCCAAAACCAGCGGCGCGGTGAAGCGCCACAGCGACGCCGGTCTGTTTTACTGCACGGTGCTCACCGACCCCACCACCGGCGGGGTAACGGCCAGCTTTGCCATGGAGGGAGACATCATCCTGGCCGAGCCCGGCGCCACGGTGGGCTTTGCCGGGGCCCGGGTGGTGGAGCAGACCACCCGGAAGGCCCTGCCCAAGGGGTTCCAGACCGCGGAGTTTCTGCTCAAGCACGGCTTTGTGGACGCCATTGTCCCCCGGCGGGACCAGCAGCAGGTGGTGTCCTCTCTGCTGAAGCTCCACCAGAGAGGGGAGGCATTATGAGTACCCAAGCCTATGATATCGTCAAACTGGCCCGGAGCAACAAACGGCCCACGGGGCTGGACTATATCCAGAACCTGTGCGGGGATTTTTTGGAGCTCCACGGGGACCGGTGCTATGCCGACGATGCCGCCATTGTGGGGGGCGTGGGCCACTTCCGGGGGATTCCGGTGACCTTCGTGGCCATTGAAAAGGGGCACAGCGCCAAGGAGCGGATGAGCCGTTTCTTCGGGGCGCCCCACCCTGAGGGGTATCGAAAGGCCCTTCGTCTCATGCGCCAGGCGGAGAAGTTTCACCGCCCGGTTCTCTGCTTTGTGGATACCTCCGGGGCCTACTGCGGCATCGGCGCCGAGGAGCGGGGCCAGGGGCAGGCCATTGCGGAGAACCTCATGGGCATGATGAGCCTGAACACCCCGGTGATCACCCTTCTCATTGGGGAGGGCGGCAGCGGCGGCGCCCTGGCGCTGTCGGTGGCCGACCGGGTGTGGATGCTGGAGAACGCGGTTTATTCCGTGATCTCCCCCGAGGGTTGTGCCAGCATCCTTTGGAAGGACGCGGGCAAGGCCGATGAGGCGGCCCAGCGGCTGCGGCTCACCGCCCGGGACGCGTTGGAGCTGGGGATCATTGAGAAGATCATCCCCGAGCGGGACCTGGGCCAGCCCGCGTTTTATGGCCTGTTGGCGGACCGTTTGGAAAAGGAGCTTCATGTGCTCATGGGACAGGAGGACCTGCTCCAGCGCCGCTACGCGCGCTTTCGCGCCTTTGGAAGCCCAAAACCCCTGGAAACCCAGCCCCTGGTAGGGGTGAAATAAGGGAGTAACCTGATGCATGTTTATGAGACCTACTGCCGGGAGACCTTTGATGAAAAGGGCCGGCTGACCCAAATCCAGCTGGACTACCCGGCGGATTTCAACTTTGCCTACGACGTGGTAGACGCCATGGCCCGCCTGGCCCCCCAGCAGAAAGCGCTGGTCTGGTGCAACAGCGAGGGCCAAGAGGCGCAGTTCACCTTTGCGGACATCAGCCGCCGGAGCAGCCAGGCCGCCCAGGTCTTTCTCCAGGCGGGCATCCGCCGGGGAGATCGGGTGATGGTGGCGCTGAAGCGCCACTATGAATACTGGTTTGTGACCGTGGCGCTGCACAAGATCGGCGCGGTCCTGATTCCCATGACCCACATGCTCACCCAGGAGGATATCCTCTACCGGCTGCGCTGCGCGCCGGTCCAGGCCATCGTCTGCACCCCCCAGGACCAAGTGCCGGCGCGGGTAGCCGGCGCCGTGGCCCAGGCGGGCGGCGCGTGTAAGCTGTGGACGGTTCAGCAGGATATCCCCGGCTTCTCTAACCTCACCCGGGCCATGGAGGAGGCCGAGGACACCTTGGACCGGCTCCCCACCCTGGCCACCGACCCGATGATTATGTACTTTACCTCCGGGACAACGGGACAGCCCAAAGGGGTGGTCCATGACTTTACCTATCCTCTGGCCCATATTGTCACGGCCAAGCACTGGCAGCAGGCCCAGGACGGCGGGCTCCACTTTACCGTGGCGGAGACCGGCTGGGGAAAGGCGTCCTGGGGAAAGATCTATGGCCAGTGGCTCATCGGGAGCGCGGTGATGGTCTTTGACTTTGACAACTTTGATCCCAAACGGCTTGTGGGGATCATTAACCAATACGGGGTGACCTCCTTCTGCGCCCCGCCCACGGTATACCGGTACCTGGTGAAAAAGGGCATCCCGCCCATGCCCACCCTCCGGCACGCGGCCACCGCGGGAGAGCAGCTGCACCCGGAGATTTTCCGCCGGTTCACCCAGAGCACCGGTCTGCCGCTGATGGAGGGATACGGGCAGACGGAGACCACCTTGCTGTTGGCCAATTTGCAGGGCTGGGAGCCCCTTGAGGGCTCCATGGGGGTGCCCTCCCCCCTCTACCGCATCCAGCTGCAAAACCCCGACGGCACCCCCACACCGGTGGGAGAGATCGGGGAGGTGGTCATCCTGCCCCCCGAGACGGGCAAGCCGGTGGGCCTGTTCACCGAGTACCTGGGGGACCCGGCGCTCTACGCCCAGGCCTGGAGAGGCGGCGTCTACCACACAGGGGACGCGGCCTGGCAGGATGAGAAGGGGTACTACTGGTTCCACGGCCGGTTTGATGACATCATCAAGACGGGCGGGTTCCGGGTGGGCCCCTTTGAGGTGGAAAACATTCTCATGGAACACCCGGCGGTGCTGGAGTGCAGTGTGGTGGGGATTCCCGATCCCCTCCGGGGCCAGGCCATCAAGGCGGTGGTGGTCCCTGTGCCGGAACGGGAGCCCAGCAAGACCCTGGAGCGGGAGATTCGGACGTTCTGCAACAGCAGGCTGGCGGAGTACAAGTGGGTCCGCACCGTTGAGTTCGTGGCGGCGATGCCCAAGACCATCAGCGGGAAGATTCGAAAAACCGAACTCAGAACCTGAGGGAGCTTCTGGCCGCCCAATTCACCAGGCAGGAGGAACAGAAGATGGCAGAGCAGCCAAAAGCCAGGCGCCGCAACACCAGGGAAGAGCTCATCAAGGCCGGGGTGGAGGAGATCAACCGCTACGGGGTGGCCGGGTTTTCCATGCGGCGGATCGCCCAGCTGTGCGGGGTGTCCTGCGGCGCGCCCTATAAGCACTTTGGGGACCGGAAGGAGTTCATTGCCGCCATCATCGACGATGTCAACGCCCAGTGGCATGCCCGGCAGGCCGAGCTCCTGGCGGCCTATGAAGGGGACACCCGGAAGCAGATCGTGGAGATGAGTACGGGCTATGTTCAGTTTTTGGCGGAGAATCCCCACCTGCGGGCCATCCTCACCCTGAAGGACCGGGACTTTGACAACGTCTACCATCGGGTGCGGGGGGAACTCAGCAGCCCCACCCAGCGGCTGATCCAGCGGTACTGCCAGGAGGAACAGCTGGATGAGGAAACCCGCCAGCGGAAGGTCTATGTGGTCCGCTCCCTGATCTTTGGGGCGGCCATTCAGTTTGACAACGGGGAGCTCCCATACAGTGAGCACACCTTGAAAATGGTCCACGACAGCATTGAGCGAGAGCTCCTGCTGCCGTGACGGGACAGAAACCAGCGCCCCCTTCGGAACATACACGCCGAAGGGGGCGCTGTGCGGTCAGGGGGCGGGGAGGAGAGGGGAAGGATTTGCCGTTCTCTGGAAAAAATGCGTTGACAGGGGGAGGGGCGGTTATTATAATAGAACCAGAAAACCAGCTGGGCCCCCTGGGCAGATCACGGGGGAGCCGAGCTGAGAATGGAATCAGATATGGATCGGATGATGAAACCGGGAGATGCCGTGCAAGCGGAGCCGAAGGGGCAGCGGAAACTCTCAGGCAAAAGGACCGGTTTTTGACGAGACTCCGGAGAGCGAAGGACGCACCGAAGAGGCAATCCGTCCCGGCGGAGAATCTTTCAGGTTAGGTTACGGAGGCACTGTATTTGGCATGGGTCCAGATGCAGTGCCTCCGTTTTTTGAAAACGGCGACTGGAACATGAGAAGGAAAAGGAGCGAACACAATGGAACGAAAAACCCCACTCTATGATGTCCATGTGGCAGAGGGCGGCAAGATGGTCCCCTTCGCTGGCTACCTGCTGCCTGTGCAGTATGGAACCGGCGTTATCCAAGAGCACATGGCCGTCCGCCAGCAGGCGGGCCTGTTCGACGTCTCCCACATGGGGGAGATTCTCTTCACCGGCCCCACGGCCCTGGACACGCTGAATCACTTGCTCACCAACGATTACAGCGGCATGCCCGTGAACAAGGTGCGGTACGGCGTCATGTGCAATGCCCAGGGGGGCACCATTGACGACCTGGTGGTTTACAAGTTTGGAGAGGAGGCCTATCTGGCGGTGGTCAACGCCTCCAACCGGGAGAAGGACTATGCCCACATGGCCCAGAACCTGCTGCCTGGCACCAAGGCCGAGGACATCTCGGACACGGTGGCCCAGCTGGCCTTACAGGGGCCCAAAGCCCCGGCTATCCTGAAGAGCCTGCTGCCGGAGGACCAGATTCCCAAGGGATACTACACCGCCCTGCCCCGTGTGGAGATACAGGGGATACCGTGCATGATCTCCCGCACAGGCTATACCGGAGAGCTGGGCTATGAGATTTATACGGCCAACGAGGACGCCCCCAAGCTGTGGAAGATTCTCCGGGAGGCGGGGGAGGCATTCGGCCTCATTCCCTGCGGCCTGGGTGCCCGGGATACCCTTCGCCTGGAGGCGGCAATGCCCCTGTACGGCCATGAGATGGATGAGACCGTCACCCCCCTGGAGGCCGGGCTGGACTTTGGCGTGAAGCTGCAGAAGGCGGAATTTATTGGAAAAGATGCCCTTGTGGCGGCCGGCGCCCCCCAGCGGGTCCGGGTGGGCCTGGAGGTCACGGGCCGGGGAATCGTCCGGGAGCACCAGGATGTGTTCTTAGGCCAGGAGAAGATCGGCCAGACCACCTCCGGCACCCACTGCCCCTATCTGGGCAAGGCGGTGGCTATGGCGCTCCTTGACGCCAAGCACGTCAAGGAGGGTACCGAACTGGAAGTGGAGGTCCGGGGCCGCCGAATCGGCGCCAAGATTGTTCCCCTGCCCTTCTATAAGAGAGGCTGAGACCAGCACCTGCAGGGCTGAGGAGCCATGGAAACGGAAATCATAGTAAAATAGCGCATATAGATCAATCAAAATGGAGGAAAAAATCATGTCTAACATTCCCGCAAACCTGAAGTACAGCAAGTCCCATGAGTGGATTCTGGAGGAGGATGGCGTCTTCACCATCGGCCTGACCGACTATGCCCAGGGCGCCCTGGGAGACATCGTGTTCATCAACCTCCCCGAGGAGGGAGACAGCGTCACCGCCGGGGAGTCCTTCTCCGACGTGGAGTCGGTCAAGGCGGTCTCCGACGTGTTCTCCCCCGTCACCGGCACGGTGACTGCGGTGAACGAGGCGCTGCTGGACGATCCCGCCCAGGTGAACGAGGCCCCTTATGAGGCCTGGCTCATCAAGGTATCCCAGGTCAGCGACACGGAGGAGCTGCTGGACGCGGAGGGATATGAAGCGGTTGTGGCCGCAGAGGAGGCGTAAGATGGGCAGCTACATTCCCGCCACAGGGGAAGAGCGGCAAGCCATGCTCCAGGCCATCGGCCTGACCTCTGTGGACGAGCTCTTTGACGTGGTGCCGGAGGCGGTCCGGGTAAAGAATCTGGACCTGCCCGAGGGCCTGAGTGAATGGGAGGCCAGTCAGACCATGGCTTCCCTGGCCGAGAAGAACCGGGTCTTTCGATCCGTGTTCCGGGGGGCCGGGGCATACCGCCACTATATCCCGTCCATTGTGAAAACCGTCACCAGCAAGGAGGAATTCCTCACAGCTTATACGCCCTATCAGGCGGAGATCAGCCAGGGGGTTCTTCAGTCAATCTTTGAGTACCAAACACAGATGTGTGAACTCACCGGGATGGAGGTGTCCAACGCCTCGGTCTATGACGGTGCGGTTGCCGCCGCGGAGGCCATCTTCATGTGCCAGGAGAGAAAGCGCACCAGCGTGGTGGTCTCCGGCGCCGCGGACCCCCAGACCCTGGCGGTGATTAAGACCTATTGCGAGAGCCGGGATGTCCCGGTGACCATCCTGCCGGTGGACGGCTGTGCCACCGACCCGGCCGCCTTGCAGGCGGTTTTGGCCGGGGATACCGCCGCGGTCTATGTCCAGAGCCCCAACTATTTCGGCGTGCTGGAGGATATGGACGCCATTGTCTCCGCCGCCCACGGCGCGGGGGCGAAGGTCATTATGGGGGTCAACCCCATCTCCCTGGGCCTGCTGAAAACCCCGGGGGAGTACGGCGTGGACATCGCCGTGGGAGAGGGCCAGCCCCTGGGCATGCCTCTCTCCTTTGGCGGCCCCTACCTGGGCTTTATGACCTGTAAAAAGGCTATGATGCGGAAGCTGCCCGGCCGGATTGTGGGCCAGACCACCGACGCCCAGGGCAACCGGTGTTTTGTGCTCACCCTCCAGGCCCGGGAACAGCACATCCGCCGGGAGAAGGCCTCCTCCAACATCTGCTCCAATGAGGCCCTGTGCGCCATGACCGCTTCGGTCTACCTGGCCGCCATGGGCCCCCGGGGCCTGCGGCAGGTGGCGGAGACCTGTGCTTCCCACACCCACTATCTGGCGGGGGAACTGGCCAAGCTGGGCTTCTCCCTGCGCAGCGGGGAAAAACCCTTCTTCCATGAGTTCTGCACGGATTGTCCCATGGACCCTGCGCTGCTCTGCGCCAAGCTGGAGGAACGGGGGATTCTGGGCGGTCTGCCGGTGGACGGCGGCATCCTCTGGTGCTGTACAGAGCTGAACACCAAGGCGGACATGGATCAACTCATCGCGGTCATTGGGGAGGTGCTTGGAAAATGAAACTGCTGTTTGAACGGAGCCGCCCCGGCCGGGGCAATGATCTGCTCCCTCCCTGCGATGTGCCGGTGACGCAGTTTGACCCATCCCTGCTGCGTGGCGCCCCGCTCCGCCTGCCGGAGATTGCCGAGGTGGACCTGGGCCGGCACTATACGGAATTGGCCAAGCAGACCCACGGGGTCAACGATGGATTCTATCCTCTGGGCTCCTGCACCATGAAGTACAACCCCCGGGTCAACGAAGAGGCGGCGGCCCAGCCCGGGTTTACCCAGCTGCACCCCCTCCAGCCGGTGGAGACGGTACAGGGGGCGCTGGAGGTCCTGGCCACGGCGGAGCGCCTGCTGTGTGAAATTACAGGGATGGACGGCATGTCCTTCCAGCCCGCCGCCGGGGCCCATGGGGAGTACACCGGCCTGCTCCTCATCCGCAAGTACCACCAGTCCCGGGGGGATGCCGCCCGGACCAAGATTCTCGTCCCTGACGCGGCCCATGGCACCAACCCCGCCTCGGCCACCATGGCGGGATTCCAGGTGGTCTCCATTCCCTCCAACCAGGCGGGCGGAGTGGATTTGGACGCCCTGCGCCAGGCGGTGGGACCGGATACCGCTGGCCTGATGCTCACCAACCCCAATACGGTGGGTCTTTTTGACGCCAACATTTTGGAGATTACCCAGATTGTCCACGACGCCGGCGGCCTGTGCTATTACGACGGCGCCAATCTCAACGCGGTGATGGGCCAGGTGCGTCCCGGGGACATGGGATTTGACTGTGTCCACCTGAACCTGCACAAAACCTTCTCCACACCCCATGGCGGCGGCGGCCCGGGCAGCGGCCCGGTGGGCTGCAAGGCCATGCTGGAGCCCTTCCTGCCCACCCCGCGGGTGAAGGAGGCCGACGGCGTCTATTCCCTGTTTACGCCGGAGCAGACCATGGGCCAGGTGCGTAGCTTCTATGGCAACTTCCTGGTGGTGGTGAAGGCCCTGAGCTATCTTTTGACCTTGGGTAAGGAGGGGATCCCCGCGGCCTCTGCCGGGGCGGTACTCAACGCCAACTATTTGATGAAGCAGCTCATGGACCACTATGACATGTCCTACAACACCCGCTGCATGCACGAGTTCGTCATGACCCTCCAGGGGTTGGCCCACGACACAGGGGTCACCGCCATGGATGTGGCCAAGCGGCTGCTGGACTTCGGCATCCATCCCCCCACCATGTATTTCCCCCTCATTGTCCATGAGGCCCTCATGGTGGAGCCCACGGAGACCGAGAGCCCCGAGACCCTGGACCAGGCGGCCCAGGTCTTCCTGGATATCCTGGCTGAGGCCAAGGCGGACCCGGAGAGCCTTCACCAGGCCCCCCGCTGCTGCCCGGTGGGACGGCCCGACGAGGTGACAGCGGCACGGTCTCCCATCCTTCGGTATTCCTTTGGGGAATAACGGGGGCAGGGAGAGACCGACATGCTGCGCCGTTTATATGCCATTGCCGCAGAGGGCACAGATCCCTATGAAAATCTGGCCCTGGAGGCCTATCTCCTGGAGCGGGTACAGCCGGGGGAGTGTATCCTGTACCTGTGGCAAAACCAGCGCACCGTGGTGATCGGGCGCAATCAGCACGCATCCAACGAGTGCCGGATTCAAGCACTGGAAGCAGACGGCGGACATCTTGTCCGCCGTCTGTCCGGTGGTGGGGCGGTCTACCACGACCTGGGAAATTTGAACTTTACCTTTCTCACCGTCCGGCGGGACTACGACGTGGCCAGGCAGACGGAGACCATTCTCCAGGCGGTGCGGGCCCTGGGGATTCCGGCGGAGAAGAACGGAAGAAATGACCTGACGGCGGCAGGGGGGAAGTTCTCCGGCCACGCGTACTATCAAACTGGAGAGCAGTGCTACCACCACGGCACGCTGATGGTGTCGGTGGACCTGTCCCCTCTGGCAGCCTATCTGCAGGTGTCCCCCTTGAAGCTGGAGGCCAAAGGGGTGAAGTCGGTGCGCGCCCGGGTGGTGAACCTGACCCAGTTCCGGCCGGAGCTCACCGTTGCCCAGCTGCGCCAGGCGCTGGTGGAGGCCTTCGGCAGAGTGTATGGTCTGCCGGTCCATCCCCTTCGGACCGATCAGCTGGACGCCCAGGCCCTGGCCCGGGGACGAGCCCGGTTTGCCGACCCGGCCTGGGTCTATGGAGACAGCCGCCCCCTGGCGGTGAGCCGGGAGGCCCGGTTTACCTGGGGACTGCTGCGCCTGGATTACAGCCAGGCGGAGGGGAGTATCACCCAGGCGGCTCTCTGGTCGGACGGGCTGGAGGCGGACTTTTTAAGCCAAGTCCCCGGCGCGCTTCAGGGCTGCCCCCGGCAGCCGGCGGCGGTTCGGGCGCGGCTCATGGCCCTAAAGGGGGCCGAAAGGACACTGGTGGAAGACATCCTGACACTGCTCATGGAGGAGGCGTAACATGAAGTACGACATTGCGATCATCGGCGGCGGCCCCGGTGGGTACACCGCCGCGGAGAAAGCCGCGAAAGCGGGGATGCAGGTGGTCCTGTTTGAGCAGGATCACCTGGGAGGCACCTGCCTGAACCGGGGCTGCATGCCCACCAAGGCCCTGCTCCACAGCGCGGAGACCTATGCGACCCTGGAGCATGCCCAGACCCTGGGCATCCAGACCCAGGGGGTATCCTATGACTTTGCCGCCATGCACCGGCGGAAGGACCAGGTGGTGGAGACCCTCCGGCAAGGGGTGGAGAAGCTGATGAAGGCCAATAAGATCACCGTGGTCAGCGGCTCGGCCTGCATCCAGCGGGCCGGCGTGATTGCCTGCCATGGGGAGACCTATGAGGCTGAGGATATTGTCATCGCCACCGGGTCCAAGGTCTCCTATCCCCCCATTTCCGGCATAGATCTGCCGGGGGTCTACAACAGCAGGGATCTGCTGGAAGGGGGCGGGCGGGAGGTTTCCTCCCTGGTCATCATCGGCGGCGGTGTGGTGGGGGTGGAGTGTGCCTCCATTTACCACTGCCTGGGCTGCGAAGTCACCGTGCTGGAGGCGGCAGACCACATCCTGCCCTTTATGGACCGGGAGATTGCCCAGCGCCTGACCATGATTCTGAAAAAGAAGGGGGTCAAGGTGGAGGCCAAGGCCAGCGTCCAGAAGATCACGGGAACCCCTGGAGAGATGACGGTCACCTATACAGATAAGAAGGGGGCCGAGCACACCGTGACAGCCCAAGGGGTTCTGGCCGCCGCCGGACGAAAGGCCAACCTGGACGGCCTCTTTGGCCCAGATTTCTCCTTGGAACTGGACCGGGGGGCTGTGGTAGGAGACGACATGGGCCGCACCAGTGTTCCCCATGTCTATGTCATCGGGGATGCCAAGGCCAAAAATATTCAGCTGGCCCATGTGGCCAGCGCCCAAGGGGAGAATGTGGTGGCGGTCATTGCCGGCAAAAATCCGCCCCTGGATCTGTCCGTGGTGCCCAGCTGCGTCTACACAGAACCGGAAATTGCCTCGGTGGGGCTGACGGAAGAGGGGGCCAAGGCGGCGGGGATCCCGGTAAAGACCGGAAAGTATCTCACCGGCGCCAATGGCAAATGCCTCATTGAAGGGACAGAGAGCGGATATGTCAAGCTGGTCACCGACGGGGCCAGCGGACGGATCTTGGGGGCGCAGCTGGTCTGCCCCCGGGCCACGGACATGGTGGGCGAACTGACCCTGGCCATTCAGAAGGGCCTCACCGCCGACGACCTGTCCGCGGTCATCCATCCCCACCCCACCTTCAGCGAAATGCTCTTCGGCGCGGCGGAAGGCCTGCGGCTGGAGTGAATCGGATTACCCTGTGAATGGAAGGGAGATCGAGCCGGGGATCTGGCACTGGGAGGAGGACTATCGGGTTTACTGCACCTTGGTACAGGGGGATCGGCTGGCCATCCTCTGGGACACCGGACAGGGGAAACAGGACCTGTCGGCCTGGGTGGCCGCGCAGGTGTCCACACCCTGTATAGTGTGCAACAGCCATGGCCACAGCGACCACATTGGGGGGAATTTTCGCTTCCCCTTGGTCTATGCCCATCCGGCGGACTGGCCGCTGCTGGCTGCCCAGGCCAGATTGACAGGGAGAGATTGGTCGGCTCGTCCCCTGGAGCCGGGGCAGCGGTTTGATCTGGGGGGACGGGAGGCGCAGGTGGTCTCTCTGGCGGGGCATACCAGGGGTTCCGTGGGTCTGCTTCTGGAGAGGGAGCGGCTCCTCCTGGCAGGGGATGCCCTCAACCCAACGCTGCTGATGCTGGGGCCGGAGGCGGGATCATTTTCCCAGCTGCGGCGTACGTTGGCGGCGGCAGAGGCAATGCCCTTTGACCGGTATTTGGCCAGCCACACCCCTGGGCCGCTGCGCAAAAAGCAGGTGGGACTCCATCTGCGGCATTTAGACCATCTGCAACAAGCACCCTCCGCCCGTCCTGGACCCTATGGCCCGGGGGTATGCCGGAGCCAGCATCGGGAGGCGGGGGGAAGGTCTGTGATTTTTTTCGACCAGAGCCGGTGGCAGCGACCGGACTGACAGAAAAAACCCTCCGGGGCAGCCGCGCTGCCCCGGAGGGTTTTTTAGTCGGAACCAGTGTCCGAGGAAGGGAGGAAATCATCAAATGCGGTTTTGACAGCCGGACTATCGTCGCAAATGATCAAAACGGCATATTGATCCTTGGTAAAAACCTGGGCTTTTTCCACCCGGGCAGCTTCGGCAGGACCATATTGCAGGAAGAGCTTTCGGCGGCTTTCCACATGGGCCCGGAGGGAGTCGGCGGCCTTGGTCACATCCGCGGGATCTTTTACCGCGATGACGGCAATCTCGTCGGCCTTGCCGGTGGTGGAGTAAGACAGGAGGAAGTTTTCCACCTTGTCGTAGGGAAGGTCGGAGACATAGGAAAAGGTCTCTTTGGCGTCGGCGGCGTCCCCTGTTGTAGAGGCGGTCTCCGACAGGGAGGGCGCGGCGGCCAGCATGGCCTGTTGGAGCTGCTTCATGTTGACGGTGGCGGTGCCGCTGCCCTCGTTGCCGCAGGCGGCCAGAGAAAGGACTGCGAGCAGAGCGATGACAAGCAATCGGATTCTGTTTCTCATGGGAGCAGTTCCTCCGCGCTGTCGGTGAGGAATTCAGATGACTCGCCGCTTCCACCGCCATCGTCCATGCCCGCCTGGATGCTTTCCCAATCCAGGTTGGCTCCAAAGGCGTCATTGACGGCTTGCTCCACCTTTTGCTGGTCCTCCTCGGAAATCGTGGCCTCTGGGGCTTCTTCCGCGTCGTAACCTTCGATAGAGAGTCCCAAGACATACTCACTGCCCGAAATCGGCATCCAACTCCAGTGCATCCAGAGAGCGGGGCCCTCGGGGGACTCTGCAAGGGCGGTTTCCACGCCGCTGATCATGGCCTCAACGATCTGGGCGCCGTTTTCATCCAAAGAGGGGAAGTCCAGGAAGAGACCGCCCTGTTTTTCCTCCATCGCCTGCCGAATCATGGCGGGAATCTGATAGATGTCTTTTACGGAGACTCTATTCTGATAAGCATAGTTGTACTCCAGGGAAGTGGCGGCGGGGAAGAAGTCCCGGTCCCAGTCATGGCTGACAGCGGCCAGCTCGTCATTCATGTTGAAATTGGCGTAGCTCCCCACCCCTTGGTCGGAGTAGATGTCCACGTGATACCAGTTGCCTTCGATCTGAACCAGATTCCAGGAGTGATAGCGCTCTGTGTTGTGGACCACCATACAGGGAATATCCAGCATCTGCATGAACAGACGGAAGGTTGTGGCATATCCCACGCAGACTGCGTTGTGGTATTTCAGGGTCCCGTACGGGTTGTCGCAGTCAGCGGAGGTCTGCGGGACGACTTGAAGGGCGCCGGTGTCATAGCTCAATTCCTTGGCCATCCAATCATATACCGCTTTTTCCTTCTCATAGGGCGTCATATCTTCTGTGATGATTTCTTTCAGCACAGCGGAGGCCAGTTCCAAGGTCTCCTTGTCCTTCGCGCTTAATCCGTTGGTGTTGCCCGAACGATAAGCCTCAGAGATGGGCAGGGTGGAGACAATTTCATACTGGTCCAGAATGACAACCCCATCCTCCTGGGTTTCCGTCTGTGCTTTGGCTTCCGCCCGGAGATCATACACCGCTTTGGCGGTGAAAATACTGGTGCAGGCGCTGAAAATCACAGCGATTGTCAAGACGACGGCCAGTATGGTGAGGGTGTTTTTCTTTGTGTCTGTCATAAAAACCTCGCTTTCTAAGATGACACGCTCTGTCATTGAGTCGTGCAAACTATACAGGAAGCAAAGATTTTTGTCAATGGTTTTAATAAAAACATAATAAAGGTTACGGTATTTTTCCTAAACTGTTATTGATTTGTTGTTTTCTTGTAAGGGATGGCGGCAGAAGTAAAAAAACAGAGGGTATTCCACTCGGAATACCCTCTGGAATAAGTTCGACACGTCTACGCCACTTGATCGTACAGGGTGTGCTGAAATCACTGCTCCTCTCCTCAGAGGAACGAAGGAAGAACAACGTAGCTTATCACACCCAGGTCATCCAAGGAAACCCAAACAGGGGATGCTTGCGTAGCTCTCTCACATCACACAATCACACTGTCGAACATGCGCTTTCTTTGCAAACTTAAAAGGTTCTATATTCAATTGAGCAGGAAGAATTACCGCGCTTGCGAAACATTCTGGGGGTCATAGATCAGAGATCACAGGGACAACCGCCCAAACAGCCTTTGCTGGTTACAAGGAACGAGGACAGAACCCATGTAGGAAATATCCCGTTGCTACTTGCCTCAATGAAGGGGTGCCCATGCTCTCTGAAAGGAAACTGCATCGCCCATGGGACTCACCGATCCTTTCTTTGATTCATCTGGGAGGAATCTTCCGGAGAGTTTGGAAAGCATCTTTCCTTCTCTCTGTCTAAATAATACAAGAAAAATAGGAGGTTGTCAAGAGAAAATATAAAAATTTTCTAAAAAATAAGGCGCATTCAGGCGTCTGCGGGAACTGTCATTCGCGGTCCAGGGCAGATAAATCATAGGGCGTGGTCTGGTAGACGTAATAGTTGAGCCAGTTGGTGTAGATCAGCTGCCCGGCAGAACGCCACCGAACCACGGGGGGCTTGGTGGGGTCGTCCCCGGGGAAGTAGTGGCGGGGGACTTGAATGGTCAGGCCGCGGTCAACATCCCGCTGATATTCCTGGGCCAGGGTATCCCGGTCGTACTCCAGGTGTCCCAACAGGAAAAATTGGCGGCTGTTTTCTGTTTTCACTGCGAAAACTCCCACCTCTTCTGAAACAGCCAGGACCTCTAAGGAGGGGATTTTTCGGATATCCTCTTCCAGCACTTCGGTGTGGCGGGAGTGAGGGGCATAGAAACGGTCATCAAACCCGCGGAAGAGGGGGGAGGAGGGTTTGAGCACCTGGTGGTCAAACACGCCAAAGACCTTCTGGGGGAGAACGTATTTGGGGATCCCGTAGTGGTAATAGAGACCGGCCTGGGCGCCCCAGCAGATGTGCAGCGTGGAATGCACATGGGTTTTGGACCAGTCCATGATTTGGCACAGCTCCGCCCAGTAATCCACGGCTTCAAAGTCCATGTTTTCCACAGGCGCGCCGGTGATCACCAGCCCGTCATAGAATTTGTTCTTAATTTGGTCAAACGAGGTGTAAAAGGACTCCAGGTGGCTCCGATCTACATTCTGGGCACTGTGGCTGACGGTTTGCAGCAGTTCCACTTGGATCTGAAGGGGTGTGTTGGAAAATTTCCGCAGCAGCTGGGTTTCTGTGGCAATTTTGGTGGGCATCAGGTTCAGGATCAACAGCTTGAGGGGACGGATATCCTGGTGGATGGCCCGGTACTCCGTCATGACAAAAATATTCTCGCCCTCCAAAGTGGCGCGGGCGGGCAAAGAGTTGGGAATTTTGATGGGCATGGGGAACCTCCCTCTTGGTATGCGGTGGGGAAACTGGGTTTCCTTTTCCTATTAAAAATACCATAGATCTTGGGAGAACGCAAACCTTTCTCATCGGGAGGGAAAGAACCTTCGCTATGTGCCCTATGGAACGGGGAGACCTACACGGCTGCTCCTCTTGCAATTTCATTGAATGGCCAATCCGGTACTGTTATAATAAAATCATAGACCATATATGACATAATGGTGAATTTTTGTTTTTCTTTTTGGGAGAGGAACCACATGAGGCAAACTTACATAGCACAAGTAAAAGCGCATGACAACTATAAACTTGAAGTTAAAATAGATTATCCTGGAAAGAGTGACGGTATAGTGATCTTTTGCCATGGCAGCGGCCCAAATACTTACGATAATCCCAGAGAAATTGAGGGAAAACATTTTAACTATTTTGATTTGTTTGCGGATGAATTTTGCAGGCGAAGCCTTGCCTTCTGCCGCTGGAACACAAGGGGGTGCGCTGTGTCAAATCATTCCCCCGACTTCGTGGCCATTGATAGGGCGGGGTATGAAACCTATTGTCCAGCAACTTCGATTCAAGATATTATCACGGTGAAAAACTATGTAAAAGCACTGCCGCAGTTCAGATATGCAAAAATACTGCTTATGGGGATCAGCGAAGGCGCCACGCTGGCCCCATTTGCGGCGGTTCAGTGTGATGATATTGC